>Ga0214472_10008768_pt1 | contig 10556 bp, 12 predicted proteins | sample RVTome_6_FD_207662 | JGI IMG/M metagenome (GOLD analysis project Ga0214472, IMG submission 207662) | Soil microbial communities from uranium-contaminated site in the Upper Colorado River Basin, Wyoming, United States - RVT140D175 | ecosystem: Environmental > Terrestrial > Soil > Contaminated >...
GCTCGGCGCCTTCCAGGCGCGGCACCGCGAGCACGCGCGTGCCGGCGGCGAAGCGCGCGATGGCGTCGGCCGTCTCGTCGAGCCCGACCGGGCTGTCGGGCGACGCGCTGAGCACGATGCCCGCGACCGCGATGGCCCGCGAGGTCAATGCCTCGAGCGCGGTGAGCGTGTGGCTGATGGTGCCCAGGTAGCTGCCCGCCACCAGTATCGCCGGTGCGCCCAGCGCCGCGATCCAGTCGCGCACGGTGTGCCGCTCATCGAGCGGCACCAGCGCGCCGCCCACGCCTTCGATCAGCACGCATCCGGCGCCCTGCGCGCGTTCACGGCAACTCGCGACCAGCGCATCGAAATCGATGCACCGGCCCTCGCGCCGCGCCGCGATGTCCGGCGACAGCGGCGCCGCGAAGCGCCACGGCGAGATCGCTTCGATCGCCGCAGCTGTTGCATCACGGCCCAGCGCGCGCAGCAGCACCCCGATGTCGGATGCCTCCACCGCGCGCGCGTCGAAGCCGCTGATCACGGGTTTGAACACCTCGACCGCATCGCCGCGGGCGCGCAACTGCCACGCCAGCGCGGCCGTCACCAGCGTCTTGCCCACGCCGGTGCCCGACGCGGTGACGAAGACCGCGCTCATCGCTGTGTGCACGGCAGCGCGCGCACCGCCGCCGCGAGATCGTCGATCTGCGCCTCCTCGTGGCCGGCGGTGAACGTGAAGCGCAGCCGCGCGGTGCCGGCCGGGACCGTCGGCGGGCGGATCGCGGTGACCAGGAATCCGGCCTGCTCGAGCCGCGCGCTCGCCTCCAGGGTCCGGGTCTCATCGCCGAGGATGATCGGCACGATGCAGCTTTGCGGCTCGGGCAGGTTGAGCAGGCGGGTGAACCTGCGCGCGTTGCGCAGCGGGCGTTCGATCAACTGTGTATCGGTCTCGATGAGGTGCAGTGCGGCGATTGCGGCGCCGACCGTCGCCGGCGGCAGACCGGTCGAGTAGATCAGGCTGCGTGCGCGCGTCTTCACGAAGTCGATCACCGGCTCGCTGGCACACAGGTAGCCGCCGTAGCCGCCGACCGCTTTGGACAGCGTGCCCATCTGCAACGCGACCGGTAGCTTGCGCCCCGCGGCGAAGGACGAACCGCGGCCGCCGCCGACCACGCCGATGCCGTGCGCATCGTCGGTCAGCAGCCATGCATCGTGGCGTTCGGCCAGTTCGGCCAGCTCGGCGACCGGTGCGAGATCGCCGTCCATGCTGAACACACCGTCGGTCAGGATCAGGCAGCGCGGGTGCCTGCCGCGCTCGTGCGCGAGGATCTGCGCACAGTGCGCCAGGTCGTTGTGGCGAAAGACATGCAGCGCCGCGCCGCTCAAGCGCGAGCCCGAGAACAGGCAGGCGTGACACAGCTCGTCGGCGACGATCAGATCCCGTTCCCCGGCGAATGTGGGAATGATGCCGACGTTGGCCAGGTAGCCCGAGCCGAACACGCAGGCCGCCGCGGTGCCCTTGATGCGTGCGAGGCGGGCTTCGAGTTCGGCGAACAGCGGGTGGTTGCCGGTGACCAGCCGCGAGGCGCCGGATCCGGCGCCGTAGCGCCGCAACGCCGCCACCGCCGCCTCGATCACGTCGGGATGATGCGACAGGTCGAGATAGTCGTTGCAGCAAAAGGAGATGAGATCGCGCCCGTGGCGCCGGGCGCGGGCGGGTGCGTAGCGATCCGTGGGCTGCAGCCGGCGGCGCTGCGCGCGGCGCTCGAGCGCGGCGAGCTTGTCCGCGGCGAATCGGTCCAGTGACTCCATCGTTCAATCCTTGCTCGGCACCAAGCAGCGGCTCGCGGGCCGCTCGGCGCGCCCGTGCGTGTGCGGCGCGCCGGGGCGAACCGCGCTGCGACGCCGCGTGGTTTGACAGCGCCCGGGGCCTGCGGGACGATGCCGCGCCAATCTCCCCCTCTGCCTGGTGCAACGCAAGCGGCTCGCGCTGCCCGATGACGAGGATCCTCCCGCCTCGAGAGCACATGATGAACAGCGCACAGCCCGTTATCCCTTTTCCTTCCGGCGATGACGTGGTACGCCACGACTGGTCGCGCGCCGACATCGAGGCGTTGTTCGATCTGCCGTTCAACGCGTTGATGTTCCGTGCCCAGCTCGTGCACCGGCGCCATTTCGACCCCAACGAGGTCCAGATGAGCCGCCTGCTGTCGATCAAGACCGGCGGCTGCCCGGAGGATTGTGCCTATTGCCCGCAATCGGTGCACTACGACACCGAGGTGCGCGCCGGGAAGCTGCTCGCGGTGGATGCGATCCTGGCCGAGGCGCGCCGCGCGAAGGCCGGCGGTGCATCGCGCTTTTGCATGGGCGCGGCGTGGCGCAACCCGAAGCAACGCGACATGGACAAGCTGGTCGCGGCGATCGAGGGCGTGAAGGCACTGGGTCTGGAGACCTGCATGACCTTGGGCATGCTCACCCGGGATCAGGCCGATCGGCTCGCCGGTGTGGGGCTCGATTACTACAACCACAACATCGACACCTCGCCGGAGTTCTACGGCGCGATCATCACCACGCGCACCTTCCAGGAGCGCCTGGACACGCTGGAGCACGTGCGCGCCGCCGGCATGAAGGTGTGCTGCGGCGGCATCGTGGGCATGGGCGAGACGCGCGCCGATCGCTCCGGCATGCTGCAGACGCTGGCCAACCTGCCGCAGCATCCCGAGAGCGTGCCGATCAACATGCTGATGCAGGTCGAGGGCACGCCGCTGCACGGGGCCGACAAGCTCGACGTGCTGGAGTTCGTGCGCACCATCGCGGTCGCGCGCATCGTCATGCCGCGCTCGATGGTGCGGCTGTCGGCCGGGCGCGAGCAGATGAGCGACGAGGCGCAGGCGCTGTGCTTCCTCGCCGGTGCCAACTCGATCTTCGTCGGTGAACGGTTGCTGACCACGCGCAATCCGGGGCAGGACGCGGACGATGCGCTGCTCGGCCGACTGGGGATCGTGCCGATGGAGGCCGCGCCCGGCACATGAGCGGCGGGGCGCCCGCCTGGTACGAGACCGGCGTGCCGCACGTGTGGCTGCCGTACACCCAGATGCGCACCAGTGCGCCGCCGTTCGCGGTCGCGCGCACCGACGGCGCGCACATCCACCTCGCCGACGGCCGGATTCTGATCGACGCGGTGTCGTCGTGGTGGACCGCCTGCCACGGCTACAACCATCCGCACCTGCGCGCCGCGCTCGAAGCGCAGGCGCAGCGGCTGCCGCACGTGATGCTGGGCGGTCTCATCGCCGAGCCCACGGCGCGGCTGGCGCAACGGCTCGCGGGCCTGTTGCCAGGCACGCTCGGTCACGTGTTCTTCTCCGAGTCCGGCTCGGTGTCGGTCGAGATCGCGATGAAGATGGCGATCCAGTACTGGCTCAACCAGGGCGAGCGGGGCCGCACCTCCTTCGTGTGCTTTCGCAACGGCTATCACGGCGACACCTCGGGCGCGATGTCGGTGTGCGATCCGCTCGAGGGCATGCACGGCATGTTTGCCGGTTACCTGCGCGAGCAGATCGTCGCCGATCTGCCGCGCGACGCGGCGACGCTGCGCGCCTTCGATGCCCTGCTCGCGTCGCGCCGCCGCGAGGCCGCGGCCGTGATCATGGAACCGTTGGTGCAGTGTGCCGGCGGCATGAAGGTGCACTCGCCGGAGATTCTCTCCGGCATCGCCGCGAGTTGCCGCCGCCACGGCGTGCTGCTGCTGCTCGACGAGATCGCGACCGGCTTCGGCCGCACCGGCAGCCTGTTCGCGTGCCAGCAGGCCGAGGTCGTGCCCGACATCATCACGCTGTCCAAGGCGCTGACCGGTGGCACCTTGGCGCTGGCGGTGACGGTCGCGAGCGATGCGGTGTTCGACGCCTTTCTGTCCGACGATGCGGCTCATGCGCTGATGCACGGGCCCACCTTCACCGGCAATCCGCTCGCCTGCGCAGTCGCGAACGCGTCGCTGGACCTGTTCGAACGCGAACCGCGGCTCGAACAGGCACGGCGCATCGGCGAGGTGCTCGGCGAGGCGCTGGCCGCGTGCCGCGCGCTGCCCGGCGTCGTCGACGTGCGCGTCAAGGGTGCGATCGCCGCGATACAGCTCGCCGGCCCGCTCGATCTGTCGGCGCTGCGCCGCGACTTCGTCGCGCGCGGCGTGTGGTTGCGCCCGCTGGGCGACGTGGTTTACGCGATGCCGCCCTTCGTCATCGAGGATCGCGATCTGGTCACGCTCGCCGATGCGATGGTCGAGGTGGTGCGCGCCTGGTCGCGTCGCTGATCGACGTCGCCTGTCTGGCCGCGCGGTATGCTCTGGCGTGCTTCGAGCGCGCGCCCGAGTGCGCGCCGCGGGCGTGCCGGCCGGATCCGCATGAGCCTTCCAGAACCCTTGTCGACCGCTGCCGACCTGGCCGTGCTGGGGCTGCTGCTCGCGCTCGCGGTCGGGTCGAGCCGATTGTCGACCCGCGCCGGCGTGCCGGCCATCCTGGTGTTCCTGGTGGTCGGCATCATGGCCGGCTCGGAAGGGATCGGTGGCATCCACTTCGCCGATTACCAGCTCGCGTTCCGCATCGGCACGGTCGCGCTGGCGATGATCCTGTTCGACGGCGGCCTGAACACCTCGGCGGACCTGGCGCGCCGCGCCGCTGCGCCAGGGGCGGTGCTCGCGACCCTCGGCGTGCTGCTCACCGCGTTGCTGGTGGCAGTACCACGCGCCTGGCCGGGCGTCTGCTGCGCGTGGAGCGCCCGAGCCCGCCGTTTCCGCCGGCCGTGCTCGAGATCCATTCCGGTCGCTTTCCGCGCGAAGTGATCCTGTCCTTTGTGAGCGCTGCGTGGATTGCCGTAAGTTGACAGCCGGTGCCCGCGGCCCGATGCGCTCGCGGCGATCGCAGGTACCCTCTCATTCCCCCGACCGGCAAGGAGACGCGGCCATGGCAGTGGCGCAGCCCCCGAACACACTGGCCTCGCGCCGCTACGCGCTGGACGACGTGCTGGCGGCGCAGGAGTTCTTCCACAGTCGCGGCTGGAGCGACGGCCTGCCGGTGGTGCCGCCGACCGCCGCCGCGGTGCAGGCCTGCCTGGACTGGGCGCTGATGGCGCCCGAGCAACTGGTGGGCATCGAGCCGGTGCGCGAGCGCGCGATCACGGCCGAGAAGCTCGCGGTCAACGCAGTGATGGCCGGTTGCCTGCCGATGCATTTCCCGGTGCTGGTGGCCGCGATCAGCGCGATGCTGCAAGAGCCCTTCCTGCTGCACGGTGCGAGCGCGAGCACCGGCGGCTGCGCGATGCTGGTCGTGGTCAACGGTCCGGTGCGCCAGGAACTGGGCATGAGCGGCAGCTTCAACGCGCTTGGTCCGAGCGATCGCGCCAGCACCTGCATCGGGCGCGCGCTGCGCCTGGTGCTGTACAACCTGCTCGACGTGCGCCCCGGCGGCGCCGATCGCTCGACGCTGGGCCATCCGGGCAAGATCAGCTACTGCGTGGCCGAGGACGAGGAGCATTCGGCATGGCTGCCGCTGGCCGAGGAACGCGGCGTGCCCGAACACGCCTCGGCGGTGACGGTGATGGCCGCCGGCTCGCCGCGCCAGCTCATGAACGAATGGACCACCGAGCCCGAGCAGATCCTCGAGACCTTCGTCGCCGAGATGAAGGCCAACATGCGCCACTACTCGATCTGGCCGGGCAACTACGCGATCGTGATCCCGCCGCAACTGCGCGCGCACTTCGATGCCGCCGGCTGGAGCAAGGCCGACATCCGTCGCTACGTGCACGCCCACGCGCGCGTGCACCGCCGCGACTGGGCCGAGTGCGGCAAGGGCGCGGTGGTCGAGGACCGCGGCGACACCGAGTACGCGGCGCTGACCGGCGAGGACGATCTGCTGGTGATCGCCGCCGGCGGTCCGGCCGGTGGCTTCGGCGCCGTGATCCCGCCGTGGTTCGGACCCAAGAGCAAGGCGGTCACGGTCGCGATCGGCGCGTGCATCGATTGCGAACCATGAACCGCGGCGCGTGCGGCCGCGCGCGTTCCCGCATCCGTAGCGCCTGCGCCGGATTCGCCCGGCGCCGTGAATCGAACGACGCCGGCACGGCGCGTTCGCCCGATCCGTCTGCTGCATGCGATCTTCCCGGAGGGCCATCCCACGCCATGAGCATCGAAGTACTCGACCCCACGCACGAATCCGACCCGGCCGGCTTCGCCGCCGCGCCGCGGCTGGCGCGCCTGCGCGGCGCGCGGCTGGGCATCATCTCGAACGGCAAGCAGGGCACCGAGCCGTTCTTCGACGCGCTCGAGCGCGAGCTGCGCGACACGCACGGCGTGGCCGAGGTGCGCCGCCTGGTCAAGGCGAACTACAGCGCGCCCGCCGAAGCCGCGATCTGGGAGCGGGCCGCGGGACTGGACGCGGTCATCACCGGGATCGGCGATTGAGGCAGCTGCTCGTCGTGCAGTTTGCATGACGCAGTGGTTGGCGAGCGCGCGGGATTGCCGAGCGCCGGCATCATGACCTCGCCGTTCGTCAGTGCCGCGGCGTTGATGGCGCGCGTGCTCGGTGCCGACGGCTACCCGTTCGTGGTCATCGAGCATCCGATCAGCAGCGCCTCGCTCGAGGCGCTGGGCGAGCGTGCGCGCATTGCGGCCGCCGACAGCGCACGGCTGCTCGCCGGCGCCGACTGAGCGCGCATGGGGCCCGGATCTCCACCGGCGGCGAGCACGAGCGGGGCGCTCGCGGGTGTGCGCGTGGTGGAACTGGCCAGCTTCATCGCCGGGCCGTCGGTCGGGATGCTGCTCGCCGATCACGGTGCGCAGGTGATCAAGGTGGAGCACCCGCAAGGCGGCGACGGCATCCGCACCTGGGGCAACCGCAAGCGGGGTGTCGGGCTCTATCACAAGCTGCTCAACCGCAACAAGCGCACCGTGACCGCCGATCTGAAGACGCCGCTGGGCGTGGAGATCGTGTGCCGGCTGGTGCGCGATGCGGACGTGCTGATCGAGAACTTCCGCCCCGGTACGCTGGAGCGCTGGGGGCTGGGCTACGAGGTGCTCGAAGCGATCAACCCGGCGCTGGTGATGGTGCGCGTGTCCGGTTTCGGGCAGAGCGGGCCATACCGCGAGCGCGCCGGATTCGGTTCGCTGGCCGAGGCCATGACCGGCTTCGCGTACACCAACGGCTATCGCGATCGGCCGCCGCTGCTGCCGGGTTTCGCGATGGCGGATACCACCACCGGGCTCGCCGGCGCGTTCCTCACGCTGACCGCACTGCACGCACGTGCAGCGCGTGGCGGACGCGGCCAGGTGGTGGATCTGCCGATCTACGAACCGCTGCTCACGCTGCTGGGGCCGCACGTGATCGAGTACGACCAGCTCGGCGTGATCCCCGAGCGCGCCGGCAGCCGCTTGCCGCTGATCGCGCCGCGCGGCACCTTCCAGACCCGTGACGGCAAGTGGATCGCGATCTCGGCAGGCGCACCGGCAGTGTTCGCCGGGCTGTGCGCGGCGCTGGCGGTGCCGGATGCGGCGGCCGATCCGCGCTTCGCGGACAACCAGGCCCGGCGCGCCAACGAGGATGCGCTCGAGGCGATCCTGCGCGAAGCCTTTGCGCGCTTCGATCAGCACGAGCTGCTGGCGCGCCTGGCGGCGCACGGCGCCGCTGCGGCGCCGATCTACAGCGTGGCCGACGTGATGAGCGATCCGCATGCGCTCGCGCGCGAGAACTTCGTCGCGGTATGGGACGAGGAACTGGGCACCGCGGTGCGCATGCAGAACGTGATCGGCAAGCTGTCCGCGACCCCCGGCGTGGTGCGCCACGCCGGCGCCCCGCTCGCGGCCCACAACCGCGAGGTGCTGATCGGCGAGCTGGGCTTTGGCGAGGCGGAACTCGTCGCCGCCGGTATCGTGCTCGATGCGCCGGCGCGCTGATCGATCCGATGCGTCCGGGCGTGACCGAGCGGTTGGGCATCGGCCCGGATGCGTGCTTCGCGCGCAACGCGCGCCTGGTCTACGGGCGTGCTTCGCACCGGTGCTCAGCTTTCGCGAGGCCGCGCAGCATCCGCACAACCGCGCGCGCGGCAGTTTCGTCGAGGTCGACGGCATGACGCAGCCTGGTCCCGCGCCGCGCTTCTCGCGCACGCCGTCCAGCGTCAAGAGCGGCCCGCCGGCGTTCGGCGCGCAGACCGAGCAGGCGCTGGCGGCGTGGGAATTCGAAGCGGACGAGATCGCGGCGCTGCGCGCAGCGAAGGCCGTGGGGAGGCAAGCATGAAACTGGACGGCATCCGCGTGCTGGATCTGTCGCGCTTCCTGCCCGGGCCATGGATCGGCCAGACCATGGCCGACCATGGCGCCGAGGTGATCAAGATCGAGAGCCACGAGGGCGAGCCAACGCGCCGCCTCGGTCCGGCAATCGAGGCGCACCCGGCGTACTTTCGCAACACCCAGCGCGGCAAGCTGAGCCTGAGGTTGAACCTGAAGCTGGACGAGGGGCGCGAGATCTTCCTGCGCCTGGCCGAATCGAGCGACGTCGTGATCGACTCGTTCCGCCCCGGCGTGGTGGATCGCCTCGGCATCGGCTACGAAGCGGTGCGCGCGCGCACACCCGGCATCGTGTACTGCTCGCTGTCGGCCTTCGGCCAGCACGGGCCGCTCGCGCAGCGCCCGTCGCACGATGTCGGTGCCGAGGCGCTGGCCGGGGTGCTGTCGCTGAGCCGCGCGCCGGACGGCACGCCGGCGCTGCCGACCTTGCCGATGGCCGACATCGCGCTCGGTTCGGCGGCGCTGATCGGCATCCTGATGGCACTGCTGCGGCGCGAGAAATCCGGGCGCGGCGATTTCATCGACGCCGCGATGGTGGACAGCCTGATGTCGTGGACGCCGCACATCCTCAGCCCGGTGCTGGCCGAGGATCGCGCGCCGGACCTTGCCAGCGAGCGCCTGCACGGCGGCGCCGCGTTCTACAACGTCTACCGCACTGCCGATGATCGCCACGTCGTGCTGTCCGGTGCCGAGATGAACTTCGTCGAGAACCTGCTCACCGCGCTTGGCCGCCCGGACCTCATCGATCTGTGCCGCACGCCGTGGGGCGAGGCGCAGGAGCCGGTCAAGCGCTTTCTCGCCGAAACCTTCGCGACGCGCACCCGCGACGAGTGGGATCGCTGGCTGGCCGACAAGAGCGTGTGCTACGCGCCGGTGCTCGACATGCACGAGGCATGGCGACAGCCCTACCTGCGCGAGCGCGCGATGGTCCTGAGCGGCGAGGACGGTGTGGAACATCTGGGCACGCCGGTGAAGTTCCGCGACGAACCCGGCCATGCCGGCGCGCGCGTGCCGGCGCTGGGCGAGCATACCGACGAGTTGCTCGCGCGCCTGGGCTACGACGAGGCCGGGCGCCGGCGCTTGCGCGAGGCCGGCGTGTGCTGAGCGCCTGTGAACCTTTCACCACGCCTGCTGCGACGCCCCCTGGACGCCCCTGGCGGCGCTGTTCCGGGCCATCCATGGCCCGGCCCCTGCGGGCGCGCTGCGCGCGACCCAATCCGCTCCTGGCGGATTGGTGCGGGGACCCCCAAAATCGCTTACGTAGCGCTGCTACGCGCGCGATTTTGTGCACCCCCGCGCCTTGCCAGGAACGCCCAGGGAACGTCTCGCGACGGCGGGCGAAAGAATCACAGGCGCTGAGCGTCGCGACGCGAGCCGCGCATGTGCCGCGGTGGGCCGCATGAGCGGGGCGCTCGACGGGCTGCTCGTGCTCGACCTGACGCGTTTACTGTCCGGGCCGTACTGCACGCTGCTGCTGCGCCTGGCAGGCCAGGCCGACGTGCTGGTGGAGAACTTCCGCCCCGGCGTCGCCGCGCGCCTGGGCATCGACTACCCGGTGCTGCAGCAGCACAACGCGCGGCTGGTGCACTGTGCGATCACCGGCTACGGCGCGACAGGGCCCGACCGTCACCTCAAGTCCTATGACCTGATGGCGCAGGCCGCGTCGGGGTTGATGGGGATCACTGGCGAGCCGGACGGGCCGCCGATGAAGATCGGCAGCGCGTTCTCCGACATGCTGGCCGGCACCTACGCCGCGCTCGCGATCGTCGCGGCCGTGCACGAGCGCGCGCGCTCCGGCACCGGCGCGCTCGCGGCCGGGCTGCCGTTTCGCTACAGTCGCAGCGCGAGCGATCATCGCCGGCCCGCGCCGGTGCCCGGCGGCGACACGCAGACGCTGCTGACGAGCATGCTGGGCTTGAGCGACGACGAGTTCGCGGCGCTGCGCCGCGACGGCGTGGTGTGAATGCGGGCGCGGCGCGGTGCGGGCACTGGCTGCGCGGGCGCGGCGCGGCGTGCATCGCGCGTCGCGGCCCGCCGCGAATGCACCACGCATCGTGCGCGCCTGCGCCGGCTTGCGCCGCGGCGCGCCGTGCAGCGACAATTCCACGCTTTCCGGTTCCCGCGCAGATCCGGCGCGGAACTCTCCAGCACCTGTACCGGGCGCGTCGCGCGCCCGCCGAAATCCCTTCGTTGCGAGGCAACTGCATGACGACGGCCGACACCATCAACTGGCACCAGGACATCTTCAACG
>Ga0214472_10008770_pt1 | contig 10554 bp, 11 predicted proteins | sample RVTome_6_FD_207662 | JGI IMG/M metagenome (GOLD analysis project Ga0214472, IMG submission 207662) | Soil microbial communities from uranium-contaminated site in the Upper Colorado River Basin, Wyoming, United States - RVT140D175 | ecosystem: Environmental > Terrestrial > Soil > Contaminated >...
CGGACGCTGGCAAGGATTACATCTTCGCGCCGCCGGTGTCCCCTTCAGGCAGCGCCAAGGGCAAGCCGGGGCTCGAGCTTCACTATTATCTCTCGTTCAGAAGTCCGTACACCTACATTGTCGCCGCGCGTGCCAGGGCGCTGGCGGATGCCTATGGCGCCGAACTGAAGCTGCGCTATGTGCTGCCAATGGTGATGCGCGGCCTGCCGGTCCCGCGCGCCAAGAGCCGCTACATCACCCTCGACACGGCGCGCGAAGCCCGCCGCCTGGGCGTGCCCTTTGGCAAGATTACCGATCCCGTCGGCAAACCGGTTGAGCGCGGCTATGCGATTCTATCCTGGGCAATGCAGCAGGGCCGGGGCTTTGAATTCTGCCACGCCTTCCTCACCGGCGTCTGGTCACAAGGCATCGATGCGGGCAGCGACACAGGCCTGCAGCGTATCGTCGAAGCGGCCGGTCTCGACTGGGCGGTCGCGCGCGCGCAGCTGGACACAGACACCTGGCGCGCCGAGGCCGAAGCCAACCGCGCCGAGATGCTGGCGCTGGGTGTCTGGGGCGTGCCGAGTTTCCGCGTCGGCGATGTCATCACCTGGGGCCAGGACCGGCTCTGGGTCGTCGAGGAAGAATTGAAGCGGCAAGCCGGCTAGTCCGGACAAGGAGAAAAAAAATGCAAGTCGTCAACGAAGTTTTCCCGCAGGACCCCGCCCGCCTCATGGCGATGATGGAGACGGGACCGGATGGCCCAATCTTCATGGTCAATCTGCTTAAGTTCAAGGACAGGGCCGAGTATGACGGCGGCCGCCCATGTGATCTCTCCGGGCGCGATGCCTACATGATCTATGGCAAGGCGGTGACCGAGCTCCTGCCGAAATTCGGCGGCCGCGGCATCTTCGCAGGCGACGTGACCTTCCTCGCACTCGGGCAGGTCGAGGAATTGTGGGACGAAGTCGCGATCGCGATGTACCCGGACCGCGCATCGATGGTGCGCATGTCGCTCTCGGAGGAATGGCGCGAGATCGCGGTCCACCGCTCAGCCGGCCTCAAGGGTCAGCTCAATATCGAAACCGTACTGCCGAAGGCCGGCATGACGTCGCCCTTCCTCGAGATGATGCTGAAAGCCGGGGGTTGACCATCATGGGCCTGATGCGCTGGATACTCATCATCCTGGCCGGCGCGGCCACCGCCATGTTCTTGGGCAGCTATCTGTTCCGTGTGCAGATTTCGGAATTCATGTTCGAGCGTGCCGTCAAGCAGAATGTCGGCCGCAATACCGCCGCCAGCCTTGAAGACGGCCTCCACATCTATGTCTGCGGCGCCGGATCGCCCTTTCCCGATCCCCTGCGCGGCGGCCCCTGTCTCGCCATCGCTGCAGGCGGCCAGCACATCATCATCGATGCCGGTTCCGGCGGCGCGCGCACGCTCTCCCGGATGGGCTATCCACTCGGAGAAATCGACGCGGTCTTCCTGACCCATCTGCACTCGGATCATATGGACGGGCTCGGCGAACTGCTGATGCAGACCTGGGTGAATGGCGGCCGGGACGTGCCCATGCCGGTGCATGGCCCGGCGGGCGTCGAGGAAGTCGTGGGCGGCTTCAACGCGGCCTACCGACTCGACAGCACCTACCGCACCGGCCATCACGGCCCCGAGATTGCCAATCCCGAAGGCCGCGGCGGCGCGCCCGTGCCGATCTCCCTGCCGGCCGGCCCCGGCGGCCAGGCGGTCGTCTATGAAGCGGGCGGCGTCACGGTCACGGCCTTCGAGGTCAGCCACGCGCCGATCGAGCCCGCCTTCGGCTACCGCGTGGACTATAAAGGCCGCTCGGTCTCGATCAGCGGCGACACGGTCTACGACCCGAACCTCGTCGCGGTGTCCACCGGCGCCGACCTCCTCTTCCACGACGCGCTCAACCCCGAAATGGTAATCCGGATGCGCGAGGCCATCGCCGAGGCGGGGCGCGGCGATCTCGCCAAGGTTCTCAACGACATCCTTGATTACCATGCCACGCCCGCAGATGCGGCGCGCGCCGCCCAGGAGGCCGGCGTCTCGCGGCTCGTCTTTTACCATACCGTTCCGCCTCTGCCATCCCGCGCCCTCAACGCCCTGTTCATGAAGGAGACGAAGTCATTGTTTGACGGCGACATGGAAGTCGCGGAAGACGGCCTTATCTACTCCCTGCCGGCCGTAGGCCGGACCATAGAAGTCAGGAAAGCATTCTGAATGAGCGAGCCGAAAGTCGTGCACCTCGAGACGGCCGCCTCCTCGCGCAGGCTATCGGACGGCCGGCGTCAGCGCAGCGAGCGCAGCCGCGAGCAGATCATCGAAGCCATGTTCGAACTCATCCGCGAAGGCGACATGGGCCCCAGCGCCGCCAAGGTCGCCGAACGCGCGCGGGTTGGCCTGCGCACCGTGTTCCGGCATTTCGAGGACATGGACAGTCTCTACGTGGAGATGGCGGAGCGCATCCTCGCGGAGATCATGCCGAAAGTGCTCGCGCCGTTTGAAGCTCGAGACTGGCGCGGACGGTTTCTGGAGCATGTCGAGCGCCGGATCGAAATCTATGAATACATCCTGCCGGTGCGCGTGGCGGCCAACGTGCGCCGCTTCCAGTCGCGCTTCCTGATGGAGGAATACCGCCGCAGCCTCCTGATCGAACGTTCGGGTCTCAAGGCCCTGCTGTCAGACGAGATCAACGCCGATCCGGTCCTCTTTGCCGCCATTGAGACTGCTGCCAGCTTCCAGACCTGGCGCCGGCTGCGCCAGGATTCAGACTTGATGCCCGAGGAGGCCGCCAAGGTGTTCCGCCTGACGTTGGAACGCCTCGTCGGACCATGAGATGGCTGCCGCGGCTGCTGGCGTTGCTCGTGGTGGCATGTGGCGCCCCCCCAGCTGATCCGCCTACGGACGTTACCGCCACAGCCTGCGGTCTGGGCGCCAACCAGATTGGCCGGTTTGTTACCGTGCCCTCCGGCCAGTACCGCAAAGGCGCTTACGCGGTCTATCCGGAAGAAGCGCCGGAGACGGCGTTGCACGTAGACGCCTTCGAGATGCTCGCGCATGAGGTCACCAATGCCGAGTTCGCCCGCTTCGTCGAGGCAACCGGATACGTGACGCTCGCGGAGGGTGGATCGGGGTCCGCCGTTTTCGTCATGCCCGTCGATCGCAAGGACCCCGCCGAAATCTGGCGGCTCGATCTGGACGCCACCTGGCGCACACCTGAAGGTGAAGGCTCCACGCTGGATGGCCGGGCGAATGAACCGGTCGTCCATGTTGCGCTCGCGGATGTGCGGGCCTACGCCGCCTGGGCGGGCGGGCGTCTGCCGACCGAGGAAGAATGGGAATACGCCGCCGCCATCGGCCTTCCGGACCCGTTCGATTCCCGGTCCGGCGCTTACGGCCCGGATGGCCAGACCCGCGCGAACACCTGGCAGGGCATCTTTCCCTTGGCGAATGAAGCCGCGGACGGGTTCGCCGACCGCGCACCCGCCGGTTGTTTCCCGCCGAGCGAAGCCGGCCTCTACGACATGATCGGCAATGTCTGGGAATGGACAGACACGCCCTACAGTTCGAACCGCCAGACGATCAAGGGCGGGTCCTATCTGTGTGCGGACAATTTCTGCCGGCGCTTCCGGCCGGCCGCTCGCCAGCCGCAGGAGCCCGACTTCTCGACCAGCCATGTTGGCTTCCGGATCGTGCGCGACCTGCCAGCGGGCGAATAGAACTCAGTTCGGCCACCAGACGTATTCATCCTCCGGACCAGACTTGTCGGCGCCGGTCATGTCGATGGCAATGGGCAAGTCCACGGTCGAGGCATAAAGCGGCGCGCGCGCGCCGGTCTGGTGCTTGTCGAGCAGGGCTCTCAGCTCGGCCACTTTCTCAGGCTCGCTGGCCGCGAGGTTGTTGTCTTCGGCCGGATCGTTCGCAAGGTCGAACAGCCAGGTCTTGTCCTGCCGGCCATCATACTGCAGCTTCCATCCGCCCGCGCGCACCACGCGGTAATAGCCGCTCTGCCAGTAGATGGCATCATCCTCGCGTGTCAGTTCGCCCGTCGCCTCCGCCAACGGAAGAAGATCTCGGCCGTCAATCTCGACGCCGCCGGGCAGCGCAGCCCCCGCCGCCGCGGCGAGCGTCGGCATCACGTCAATATGGGCGACCGGCGTGTCGATAGTCGTGCCCGCCGCAATCCTTGCCGGCCAGCTGACAAACATCGGCACACGGATGCCGCCTTCGAACAGCGTGATCTTCCAGCCCCGGTAGGGGTCGTTGATGCCCGGCAGGCCGATATATCCGGCGCCGCCATTGTCGCTGGAGAATACGATCAGCGTATTGTCCGCCAGGCCCTCGGCTTCCAGTTTCGCGACAATCTCGCCGACGCTGCGGTCCAGCGCGCGCAGCATGGCCGCATAGACGCGCAGATGGTGCGGCTCGATATCGCCCACCGCGTCATAGTCCGCCCTGGTGGCCTGCAGCGGTGTGTGCACGCCCCAATGGGCGAGGTAGAGGAAGAAAGGGCGGTGCTTGTTGGCCTCGATCACCTTCAGCGATTCCTGCGTCCAGTAGTCGGCAAGGTAGCCGCCCGGTGCGAAGGGCGCGCTTCCATTGTACGAGGTTGAAAAGTCGCCCCGCGCCCAGAGGAACTTGTCGATCGGGTCGAAATCAAGCTTCGCATTGACCACGACCGGATCATCAGCCGGCAGATGAAGCAGGCCTTCCATCAGGAGGCTTTCGTCGAAACCCTGCGCGTTGGGATGGAACTCACTGGAATTGCCGAGGTGCCATTTGCCGATATGCACGGTGTGATAGCCTGCATCCTGCAGCATCTCGGCGATCGTGACCTCCGCGCCCGGCAGGCCCTGTTCCTCGAAGTCCGGTGCAAGATCGGCCACCTTCTTGTCGTAGTTCACCTTCGGCAGACCATTGTCCCGGTCATTGGCAAACATCGTGACGACGCGCCCCATGCCGTTCGGGGTGGGCGTGAATTCGAACCCGGTCCGCGTCGGATAGCGCCCGGTCAGCAGCATCGCGCGCGACGGCGCGCAGGTGCCGGTGCCGGAATAGGCGGTCGAGAAGATCGCGCCGCGCGCGGCCAGTGCGTCGATATTGGGCGTCGGCACGCGGCCACCTGCGACGCCGCCGCCAAAGGTCGAGAGGTCGTTGATGCCGAGATCATCGACCAGGATGAACACGATATTGGGCGGGCGATCGGCCGGCAGCGCCGCCGCTTCGGCGGGGCCCTGCTGCCAGTCGATAGGCTGATTGGCGGCAACCTCCGGACGGCTCGACTGGGATATCAGAAAGAGGATGATCTCCTTCCTGTTAAACCAGGCGAGCGCGCCCGCGCCGAGGATGACCGCCATGATGACAATCAGGATCCGTTTCATGGCGCGCTTCCTCCCCTGGAGCATTTTCCGGCAAGCCTAACACGCAGGGCCGCCGCGCGCCTGCCGTCGATATATAATGGCATCACTAGTGCCGATAATTTGGCCCGTCAATCAACCCGGCGTCGCTTCATGGAACCTGTTTGCCCGCAACGCCAGCGCTGCTAGAGGAGACTTGGCGACCTTTTGGGGGACGGCATGGATAAGTTTGCGAAGATGGTGAAGTGCTGATGCCTGACCACGTCTTCGTCTCGAACCTCTGCCTGCACGGCTTTCACGGCGTGCGCGATGCCGAGAAGGACCTTGGGCAGAAATTCTTCGTCGATATTGATTGCGAATTGAAATCGCCTGCGACGCAGACGGACAGGATGGCCGACGCGGTGGATTATGGCGCGCTCTGCGATCTCGCCGAACGCCTGTCCGGCGAGACCGTGTTCAATCTGATCGAAACCTTTGCCGAACGCATCGCGCAGGCGGTGCTTGATACCCAGCCCCTCGTCCGCCGCGCGACGGTCACGGTGCGCAAGCCATCCGCGCCGATCCGGCATTTTGTCGATCATGTCGGCGTGGTGATCACGCGCAGCCGGGATGACTGAGGCCTGCCTCGGCCTCGGCGCCAATCTGGGCGACCGGGAAGGGCAGCTGGCAGAGGCGCTCACGCGGCTCGATGCGACCGACGGTATCCGGATTGCCGCGGTCTCCCGCGTCTACCGGACCGCGCCATGGGGCGTGGCCCTGCAGCCGGATTTCCTGAACCTCTGTGCACGGATCGAGACCACGCTTGCCCCGTTCGACCTGCTGCGCATCTGCAAATATGTGGAGCGGGCCATCGGCCGCAAGGTGCGCGCGCAATGGGGCCCGCGTGAAATCGATGTCGACGTGCTGATGGTTGAGGATGTCGAGCTTGTCTCCGAAAAGCTCATCCTGCCGCATCCGCGCCTGACAGTGCGCCGCTTCGTGTTGGAGCCGCTGGCAGAGATCGCGCCGGATTGGCAGGTGCAGGGGCGCGATATTGCGCAGCTCGCCGCGGCGCTCCGGCGGAGCGATCCCGCTCAGGTTTGCGAAGCCGATGAAGCCGCCACGGCCCGCCTCGCGAGCCTGTTCAAACTGTAGGTTCGCGCCCCTCTCAGGCGTTGGCCCTGGCTTTCAGACCCGTCAGCAAGTCCTGCGCGAACACGGTCAGCGTATCGTCCCGCGCGCCCATCACGAGGATGCGGTCACCCGGGCGGGCAAGCTCGATGAGGCGCGCGGCGCAGGCGGGCCGGTCGCCGGGGGCTTCGGCGCTGCGTCCCATAGCCTTGATGTCGGCGGCGAGGTCGCCGCTACCCACGGAGCGGTCCACCGTGCCGCCGAAATAGGCTGGCTCCGGCATCAGGAGGACATCTTCCGCATCGAGATTATCGGCAAAGCATTCGGCAAACTCGCGGCGCATCTTCTTCAGCGGGCCGAAGCCGTGCGGCTGGAACATCACGAGGACGCGGCCGGGAAACTGGCTCACGGTGCGCAGGGTCGCGGCGATCTTGTCCGGGTTGTGCCCGAAATCATCGATCACGGTGACGCCGCCTTCGGTGCCCACGATGTCGAACCGGCGGGCGATGCCGGTGAAGGCGCCGAGCGCTTCGGCAGCTTCGGCCAGCGAAACGCCGCAGGTCATCGCGGCGGCGATGGCCGCGAGGGCGTTGGAGACGTTGTGGCGGCCGGGCGTGGCGAGGCGGATGGCGGCGGAGGCGCCGGATGTCCGGTCGTGTACGGAGAATGTGATGCTCGTCGGCGCGGGCACGATGTCGGCCGCGGTCAGCTGCGCGGCGGGGTTGTCGAGGCTGTAGGTGATGGCTTCCGGAAAATCGCCCGCCATCCGCGCGGTCTCGTCATTGTCGAGGTTCAGCACGACCGTCTCGGCCCGCGCCGCAAAGCCGCCGAACAGGGCGCGCAGCTCGTCCATCGTCTTGTGGTCGAGCGCGATGTTCATCAGCACGGCGACGCGCGGGTTGTAGGCCGCGATGGAGCCGTCGCTCTCGTCCACTTCGCTCACGAAAATGCCGCTAGTGCCGACGAGGGAGCTGGAGAACAGCGCGTCCGGCGTGCGGAAATTCTTCATCACCGCGCCGTTCATCACGGTGGGGCTGCGCCCCGCATGGTGGAGGATCCAGGCGATCATGCCGGTGACGGTCGACTTGCCGCTCGTGCCCGCGACGCCAATCGTGAACGGCGCCGCATTGAACAGGGCCGACAGCATGTCCGCCCGGCTCATCCGCTTCGCGCCCACGCGGATCGCGGCGGCAATGTCCGGCACGGAATCCTCCACCGCCGCCGAGGCCACGACGATCTGATCGGGGCGCGTCACCCCGCTGCCATCCTGCGGAAAGAGGCGGATGCCGCGAGACCGCAGGTAATCGAACTTCGCCGGCGTGCGCCCCTGGTCGAGCGAGCGGTCCGACCCTTCGATGATATGCCCCTGATCCAGGAGAATCAGCGCCAGCGGCAACATCCCGGAGCCACCGATACCACAGAAGAAATAGCGATTTTTGTCTGTTATCATGAGTCATTCTATAGCACTGGATCGGCGCTGGGCATCAGGGCTGTTGTCGCAAAATTAGCCTCAAACAGGGGTGTTACCCTCTGGTGCATTTCTTACAGGCGGTATATTGCTGTAACCTTAGAGGGAAAATTTTAGGGAGTAAGGTTATGGTATCAGCATGGTTCAAACTCATCCTGTGTGCTGGTGCACTGCTGATATCATCCGCCTGCGTCCATGCTCTGGGTTGGTCAGCGGCAGGGCACAGCTTCGGGCGTTCTCAGGAGGCGCTGGAATTTTCAACGGAGGCCAATTCAGGAGGGTACTCGGATACAGGTCCCTACAAATGCACTTACGAAGAAGGCGCAATCCACTACAATGGCAATACGACGATGCAGCTTGTGAATTGCCTGATGGAAGCGCCTGAGGATGCGCGCCTTCTGGTGATCACATCCGCTGGCGGCGATGTTGATGTCGCGATCTTCGCAGCGCATCTCGTTTCAGGCATGAAACTTGATGTCGAAGTGGTCGGGAGGTGTGCGTCCTCCTGTGCAAACTACATCCTGCCTGCAGCAAAACGTATACGTGTTGATCCGTTTTCTATCGTCTTGGTACATGGTGGGCCATTGCCGCCGAACCGGGAGAGTTTGATTGAGGCGATGGCGAAAGCTGGCTTCACGAGTGAAAGACCCAACTTTGAGAAGGCTGTTGAAGACAACCTTGTGCGCAGCGCGCTCACTCATCGCCTGCACGAGAATTTCGTGAGAAATTATTCGGTCAACTCTGGCTACTATCATTTTGATGATATCCGGCAGGCTGTTGCCGAACAGGAGCTTTCATATCCGGGCTTCTTCCTTGACCCATACTGGCTCAAAGCGTGCCTGCCGGGCGTGGAGGTAATCGCGGATGAGCCGGAACGGGAGAGTCTGGTAGAACTGTTCCCGAAACATCAGCTGGTTTCATTCTCAGATATTCGCGGACAGAAGGGGGAGTGCCGAGACTAAGCCCGGCAATACCAGTTTCCACTGTCCGTGAATGCAGCTTAACTGGGTGCTCAGATCCGGGAGAGCATGATGACCAGAACGAAGACACGCATCGGCATCGTGGCGCCGGCGCGGGGGATCGACAGGGCGATTGCGGCGAAGGTAAGCGCGCTGGCGGGGGAGGCGGCGGAGCTGGTGTTTCATCCGCAATGCTTCCTGAAGGAAGGGCATTTCGCAGGGGCGGACGCGGCGCGGGCGGCTGCGTTTGCCGAGTTTGCGAATGATTCGGGGCTGGATGCGGTCTGGTTTGCGCGGGGCGGGTATGGGTCTTGCCGGATCCTCGATACGGCGTTCGAGAACCTTGGCGATGCGGCCCGGCGGAAGACCTATATGGGCTACAGCGACACTGGCAGCCTGCTGGCGCGGCTCGCAAAGGAGGGGATCGGCCGGGCGGTGCACGGGCCGATGCCGGCGGACATTCTGCGCGGCGGCGGCGAGGCGGCGGTGCGCCGGGCGCTGGGCTTCCTGACAGGCGAGGACGGCGAGGCGGGGGTGGACCCGGTTACGCTGGCGCCGGGCAAGTATGCGGCGTTCAACATCTCGGTTCTGGCGAGCCTGATCGGCACGCCGCACGCGCCGGAGCTTTCGGGGCACACGCTGCTGATCGAGGATGTCGGCGAGTATCATTACCGGCTGGACCGGATGATGTTCACGATTACCTCGAACACGGCGGTGCGCGAGGTGACCGGCATCCGGCTGGGACGCTGCAGCGCCATTCCGCAGAACGACATCGACTTCGAGGCAACCGAGGAGGAGATCGTCGCGCACTGGTGCCAGCGCAGCTGCATTGCCTATCTGGGCCGCGCCGATATCGGGCATGATGTGGACAACAAGATTGTGGTGTTCGGGGAGCGGGGTGTGGGGGCGTAGCCCCTTCCGTTCAACTGGAGTGCGTCACCCTCGATGGCCGAAGGCCATCTGAGGGCCTATTTCCTGAGCCCTCCGCATACGCATCAATAGTTTGTCGTCATCCCGGTTTCGCCGGAGGCGAAGACCGACCCAGAAAGCCAAGCAGAACAAGGGAGTCTGGGTCCCGGGCATTTGCTTCGCAAATCCCAGGATGACGACAAACGGATGTTGTGGAGTGGGAAAGGGCGGGTGATGGTCCCTCGGATGCGCTGCGGGCATTGAGGGTGACGCGCGGGCGTGAATGGTGGGTTACTGCCTTCGGCCTAACCCACCCTTGCTTGCTCTCGACAGCCTGCCCTTCCCCACGTATGAAAAGGACACCGCATGTGGGGCTTGCAGACACAGATATGGCAGGATGGGCACTCAGCAGGCAGAGCGTAATGCTCGCGGGCTGGCACGCAGAGCCCTGTCTCGGGCGCGCCGGCTGTAATTCCGGGAATGACAGGGAAAATGCAGCGATGAGCGACTACACCCGCCTGGTGTTCACCGCGCTCCACGCCGCTAGTTCTCCCGATGCCGGGGAACGGGCGCGCATCTATGCCGGATGCCGCACGCAAGTGGCGAGCGGCATTGCTGATGAAGCAGCACGCACAAAGGCGCTCGAAAAACTCGAAAAGGTTATCCGCCGCCAGGAAATGCAGGCGATTTATGAGGAGACCCTCAATGCGAAGTGAATTACTGGCGTTTGCCCTTATCCTCTTCGGCGTAT
>Ga0214472_10008771_pt1 | contig 10554 bp, 7 predicted proteins | sample RVTome_6_FD_207662 | JGI IMG/M metagenome (GOLD analysis project Ga0214472, IMG submission 207662) | Soil microbial communities from uranium-contaminated site in the Upper Colorado River Basin, Wyoming, United States - RVT140D175 | ecosystem: Environmental > Terrestrial > Soil > Contaminated >...
GGTTACGGAATGCTCGCCACCCAGGACTCCGGTAATTTTCCCGTGATCAAGGTAGTGGGCAACCGCGGCCCTCACTCTTTGCGCCATCAACTCGGGGCTGCCCACATGGGGCTCCAGCGACGGCGTGGTATGGATGCCCAGGGTGGACACATCCAGATCAAGTTCCCAATCATAGTCTTCTAGGCCAGCGGACGCCTCGATTATTGCGCCGGGGCCATAACGGGCGCCGCTGCGGAAAGAGGTGGTACTGTCGTAGGGGACGGGGATCAGCACAACTCTGGCGGCGTCCAATCGGCTCTGGTCTTCGGTGAGGGCCAGAAAATTGCGCCGAATCCAGGGCAGGTCACTGCCCCTAGATTTATACACTCCGCAAGCTCGGCTCCTCAACTTCCAGGAACGCTCGCTGGTCCTCAGTTTCTGCCAGACCTTGCGGTAAGTCCGTCCACTCCAGACCTCGGTCCAGCAGCCAGGTCTTGACTTCCGAGAGACTGAACAGATGCCTGGCATCGTCCAGCGCCAGATAATTATCGAAGGACTTGCAAGAAAAGATGTCGATATTTACGTAGTTCCGGAGGGGAAAAGTGTGTATGCTGATGTGGCTCTCGGCGATGATCACAAACCCAGAGACCCCAGCGTCCTTTTCCCTGGGGCCATGGTACTCCAGAACCTTGGGCTCGGTGATTCGAGTCATACCTAATGTTGAGGGATAGTCGATCAGAAAGTTTCGGACCAGTTCCTGGTCCCACATCTTGTTCACATCGCCGCCGTATCCGTCAATAATCAGGTGCATTGTATCTCCTGGGTCAAATTCGATGCTGATTGCCTGGTGCTCAACGCGTCAACGCGGGCACACCTTGGCAAAAGCCAGCGTATAGAATATCATCACTGTTGGCTTAAAACAATCGTAGCACAAAGGCTGAGCCGCGTTACCGGAATCGTTACTGGAATAAAGGTATAATACAATCGCCATGACATCCGAATTGAATGCAGATGTATTGAATGAAGATGTGATGATTCAGGCCAGCGGCTTGACTCACTACTACGGCCCTCAACCCGCCATTGAAGATGTTAACTTCCGGGTCAAGCGAGGGGAAGTCCTCGGATTCCTGGGGCCCAACGGCGCCGGTAAGACCACCACCATGCGCATCATCACCGGCTTCATGCCGCCCACCCAGGGAAAGGTGACGCTGGGAGGCTACGACGTGGTTGAACAGTCGCTGCAAGCGCGGCGGAAGGTGGGTTATCTACCGGAAACGGTGCCACTATACACTGAAATGTCGGTGGCCAGCTACTTGAACTACATGGGTACCCTGCGGGGCATGGAGCCAAAGCGCATCAAGCTACGTATATCTGAAGTAATCGACGTTTGCCGGTTGGGAGACTATCGCAAGACCATCATTGGCAAACTGTCCAAGGGATTCCGACAGCGGGTGGGCATCGCCCAGGCCATTCTGCACGAGCCAGAAGTGCTGGTGATGGACGAACCCACCATCGGTATCGATCCGATCCAGGTGGTGGAAACCCGCAAGTTGATTCAGGACCTGGGCAAGCAGCAGACGGTGGTGTTGAGCAGCCACATCCTGCCTGAAGTCAGCATGATTTGTGGGAGAGTATTGATCATCCATCAAGGTAGAATTGTCGCTGAAGACACTCCCGACAACCTGGCCCAGCGATTGCAGGGGGTGGACCAATTGCAGGTTGAGGTGGGTGGGCCACCCAGCGAGGTCCTGCCCGCCCTGCAACGGGTCAAAGGGGTGACCGAAGTAACTCACCGCCGGCAACAGAACCGGGACGTCTATGTGGTGAAGGTCCAACAAGGGCAAGATTTAAGGGATGAGATTTCCCGCGCGGTAATCAGCAGCGGTTGGAGCCTGCTCAACCTGCAACAAGTTGGAATGAGTCTTGAGGATATTTTCTTGAGACTGACCACCCAGGAGGAGTTGGGCTAATGCGTACAGTCCAGGCAGTGGCCTGGAAGGAGATTCAGGTCTACTTCGGCAATCCAATGGCATATATCGTAGGACTCATCTTTCTGGCAGTAACCGGCTTCTTCTTCGTGCTGGACCTGGGAAACCCTTTTCCCGAAGCGTCCCTTGGCAACTTCTACCAGGGCGCCACCATAATTCTGATTCTGCTGGCGCCGGCCCTCACCATGAGGCTGTTGGCTGAAGAACAGAAATTGGGCACCATTGAGCTATTGCTTACTTCTCCCATTCGTGACTGGGAGATAATCATTGGCAAATATCTGGCCAGTCTGGTTTTCTTGCTGTCGATGATTATGTTAACTCTCTACTATCCGCTGCTGTTGTTTTTCTTCGCTGACCCGGATCCAGGTCCAATATATTCAGGTTACCTGGGACTGGTCCTGTACGGCTCAGCCGCCCTGTCCATCGGTATCCTCACCTCGACCCTGACCAGCAACCAGATCGTCGCCTTCGTGGTCTCGGCGGGAGTTCTGCTGCTGTTGTTCTTTGCCAACACCGGAGCAACGGCGGTGGGAGGCTTCTGGGCTACCCTGGTAAATGAAATTGGCATGCGCAGCCATTTCGCCGACTTTGACCGGGGCGTCATTGACACCAAGCATATCTTTTACTTTTTGAGCGTTACCGCCTTCTTTCTATTTGTGTCGATTCGAGCCCTGGAATCCCGAAGGTGGAGGTAGCATGGTCGACCAGTCCAACGACCGCTCTGCCGACTGGCGGAGGCAGCGCCGGGGACGGGTGCCCCGTCCCCCCGAGTCGGCGGCCCAGGATGTCGCAGTCGCCGACGATTCCCCGGCCGAGATGGTCGCCTCCCGAACCCTGTTCAGCTTCCTGGAACCGGCGTTAAACACCATCGGGTCCTTCGGCGCCCCGGTGGTGGCGGCTGGAGTTGTCGCATTAGCGGTGGGCATACCGCTGGCGGCCTTCGTCGTTTCCCTGCGGCTCTACGCTTTTATCATCATCGGGTTCGGTGCGGTATTGCTGGGGGTCATCGGGCTGATCTACCTGAGCAGCGTAACCGCCGCTTTCATCAGCCGCACCGGCCGCTACGGCGTCAACTCCCTGATAATGTTGGGGGCATTTCTGGGCATCATTGTGGTCGTCAACTTTATCTCCTTCAGCAACAACCGCCGCATCGACACCACGGCCACCCAACAGTTCAGCCTGGCCAGCAGCACCAGAAACTTGCTCCGAGACCTGGAGCAACCGGTGCACGCCATTGCCTTTTACATCGATGACCCGGCGGTGGTCACGGAGGACCAGATCATCCGTCGGGCCAAAGTTGAAGATACCCTGTCTGAATTCAGCAACCGGTCCAGCAGATTCACCTACGAGTTCAGAGACCCGGAAATCGATCCAGAGATTGCCCGGAGCTACGGGGTCAGGTTGCTGGAGTCGATCGTCGTTGAAGGGCAGCCGGGGCAATTCGACATCGTCCAACCCACCGACCGGTACTACACCAAACTGGAGCAAGACCTCTACACCGGCATACTGGTAACCACCGGACAAGAACAACGCAAGGTCTACTTTCTGAACGGACACGGCGAGCGAAACATCAACGGGGTCGCGGGCGATGGCTACTCATCGATACGGGAAGAATTGGAACGGGACAACTATCGGGTTGAAAATATACGCTGGAATCCGGGAGACACTGAGGTCAGCGTACCTGACGACGCCGCCCTGCTGGTCATCGCCGGCCCCAGTGGAGAACTTCCCGAAGCCCACCAGACGGCACTGGACAACTACTTGAAAGGGGTAAACGCCGATGGCACCGACCGTAGAGAAGGCGCGCGGGTCATCTTCCTGGCGGAACCGGACACCCCTCAGTCCTTCCGGGATTTTCTCCTGGACTGGGGCATTCTGGTGGAGCAAGGTTATATCCTGGACCTGGACGGTTCAGTGCCGGGAAATCCCCAAACCTTGCGCGTGGGCACCTACAATCCCGAAGCTCCCCAGGAGGTAGTGTTTCCCCGCGGTGTCCCGCTGGACGTATCTTTCATGCCCGGAGCCGCCTCAATACAGCCCCTGGAGGACCAGAGCGGTGGACGCTTGCCCATACCCCTGGCCCGTTCTTCCACCAACAGTTACCTGATTGACGACGTAAACCGGACCGAACCCATAACCGAACCGGCCGACCAGGCCGACCCATCTGGATTTTTCTTCCCGGCGGTCTACCTTCGAGCCGTTGGCCCCATCGGGAGCCCCCCGGTGACGGCCCCACCCGCCGACCATCAACTGTCCGGCATGGTAGTCTTTGGCGATTCCGATTTCATCAGCAATGGCTTCGTAAACCGGGGCAGCGGTGCGGCGATGTTCCTGAATTCAGCCAACTATCTGCTGGGTGACTTCTCCCTGGTCTCCATCCGTGACCGTCAACAGGTGTTCCGGGAGTTCAATCTGGACCAGAACGCCTTCAAATTCGTGCGGTTCTCTTCCTGGTTCTTCCTGCCAGTGCTCATGGGATTGGCGGCTGGAGTCGTCTGGTGGGTACGCCGGTAGTCCATGAACATCCGTCTTACCATCCTGCTGGTATTCGTGCTGGTCATTTTTGGCGGGACCTTCCTGTGGTTCCAATTTAACCCGACTTCGGAACGCATCTCCCCCCAGCCCTGGCTGTACAAAATCGATGATGATTCCATCGTCCACATCGAGGTAACCCACGCTGGTCAGACCGGCATCTACGACAAGAAGCCGGGCGGCACCACCTGGTACATTCTAGACGCCGATCAGGAACGCCAGGTGTTTCAGGAAAAATGGAGCGGTACCCCGCTACTGCTCAGCGGCCCTCAGGTTAGCCGGGTGGTGGCACTGTCCATCGACAATCCGGCGACCTACGGGCTTGACCCACCGGCAACGGTGGTAAAGGTCACCGAGCGAAGCGGCATAACTTTTGAATTCCACATGGGGGATACTACTCCCGACGGGGAAAATCAGTACGCCGCCTTGATTGGCGATCCCAAACTCTTCACCCTGCCGCAGATTTGGGCCGAGGTAATCAATCGACTGGCAACTGAGCCTCCCTACATCCGTCTCTATTACATTAGCGGAGACAATTCGATCGCTGCCATTGGCGTGGAACATAACGGCGTGTATGTAGGGTACGAGAGGCAACCAGGTAGCCTGCAATGGGTAATTGCGGGCGATGTCGATGGAGATACCGGAGTGCCGGTCTCCCAGGAGCAGTGGCCGGAAATTCTCCAATCCCTCACCACCCCACCGGTCTCCCGGATCTTGTCGGACAAAATAGACGACCCCGCCGCCTATGGGCTGGAAAGACCTCAGACCAGGGTTGAGGTTGCCACCAGGCAGGAGGACCCTTATGTTTTTTTTCTGGGAAGTCCTACTGAGGATGGCCAGAGTCGATACGCCCAGCGCCGGGGAAAGCAGGAACTGTTCACCGTGCCAGCATCCTGGGCCCAGATGGTGGAGGGGCTGGCTAGCGAACCGCCTTACTCCGCAGAGAATGCCGAGGTCGTAGCGCCCACGGGTTAGAATTTCTGGTTCCCTCCTGACCGGTCAGGTTGACCCGGCGTACATCGCCCCGGAAGGGACCCCGTCCAGTCAGGACCCCCGCGATCAGTCAGCCACTGAGGAGGTTTTTTGAAAGCAGAGATATTTTCCATTGGCACTGAACTTCTGATGGGAGAGTTGACCGATGCCAACGGTTCCTGGATCGCCGCTCAACTGCCCGCCCTGGGCATCCAGATGCAGTGGCTGTCGATCATCGGCGATGATCTGGACATGCTGGCTGAGGCCTTTCAGCGCGGCTTGCAGCGTTCCGACATAATCTTCACCACCGGAGGACTGGGACCAACTCAGGATGACCTGACCAGGGAGGCCGTCGCCAGAGCTCTGGGCGAGACACCCACCGTCCAGCAAGACGTGGTGGACCAACTGGAAAAGTATTTCCAGGGTCGCGGCATGGTTATGCCATCGCGCAATATCAAACAGGCCCACCTGATACCCTCGGCCCAGTTTATCCTCAACCCCAATGGCACCGCGCCGGGCTGGTGGTCGGAGCAGAAGGGAAAGATCATTGTTAACCTGCCGGGACCACCGGGCGAGATGCACCCAATGTGGGAAAATCAGGTCGCTCCCCGACTGCGCCAGATGGTCAATGATGAGGTCACCATCACCAGAAACATCAAGACGCTGGGAATGTCCGAAGCGGCGGTGGACGAGGTGATCTCCGAGTTCTTCGGACAGGGGAACCCCTACCTGGGCATCTACTCCAAAGCCGACGGCATCCATCTGCGGGTTATCGCCCGGGCCAAGAGTGAGGCCGACGCCCGTCAGATGATACGCCCGGTGGAGGACGCCATCGTCGACCGGCTGGGCCCCTACATCTGGGGTTACGATGACGAAACCCCCGAACAGTCCACTGGCCAGGCGCTAAATGAACACGGTCTGACCCTGGCTACCATGGAATCATGCACCGGCGGTTTCCTGGCCAACAGCATTACCGATGTTGCCCATTGTTCGACCTATTACAAGGGGGGAGTGGTGGCCTACACCAACCAGCTGAAGATAGCCAGCGGTGTGCCCGCGGAAACCATCGAAATGCACGGTGCGGTCAGCGCCGAAACCGCCGGCGCGATGGCCAATGCCATCCGGGCAAAACTGGGGGCCGACTTCGGAATTGGTATCACCGGGGTGGCTGGGCCGGACCCGCTGGAAGGCAAGCCGGTGGGTCAGGTGTACATTGCTATTGCCGGTCCGGCTGAAGTCCGAGGGTTCGAGATGCGGGTGCCGCCGCGACGCGTCGTCATCAAACGCCGGGCGTCCAACACTGCCTTGACCGAGTTGCGGAAAATGATTGCGGAATTGGTGGGGGCCAAGCCGAGGTAGATCAGCACCAGGTAGAGTCCTTTGCCCGGGACCGACCCCAAGGTAGGATTATCCTCAGCAAAACGACGCTAAATATCCATGAGGGCGGGAATTAGAAGAGGACGGGAATGAATCCCGCCCTTGAGTTGTAAACGAGACCCTGAGTTGATTACTGCAAGGTCAGCTTACGGTACAGCATGGGCAGCCGCTCCGGCAGAGCCCAGATGTCCCCCAGGACCTCGTAGCTCATGTCGCCGCACATCTCCTTCAAATAGTCGTGCCCGGCTTTGTCCACCGTCAGGCAGAAAGGAATAATGTCCTTGCGCTTGGCTTCCAACAACGCCATGTGGGTATCATGGACCGCATACTCCTTCTCGACGCCCTCCCGGCTGTAGCCCCGGTCCTGGGGACGGCCGTCGCTGATCAGGAACATGATCTTGGTGGTCGCATCCTGGCTCTCCAGCTTGGTGGTGGCATGGCGAATGGCGGAACCCATGCGAGTGGCGTGCAGCGGCGTGATCTTGTCGATGCGACGCTTGATCTTCTCGCTGAAGCTCTCGGCGATGTCCTTGATGACATAGAACTCGACGTTTTCCCGCCCGTAGCCGGAGAACCCGTAAATCCCATAGGTGTCGCCGATCGACTCCAATGCCTGGATTAGCAGTGCGGTGCTTTCCTTTTCCAGGTCGATGATACGCTTGTAATGACGGCGCACCAGCCCTTCCCGGCGGCGACGCAGCCAGACCATGTACTCCACCGGATCGTCGGGGGCATCCCGGTCGTCGATGGTATGACGCCCCTCGTCGATAGCCTCGGCGGTAGACGCACTCATGTCCAGGAGGAACACCACCGCGACATTACGCAGGACCTTGTTCCGCCGCCAGTATATCTTCTCATCCGGGGGCACTTTCATGCGCAAGTCACACCAGGCTTCCAGGGCCGCATTCAGGTCAATGTCTTCACCATCGACCAGGCGGTAGGTCTTGCGGAAGGTCTCTGGCATGATCAACTCAAACTGCCGTTTAACGTGGTTGAGCAGGGAATTGTAGTTTCTGAGAGCCTCGTTGTAGAAACCGGAATCGCCCTCCTCGAGGACCTTTTCTTTGACAATGCACCACCTGGGCTTGTAGTCTCCAGCGCGGAAGTCCCATTCGTCGTACACATAGGTCTTGGGCTCCCGGGCCACCAATTCACCACCCTGTTCGTCGTCCTTGAGCTGAGGCCCATACCCGCGGCCTGGCTGGGCGTCGGGCGGCGGCATGCCAGCTTCTTTCATAATGTTCTGAGCAAAAGTAGTGGTGCTGTTGTTGGCGTCGCCCTGCTCCGGGTCAAGCTCCAGCTCGGCGCTGTCCTGAAGTAACTGCTCCAACTGCTCCTGGGACAGCGGCTGGCCTTCGCCATCCTGGCCCTTCTCGCTCTGCAGCCTGGTCAATAGCTGCACCATTTCGGGTTTGAAGTCTCCCCGATAGTCCACCGGCTCCGGAGACTGGTAGGGGTTGCCCTCTCCGCTCTCGCCACCGTCTCCTTCCTGTCCGGCCTTCAGTTTGTCCAGCAGAGACTCGTACTCCTCTTCGGAAAAATCCCCCGGATCATCCAGGTCTTCCGGCTCAAACTGGTCCGGTTGCTCCGATTGGTTATTGAGGCGGGAGATAATTTCATAAGCGCGCAGAGTAGCCTCGGTAGAATCTTCAACACTGGCGGCAACATCCCGGAGCAAATGCAGGATTCGCGCCAGCATGGTGGCCTCTTCCTGGTACCTGGTAGGAACCGGGAGATCGGTGAACTGATCCAGGCTCATGTGTATCAGCAGTTCCACCATGGCTTCCTGCAGAGCAAGTTCTTGAATGTTGGGGCGTCCCGACCGGGCTTCAATCTGGATCCTTTCCGCCGCCCGGCGAATGCCCGGGTACTCAACTTTGATGCGGTAGTCCAACCGGCAGTCCTCCAGAACCGTAAACAGGTCGAAGGCCAACTTCCGGTCATCGAACATATTCAGGAACCGGCCAATGTCGGTGAAAGCATGGGCCTGAGTCTCCAACTCCGGAGAATCGCCCACCTCCTGTAATTGAGCGGCGTGCCGTTCGGCCCGCTGCTGTTCCAGTTGAGGCCGACGTTGTTCTTCGAATACCCGGGCCGGTTGGTCAAACAGGAAACGAAAGCTGCCGAACTCCAGGTGGCCCACCTGGTGAGTTGACACGACCTTGAACCAGGCAAAGTTCTCGTCCTTATTGGGGTAATGGTCCACAATTGGCGGCAGGAAGACCCTGGTCCCGTCGGTAGATGCGGTGTCCTCATCCACCCAGCCGATGTTCTTATTGACCAGCTCCTGAGTGCTCATAACTTCCATGGTGGAACCGGAGAGAGCGCTGCAATACAGCCGGACAATGCCCTTGACCCGCTCCAGTTCCAGGCTCGAGGACAGGGTCTCCAGCAGGGATTCCGAAGTGTTGGACTCCACCTTGAAAAAAGCGATGCCACTCTCCGGATTTTCTTTCAGTAGCTGCACCCCTTGCTCGAACCAGGTGTCTAGCTGACTCATTGTAACCCGGTTGAGGACTCCATTCAGGCTCTTGAGGAAGGGAGGCACCGCATCAGGAGAGATCAGCAGCAGTCCTTCGGACAGGTCCAGGATATGCGTCTGCGCACCTTCCGGAACCTGCCCCAGGGCCTGAGTGCCATCGGACAGGAACCGGGAGGTTTCCCGCAGGCCCACCTTGGCCATACGCTCGCCCAACTTGAGGAAACGCCCGGTCTGTCCCTCATCAATCTGCCGCATGGCCCGGGGGGCAATCTCCAGGCAGGCTTTCACTTCCCGCCAACTGCCCTCGGTCAGCGCGCGGCACATGGACAGGAAAGCCTCCCGCTCCCGCCCCATTACCGGCAAAACGTCCCGGCCCAGCACCAGGCATTCCACCGCCACATCGTAGGATTTGTAGGACAGGGACTCGATCAGGGAAGCGAAGACTTCCACGTCCCAGAAGGGCAGGCTACGAATCAGGTCTGGGCTGACTTCAAAGAATTTGGCCGCCAGGGTGCTGGACTTCCAGGTGCCCTTGTACAGGCTGCGGCCCAGACCCGCCCAGCGGGGAATGTATTGGGGTCTCAGATTGCCAACGATCAATGGGCTGGCCCGGAAGAAGGAAACGGCCAGGGCGGGGGAATCCTGAGCCAGGTAGGTGCCACAGCGCGCCCACTGCATAAAGGATGGGAAGGCCAGGGCACGAGCCACGCTGGGGCTAACCTTGAAATACTCGACGGCCGACTCCCAAGAACGCACTGTCTGAGTACCGATGCCCGCTCCTTCCCTGGCCCACAGACCCAGCTCTTCTTCGTTGAAGGATGTTTCCATTGCCTCGGCAGCCTCTTTATAGGCTTCCGCAACCGCAGGAGGGAGCTTGTTAAGTTCCGCCTCTATTTCGTTCCGGGGATCGATGCTCAAATCAGTTTCCCTCCTTGGTGAATCCACCCTCCACAGTGTCTAGAAATTGCTGGAGGATCTTCGCGGTGGCCCCGAACACCAGGTGCTCATTGTAGGCATAGGAACGGACCGTCGTCGCCAGGCCGTCCACCAATCGTGTTTCGTGCCGCAGGTTAGCCGGATCGACCAGCGCCGAAATAGGCACTTCCAACACTTCAGCTATTTCAATTGCACTGGGACTAAAGGCGTAGGGATAGGGTATGGTCCCAATAAAGACCCGGACCCCAAAGTTGGTGCGGGTCACCACGTCGTCCAACTGACCCAGGA
>Ga0214472_10008772_pt1 | contig 10550 bp, 11 predicted proteins | sample RVTome_6_FD_207662 | JGI IMG/M metagenome (GOLD analysis project Ga0214472, IMG submission 207662) | Soil microbial communities from uranium-contaminated site in the Upper Colorado River Basin, Wyoming, United States - RVT140D175 | ecosystem: Environmental > Terrestrial > Soil > Contaminated >...
GGAAATGCGCCCAGGCGTCACGATCGTGCGAGAACGCGCCGCCCGAGCGCTCGCAGGGAGTCCTGCAACGGACCTTCGAAGCCGGCAAGTCGGTCCTCAGTGCTGTCCGGAAGGGCGGCCTCGCGAAGCGGTTCAGGCTGCGGGGCCGGACTGGCGCCCACCCGCTGCTGCACGATGCGCACGGCGCCGATCGCCGCGTAGCCGAAATAGCCGTTCAGCCGCTCGCGCACCCGGTCGGACTCGTGCGCGAACTGCAAGGCGACAGCCGGATCGCAGCGGACGAACAGCGTTGCGGCGGTGCCGTCGCGCGGCCAGCGGATGCGCTCCGGCGCGGTCCGCCCGCCGTAGGCCTCGCCGACGATTTCAGGCCACCACGACAGGAGTTCCGCGCGCGCGAGACCGCGCTTGCGCAGAAGCGGATCGAGCGTGCCGCTGAGCAGCTCGGCAACGGATTTGGCGGCGGGCCTTGCAGGATGCGACACTGTTGAAGATGCTCCTAAAGGCCCTTGCCAGCGGCGACGCCCTGGCCACAGTGGCGCCGTGTCGGCCAAGCTAGCCAAGTTGAACCTGCCCGCAAGCGGTATTGCTGACGACCCGCCTCCGCGGGCGGCGGAACTCTTGGCATGGTACGAGCGGCATGCGCGGGTTCTCCCTTGGCGAATCGGCCCGTCGGAGCGACGGCGCGGCGTCCGGCCGAATCCCTATATTGTCTGGCTCTCCGAGATTATGCTGCATCAGACGACCGTAAAGGCGGTGGTCCCCTATTTCCGCGATTTCGTCGGGCGCTGGCCCGGCATCGCAGAACTCGCCGCGGCCGAAGATCAGGAGATCATGGCGGCATGGGCGGGCCTCGGCTACTACGCGCGGGCGCGCAACATGATCGCCTGCGCCCGCGCTGTGGCGGCACGGCCGGGGGCACGCTTTCCGACGACCGCTGGCGAGCTTGCCCGCCTCCCCGGCGTGGGCGCCTACACCGCGGCCGCGGTCACGGCGATCGCCCACGATGAGCCGGTCGCTGTCGTCGACGGCAATGTGGAACGCGTGGTCGCCCGCCTTTTCGCACTGCCGATTCCGCTGCCTGCTGCGAAACCGGTCATTCGCGAAGTGCTGCGGCCGCTTGTGCCGGGCGACCGGCCGGGCGAATTCGCCGAAGCGCTGATGGACCTCGGCGCCGCCATCTGCACGCCGAAGAAGCCGGCGTGCGGGCTCTGCCCCTGGTCGTCGCCGTGCCTCGCGCGGCGTCAGGGCCGGCAGACGGAACTGCCGCTCAGGACGCCCAGGCGGGCGCGGCCGACCCGCTACGGCACGGCCTTCGTTGCGCGCCGCGCCGACGGCTCGATCCTGCTCCGCCGGCGGCCATCTCATGGCCTTCTCGGCGGCATGACCGAGATCCCCGGCAGCGAATGGACCGAAGCGGGCGCCGCCGAGGCCACGCCGCCGCTCGACGGCGACTGGCTCGCCTTGGCAGCGGACGTCGCTCACACCTTTACCCATTTCCAGCTGCAGCTTTCGGTGCGCCGCGCGGATATCGCATCCGCGATGCCGGCGCCGTCCGGTCATTGGTGGGCAAGCCCGGAATCGCTGTCGCATGAAGCGCTGCCGAGCGTCATGAAAAAGGCCATCGAGGCCGCCTATCCGGAGACCACCAGACCCCGCAAAGAGGAAAGATGACAACCATTCGCCACATCGTCTTCGACGTGGGCCGCGTGCTCGTCCATTATGATCCGCATCTCGCATTTTCCGAGCTGATCCCGGACGCGGACGAGCGGTCTGCGTTTCTCCGCGACGTCTGCTCTTCCGAGTGGAATCAGGAGCAGGATCGCGGGCGCACCTGGGAGGATGCGGAAGCCGAAGCGATCGCCTGCCACCCCGACAAGGCCGCTCTCATCCGCGGGTTTCGCCGCAACTGGCATCGCATGGTGTCGCATGCCTACGAGGACACCGTGGCGATCCTGCGGGCCCTGCTCGCGCAGGGTCGCGACGTGACCTTTCTGACGAACTTCGCGCGCGACACGTTTCGCGAGGCGCAGGAACGCTTTCCCTTCCTGGCGGAAGGCCGCGGCGCCACGGTCTCGGGCGAGGTGCGGCTGATCAAGCCGGACCCCGCCATCTACGCGCACCACACCGAAACGTTCGGCCTAACGCCGGCCGCAACGCTTTTCTTCGACGACTCGCAGAAGAATATCGACGCCGCGCGGGTAGCCGGATGGAAGGCGGAGCTCTTCACCAGGGCCGACCGTATGCAGAGCGACCTCGAGCGCTTCGGCGTCCGGCTCTAGGGACAAGCAGAGATCAAGCCGCAATCGTCCGACGGATTTCCGCGCGAAGGCTGTCGATCGGACGGAGCGCCTCCCCCTCGCCAATATGCCAGAACGTCCAGCCGTTGCAGGCTTCCAGCCCCTGCACGGCGGCGCCGACGCGGTGGATCGAGCCGACATGCGCCTGCCCGTCGGCTTCGCAGAAGAGCGATCCGTCCGCCCGCACCGTCGCGCGGTGGCGGCGCCGCGCATCGGTCAGCACCGCGCCCGCCGCGATCAGTCCCGCTTCGAGCAGCGAGCCGAACGGGACGCGCGGCTCGGCACGCTTGCCTTCGAGAACCTTGAGCACCACGCCCGTCGCCGGGCGAACCGCGTCGATCCGGCGCCTCGCAGCCTCGATATAGGCGCGTTCGCGCTCCACGCCGATGAAATGGCGCCCGAGCTTCTTCGCGACGGCCCCCGTAGTGCCGGTACCGAAGAACGGGTCGACCACCAGGTCGCCCGGTTTCGTCGACGCCAGCAGGATTCGGTAAAGCAGCGCCTCGGGCTTCTGCGTGGGATGGAGCTTGGCGCCGGCGGAATTCTTGAGCCGCTCTTCGCCGGTACAGATCGGGAGCAGCCAGTCGGAGCGCATCTGCAAATCGTCGTTGAAAACCTTCAGCGCGTCGTAGTTGAAGGTATAGCGCTTGGCTTCCGCCGACGGCGCCGCCCAGATCAGCGTCTCATGCGCGTTGGCGAAGCGGCGACCGCGAAAATTCGGCATCGGATTCGTCTTCCGCCAGACAATGTCATTGAGAATCCAGAACCCGAAATCCTGCAGGATTGCGCCGACCCGGAAGATGTTGTGGTAGGAGCCGATGACCCAAAGCGTGCCTGTCGGCTTCAACACGCGCCGGCACGCGAGAATCCACGCCCGCGTAAAGGCGTCGTAAGCCGCGAGATCGGTAAAGCGGTCCCATTCCTCGTCGACCCCGTCGACACGAGACTGGTCGGGCCGGTGCAGATCGCCCGAGAGCTGGAGATTATAGGGCGGGTCGGCGAAGACGAGGTCGACGCTTGCCGCGGAAAGTCTCGACAGTTGGGCGACGCAATCGCCCTCCAATATCTCGTCGCGCAATCCGGCCACATTGCCGGTCGCCTTCGAACTCGGTCGGACGCCCATACACGCTCCAGCTGCCGGCCGGGAGCGTGACCGAACATGCTGAAGCCCGGGTTAGGAAACGTGGTGAAGCCGCCGTTAACACCCGACCCTTAAAATCGCCGGAGCCCGCTGATATAGAGGGTGGTGCAACATCTGGTGGACGATGCGTTCATTTATGCCGCGCCTTCGGCTGGGCCTGTTCGCCGCGGCGCCTTTCGCTGCGCTTCTCATCGGCGGCTGCTCGACCATCGGCTCATTCCTGGGGGGATCGGAGCCGGAAACGACTGCTGCGACGGGCGCGGACGCGAGCGCCGAGCAGATCGACGTGCGCCGCTATCTCGGGCCGGACTACTGCCCTGAAATGCGCCTCCAGGAAGGAACCCAACTCGTGCGCAAATACGAGCGCGGCCACGAGGACGATCCGGCGTTCGTCATCTGGCAGGCTTCGGTCGGCAAGACGGCGCGCGAGTGCCTCTATGATCAGTCCGGCAACCTTACCTTGAGGATCGGCATCACCGGCCGCGTCATCGCCGGCCCCAAGGGCGGGCCAGGGGCCGTCGAGGTTCCGCTCCGGGTGGCCGTCGTCAAGTTCCAGGAGGCCACGCTGGCTTCGGAATTCTACCCGCTCAGCGTCACCATCCCGTCGTCGAATTCGACGGCTTTCACCGAGGTGCGCGAGATAACCGTGCCGTCGCCCGGGCAGGACCGTGACTACATCATCTATGTCGGGTTGGCGGAGAGCGAATCGGCACTCCTGAACCCGGGCGGGGAACCTGCCGTGGCGGTCGTCGAGGAGCCGCCCCCACCCCTGCCCGCCGTCCCGCCTCCGGCTCCGGCCTCCCCGCCAGCGCCGCAGCCGACTCCGAACGTGCTGCCGACGCCGACCGATTTCGTGCTGCCGGGAAATTAGTCCGGCGGGATTGACGCCCGGCGCGTTTCGACCAAAACTGGCCAAACGGGTCACGTCGCGGCCCGTGTTCTAAGACGCCGCGCGGGAGAGACCCGCCGATTCCTACAGGGACCGGCGGGACGCCGAAGGAGCAACCGCCCCGGAAACTCTCAGGCCCAGGGACCGCGCATCGGCGAGCGACGCTCTGGAAAGCGGCCAGCGGGTGAACGCCCGTCAGCCCACCGAAGGAGTAACCGGCTGGCAGTTCCGGCCGGGAATCTCTCAGGTTCTTCGACAGAGGGGGCACAGGCGCGGAATGCCCGCGTCGTGCAACGCTCTGGCGCAGGACCGAATGGCCGAAGAAACCGAGACGCTCCGCCGCACACCCCTCTACGGGCTTCACCTTGAGCGTGGCGCCCGCATGGTGCCGTTCGCCGGCTACGCCATGCCTGTGCAATATGAGGGCATCCTCGGCGAGCACCGCTGGACACGCGAGCAAGCAGGCCTTTTCGACGTCTCGCATATGGGACAGCGATTTCTGGTCGGCCCGGATCATCTGACGACCGCGACGGCGCTGGAGACCCTTACCCCCGGCGCTTTCGGCGCGCTCGGCCTCGGACGCATGCGCTACACGCTGCTCCTCAACGATCGGGGCGGCATCATCGACGACCTGATGGTCATGCGGTCGGTCTCCGACAACGACGACGGCGCACTGGGGCTCGTGTTCAATGCCGCGCGGAAGGAAATCGACGACGCCTATTTCTGCGCCCGGCTACCCGACACCGTCACGCTGCATGCCGCCGACGACCGCGCCCTTATGGCGCTGCAGGGGCCGGCGGCGGCGACGGTGATGGCGCGGCACTGCCCGAAGGCCGCGAATCTCGTATTCATGAGCGGGATGGGCGCGGAGTTTGACGGGATCGACTGCCAGGTTTCGCGCTCAGGTTATACCGGCGAGGACGGCTTCGAGATTTCCGTCCCGGCAGCAGATGCCGAGGCGGTCGCGCGGGCATTGCTTGCCGAGCCGGAGGTGAAGCCGGTCGGCCTCGGCGCGCGCGACTCGCTGCGGCTGGAGGCCGGGCTGCCGCTCTACGGCCACGACCTCGACGAGACGACCAGTCCTGTCGAAGCGGATCTTGCCTTCGCCATCGCCAAATCGCGACGCGCGAAGGACGGGTTTCCCGGCGCCACGCGGATTTTACGCGAGCTTGCCGAGGGCCCGCGGCGCAAGCGCGTCGGCATCCGGCCGCTGGGACGTGCGCCGGTCCGCGACGGCGCTACGGTGCTTTCCCCGGATGGCCGCGAGATCGGCATCGTCACTTCGGGCGGCTTCGGACCGACCGTCAATGCGCCGGTCGCCATGGGCTATGTCGAGACGGCGTTCGCCCGCCCTGGCGCGGCGCTCAAACTGAGCGGGCGGCGCGGCGAGGAGCCCGCCGAGGTCGCGCCGCTGCCTTTCGTCCCACACCGTTATGTCCGTTCAGGGAGCTGATGATGGCCGCAACGACGCGTTTCACCAAGGATCACGAATGGGTGGCGGTGGACGGCGAAACCGCCACCGTCGGGATCAGCGCCTATGCGGCCGATCAGCTCGGCGATGTCGTCTATGTCGAGTTGCCGGCGGTCGGGCGCATGGTGAAGAAGGGCGACGCCGCGGCGGTCGTCGAATCGGTGAAAGCGGCGAGCGACGTCTACAGCCCCGTCTCCGGCGAGGTGACCGAAACGAACGCGGCGCTCACCGACAATCCGCAGACCGTGAACGAAGCGGCGGAATCGGGCGGCTGGTTCATGAAGCTCAAGATCGCCGACAAGAGCGAACTCGACGGCCTGCTCGACGAGAAGGCTTACCGCGATTTCCTGACGACTCTCTGAGGTCCGTACATGGCGCACGAATATCGCGCGACAATCTCCTGGCGCTTCGACGGCGAGGATTTCGCCAAGGGCCGCTACACCCGCGCGCATGAATGGCGTTTCGACGGCGGCGTGACCGTCCCAGCCTCCGCGTCGCCTGGCGTCGTCCCGGCGCCTTTCGTGCGCGAGGACGCTGTGGACCCCGAGGAGGCGTTCATCGCCGCGCTCTCGAGCTGCCACATGCTCACCTTTATCGACATCGCCCGGCGCTCCGGTCTTGTGATCCAGTCGTACGAGGACGAAGCGGTGGGCGTGCTGGAGCGGGTCGGCCCGGGCAAGATGGCGGTGACCAAAGTGACGCTTCGCCCGCACATCGTCTTCGGAGGTCAGGTGCCTGGCAAGGGGACGCTCGACGACCTCCACCACCAGGCGCATGAGGCGTGCTTCATCGCCAATTCGGTCAAGACCGAAATCGCGGTCGAGCCGACCAACGAAGCGGCACCGCAATAGGAGAGGGCATGCGTTACCTCCCTCATACCGACCAGGACCGCGCCGACATGCTGGCGGCGATCGGCGTCGAATCCATCGACGCGCTTTTCGCCGACATCCCAGCCGCCAGGCGGCTCAGGCGACCGCTCGACCTGCCAAAACACAAGAGCGAACTGGAAGTGAGCCGCCTGATGCGCGGCATCGCGCGGAAGAACCATGCGGCCGCGGACGGGCCGTTCTTCCTCGGCGCGGGCGCCTATCGCCACCACGTGCCCGCGGCGGTCGATCACATCATCCAGCGCTCGGAGTTCCTCACCTCCTACACGCCCTACCAGCCGGAGGTGGCGCAGGGCACGCTGCAATACCTTTTTGAGTTCCAGACGCAGGTGGCGAACCTGACCGGCATGGAGGTCGCCAATGCGTCGATGTACGACGGCTCGACAGCGACCGCCGAGGCGGTGCTGATGGCGCACCGTGTCACGCGGCGACGGAAGGCGGTCCTCTCCGGGGGTCTCCACCCGCATTATCGCGAGGCGGTGGAAACGGTCTCGCGCATGGCGGGCGACACGGTCGCGGCGCTCGCGCCCGATCCGCGCGCGACGGAGGACATTCTGGCGATGATCGACGGCGAAACGTCCTGCGTCGTCGTGCAGTCGCCCTCGTTCTACGGGCAGCTCATCGACTTGAGGCCGATCGCCGAGAAGGCGCACGCGCATGGCGCCCTGCTCGTCGCAGTCTTCACCGAGGTCGTATCGCTCGGGCTCCTGGAGCCGCCGGGCATGCAGGGCGCGGACATCGTCGCGGGAGAAGGCCAGGGGATCGGCAATGCGTTGAATTTCGGCGGCCCCTATGTCGGGCTCTTCGCGACAAAGCAAAAATACATCCGCCAGATGCCGGGGCGGCTCTCGGGCATGACGGTGGACACGGAGGGGAGGCGCGGCTTCGTGCTGACGCTTTCGACGCGCGAGCAGCATATCCGCCGCGAGAAGGCGACTTCCAACATCTGCACCAACTCCGGTCTCTGCTGCCTCGCCTTCACGGCGCACATGACCCTTTTGGGCGAGCTGGGCCTTCGGCGGCTCGCGGAGGCGAACCATGCCCGCGCCTGCCAGCTTGCGGACGCGCTTGCGGCGGCGCCGGGCGTCGAGGTGCTGAACGGCGCGTTCTTCAACGAGTTTACAGTCAAGCTGCCGAAGCCCGCCGCGGCAATCGTCGAACGGCTGGCGGAGAAGGGCATCGTCGCCGGCCTGCCGGTCTCGCGGCTCGAGCCCGGGCGGCCGGAACTTGCGAACCTCCTCGTCGTCGCGGCAACGGAGACGGCGACGGACGCTGACATTGCGGCGCTCGCCGCGGCGCTTGAGAAAGCAATCCGATGAACGAGGGCCGTCCCGCCCGTGCCGAATCCGTCACGGCGAAGCGCGAGACCTTTACCGGCAACCGCGCGCTTCAGATCGAGGAGCCGCTTCTCTTTGAGATCGGCCGCACGGACATCTCCGGCGTCGATGTCGACGTGCCCGAAACTGCCGCCGATCGACTCGGCGCGCACCGCCGCACGGCGCCGATCGATCTCCCCGCGCTCTCCGAGCCGGAGGCGATGCGCCACTACGTGCGCCTCAGCCAGAAGAACTACGCCATCGACATGGGCATCTATCCGCTCGGCTCATGTACGATGAAGTATAATCCGCGGCTGAACGAGAGCGTGGCGCGGCTCCCCGGCTTCGCCGATATCCATCCGCTGCAGCCGGCGTCCAGCGTGCAGGGCGCGCTTGAGCTGATCCACGAGCTCGGCCGCTGGCTCCTCGAAATCACCGGCATGCATTCCGTCGCCATGAGCCCGAAAGCCGGCGCGCACGGCGAACTCTGCGGCATGATGGCGATCAAGGCGGCGCTTTCGGCCCGCGGTGAGGCACGCACGAAGGTGCTGGTGCCGGAATCCGCGCATGGCACCAACCCGGCGACCGCCGCGCTCCTCGGCTATTCGGTCGTCACCGTTCCCGCTCGCGACGACGGCACGGTACGGGCGGAGGACGTGCGCCAGGCGCTCGCCGGGCATCCGGGCGGGGTCGCGGCGATAATGCTGACCAATCCCAACACCTGCGGCATCTTCGAGCCTGAAGTGGCGGAGATCGCCGCGGCGGTGCACGAGGCCGGCGGCTTCTTCTACTGCGACGGCGCCAACCTCAACGCCATCATGGGGAAGGCGAAGCCCGGCGATCTCGGCGTCGATGCCATGCACATCAACCTGCACAAGACCTTTTCAACCCCGCACGGCGGCGGCGGGCCGGGAGCGGGACCGGTCGTGCTTTCAGAGGCGCTGGCGCCGTTCGCGCCGGTTCCGTTCGTCACCCGCCATGCCGACGGCTACCGCCTGGTCGAGCACGCGGGCGCCGCCGGCGAGGCGCAGCCGTTCGGCCGCATGTGCGCCTTTCACGGCCAGATGGGCATGTTCGTCCGGGCGATGGCGTGGATGCTGTCGCACGGCTCCGACGGCATGCGCCAGGCATCGGAGGACGCGGTGCTCAATGCCAATTATGTCCGCGCCGGCCTGCAGGATCTGATGAGCGTATCCTTCCCCGACCATCCAGCCATGCACGAGGCGCTGTTCGACGACCGCTCCCTCAGGGACACTGGCATCAGCACGCTCGATTTCGCCAAGGCGATCATAGACGAGGGCTTTCACCCGATGACCGTGTATTTCCCGCTGGTCGTGCACGGCGCGATGCTGGTCGAGCCAACGGAATCGGAATCCCGGGCAAGCCTCGATCTCTTCATCGCCACGCTGCGGGACCTCATCCTCGCCGCCAAGGCGGGCAGGACGGAGCGCTTCCTGGAAGCCCCGCGCCTCGCCCCCCGCCGGCGGCTTGACGAAACGCGGGCCGCGCGCCAGCCGGTGCTGAAGTGGACGCCGCCAGAGCCTTACGAGGAGGCTGCGGAATAGACTATCGATAGGCCGCGCGCGCCGTCGATCCGATGCGATCCGCAACCGGCAACGCCCAGCACTCCGCGCGCAGCGTGCCGGCCGGCATCGGCCTCATGCTGCTCGCGATTCTCATGTTCTCACTGAACGACGTTCTCGGAAAATGGCTGGTCGCCACCTATTCCGTCGGCCAGATCCTTCTCATTCGAAGCATCGCGGCGCTGATCGTTCTCTGCCCCTTCCTGTGGCGTGAGGGGCTCGCTCCGTTCCGCTCAGCGCCGCAGCCGGCACTGCAGCTCCTGAGAGTGGTGCTGGCGACCCTTGAGGTCGCCTGCTTCTACATCGCGGTCTGGTACCTGCCGCTCGCGGATGCCATGACGTTCTACCTTGCCGCGCCGATCTATGTCACGGCGATGTCGGCGATCATACTGCGGGAGCGCGTCGGTATCCGCCGCTGGACGGCGGTACTGGTCGGATTTGCCGGAGTGCTGATCGCACTGCAGCCATCAACCGCCTCGCTCGGGCCGGGCTCCCTCGTCGCCATCATCGGAAGCGTTTTCTTCGCCGTCCTGATGATCGTGACGCGGCACCTCCGGGGCACCTCGAACATCGTGCTGGCAGGCTCGCAAGCGGCCGGGGCGCTCATCTTCGGATGCGTGGCCGCGCCGTGGAACTGGGTGCCGGTTGCGGGGTTCGACTTCCTTCTGATGCAGCTGCTTGGCGTCGTCGCAATCACCGCGATCGTCTTCGTCAACCAGTCGCTGCGGCTCGCTCCGGCCTCCGTCGTCGTGCCCTATCAGTACACGCTGATCGTCTGGGCGGTCATCTTCGGCTACCTCTTCTTCGGCGATGTTCCGCAGGCGCATGTCGTCGCGGGCGCCGCGATCATCGTCGCCTCGGGCCTATTCATCTTCGTGCGCGAGCAGCGGCTGAAACCGCCGGAGGATCAGACGCCGCCGCTCACCGAACGATAGCGCCGGAAAGCGATCTAATAGACGACGAGGG
>Ga0214472_10008773_pt1 | contig 10547 bp, 10 predicted proteins | sample RVTome_6_FD_207662 | JGI IMG/M metagenome (GOLD analysis project Ga0214472, IMG submission 207662) | Soil microbial communities from uranium-contaminated site in the Upper Colorado River Basin, Wyoming, United States - RVT140D175 | ecosystem: Environmental > Terrestrial > Soil > Contaminated >...
AAAACGTTTTCGAGAGGTGGTTGACTTTCTGAAGAAGAAAATGCCCGATGTTCTAAAAAAACCCCAAAACTGGGTCTTATTTACTGACGGAAATAAGGTCCAGTTCTTTGATAAGGTTTCGTCTCGTGCGATTGAGGTGCTGGATGATGGCGGTCAGTATCTTTTTGCATTCCCTGTGGAAAAGATGGTGAAGGAAACAAAAGAAGCGATTAGAAGGCATAAAAAATCCGTATAGAAAAAGTTGGAAATTCCTGCGTGGCTATGTAGTAAATTGAAACTCTGGTCATGCATGACGTGGATCTTGAATTGCTGGATCGTTACAGAAGAAGCGGCACTGTGCTAAACTGGCTGCACAGAAGGCACGTCCTTTATGAGGTCCTTTTTAAAAACTAACATTTCACTTGTAATTGATTTTCTCTGAGAACATAATCGGGAACTACATTGAGATCAATGTATTTTTGCCTCAATTCTCCTGGAAGATACTTGAAATCCCTAATCCTTTTACGACAATGGGTATTTCCGCATGTGCAGTCCATTTCCCAGTAGTCGTAGGCCATCCACGTTGAATAATCAAATGTCAATTCTTCCTCCGGATTAATTTGCCTTATAGCAATTAGGACGATCTTACCATTCCATTGTGCTACGCCGCAGTTTGGCTCACAGGAATGGTTTATAAGATCGTCTGTTTCACCGGATGAACCCAGAAAAAGACGCTTTCCGACCTGAAGATACTTTCCGTGATCCTCGACTTCATCAAGGTCGACGATATTTCCCTTAAAATCCAGGATCTTCTGCCCTGCCTCATAATGCCTAGATGTAAAAACCCCTTTTCCCTTTCCGTCAGTCTCCTGAAGAAAGAAGGACTTTGCACTCCTTGAGGCAATGCTAGAATTGCTTCTCATTTTGTAGTCTTTAAAATATTGAAATAATCCATTCGATTATGGTTAAAGTCAATAATAAATTTTCCTATTATGAAAAATAACTTAAAATGATTACAGAGATGATCATGTTTTAATGATTGTTAAGTTGTATTTGGTAATATTCGATCATAGAAGTTATTCATGACGGATTATAAAATTGATTTTTTATTAGTTGGCGGTGGAATCCTGGGATCGTCCTGTTCTATGGCTTTAGCCAAAGGGCTTGAGCAAAGGGGCAGGCCAGTCAACATAGGTGTTATCGATCTAGATCTCGAGGGTGAACATTCTTCAACTCTTAAAAATGCTGGTGGCGTCAGGGCGACCTGGCGGAATCGTGCAAACATTGAACTCTGTAAATACTCGATTGATCTCTATAGAACCATTAAAAATGATATCCAATTTAGGGAATTTGGCTACTCCTGGATGCATGATGAAGAGTCATGGCTTGAGATAAAGAAGAATTATCCTCTCTACAGGGAATATGGTTTGAATGTTGAACTGCATCCCACAGAAAAGATTCCCGACCTCCTGCCATTTGTTGATAACCTAGAAGGCGTTTCGGGTCTATCGATATCAAGAAAAGCAGGTTTGATCGATCACTATTCTCTGAGGGAATATTATAGAAGAGAAGCAAGGAAAAGAGGCGTTCAGTTCATCGATAGGATTTACGTAAAAGATATAGTTGTGAAAGATGAAATTGTTACTGAAGTCATTGCATACGACTTAAGAAAGCTCTTTGAGGTGGGAGGGGACTCTTCAGAGGTTGTTAAAGAGATTCTTATCAAGGGTTTTCAGGGATCTTATGGGGATCTAACGACTTTTGCGTGCAAAACTCTCATAAACACTTCGGGTGCATGGTCGCCTACAATATCAAAGTTATATGGTTTAAGTGATGATAAGATCATGCCTCGGAGAAGGCAGATGGTGCTTATTTCTGCCCGCGAGGTCGATTTACGAAATTATGGAATGATAATTGATACTTCTGATATTTACTTCCATCAAGAAGGAGAAAACATCCTAGCCGGGTATTCAAATATGGATGAGCCCTATGGTTATAATTTTGAATTCAGTTTTGGTGGAATGGATGAGAAGAGCCAATTTGTTAAGTATATTTGGGAGCCGTTGTCGAAACGAATCAGCAGGTTTGAAAAGATCAAGTTTTTAAGGGGATGGGCCGGTGTTTATGCGGAAACCCCTGACAGATCGGGCTATCTTGGAAGGGTGGGTGGGTTAAAGAACGTCTTTGAGTGTGTTGCACACACTGGAAGAGGCCTTATGATTTCGTATGGAGCTGGAGTGGCACTTTCAGATTTAATATTAAATTCTGAATTCAGACCGGAATTGAAGAGCGCTAAAGATTTGGCTCGGGAAAGGCCATCTGGCGAATTATATGAAGAGCTCCACCTATAGCACCCATGGCCCCCCCGGGGTCTCCTTTATATTTCAATCTTGATTGAATCGCCATCCACCTGGACTCTATAGGATTTTACCGATTCCTCAGCCGGGGGACCGAGTACATTGCCGGTTTTGACGTCGAACTCTGCTCCGTGCCATGGGCAGATGACCTTATCTCCCTCAAGGTTTCCTTCACATAGCGGTCCACCCACATGAGGACATTGGTTGTCAATCGCATAATAACTCCCGTCACAATTAAATAAGGCTATCTCTGTTCCGTTGATTTCAATAAGTTTTCCATGACCAGGCTCGATCTCATCTATTCTTGCTACTTCAATCATTCGTGGCATTTCACCCTCCTAACTGGTTAAATTAATAACCTATAGACCTCCGGGAGGCCCAGACCTTCCGCTGGCAATCTATTGTATTATAAGAATTTGTACGATTCATGACAATGGTTCAATTGACTTTATATTGGTATCCTTCCTTTGGCACTCTTTTTCCATCAACATATATATTATCATTCCGGTCTATTCCTAATCTGCCTTTAGCAATTAGTTGGTGAACTGCAAAGGGATAGATTATCCATTCTCCTTCCCTTCTGATCTTCTCCTGCATTTTTGTTGCGTCCCGTTCTTCATACCCTTCCAACGAAATAGGTTGTGATTGAACGATTGATGGACCGAATCTCTCACCGGGGTTCTCCAGGAATACAGTGCATTTGGTATAAGCTTCACCGGCCCGTAAAGCTTGAATCGATGCATCGACTCCTCTAATCAGATATCTTTTTGTTATATCACCCGGGTATAAGTTTACTACACGATTCTTATAATGGTTTAAGAATAGACCCCCAATTCTTCTCCTATAACCTGCGAGCACCACAATATCGGGTTTGCATACGCCCTCAATGAGGGAGATTGTTGCCGCATCGTAGTAAGCCCGTATCTCGTCGTTCTCTGGGTTTGCATTCAAGATTTCAAAGAATGATTTTGAGCCGAGGCTTACGACTGGAATACCCAAATCTGCTGCTTTTCGTGCTCCCTCGCAGTTTGGAACGTTTGTGAACACTACCTCAATCTTGCCATAGTTTTTTTCACCCAATTTTTCCAATCTTAATTGCTCATCATAGATTGCTAAGAAATTTGTACCCGTGCCAGAGACTAAAACTGCGATTTTCATGGCGCTCTTGTTTGGATTATAGATTATCTCTATATCGCTCATTTAGTATAAGTTGATTTGCAATGGCCTTTATTATCATGGAAATTATATCCACTCAGCCGCAATGGACAAACCATATCAGAGAGTATTAACCTCCATAATCGGGATTCCCATTCTCTATTTAATTTTCTATCTTGGAGGAGTGTGGTTTCTCATCCTTTTTATAACAATAATTTTCTTAGGGGAATTCGAGCTTATCGTTATGTTAAAAAAAAAGGGATACTCGCTCCAAAAGGGACTAATATTCTTATCCGGGGTGATATTACCTGTCGCTGCATATTTTGGTTATTCTTATTTCAGCATTACTTCCGCTGCCATCATCATTATCACCCTTCTTTTTATGCTTATGCAAAAGCCGGATGGTGACGCTCTTTCACAAACGAGTTTGAATCTTTTGGTGATAATATATCTTGGGTGGTTTCTCGGTCACGCCATCTTGTTGCGAAACATCGGCGCCGGCGCAGATATGATGGTTTTCAGCCAATCTAATCAAGGTCTAAGGGACGCAGGGTTCTTCTTTATCGTATTCGTTGTCACCTGCACTTTCTTAAATGATACGGCTGCGTACTACATCGGAAAGTGGAAGGGCAGGAAAAAGCTTTCACCCAATATAAGTCCTGGTAAGACCGTTGTTGGAACCATATCAGGGTTGATATCTTCAATAATCACCGGGTTAGTCATTAATTTTATCTTCGGTTGTCCTCTAACTTATTCATGGGTCTTCTTTCTGGGTTTGATTGTGGCAATAAGCGCTATATTTGGCGACCTATTTGAATCCATGATAAAGAGAAGCGTTGGTGTAAAGGATTCGGGAGCCATCCTTCCCGGTCATGGGGGGATTCTGGACAGGTTTGACAGCCTTATACTTGTTTTTCCTGTATCGTATTATCTTATACTTTTTTGTTATTCACTAAAGGGGGTAAGTATATTTTGATATTTTCTTTAAGAGTAAATCTCGATTTGGTAGTTAATATCTGTGAGGCTGGATTGTATTGGCAAGATTAATTAAAAAAAGTTCAAAAAAGGTTGGCCTCCATCCCGGTGTTCTAATTCATGTTGGCGAGAAAAAATTAGAGAAACCGAGGATTCGAGTTATCGATTATAGCGATAGTCAATTTGAGGATAAGGGACTTCAAACTATAGACGAATCCTTCCCGTATAGAGATACCCCCGGTGTTTCCTGGATAAATATTGATGGCCTTCATGATGTCGAGTTAATAGAAAAATTTGGGAAACATTTCAATGTTCATCCCCTCGTGCTTGAGGATATTTTAAATACTGAAAAGAGACCTCTGATGGAGGATTATGGTGACTATATATATATCGTTATTAAGATGCTTTATTATGAGGAGAAAGAAAATATCATAAAGGCTGAGCAGATCAGCATTATACTTTGTAAAAATTTAGTTATAACATTCCAGGAAGGGGGGGGTGATGTATTCGAACCCATAAGGGAAAGAATAAGGAATTCAAAAGGACGATTAAGGGGAACAGGTTCAGATTATTTGGCTTATTCATTGGTTGATTCAATAGTGGATAACTATTTCATAATTCTAGAAAAGTTTTCCGATACCCTGGAAAGCCTTGAAGAAATGTTAATGGAGGATATTACACAATATGACCTGAACGAACTGCACACACTGAAAAGAGAGATGCTATTTTTAAGGAAATCTGTCTGGCCTGTAAGGGAAATAGTAGGCAACTTGGAAAGATCGGGATCGCCGCTAATCAATCAGACTACGATTATATATTTAAGGGATCTATATGATCATACAGTTCAGGTAATCGATACGATCGAGACCGTACGGGAGATGACAACAGGGATGCTAGAAATTTATCTGTCCAGTATGAGCAATAGGATGAACGAGGTGATGAAGGTATTAACGATAATGGCTTCTATATTTATTCCTTTGACTTTTATCGCCGGGGTCTACGGAATGAACTTTGATAACATGCCTGAACTTCATTCAAAGTTCGGTTATCCAATGGTCGTGGGTTTAATGATATTAGTAGCTATTATTATGATCATTTTTTTTAAGAAAAGAAATTGGCTATGAGATTTTTGGAAAGTAATATTTAAATCCTTGGTTCGTCATCTTGTGAAATTATTACATTTCTTAGATTCTCCTCTCCCAAAGCATCATAAATTGCATCATTGACTTTTTTTGTGACCGTGTCAACCGCTGGCATTTTAATGAATTTTTCTTCAATCATTTTGGAATCTTCTTCATTTTCCCTTACAGCTTCAATGATCTCATACAGTTTAATTGTTTCGAGATCCTTTGCGGGCACATAAGAAGGCGGATCATTTGTAGTTTCTATAATTAATTTCTTATTCATCAAATAGGTTAGAGATTCTTGAATATGCTCCTCAGGTATCTCGAATTTCTGTGCAAGTGAAACGAGTGTGAAATTATCCTTATTGTTGTAAAAGTTGTAGCCAATTAGGTACATAATAAGGAACGTAATTTTCTCTTTTAATCTATTACTAATCGTAACGGCTTCTTTTTGTAAAATTAAAAAATTAAGGTTTTGATGGCAATATGAAATTTCACCTCCAATAAGAAATATCAGCCAACTTATGTAGAGCCATATCATGAAGAGGATAATTACGGCAAAACCTGAATAGATTGTTGCATATTGCGTTGAAGATGCAACAAATGAGGCAAAAATCCACCCGCTTGATTGCCAGCAGATTCCTGCAACCACTCCACCTAAGAGTGCAGACAGGGATTTAACTTGAGTGTTAGGCATTACTGAGTAAATGAACGTAAAAACTACTGATACGATGATGTATGGAAGGATGGTACCTGTAAAGAAAAAGATAGCTGTGCCAAAAGGCTCAATTGAAGTTATTTTATCTACAATCGCGTGACTCATTAAAGTTGCTGTAATACCTAATGCAGTAAAAATAAAAACAGGTCCTATGAGAATTACGCTTAAATAATCGGTAAATCTTCTAGTAAAGCTCCTTCCTTTTTCTATTCCCCATATGAAATTTAGTGAACTTTCAGTTTTCTGAATTAGTGAGATAACAGTGTAAACGAGGAACAGAAGACCTAGGGATCCCAATACACCAACCTTTATATTATTGATGAATTCTAGAATTTTCTGTGTTAATGCAGTTCCCTTTTCTCCGAGGGGTGCAAGAAAATTGGAAAGAATAGGTTCCAGTTGGGTATCAACAACTCCGAATGCCTTTAGAACCGAGAAACTGAAAGCAAGAAGTGGGACAATAGCAATTATTGTTGTATAAACAAGACTCATAGCCCTAAGGCTGAGTTCGTTCTTATAAGATTCGCGAATTGTTACGTATATTAGCCTTATAACTATAATAAAGAATGCTTTGAATCTATTGAGGGAGGAAAGATCGATATGCCATAACTCTTTAGAGAGAAAGTTATTTAATTTTTTTACGAATTCTCCCATTTTTTCAACTATCATATTCTACCACTCATTAGGTTGATTAAGAAATTGAGTATTGAGGTGTCAGGGCATGGCTAAGGACTGAGCACTTTTGCCCAAGAATAAAAGGCCAGTTTATTAAAGAACAATTGCTACTTAATTCGTGAATTCTCTGTCATTGCTGTAGATGTTATATATTTCGTGTGCAAAATTTTTACAATTTCATGAATAGACCTATTTTCGTTAATCCTTTTCATAATGAAAAGTACTTGAACGGCCTTCCAAAAATTGCGTTCAGAGGATGAATGTCATAGTCAGTCATGCTGAACTTGTTTCAGCATCTATTGTTTCCATTAGATCCTGAAATAAATTCAGGATAACCGGGTTGTGGTCGAATTAAATTTTTTAGTCGTTATGTCATCCCCGAGGATTCCCCGATCAAGGATTTCGAGGACAACTACCCGATAAAGGCAGTCGGGTAGAGGCTTAACTAGGGATCCACCCCCTGTTGTCATCCCCGAAATCAGTAGTCGGGGATCCAAAGGCAAAAACATGGATTCCCTATAAATGAATTAGGGAATGACAACAAGGGGGAAGCCTTGTCCTTGTATATTAAGAAAAGTAAGATAAATGAAGAAAATACATTTAAAGATTCTGTCCTCGAAATATCTGGCTTTTAAAATTGCGATGACTGGATAGACTCTCTGTTTATGTACTAATAACACGGAGCTTTCAGCGGGTTTCTAATTACTTTACTTTTTTCTCGTATAAATAATTTCTAGCGCCTTGTATTCCTTCCAGTCTTTGTCTTTTGTGTACATTTCATACACGAATTTATCGTCGTTGATAATTTTTGTCACACCTCTAAAAGTTGTTTCACCCATTTCAGGTTGTGTAAATGTTCCCTTTTCTTCGAAGGTTTTTGTTGAAGGCTCATATTTGCCACTAGAAGTCATGAGACCCGTGCCCATGTTATCTATCCACATAGAAACATATTCTTTTTTAGCGTTGTCATATCCGGTAATGCCCATTCCTTCAAAGGGTTGTCCCATCGATGTACCCTGGGCAGTTTGCTCCAGGAAACGTCCACCCATTATCCATTTAACCTCACTGGTTCCTTTTGATATCTCCGGTTCAGAATTGGGTGAAGACCACCACTTTACCGTATAATCCCAGTTCCCTGCGAATGCATCTAAAACTTTGTGGTTTTCGTTGGGAGCTGCATATTCCTTCCATTTTTCCATCTCTGAGTCTTGATTTTGATCTGTAGCATTATTCTCTTTCGATTGAGATTCTCCTGCCGATTTCTCTTCAGCCGTGCCTACAACCGATGTAGTAAGAAAACCGATTGCTAGAATGAACACTGAATAGATAAATGTTTTTAATAGATATGATGCGCACATGAATTTGCCCCCTACAATTAGAACTTTTTTGATACTTTAACTAACGAGAATTTGAAATTCAAGTTTTAACTCAACTGATGAATGTTGTAAGTATTTATTTTAATCTTAATAGTGTATGTTGATGTGGAATTACCCGACATATCAAAACTTCAAAGAGGTGTTCATATGGCATATATACTCGTCAATCTGGGGTATTTTTTCATGTGCCTGGCCCTGGCGGCTAAGGATATCCTTTTATTACGGAGCATCTTAATATTGGGGCAAATAAGCCTGGTTTCATTCGGTTATTTTTCTGATAATTTATTTGTTTCACTTTGGAATGTGTTGTTTTTTGGAATAAATTCGTTTCATGTAGTTCGTCTTCTAAGGGACCGCAGGAAAATCGAGCTACCTTCCGAGCTTCAGGATCTATACGACAAGACATTCAGCACTATGAGCACGAGGGAGTTCTTATTGTTTTGGAATATGGGAAGAATTGAAAAGAGAGAAGGGGATCGGATGATCCGGGAGGGAGAGCATCAAAAAGAACTTGTACTTATCTTGTCGGGTTCTTTGAATGTGATGAAGGCTGGAGAACTAATAGCTGAGCTAGCGAGAGGAAGTTTCGTGGCAGAGATGAGCTTTTTCACCGGCAATCCCGCGTCGGCTGATGTTTTTGCAAATGGGGCAGTCGAGTATATCGTATGGAATCAGGAGAAATTGAGGAATTTAAATCAGATAAATCCTCAATTATTCATAAAGATTCAAAATGTATTGGCAAAGGATCTTGCCCATAAGATTAGGTCAACACCAAATCAGGATAAATCATAGGAAACAAATATCTACAATAAGATAGGAACTGATAGAGTCGAGTTAAAATAGAAGAGGGTGGTTTCTCTATCTGTGATGGAACAACATAAGGGTCTCAGAGTTTACTCTGCCATATGGCCTTTCCTATGAAGAACGGACCTAAAGAGTCAAGATACATCGCAGTTTGTTTTGTTTTTCTCATTGACTGTACAACGCAGGATAGCGGATATAGTTCTTTCCCCAAAAGGCCAATGATAAAATCATTGTCGTTTTTATCCAATCCATGACAGGCGAGGCGAATGTCTTTGGCATAGCCAGCTTTGCCAAATTTAAAGCCGATTTTTCCGTGTTCACCCAATACCGCACGCTGTATTTCTTCTGAGAGTGTTTCAAAGCCTTTACCTCTCTGAAGTGGATACCATACGGCCCAGGCCAACTTTGGGTCAAGGACCCTCCTGCGGGGCTCTTTTATAAGGGTTTCCTCCAAATCGGGTTCGTATCCGAATGAGTAAGTACGACCAAGCATTGTATATTCTGGCTTTGGGACCAATTCTTGAAAAGCAGCTTGATTCAGGAAAGATCGGGTTCTAGTTACAAAAAGATCAGGGTCTTCTTCCATTGATATGAGACCCACTCCACTGGGGTCATTGATATCCAGATAGAGTGCACCGTCTATTTTTGAATCTTCCAGGGCTTGAATTAAAGATGTGGTATCCCTGCAGTTTCCGAACGCAAAGAATTGCATGAACAATCTCCGGTCTAGTGTTATTACAGTTCCATCTTTCCTTCTTCCCTTCTCGCTCAGGTCAAGTTGAGTGTCGTCATTTTCTATAGACATTTTGCCTCCCCCGAAGTGGAAAATCGTAGAGTATTATGTGTAGCTGTCATCTAATATACATAATTTTTTCTTGATAGAATATATTTCTTCTAGTTTAAGCTTGGTTCCGCAAGGCTTGAGTGGTTGCTATACGGGGTGACAACATCTGGAGGACTAAGGCGGGGCCCCCCGCTACGAAACACATAATTCAAACGTAGCGGCGACCTTTAGGTCGCCATGAAGGGGTTTCTGTCATATCTTTCTTGCTAGTCGGTTAGATATTTCTGTATACCTTGGAATTGCTTCAACCTTCCCGGTTTGTGAATTGCACCATAGGGAGTGAGCCCCTCACGCTTAAGATAGCATCCATGCTTCCTAAGGTGCCTAAGGAGAGAACTGCGCCTCATTCAATGACAACCACATCTTTAATCGCATCCTCTGGTATTCCCCTTAATCGATCTTCTCTGCGGTCTTCTAGAATTAAGTTAATAGCATCCATAAGGCTTTTTCGACACTCCTATATTGTTCTACCCTGCCCATTAGCGCCGGGGATCTCCGGGCAGGATGCTATGTACCAATCATCGTCTTTTTCGATTATAG
>Ga0214472_10008774_pt1 | contig 10547 bp, 13 predicted proteins | sample RVTome_6_FD_207662 | JGI IMG/M metagenome (GOLD analysis project Ga0214472, IMG submission 207662) | Soil microbial communities from uranium-contaminated site in the Upper Colorado River Basin, Wyoming, United States - RVT140D175 | ecosystem: Environmental > Terrestrial > Soil > Contaminated >...
AACCTTACCTTGTCGGACCGTCGCAACCCCGATTTGGCAGATGCTCGAAAGATCAGCATTGGCGGTTTCTACATCAACCGCAACAAAGTCTAGCCTACTAAGGGAGACCCCCCGGCTCTGCCGGGGTGGCAGTAGAAGTTTGACATGTTCTGGAGTCCATCCGCGATACTTCCAAGCGTGAGCCGCCAAGCACACGAAAGGGAGTTCCGCAGATGGACGAGTATGAAAGCCTAAGTCATACGAAGTGGGAGTGCAAATACCATGTTGTGTTCATCCCGAAGGGCCGCCGCAAGACGCTGTATGCGGAGCTGAGGGCGCATCTGGGTGAGGTGTTTCGTCGGTTAGCTGTGCAGAAGCAGAGCCGAATCGAGGAGGGGCACCTGATGCCGGATCACGTGCATATGATGATTTCGATTCCACCGAAATATGCGGTGTCGCAGGTGATTGGGTATATCAAGGGCAAGAGTGCGATTCACCTGGCACGGGTGTATGGGGAGAGGAAGCGTAACTTCGTGGGCCAGCACTTCTGGGCTCGCGGATACTTCGTTTCCTCCGTGGGTCGCGACGAGGCGATGATCCGGGAGTATATTCGTGCGCAGGAAGACGAAGACAAGAAACTGGATCAACTGAGGCTCTGGCGCTGAAGGGCCACCCACAAGGTGGCGCATTTAAACCGGGGTCGCGTTAGCGACCCCTCCAGCCGCTTTGAGCGGCTCACAACATAAAGCCCCCGGCTTTGCCGGGGGATATTTACTGGACGGTCTCGAACAGCTTCCCGTACCCCGGCAGCTTCCCGCTTTCCCCCACCAGGCGCATTGCGGCCCAGAACGCCGCGGGTGTGCTCGACACCACCGGCAGGCCGTACTTGTCTTCGATGGTTTTGCCGATCTGCAGCGTTCTCAAGCCGCCGCACGAGATCAGCATTCCCTGCGCGTCCCTGGCGCTTGCGCTCACGCGGCCGGCCAGGGCGATGATGTCGTCCTCAGTCTTTTCGGCCGCCGCGCCGAAGCGCTCCAGGCCGAAGCCTTCCAGCGCCCGCACTTCGAAGCCCGAGTCGGTCAGGAACACGCGCAGCCGGCGGTTTACCTCGTCGGCGTAGGCGGTGCTCACTGCGATCTTTTTCACGCCTAGCGCGCGCAGCCCCTCGACCACCGCGCTGCTCATGGTGCTCACCGGCAGCCCGATCTGGCGCAGCCGCTCCATGAGCTTTTCGTGCGCCTCGAAGCCGCGGTAAAAAGTGAGCGAGGTGCCGATCACCATGATTGCGTCGAGCCTGTTCTGCTTCGCGAGCTCCTCTGCCGCTGGGACTATGCCATCCCAGGCGCTGTCGTAGCCCTCCGGTGTGAGCGCTTTCACGCCGACGCCCTTCGCAATGAATTTCACGCCCGGATACATCTGCGGTCCCGTGGTGGGTACCCTGTCGGTCGATTGCGGGCTGACCAGGCCGATCGTGATGTTGTCTCGCATTGCCATGCTCCTCTTGTTCATTTGCAAATTCATTCCCGCGCACGCGGGAATCTTGTTGAGCATCAATTTTAGTATCCTCGCGCGCGGTCCACCACGGCATTGAGGGGCTCGCCGGCGAGAAATCGCCGCGCATTGTCGGCGAAGATCTCGGCAACGGCTGCAGTGCGCCCGGGATGCCCGCCACCGAGATGGGGAACCACCAAAATGCCTGTGGTCTTCCAGAACGGGTGCGTCGCCGGCAACGGTTCCTCACGGAACACGTCCAGCACGGCGCCGGCGATCGTCTTCGATTGCACCGCGGCGATCAGGTCCGCATCGACGATCAACGCGCCGCGCGCGAAATTGAGCAGCCACGCCGTGGGCTTCATCGCGCGCAGCCGATCCTGGTTGATGGAATTCTCGGTCGCCGGTGTGGAGGGCAGCAGCAGCACTACAAAGTCCGATGCGCCGAGCACCTCGTCGGTTTGGTCCTGCGCATAAATCCTCGCGACGTGAGGCAGCGGCACGGGCGTGCGCTTGGTACCGATCACGCGCATGTCGAGCGCCGTGGCCTTGCGCGCGACCTCCTGCCCGACCGCCCCGAGCCCGAGTATCCCGAGCGTCTTGCCGGCGAGCGTCTCGGACATGCGTCTCGTCCAGCGGCTCTCCCGCTGATCGAGCGCGATCGCCATGTAGGGCTTGGTCAGATGAAACAGGGCGCCGAGGATATTTTCGGGCATCGACATGCGATGCGAGCCGCGGGCACAGCACAAGGTCACCGCGGTGTCGAGATCGGGACTTGCGAGCCACGGATCGACTCCTGCCGTGTGCGCCTGGATCCAGCGCAGACGCGGCATGCGCTTGAGATAGCTTCCCGGTCCTGATCCGACGAAGATGTCGGTGCGTGCGGCGAGATCATCGGGAATCGGTTGACCGATCTTCAGGCAATGCAGCTCGAACCGGTCGATGAGGCCCGCGCGTGTCAGCGCCTCTTCAAAGGCTTTCGTTTCGTTCATCCGGACCACACAGACGGGCTTGCTCATCAACGGCTCCTCGGCGATAGTGTGAAGAACCGCGATCCTATCAAGGTCAGCGGCAAGTCTGGTATAACGATCAAGAACCACCCTCGCAAGGAGCATGCGCATGGCCCGCATTCAACATCTCGCAATCGCCAGTCTGGATCCGGAAAAGCAGGCGGAGTTCTACAAGAGAGTTTTCGGCTTCGAGGAGGTGCGGAGGCTCGACAACCCGCGCGCCCGGGGCGTGGTGCTGACCGACGGCCACATCAACATCTCGGTGTTGAATTTCCAGCAGGACCAGATCGATCATGGTCTCGATTTCACCGGTCTGCATCACTTTGGCGTCTATGTCGAAGATCTCGAGGGCACCGCGAAGAAGTGCCTGGAGAACGGTTGCGTTCCCTATTCCGACCTGCCGGAGGATCCAGGTGAAAAGGAAAAGAACTACCGGCCGAAGCGGTCCGACAAGTTCAAGGGACCGGAAAACGCCCTGTTCGACATTGCCGACCACCCCTGGATCGGCGCGGGCTCGGTAAAGCAGGGCGCCGAGTAGCAAATTCGATGGCCGGGCGCCTCTGCTGAAATTCCGCCTTGCGCGGGAATGACGATCAAGTGTGCAAGAACTTCTGCACGACATCGACGAACCCCTGCGGATTATCGAGCGTGATGTGATTGCGTAATTGAGGGGCGTAGCCTGCCCGGGTCTCATGGACGCGGTGGGAGTACTACTGTGGTATGGTGCCCGCGCGTACCCGGGACACCGCACCGGAAAAGGAGAAACTGCCATGCCGTTCTACGAAAAAGGCGATGTCCGCATCCACTACCAAGAGGCCGGCTCCGGTTTCCCGTTGTTGCTCATCCCCGGCGGGGGTTTGAACTCGACAATTTTCCACCTCAAGGCGCCGTTCGACGCGATCGAGGAGTTCAAGGCCGAGTACCGCTGTATCGCGGCGGATCTGCGCAACGCCAACGGCGGCCGGTCCTCCGGCCCGCTCGCGATCGACCGGCCCTGGGACGCCTACACCGACGACCATCTCGGCCTGATGGACCACCTGGGCATCAAGGAGTTCCTGGTGATGGGCTTCTGCATCGGCGGCCCCTTCATCTGGAACCTGTTGAAGCGGGCGCCCGGGCGCGTCGTCGCCGCCGTGCTGGCGCAGCCGAGCGGCTTCCGTCCCGAGATGCCCGACCTTTTCTACGAGAACAACATCAAGCGCTGGGCCCCGGCGCTGTGCGCCGCCCGGCCCGACATTACGATGGCGATGGTCGATGCCTTTCTGAAGAAGATGTACGGCTCCAACCCCGACTTCGTCTTCACCGTGACGCGCGATTTCGTGCGCGCCTGCCAGACGCCGATACTGGTGCTGCCGGACGATGTTCCGGCGCACCCGTACGCCGTCGCCATGGAGAGTGCGCGTCTCGCGCCGAAGTCCGAAGTGAGCCTCTACCCGTGGAAGGACTCCAGGGACCATCTAGCCCAGGCGGTGAGCCACATACGCATCTTCCTCCGGGCGCATCAACCTGTGACAGTCGCGCACTAAGTGCGCAAAAACCTCCCCTTCGGGGGCTGAGGTCACCGCGAGTTTCTCAGCTCGCGCGGCTTGAAGCGGCTCTACCAGGTCGGTGGCTTCGGGTTATCCCGCGCCGCCTCCAGGCTCGCGTATCTCGCGTTGGGGTCCCTGGGGCGGGAGCGGCCGTCCGGTCCGATCTGGTCCATGTCGTAATACAGCTCGAGGTGATAACCGTCCGGATCGAGGAACTCGACGCTCGTGTGGCCACCCAGAGCGCGCCGTCCCTCAAAGACAATAGGGACGCCCCGCTCCTTGAGGTAGGCGCGGATCTCAAACAACTCATCGATCGAGCCAACCTGCATGGCAAAGTGGTGCAGGCGAACCGCTCCCTTGGCGGGTATCTCCGCATTATCCCCGTCAGACGGAAACAGGCCGATCGTGTGATGGTCGCCCACAGCCGTGAGGAACACCCCGCCGGCGGACGCGTTGTCCGAGACGCGAAAATTCAGCACTTCGGTGTAGAAGCGCATCGAGCGCTCGAGATTGCGTACCTGAATCACGACGTGGCCCAGCTTCTTGATACGAACCGGGCTGGGCCGCGCGATAGACTGCGTGGAAGTCGAAGCCTCGACGACTTGTGTCATGCGGTTTTCCTCCTCGTGGGCGCGGGCGCGCCATCAGTTCGACGTGAGCGGATTGCCGCGACCGCAGCCGCAGGCAAGCAGGACAAGTCTACCGAGCGGGCGCCCCCCTTGCAAGGCTGTCGATCACCGCCCGCGATTTAAAGGGGCCAGACTCAATGCTCTCGGCGCGACCACAAGTCCCGCGAAAACAATTGAGCCCGGCCCCTTAATGTGCGCGCAAAAACTTCTGCACGGCGTCGACGAAACCCTGCGGGTTATCAAGCGTGATGTGATGATCCGACGCCGGCACCTCCGCCATCTGCACCTGCGGCGCTCGCGCCCGGATCTCGGCCAGCTGCTCGGGCGTGAACCGCGTGCTGTGCTCGCCTTTTATCACCAGCGCCGGCACCTTGACCTTCTCCCATAGCGGCACGCCTTCGATCTGCTCGAAGCTCGCATACACGCGGCGGTCGGCCTTGTGGTGCCATCGCCCGTCGGGTGCTTCCCTTCCGCTGTGGATGGCCATGCGATGGATGACTTCGGGCGCGGCCATCTGCGTTTCCGCGGGCTCGAGGCGATAGCGCGCGATGAGTTCTTCCTGTGTCGCGTAGCTCCTCGCGGGCTTTGCGCCGAACTCCCGCATCCTCGAGACGCGGTCCGCGGGCATCAGCATGATGGTGTCGACGATGACGAGCCGGCCCACCCGCCCCGGATGCGCCGCGGCATAGACGAGCGATATCATGCCGCCCATCGAATGGCCGACCAGCACGAAGTCGCGCAGATCGAGCTTTTCGGCGACGGCGTTCAAGTCCTCCGCGTAGGTTTTCCACGAGTAGGCGTGGGGCTCGGCCCAAGTGCTGTCGCCGTGCCCGCGCAGGTCCAGCGAAATGACGTGATGGTCCGGGGTGAGCCCGGGTGCTACGAAGTCGAACCAGTGCGCATGCGCCGCCCCGCCATGGACGCACAGCATCGGCCGTCGTCCGGCGGTGCCGTAATCCAGGTAGTGGAGCTTGACGCCGTTCGCTTTGACGAAATGGCTGGTGCCGGTTGCAGCTTGAAGGTTAGTCACTGTCTCGCGCGGGAAGTCATGCTGGGGACGCCGCATTCTACGGGAAATTTCATCCTGCTATCTATGCCGTGCCCCTGGGTGAGAGGATGATCGCTGTCTCGCACATCGAGCGAAACCTGCAAATTTTCAGCCCGCCAGGCTCACGCCGCGAGCTTGAGCGGCTTAACCTTCGGACGGCGCTTCCTCGATGCGTGCCATAGGTCGTAGGCTGCCTGCATAGTGAGCCACGATTCCGCAGAGCCGCCGAGCGCCGCCGCGAAGCGCAGCGCCATGTCCGCGCTCACGGCCGCACGCCCGTTCACCACACGGGACAGTGCGACGCGCGACACGCCGAGCTTGCGCGCAAATTCCGACACCGACAGCCGCCCATCCGCCAGCACGGTGTCCTGCAATACCTCGCCAGGGTGCGGGGGGTTGTGCATTCGAGTCGTCGCCATCGTCATCAGTCCTCAGTGATAATCCTGGTAGTCCACCAGCACGGCGTCGGAGCCCTCGAAGGTGAAGGTCAGGCGCCAGTTCCCATTTACCCACACTGACCAATGGCCCTTGAGATCGTGGGTGAGCGCATGCCATTTCCAACCGGGCAGGTTCATGTCCGCGGCGCTCTTGGCAGCGTCGAGGCGGCCGAGCTGAAGCCGCAATCGTTTCTCATGCTTCGGCTGGATGCCGGCCTTCGACCCCTCACGAAAGAACCGTTCAAGCCCCTTGTGCCGGAAGGATTTGATCATGTCAGAGTGTATCGCTATGAGATACAACGGTCAAGCACGTTAATCCTGGCCAGTGTCGATCGCCGCTTCGATTAGGGCAAGCAGCGCCTTGCCGCAGCGGTCGGCAGGAAATCTACACTGGTTGCCAATAACGAGCCTCCCGAGGCGATGCGGACCGGAGACGATATCGCCCGCTATGGCGCCGGCGTCTGGAAGCGCTACGAAGCGTGGTGGGCAGGACTCGATGACCGCGCGCTGTCCCGTGTGCTCAAGACCTATTACGGTGATACGAGCGCTCACAGGGTATTCGAGCGCGTTACGTGGCATTCCGCTCAACACTGCAGGCAACTGGTTGCAGTCCTGGAACGCGTGGGGATACAACCCGACGGGCCGCTCACAGCTTCGGATCTGGCGGGCCTCTCGCTGCCGGAGCGCTTGTGGGAATGACGCGAGGGTCTGCTGTATGCAGAAAGCTTGCTTTAGATCAAGACTTCCCTCCCGCCTCCGGCGTAACGTCACCCGTTAGCTACCCGCTATAACGGGCGTCTGTCCGATGGGTCCAGCCGTGGGCTGCTTCGACAGCGCGGCGAGCGCCGCGCGCGCCGAAACGCCTCCAGACATGGACAATCGGGCCCCGCCCATCTATGAGGAGAAGGCCATGAATGCGCATTTCAAGATCGCTGTAACCGCGTTGTGCTGGCTGCTCTTGGGGCTACCGGCTGCGCAGGCAGGAGAAAAGTTCTTCTATACCACGGACCTTTACGTTGAACTCGACACCTCGGAGGACGGCGTCCTCAGGGCGCTTCCCAAGGACTTGAAGCTCAAGGCGGGCGAGTATTACCGGCTCGAGCTCGTGAATTTCAGTCCGGAACAGCGCCATGTCATGATGGCCCCCGAGTTCGGAGACGCCATACTCATGACGGGGATCCGAACATATCCGCACCGTGTCGCAATCCCAGGCGCGAGCTTTGGCAAGGGAATCAACCTGGCGCCCGGCGCGAGGGTGGAGATATATTTCCAGACCACCAAGGAAGGACGCTACAAGCTCTTCTGCGAGGACCGAGGCCACACCTTGGCCGGAATGGAAGTGGCGATAGACGTCAGGCGCTGAGTCCGAGCCTTCGTGGCAATGGCCCGCATTCAAGTGCGCCCCAAAGGCCGCGTTCCGACTCCAAGCTCAGCGCCTGGTTTTTGCGTGTATAGGTTTTCTTAGACGACGGACAACCTGCTCAACGTCTTGAGTTGCCACGTAAAAGGCGATGCCCCGCTTCGGCGGGGTTGTTTTTTGGTGCCCGGTAAAAGTAACGCACAGGCGTATGATCGTTCATTGGGAAGCGAAGCGCGAACAACCTTTGCGCTTACATATTGCAGACCGCAAGGAGCTGAGGATGGCCGTCGACTTTGTGGAGGGCGGCGTTGCCGACGTCGCGGACGGGGTGTTCGTATACGTGGGCCCGGAAGGCGACTCCAACAACGGCATCGTCCTGACCGGGGAGGGCACGATCTCCATCGACAGCTTCGTCAAGAACTACGCGGGATTGACGCAGGCCCTCGAGCGGGTGAGCGATCGGCCGGTGCGCCTCGCCATCAACACCCATGACGACGCGGATCATTTCTCGATGAACCACTTTTTCCGGCGCCAGGGGGCGATGATCATTGCTTCCGAGGTCTGCCGCTCGCGCATCGAGACCAAGATGGGGCTGGCGTCGTGGGTCGAGGATCTGCGGAAGCGCAACCCCGCGCTCGCCCACGAGCTCACGGCGCCCGAGGAGCTGGTGCCGCATGTCGGTCTGGAGGACCGCGCGACGCTCAAGATCGCCGGAGAGAGGATCGAGCTGTTGCACGTGGGTCATGGGCATTGTCCGGGCGACCTCGTCGTTAACTTTCCGGAGCGCGGCGTGCTGTTTGCCGGGGACGTCCTGTTCGCGGGCGTGCACGGCCGGCTCAAGACCGCGGACGTGGACTCGCTCATTGCCATGCTCGAACGTCTCGCCGGGATTCCCTGCAAGACCGTGGTTCCGGGCCACGGTTTGCCGATGAAAGGCGTCGGCCGGAAAGCGATCGAGACCTACAGGGATTACCTGGTCGTGCTGCGCGGGCACATTACCGAGCTTATCTCCAACGGCGTGACCGAGGACCGCGTAGCGGCAGAACTGGCGGGGTGGAAGTACGCCGAATGGGGCCGGGAGCAGTTGTTTCCCGTGTGTGCGCGGCACGTTTACAAGGACGTTGCGTGGCGAATGCGCTTCAGCCTCCACAACGAGTCTCAGATCATGACCCGTGCCGGACCATGAGGCCGAACCTACGCCACTTTGTCGGCGCTGCCGCATTCGAACCTGCTGGCATTCGAAGCCGCGGTGGGACGAGCGCCCTATGCTAGGCGTGATTGCCGAGCAGATCGCGAAGCACGTGTTCGAGTACTTGCTTCGGTTCGGTCGCGCCTCGACGGCTGCGCCACGCGACATGATAGTCGGGGCGTAGCAGCACCGCGCCATCGGCTTCGACTTCGCAGGCAGTCGCCCACCGCCTTTCGGGATCTTCGAGGTCCGCGCCGGCGCCCACCGTGTACGCCGAGAGCGGGACACCAAGCGACGTGGATAGCGCACGCGCCGCGTCGCGCCAGGGTGAACCGCGCTCGCCCGCAAGGAGCACGAATCGAAAATCGACGAGATCGACAGGTGCAACGGACCGGCCATTGCACTCGAGCCAGACGTGCGGGGCGCGCTCGCCCGGGCGTGCGGACGGCGTGTATTGGGCCACCGGATTCTCGATTGTCGGCGGCGGCGTGCCGTCGGGGATGACGGCGGCCGAAGCGTAACGCGCGCCGAAGACCATGCCGATCTCGTTTTGAAACTCCGGGCGGGCGTCCGCTGCCGCCGAAGGGCCATCGTTGTCCGTCGCTACCCCCCGGCGCATCGAGATTGCGCTTCTCAAGCTTTGCTCGGTGACGAACTTTCCGTAGGGCCGCCGCTCTGCCTGGTAGGTGTCGAGCAGGGCAGGTGCTGCCCAGCCCTTCAACACGGCGGCGATCTTCCAGGTGAGGTTGTGTACGTCCTGGACGCCGCTGTTCTGGCCGAATCCGCCGGTCGGCGGCATGGTGTGAGCAGCGTCGCCGGCGAGAAAGACACGGCCCGATTGGAAACGCTCCGCCACGAGGGAGGCGGCGACCCATGGGTCGATACCGAGGATCCGAACGTCCAGATCCGGCACCCCGGCCGCGCGGCGCACGATTGCCTGGCAACGCTCCGGCGTATACGGCTCGTCCGGTCCTGCGAGCGGCAGGTTGATGAGGAATCCCCAGCGATTGATGCCGTTGATCGTCAGGAACACCGCCTGCAATCCCGGCTGCTGAACGAAATAAAGCGCCGCGGGCCGGTGACTGACCCATGGCGTGAGATCGACGTTTAGCAGAACGTTCACGCTGCGATAGACAGCCGGCGTTCCGTTCATCGGGATACCGAGCGTTTGCCGCACGCGGCTGCGCGGGCCGTCCGCACCGATCATGTAGCGGGCACGTATTTTCGTTTCGCCCTTGGCATCGCGAATCGTCGCGGTTACGCCATCGACATCCTGGTCGAATTCCGTCAGCTCGGTCTCGAAAGTGACTGCACCCGGCGCCAGCGACTCGGCATGGCGGCGCAGCACCGGTTCGAGATCATCCTGGGCGCACAGACAATGCGGTGCGGCGGTGATCGGCGCTTCAGCTACCGATCGCTTCGGCACGCGCCGCTCGATCTCACGCCCGGCAAGGCTCTCGGTCCAGATGATGAAGCCGGTTCGCTCGGGGGACAACCCGGCTGCGCGCACCGCTTCCTCGATGCCGCACTGGCGAAAGACCTCCATGGTGCGCATGTTGATGCTGCGCGCTTTCGGATGGAAGGCGGTTCCTGAATGCCTTTCGACCAGGCGCGAAGCCACGCCGAGACGCGAGAGCAGAATCGAGGCGCTCAGCCCCACGGGGCCGCCGCCGACGATCAGCACCGGAACTTCGATCACATGCTCCTCCCCGTCAGCGTGCTCTTGTAGTCGTCCGACGGCCGATTGTCACATGGTTTCGAGATACGCCTTCCCAGGGTAACTGAATGGACCGCTCAGAGGGCAAGCGGCTTCGCGTACGCTCCCAGGGCATCCGGCTTCTCGCGCCACGTCGCGGGATCGCGATCCACGTACAG
>Ga0214472_10008775_pt1 | contig 10547 bp, 6 predicted proteins | sample RVTome_6_FD_207662 | JGI IMG/M metagenome (GOLD analysis project Ga0214472, IMG submission 207662) | Soil microbial communities from uranium-contaminated site in the Upper Colorado River Basin, Wyoming, United States - RVT140D175 | ecosystem: Environmental > Terrestrial > Soil > Contaminated >...
CCTTGGGCGCCCTGGCGCTTTTCGCCGGCCCCGGCGCGGCGCTCGCGTCGGGCCCCGCGCCGCTGGCGCCCGCGGCCGAGCCGTGCTCACGGGCCTGGATCGCGCAGGGCCGCGGCTCGCCGGCCTCTCTCGCGACGATGCCCATGGCCGCGCCGGAGCGCGCCGCGGGCCGACTCGGTTCGCCCGCCTCGGCCCTGGGACTGGACGTCGCCGCCTCGCCGGCGCAGATCGTCTTTCCGAACGACCCGTGGTTCCGCAGCTACCAGCGCAGCAGCCTGCTCGAGATGCGCGCGCCCGAGGCCTGGGACACGAGCTACGGCGGGAGCGACGTGACGATCGCCATCATCAGCGCGGGCGTCGACTACCGCCATCCCGACCTCGCGAACAAGATCTGGCGCAACGCCGACGAGCTGCCCGACAACGGCCTGGACGACGACGCGAACGGCTACGTCGACGACGTGATCGGCTGGAACTTCCCGGCGCACACGAACGACCCGGACGACTTTGCCGACGGCCTGCGGGGCACGATCATGGCCGGGCTGGCTGCGGCGGAGACGAACAACGGCATCGGCATCGCCGGCGTGTCGTGGGGGGCGCGGATCATGCCGCTCAAGACCCTCACGCCGTACCAGGGCCCCGACGGCAGCGGGGTGATCGGCGGGAGCGCCGAGGACATCACCGAGGCGGTCTGCTACGCGGCGAACAACGGGGCGCGGGTCATCCTCATCGGCGCGATCCTGAAGGATCCCGACAAGGTGCCCGAGGCGCTCGGGCGGATGGCGGCCGCCGTCGAGTACGCCCATCGCCAGAATGCGGTCGTCGTGGCGCCGGCGGGCGACTGCGCGCTGAAGAAGGACTGGTGCCCGGACCCCGCGCTCTACGGCGAGAACCCAGACATCCTGCCGGCGAATATCCCGCGCGTCATCGGCGTGCAGTCCTACGGCCCGGGCCACCAGGTGCGTGACCGGGCGAGCCACGGGCCGTGGGTCACCGTGACGGCCCCGGGCGAGGACTTCTACGCCACGGCGCACGTCCCGCCGGGCGAGGACCCGTACATCTTCCTCGGCGCGCGCCAGGCGGCGGTGTCGGACTACGCCGCGGCCAACGTGGCCGGCGTGATCGCCACGATGCTCTCGGTCAACCCGGATTACACGCCCTACAGGGTCGAGCTCAAGCTCTGCCAGGAGGCGGTGCAGGAGTTCGGGGGGCCGTTCGACCAGCCCGGCGCGTGCGACAAGCAGCGCAACGATGCCTGGGGCTACGGCGGCGTCCAGTTCGAGCACGTGGTCGAGCGCATGCCCTGGAAGGTGCGCGTGAGCCCCGAGCGGGTGTCGTGGCTGACGGATGGCTCGAAGCCCTGGCCGCAGCACGTCGTCGAGAACCCGTTCCTGAACGAGTCGAAGTGGACCCTGACCCCGCAGTGCCAATGGCTGCCGAGCGACCAGCTCCGTCAGACGATCGGCAAGCACTCGGAGGCGCTCGTGCGCGCCGACCTCGACGCGCTGCAGAACACGACGGGTCCGCTCATGAGCGGCCAGCGCCGCACGTGCCAGGTCGTCGCCTCACCGGTCGGCAGCCTCTTCGACGAGGATCCGGCGGGCCAGGCCACGATCACCTTCGAGATCGTGCGGGTGGAGAAGGTCCACCGCGCCTTCCTGCCCATGGCGCTCTTCCAGGTGAGCGCCGGCCTGCCGGCCGCGGCGGCGCGGTAGGCGTCATCGTCGCGCGGGCGTCGGGGTCGGCGTGGCGGCGGCGACGACCGGCACCTCGTCGGGCGCGATGCGCAGCGTGACGAGGCTGGCGTGCACCCAGCCCTGGATCCCGGTGGCGATGACGACGACGCTGAGCCACTCGCCGTCGGCGCTCTGGCCCTCGACGGACAGGCGATCCCCCGTCCGGAGGCCCGAGACGATCGGCGCCGTGACGCTGGGCCCCGCGCGCAGCTCGGCCTTGGCGAACGACACTTCGGCGTCGTGGTCCGGCACCGCGGCCGTGCCCGCCGGCCGCGAGCTGATCGGCACGGGCACGCGCGCGAGGCGCGCCTCGTCGGCCGGCGGCGGCGCCGTGACGACGGTCTCCGGGGTCGGCCCGACCGTGATCGTCCGCACCGTCGGCTCGGGCGTCGGCGGTGGAGGCGGCGCGATGCGCACGACGGCCGCCCCCCCGACCGCCGCCAGCTGTTCGTCGGCCGTGACGAGGTTCACGGCGAGGCGGTACTCACCCAGCTCGCGCGGGCCGCGGAACTCGAAGCTCGCCTGGTCGAGCGGCTGGTCGGCCTGCTGGACGACCTGGCCGCCGGCGTCGATCAGCTGCCAGCGCAGGCGATAGCGGACGTCCGGCGGCGCGACCCGGCCCTCAGCCAGGAACGTCGTGACCATGCGCCACAGCGAGGGGTCGAGCCCCGCCTCGACGCCGTCCAGCGCGAGCCGACCCAGGCGGTAGCGGACCGCCACCTCGAAGGCCGGCGCGAGGCCGGCCGCGTCGTTCAGCCACACGGTGTGCGGGCGCCGGCTCGCGTCCCAGTAGAAGAAGCGCCACATGCCCGTGGCCGGGTCGCGGCCCAGTTTCGCCTCGCGGAGGGTGGGCAGCTCCACGGTCGCCGCCGTGCCGGGCGACAGGCGATCGGGCGCGTCCGAGCGCGCCATGTCGAGGATGCGCGACAGCGCTTCGCCGTAGCCGATGGGCACGACCTCGCCCTCGAGGACGTCGCGGCCGCGCACCGGCACGGCGAGCTGCAGGCGACGGCGCTCGACCGAGCGCAGCGCCCAGCGCACGAGGCTGTCGGTGGCCGAGATCTCGAGCGGGGCGTCGTTGGGCAGCGCGACGCGCAGGCCGTCCGCGGCGTCGGCCAGCTCCCGCCAGGAATATGGGCTCGCGTCCCAGGCCGAGCTCGTGCGCCGCGGCATCGGCACCGTGACGACCAGCTCGATCCCGGAACGGTGCAGGTCGGCCGCCAGCCGGCGGACGAAGGCGACGTAGGTCGGCTGCAGGTCGCCGGCGATCCCGCGATAGTCCAGGACGACCCCGTCGAGGTCGTCGCGCCGGGCGGCGGCGAGAATCGCCTGGCGGTGGCGCTGCCGGGACGCCGGGAGGATGAGCACGTTGTTGACGAGGTCGGTGCGGAGCCGATCGCCCTCGAGGTTGTCGAAGACGCCGTAGCGACGGGCGTCGCGCGTGGGCAGCGGGAACGCCCCGCCCGCGACCTCGCCGTCGTCGCGGGCGAGGTGGTAGGCGCGCATCTCGAGGATCGGCAGCTCGGCGACGGCGGCCGGCGCGACGGCCGGCGGGGGCAGGAGGGCGGCCGACACCTCCGTGGCGGAGGCCGTGGCGCGCGTGACGACGACGACCTGGGGCACGAACTGGCCCAGCGGCAAGTAGACCTGCACGCGGTCGGAGGCGGAGAACTGGGGCGCGAGCCAGCGCCAGCGCACGCCGTCCCAGCCGTACGGGTCGACGAAGGCGTGCTCGTCGGCGCCGACGTCGATCGGCACGGCGAGCCAGGCCTCGCGCGGCACCGGGCCCCGGATGTCCAGACGGAAGAAGGGGCTCTCGAGCTCGTGCCCCGCCGGCAGCGCGCCGACGCCCGCGGGGGGCGCCCCGCTCGTCCGCAGCCGCATGCGCGTCGTGCGGTAGACCGCCAGCCGGCGCACGTCCAGCGACGCGCCGGGCAGGTCGGAGGGCACCGACACGTCGCCGCCGGGGCGCACGACGACGTAGTCGAGGGTCGTGAGCCGCGTCCAGAGCGAAACCGGCGGCAGCAGCAGTCCGGCGGCGACGAGCACGGGCAGGAGCACGCGCGCCAGCCGCCGCGGGTTGCCCGGCTGCTCCAGCCAGGCCCGCCCCCCGTCGCGCGCGTCGACGAGCAGCGCCCACCACAGGCGCAGCGGCCTGGAGGGGGGTGGGGGCAGCTCGTTCGTCGCCATACCTGCGAAAGATAGGCAAGACCCGTGCCGGCGCCAAGCGCCGCCGCGCCGGGCCCGGCGCCGGGCGGACCGCGGCCCTACGGAACGCGCAGCCGCATCCGCGCGCGCCACGTCTCGCCGGCGGCGGCGCGAACGGGCCACACGGCGACGATCGCCGTGCCCTGGTAGCTGCGCTCGAAGCCGGCGTCGGAGCTCGCGACCGCCTCGACCGGGTACTGCCACCACTCGGCCGGCACGTCGACCGTACAGGCCAGCCGCAGCCCGGCCGCCGGCACGGCCAGCCGGTAGGCGGCCGCCGCGGGCCACGCGGCGCGGGCGGACAGCGAGCGGCGCTCGTCGCCGACCTCGAGCCACGCGTCGGCCGCGTCGCCGCCCGCGACGGCCCACGTCGTCTCGACCGCCAGGCGGCCGTCGAGGCCGCGGTCGGCCGGCGCGGAGAGCGCGTACGTGACCTCGAAGGCAGCGCCCGCCGCCTCGACCCGGATGCGCTTGGACGCCGCGGCGATGGGCCCCAGGGCCGGTCCGGCCCAGGCGAGCTCCACCGCGACCGGCCCGCCCGCGAGGGGCGGCGCCGAGTCGTGGCGCGTCCATGCCGCCCCGAGCAGTCCCCCCGCGTCGCAGGGCGCGCCGGACGCGAGCGCGTCGAGGTCGGCCCCAGGCGGTAGCCACCGGTCGGTGAACCCGTAGCGCGGGGCGGGGTCGACGAAGAGGAGTCGCTCGAGGCCGAGCTCGCGCGCGCGGACCTCATCCGTGTGGATCGAGGCCGGCGGCCCGTCGTTCGCCGCGCCCTCGTCTCCGGCGGCGACCTCGTCCGGAACGCTGGACGCCTCCGCAGGGTCGTCACCCACGAGCACGACCCGGCCCGCGGCGGCGGCGTCCTCCAGCCGTCGGTGGTAGGCCTCGCGGCGCCGGGCGAGCCCCTGGACGAGGTTCCGGCGGCCGGCGCGCCAGTCCCAGACCGCGAGCGTGCCTCCGCTGTGCGGCACGACGACGAGCGCCTGGTCGGCCGTCTCTACCACGACCTCGGGCCGCCCGTCGGCGTTCCAGTCGACGACGCTCGCACGGGGCGTCTGCGCGTCGACCGCGCCGGCCGCTTCGGCGGCGAGCTCGGCCTCGATGAGCGCGGCCCAGTTCGACGTGCGCAGGTGGACGAGATACAGGCCGCCGAAGACCCCGTGCCAGTACGGGCAGTTGCTCTGCCCGGCCCAGAGCCATCGACGCGCCTCGTCCGCCGCGGCGCCCGCGGGCAGGCGATGGACCTTGGCGGCAACCCAGAGCATCTTCTTGTGGAGGTCGTTCGCCTCCGGGTACCGGGCCAGGAAGCCGCGCCAGGTGCCGCCCTGGAGGAAGGTCCGCGACCCGTCGTCGCGCCCCTCGGCCGCGGCGCGCGCCTCGTAGAGGCCCTCGGCGGCCGGGGCCGGCAGCGCCCACTCGCCCATCTCGTCGTAGCTCGCCGAAGGCAGGTAAACGCGGCCGAGCGGCGCCCGCCGGGCGAGCGCCTCGCCCGGCGGGGCCGTCGTGAGCCAATCGGCCTCGGCCTCGAGGGCCTCGCAGAACCGGTCCCACCAGCCGCCCTGCCAGACGTGCGCGTGCGTGCCGGGCCACAGGCCCAGCTTCTCGCCGTCGTCGCCCATCACGGCCAGGGGGTCCGACGCGTCCGCCTCGTCGCGCAGCCAGCCGACGACCTCGTCGACCGGGGACCAGGGGATCGCGTAGCGCAGCGCCTTGAGGCTGGCAAGCACGCGCACCGTCGCGCCGAGATCCTCGGTCACGTAGTCGCCGAGGAGGGCCTCGGGCCCGAGGCCGGCCAGGAGCAGGTGCGTGTCGTCGACGAGCGTGTACTCGACGCCCGCCCCGGCGAGGGCCGTCGGCAGGGTCGGCTCCCAGACCCGTTCCGCCAGCCAGGCGCCTGTCGGCGCCACCCCGAACAGGCCGCCGAGGCGGGCGCTCAAGGCCGCGATCTGGCCCGTGCGGTCGGGCGCCGGCACGATGGGCAGGATGGGCTCGTGGTATCCGCCCGTGAGGAGCTCCACCTGACCGCGCCGGACGAGGGCGCCGAGCCGGTCGATCGTCTCCGGGCGATGGCTCTCGAGCCAGTCCAGCAGCGTGCCGCTGTAGTGCAGGCCGATCCGGACACCCGGATGCCGCCCGAGGCTCTCGAGGAGGGGCAGGTACGCCTGCGCGTTGGCTCGCTCCAGGACGGCGCCGAAGTTCCCGTAGGGCTGATGGTTGTGCAGCACCAGCGCCAGGGTGATGCGCCTCAAGGCGACCGCGGCGCCGACGAAATCCGCGCGCTCACCCAGTCGAGGATCGCGACCGCGACGTCGGCCTTCGACTGTGTGCCGAGGTCGAACACGCCGGTCTCGTCGACGAGCGCGGCGCGGGCGTGATCGCCACCGAAGCTCTCGGGCACGGCGTTCGCCACGACGAGGTCGAGGCCCTTGCGCTGGCGCTTGGCTACGGCGTTGGCCACGAAGTCGTCGGTCTCGGCCGCGAAGCCGATGCGCAGCGCCGGGAACTCGTCCGCCCGGCGGGCGAGGTCGGCGAGGATGTCGGCATTCGGCGCGAGGGTTAGCACGAGGGAGGCGTCCGCCTTCTTCATCTTCGCCCCGCGTGGCTCGGCCGGCCGGTAGTCGGCGACGGCGGCGGTCATCACGAGAGCGTCGGCGCCGCCGACATGCTCGAGGACGGCGGCGTGCATCTGGGCGGCGGTCTCGACGGGGACCGTCCGCACGCCCAGCGGCGAGTCGAGGCCGACGGGGCCGGCGACGAGCACGACGTCCGCGCCTCGGTTGCGGGCCTCGAGCGCCACGGCGTAGCCCATTCGGCCCGAGGAATGATTGGAGAGGTAGCGCACGGGGTCGATCGGCTCGCGCGTCGGCCCGGCCGTGACGACGAGGCGCCGGCCGGCGAGCGGCCCGCCGGAGGCGAGCACCAGGCGCACATGCTCGAGGATCTCGTCGGGCTCGACCATTCGCCCCTCGCCCTCCGCGCCGGAGGCGAGGCGGCCGGAGGCCGGGCCGACGATCGTCGCCCCGCGCTCGCGCAGCGTCGCGACATTCGCCCGGGTCGCCGGGTGGGACCACATGCGCGGCTCCATCGCCGGCGCGACGAGGAGGGGCGCGACCGTGGCGAGCGCGGTCGCCGTCAGCGCGTCGTCGGCCCGGCCGAGAGCCAGGCGCGCGAGGATGTCCGCGGTGGCGGGGGCCACGACGAGCGCGTCGGCGGCCCCGGCGACCGCGACGTGGTCCATCGCCATCGGACCGGTCGGGGACCACAGGCTGGCGACGACCGGACGGTGGGTGAGCGCCTGGAAGGCGAGCGGGCGCACGAGCCGGGCGGCGGGCGCCGTGAGCAGCACGTCGACGAGGGCGCCGGCTTGGGTCAGGCGGCTGGCGAGCCAGAGCGCCTTGTAGGCGGCGATCGAGCCGGTGACGCCGAGCGCGACGCGCCGCCCCGCGAGCGGCTCCGTCACGGCCGGCCCCGGTTCAGGGCGTGGACGTGGCGCAGCCCGTCGAGCGTCAGGTCGGGCACGACGCTGCCGATGCGGGGCACGAGCGGCGCCATGAGGCCGGCCATGCCGCCGGTCGCGACGACCGTCGCCGGCGGGGCACCGAGCTCGGCCTCGATCCGGCCCAGCAGTCCCTCGACGAGCCCGGCGTAGCCGTAGAGCGTGCCGGCGCGCATGCCGCTCTCCGTCGTGCGCCCCACGACCGGCAGGTCGGCCACCGGAGCGAGGTCGATCCGGGGCAGGCGGGCGCCCGATTCGGCGAGCGCGTCGGCGGCCAGCTGCACCCCCGGCGCGATGGCCCCGCCGACGAATGCGCCCGAGGCGTCGACGACGTTGAACGTGGTGGCGGTGCCGAAGTCGACGACCACCACCGGGGCACCGAACCGCTCGCGGGCGGCCAGGGCATCGACGAGCCGGTCGGCGCCGAGCGCGCCCGGCGGGTCGTAACGGACCTCCATGCCCGTGCGGACGCCCGGCCCGACGACGAGGGCGCGCTGGCCGAAGAGGGCCCCGCACAACGTCACGACGATCGGGGTAAGCGCCGGCACGACGCTCGACAGGACGGCCCCGTCGACCTCGGCCGGGTCGATGCCCGCCTGGTCCAGGAGCTCGGCGAACAGTGCGCCGTACTCGTCGGCGGTCCGGCCGGCGTCGGTCGTGAGGCGCCAACGCGCGCGCCACCCGAGGTCGTCGGCGAGGCCGGCGGTGATCGTCGTGTTGCCGACGTCCAGCGCGATGAGCATGGGCTCGGTTCGGGGCACGCCGCGGGACCCGCGGGGCGTCTACCTTATCTCGACACCCCCGCGGCGTCAACGAAGCGGGGCTCGATCAACTCGTCCGTGGAGGGCGCCTCATCGATCAGCCCCTGCGCGACGAGGAACTCGGCCGAGCGCGCCCAGGCGGCGGCGTCGATGGCCCCGAGCTCCGGCGCATCCCAGTACGGCAGCGAGGCGGCCAGGACCTGGCGCTGCACGTCGCGTACGGCGGGGTCGGCGGCCTCGGGCACGACGTCGAGCGCGATCTCAAACGCCGCGTCCGGGTCGGCGAGGGTGTCGGCGAGGCCGCGCAGGAAGCCGCGCACGAGGGCCGCCACCGTGTCGGGCGAGTCGTCGATCACGCCCTGGGCCACGATGAGGCCGTTGGAGACGAGGTTGAACGAGTCGGCGATCTCGATCACGGAGACGTCGAGCCCCTGGGCGCGCAGCTGAACGGGCTCGTTCGCGGCGTAGCCCACGGCCGCGTCGCAGCGGCCGAGCTGGAGGCACTCGGTCTGGGTGAAGCCGATTACCTCGGTCGTGACCGACGACGGGTCGATGTCGTTCACGCCGAGGAGGGCCTGCCAGCCGAGGAAGCTGGCCCCGGACGGCGCGGGCAAGCCGACCGTGCGGCCGACGAGGTCGGCCGGCGTGCCGATGCCGGTCGTCGAGACGACGACGACGGGGAAGCGCTGGTACCACGTGGCGACGTAGGTCACGGGGATCTCCTTGGCCCGCGCGAGGATGACCTGTTCGCCGCTGGCGACCATGGCCGCCAGGCCGTCGCGCGCGGCGACGCGGCGGACGAAGGCCGACTCGTCGCCGTACTCGAAGGAGACGCTGTAGCCGCCCTCGGCGAAGTAGCCCCGCGCCGCTGCCACGTACCACGGCGCGAACTGGACGTCGGGCCGGAAGGGCAGGCCGATCGACAAGGGGACCGGGGCGGGCGTCGCGCCCAGCGTCGCGACCGCCTCGGTCTGCCAGCCCTCGCGGGTCGGGGCGGGCGTCCCGTTCGGCGCAGGCGAGGGCACGCTGCAGCCCAGTAGCGTGGCGGCGGCGGCCCCGCAGAGGAGGGTGGGTACGCTCGGTCGACGCATGGCAGGCTCCTTGGGTGGTGGCCCGCGCCGCTAACGATTCGCGAGCAGGACGCGCTCGGCGAGGGCGGCGAGGCCGTAGAGGCCCATAGCGAGGGCCACGAGGGTCACGAGAGCGGCGAACATGAGGTCGTCGTTGAACGAGCCGTTCGCGACGGCGACGAGCGAGCCCAGGCCCCGATCCGAGCCGAGGAACTCGCCCACGACCGCGCCGATGACGGACAAGGTCACGCCGACGCGCAGGCCCCCGAGGAGAACGGGCAGTGCCGCGGGGATCTCGAGGTGGAGAGCGGTCTGCCACCGCGACGCCGAGAGGATGAGCATGAGCTCGCGGAAGGCCGGGTCGATCTGGCGCAGGCCGACGACCGTCGAGACGAGCATCGGGAAGAAGACGATCAGGGCGGCCGCGGCCACCTTGACGGCCATGCCGGCGCCGAACCAGTACACGAGGAGCGGCGCGACGGCGACAATCGGCACGGCCTGGCTCGCGACGACCGGCGGCAGGATCAGCCGCTCGAGGAGGCGCGAGTGGGCGACGGCGTAGCCGCCCGTGGCGGCGAGGGCGAACCCGATGCCGAAGCCGGCGAGGACCTCGGCCAACGTGTAGCGCGCATGCCAGGCGATCCGATCGGCGTTCGTCACGAGGCTGGCGAAGACGTCGGCCGGCGTCGGCAGAAGGTACGGGACGTCGATGCGGCGCGCGACGACGGCCCACAGGGCGACGAGCGCCACGAGGCCGAGGGGTAGGGCGAGCCAATCGGCCCCTCGCGGGGGGGCGGGTGCGCGCGCCGATTCGATCGGGGCCGGCGGCAATGCCATTGGGCGCCTCGCCACGGCTGCGGGGCAGGACGCGGCGGCACGCCAGCGGCCGGCGTCGGTCAACGGCCGTCGCCGGCCCGCGTCGCCTTCTCCCATCCGGACTGTACCGTCGGCCCCGGACTAGGCACGTGCCGTCACCGGTGTCTGCCGCCTAGGCGGCTCGCGGGCTCCGGGCCGCGAACGGCCCGCCACCGCCGGTCGGGAATTGGCCGCCAGGCCGCACCCTGCCCCGAAGGCTGTCGCGCGGGACTCTACCATGGCCGGGGAGGCGCGTCAACGCCGGGTCGGGGACGCCGAACGGGGCGTGCGCGTTCGGCCACACGCCCCGTTGGGGCACGTCACGTCTCTGGTAGCGGGGGCAGGACTCGAACCTGCGACCTTCGGGTTATGAGCCCGACGAGCTGCCACTGCTCCACCCCGCAGCGGGTGGGGGTCCTTGACGACA
>Ga0214472_10008776_pt1 | contig 10546 bp, 8 predicted proteins | sample RVTome_6_FD_207662 | JGI IMG/M metagenome (GOLD analysis project Ga0214472, IMG submission 207662) | Soil microbial communities from uranium-contaminated site in the Upper Colorado River Basin, Wyoming, United States - RVT140D175 | ecosystem: Environmental > Terrestrial > Soil > Contaminated >...
CCTTTGACTTTCTTGGCCGCATACGGCGGAGGAACCTGGTCTTGCCTCCCAACGAAAGCGGCCAACGCGTTCTCCAGGATCCCTTGCTCCAGCGTGGCTTCCACCTTGGGGCCCACCGCCCGACCGGTGGCATCGTAGGTATCGGTGGCATAGCCAAACCGCACTACCGCAGAGTACGTCTTCGACCTTAGGGAAACGAACCGGGCCAGGCGGGTGGCATTTCCCAGGCACAGGGGAAGCAGGCCGGTCGCGAAGGGATCGAGCGTACCGGTATGCCCACAGCGTCGCTGGCCGCTCAGTCCTCGCACCGCCTGCACCACATCATGAGACGTGGGTCCCTTCGGCTTGTCCACCAAAAGGAATCCGTTGGTGCCGCTCAATTCTGCCGTCCCGATCCAGGCCCGCCGGCAAGAGCTAGGACCGCTCCTCTTCTTCGTCCCCTTCTTGTCCTGCCTCGCCTGGCGGGCTCTGACGCGTTTCCTCGATGAGGCGGTCGAGCTTGATGCCGTACTCCACCGAGGGGTCGAAAAGGAAGCGCACCTCCGGCGAGGCCCGCAGGCTGAGCCTTTGCCCCAGGAGCCGCCGCACAAAACCAGAAGCCCCCTGCAAAACCAGCATCGTCCGTTCTTGTTCCTCCGACGTACCCAAGACACTGACGTAGATCTTGGCGATCTTCAGATCTCCGGAAATCTGAACACGGGTGCAGGTCGCCAACCCCACCCGCGGATCCTTGAGATCTCGCTGAAGGATTCCCGCAATCTCGATGCGAATCTGCTCGGCTACTCGCTCCGGCCGGACGCGCGGACCACTCCTCGGCACGTTCCTCCTCCCTTCCCCCGCTCATCATAGGTTACCGCTGGGATTCAGTCGATGAACTCGATGGCGACTTCGACCAGCTCGGAAGGGTAACGTTCTTCCACCTCGCGAGCCATGGCCTCCAGTAGGGACTGGAGCCCACGTCGTTCCGAGCTGACGGATACCGCCGACAGAAGAGCCCTTTGCCACAGTTCCTGGAAGCCAATCTCCGCCACCGAAGCGTTGAAGCGCGAGCGCAGGCGGTCCTTGATGGCCTTGACCACCATGCGCTTTTCCTTCAGGGATTGAGAGTGGGGAAAGTGGAGCTCAACGGTGAGGAGTCCTATGACCGGCTCCCCCCTGTCGACCCCTCCGCTGTTCCGGCGAGACAAGGGTCTACCGAAGCGACGTGTCCATGACTTTCTCGATCGAGAAGACCTCGATCACGTCACCTTTCTTTAAGTCATTGTACCCGGCAAGACCGATGCCACATTCGAAGCCCTGCTTGACCTCCCCTATGTCTTCTTTGAACCGTCGTAGGCTCCCCACCTTCCCCTGGTGGATGATCACGTTGTCGCGAAGAAGTCGGACGTCACCGGTACGTGTGACCTTTCCATCGGTGACGTAGCAGCCCGCGACCACACCGACTTTCGGTACTCGGAAGGTTTCGCGGATTTCAGCATGGCCGAGGGTCGTCTCCTTGAGAGTGGGTTCGAGCAGTCCGGCCAAGGCCTTCTTGATTTCATCCTGCACGTCGTAGATGACGGTGTGGAGGCGGATGTCGATGTTTTCCTTTTCCGCCAGCTCCGCCGCAGTTTTCTGCGGCCTCACATTGAAACAAACAATGATCGCGTTGGAGACCGAGGCCAAGGTGACATCCGCATCGGTGACGGCACCGGCTCCGGCGCGGATGATCTTGACCTTCACTCTGTCGCTGGACAACTTGGTCAAGGTATCGGACAAGACCTCCACCGAACCCTGCACGTCGGTCTTCAGTACGATGGGTAGTTCCTTGATGGTGCCTTCCTGCACCTGTTGATGAAGCTGATCCAGCGTGAGCCGGGAGCTCTGACCCTGCAGACGTTCTTTCAGCTTTTGCTGTCTGAACTCGCCGATCTGCCTGGCCTTGCTGCTATCGAGAACGATCTGGAACTGATCGCCCGCTTGCGGCAGCGAGGTGAGTCCTAGAATCTCGACAGGCGTCGACGGTTCGACCTTTTTCACTTTGTGACCCCGGTCGTCGATCATGGCTCGGATCTTCCCATGCACCGCCCCGGCGATGAAGGAATCGCCCACTTGGGCGCTCCCGTTTTGCATCAGAACGTGCGCGACCGGCCCCTTGCCCTTGTCGATCTTCGCTTCCAGCACCGTCCCCATCCCAGCCCGCTGGGGGTTCGCTTTCAGTTCCCGGAGATCCGATACCAGCAGGACCATCTCCAGCAACAGATCCAGTCCCTTGCGCTGCTTGGCCGACACCTCGCAAAAGACCGTACCGCCGCCCCAGTCCTCCGGCACCAAGCCGAGGTCGGCCAATTGCTTCTTGACGCGCTCGCTGTTCGCTTCCGGCTTGTCGATTTTGTTGATCACCACCATGATCGGAACGCCTGCCGCCTTGGCGTGGTCGATGGCTTCTACCGTTTGAGGCATGACGCCGTCATCCGCGGCAACAACCAGGATCACCAGGTCGGTGACGCGAGCACCTCGGGCCCGCATCATGGTAAAGGCCTCGTGACCCGGAGTATCCAAGAAGACGATACTCCGAGCGTTCACCGCTACCTTATAGGCGCCGATGTGTTGCGTGATACCGCCGGCTTCCTTCTCCACTACTTTGGTTTCCCGGATGGCGTCGAGCAGGCTGGTCTTGCCATGATCCACATGTCCCATGACGGTGACCACCGGTGCACGCAACACCAGATCCTCTGGCTTCTCTTCGAACGTTTCATCCCGGATAACGTCCTCTTCGAAAGAGAGTATCTCCGCCTCGCAACCGAACTCCCTCGCCACCTCCACCGCCAAGTCTGCCCCCAAGGTCTGATTGATGGTGGCCAGCACTCCTCGACTCATCATCGCCTTGATGAGATCCTTGTGCTTGACCTCCATTTTTTCGGCAAGCTCTTTTACCGTCACTCCCTCGGTAAGAGTGATCTTCCGGAATACCTTGGGGACCGCGGGCTTCTGAGCCTCCACGACCTTGGGCTCGGGAATCGCCTGTTCCTTCACCTCGGCGGCGGTGGGGCGTGGCTTCCTACCCACCCCTTTGGGTCGAGGCTTCATCTCGGGACGCCGCCACGGCACTGTTCTTATCGGTGCCGCCGGGCGCGGCGGCGCGGGAATCGGCTTCATGGCGGCGGACGGGGCCGGCGGCCGGGGACGGATGACGGTTGAAGTGGGTCCGGGAACGAAAGTGGGTCGCGAAGTACCGAGACGCGCCCGGTCACCGCGAGCACCGGGAGCAGCACCGCTGGGTGACGCGGCTCGGGCAGGAATCGGACTGGGACGCGGCCTCTCTCTTTCCGGCGGCTCGCCCCAAGGCCCTTCGGCGACGCCCCCAGGTGCAGCCGCTACCGACGGCCCGGCCAGCGACGCTCCCTCGGTTCTCTCTACGCCTTCCGTGACTTCCGCGGCGGCGGCGAAGCTCGCGTCGGCTCTCGCTTGCTGGTCGACTTCCTTCTGAAGAGCCTCCTGCTCTTCCAGAACCGCTGCCAGGCGAGCCGCTTCTTCCCGCGCCGCTTGCTCGGCAGCCAGCCTCTCCGCTTCCTCCCGTTGTCTGGCGGCCCTCTCTTCCGCCTCCTTTCGCCTCGCTGTCGCCCTTTCTTCCTCCTCCATTTCGGCGAGGATGGCTTTGCGGGCTCGCTCGGCGCGCTCCTTGTTGGTATTCCTCGCCCGCTCATCCCTGCTTTCCGGGGGACTCGCCTCCCTTTCGACTCCGGTCCCCTCGGTCGGGAGCGACCCCGCTCCCTCCAGGCGAATGAGCCTCTTCAGCTTGATGGCAATATCTTCTTCAATAGTACTGGAAGCCGACTTGACCCTAATCTGGAGCTTGTCCTTGAGGAGCCGGATCGTCTGCGGGCTGGTGATGCCGATATCGCGGGCCAGCTCGTAAACCCGGATCTTATCCATCAGCGCTCATCTCCCGAGCCCTCGGGCTCCGGCTCGCCGATGCCCGCCTGACGATCGTGAGCCACCTCTCCCACCGGTGCCGGCTGAGCAGGAAGCGCCTCCTCGGCAACTTCCGCGACTTCCGCCGCATCCGCGTCCTCCGGCAGATTGACATCCTCGGACGCCGCCCCTTCCTCGGCACCTTGAACCGGCTGAGGAATGCTCTCCAACAAGGCGCGGGCCGAGGCGACTATCTTCCCTGCCGTTTTGGCGCCGATGCCGGGAATCTCCGTCAAGGCCTCCGGTTCGAGGCCAGCAATTTCCTCCAGGGACACGAACCCATGCTCCTCGAGCTTCTGTATCATCTTCTCACTCACACCGCTCAACGCGCCGAGCCGGGTCTGCGAGGTGGCCAGAGCATCCATCTGACTCTGCACTTCCAACTTTTTCTCTTCCTCACTCTTTATGTCGATTCGCCAACCGATGAGCCTGGCGCCTAGACGAACGTTCTGACCTTTTTTCCCGATCGCCAAGGAGAGCTGCTTGTCCTCGACGATGACTTCCATGATCTTTTCCTTCTCATCAATGATGGACACGCGGCTGACTTTTGCGGGGTTGAGTGCGTTGATAGCGAAGGTGCACGGATCCTCGCTCCATTCGACGATGTCGATCTTCTCGCCTCTTAGCTCGCGTATGATGTTCTGGACTCTCGATCCCTTGATACCCACGCACGCCCCTACCGGGTCCACATTCTTGTCCCGCGAGTAAACGGCCACCTTGGCACGATCACCCGGCTCTCGCACCGCGTTCTTGACGATCACCGTTCCTTCATAGATCTCGGGGACTTCCATTTCGAACAACCTGGCCAGCAACGCCGGGTCGGTGCGGGACACGACCACCTGTGGCCCCCGGGAGGTCCGCATGACCCGAACGATAACGACCCGGATGCGATCCCCGGCAGTGAACACCTCGGCCCGAGACTGTTCCCGCCGCGGAAGGACTGCCTCGGTGCGACCCAAATCGACTACCAGGTCGCCATTCTCAGCACGTTTCACGATGCCGGTGAGAAGCTGTGCGATGCGATCCCCGAACTCACTGAAGATGTTGTCCCGCTCCGCCTCCCGTACCTTCTGGAAAATCACCTGCTTGGCGGTCTGGGCGGCGATCCGACCGAGGGCGGCGGTGGGTTTGTGCACCTCCACCTCCTGACCCAATTGTGCTGCCGGCTGCAACCGTCTGGCCTCGCGAAGCGAGACCTCGCTCTCGGGTGTTATCACCGTGTCGACTACCGTCTTGAGGGTGTACACCTCTATGTTTCCGGCTTCTCGGTTCAACCGAGCGCGAAGGTCTTCGTCGGTCCGGTAGTACTTTTTAGTGGCGGTTACGATGGCATCCTCCACCGCCCCGATGATGACTTCCGGATCGATGCCCTTCTCCCGGCTAATCTGCTCGATCGTCTGATAGAGAAGACTCGTCATGACTTTCTTCTATTCGCAGGGCCTCCGCCAGGGGTGAACAACTCCACCTCCAACCGAGCACTCTCGATGACCGGAAACGGAATGCTCTTTCGCTCGCCCCGCTGCTCCAGCAATACCGTGTCCCCTTCCACGCCGGCCAACCGTCCGCGAAATTGACGTTTGCCATCGAGATGCTCCCGGGTAGTGATGCGAGCCAGCCGGCCGGTGAAACGCTGGTAGTCCTTGAGACTCCAGAGCGGCCGATCCAACCCGGGCGAGCTCACCTCGAGCGTGTAGCGCGACTCGATGGGATCTTCCACGTCCAAGAGCACCCCCAGGCGTTCGCTCACTCTCGCGCAGTCCTTCAGTCCCACCCCTTCCTCGCCATCGATGAAAACCCGAAATAACCAGGAGCCACCACGCCGCTTGAGCTCGACCCAAGCCACCTCGCAGCCCACCGGCTCGGCGGCTCGTTGCGCCAGCTCCTTGAGCTTCGCCAGGAGGCTTTCGGTGTACACGGTTCTTCCAAGCTCGCACTTCGCGCCGCCACCGCTCGCCACCCGGCGTTACGGCATAGTCCGAGCGCTTTTTTTGCCTCCCGATCCCTCTGGCTGTTCCATCGGGAGCCGCTCGAAAGGTCCTTCGAGCGGCCTAAATCCATAAAAAAAGTGGGCAAATGCCCACTTCTGTGGACTCTCGACTGTCGACAATTATAGTCTAAGCCATCGGCAGAGATCAAGCCCCAGTTCCGCTAGTGGAGTCGTTTGAGTCGGTTGCACCGTGTAACGCCTCCCGGGGAGCCCCCGCCCCGACTGGCTCCGCGACGATACGTCCGACCAGATCGTACGGGTGCGCTTCCGTCACCTCGACGGTCACGAAACTCCCGGGCTCCGCGTTGCCTTCGTTGATGAGAACCCCGCCGTCGATCTCCGGCGCCTGGCCCTCCGTCCTTCCTCGAAGGAGGAGGTCGGTCTCGGACGAGAGGCCCTCGACCAGCACCCTCTGCAGGCTGCCCACGCGGCGCCCGTTCCTTTCCAGAGAGACGGCGGTCTGCTGTCTCATCAACAGGTGCCTCCGTCTCCGCTTCTCGACAGCCGAGATGGCTTCGGTCGCGACGAACGCGTCGGTCGTCTCTTCGTTCGAGTAGGTGAAGACCCCCAGATGGTCGAACTCCATCTCCCGACAGAAGCTCATGAGCTCTTCGAAGTCCGCGCTTGTTTCTCCAGGAAACCCCACGATGAAGGAGCTCCGTAACCATACGCCCGGCACCGCCTGGCGGATCTTCTCTATCAGTCTCTCGTTGCTGGCTCGAGTACCTGGACGCTTCATCGCTTTCAGAATCCGATCGCTGGCGTGCTGCAGGGGAATGTCGAGATAGAGGCAGACCCGCGGCTCGCTCGCCATGACCTCCAGCACCTTCTCGTTCACCGTCGTGGGATAGGCGTAGAGGAAACGCACCCATTCCACCCCATCCACCCTGGCCAGATCACGCAACAACTGCGCCAAGCTGGGGCCGTCGTTGATCTCCATGCCGTAACGGGTGGTGTCTTGCGCGATGAGGATGAGCTCCTTCACTCCCTGCTGCACCAGGGATTCCGCTTCGGCGAGGATCGACTCCGGAGCTCTGCTCCGGTAATGACCCCGAATCTTGGGGATGATGCAAAAGGTGCAGGGATAGTCACAGCCTTCCGAGATCTTGAGATAGGCGTAGGGGCGCGGCGTGGTGATGACACGCGGAACGAGGTGATCGTAGAGATAGACCACCGAACCGTCCGCCACCAGCGATGCGATCTTCCGGTCCTCGGCCTCGGCGACGGACACGATCGACTCCAGCTGATCCAGACCCATTACCGCATCGACCTCGGGTATCTCCCGGGCGATCTCGTCGCCGTAGCGCTGCGCCAGGCATCCCGATACGACCAAACGCCGACAGCGCCCTTCCCGCTTGTATCGAGCCATCTCCAGAATCGTATCGATGCTTTCCCGCTTGGCCCGGTCGATGAAGCCACAGGTGTTGACCACGAGCACGTCCGCCTCTGCCGGCTCGGCGGTCGGCTCGTATCCAGCTCGCGTCAGCTGTCCCAGCATAACCTCCGTATCCACCAGGTTCTTGGGACAACCCAAGCTCACGAACCCTATTTTTTTCATAAGGCGACGTCCAGCCTAACCAAAAAACACTGGTGTCGCAACCGCACCCTATGGCGTAAGTCGATACAGCATGCGCGGAAAAGGGATGCTCTCTCGGAGATGATCCAGTTTGCAGATCCAGGCCACCACCCGTTCGATGCCCATGCCGAAACCGGCGTGGGGCACGCTTCCGTAGCGACGGAGATCGAGGTACCAGGAGAACGCCTGTTCGGGCAACTGGTGCTCCGCGATTCGCTTCCGCAGGAGCTCCAGCTCGTGAATGCGCTGCCCGCCGCCGATGATCTCCCCGTAGCCTTCCGGGGCGAGAACGTCCACACAGAGAGCCGTTTCCGGCCGATCGGCATCCGGTTGCATATAGAACGCCTTCACCGCGGTGGGATAGTGGGTTATGGCGACCGGGCGCTGGTAGGCTTTCGACAGCATCTCCTCGTCCTGAGCACCGAAATCCCCTCCCCACTCGACAGCTTGGCCGTTTTTCTTGAGTAGTTCGACGGCCTGGTCGTAGGTCATTCGGGGAAACGGTTTCCTCACTTGCTCGAGCGGAGCGACATCCCTCTCCAGAACCTCGAGCTCCGGCCGACGGTTTTCCAGGATCGTTTGAACCACGAAGCACAGGAGATCTTCCGCCAGGACGATGATGTCCTCTAGCAACGCAAAGGCCACCTCGGGTTCGACCATCCAGAACTCGATGAGATGGCGTCGGGTCTTTGATTTCTCGGCCCGGAACGTCGGGCCGAAGCAATAGGTACGACCCACCGACATCGCCACCGCCTCGTTGTAGAGCTGACCGCTTTGGGTCAGATAGGCCTTCTCACCGAAGTATTCGGTCTCGAAAAGCGTGGTCGTGCCTTCACAGGCGTTGGGAGTGAATATAGGCGTGTCGGCCAGGACGAAGCCTCTCTCGTCGAAGAATCGGTGGCAGGCGGAGATGATCTCATGCCGAACCCTGAGGATGGCATGCTGGCGGCGAGAACGAAGCCACAGGTGGCGGTGATCCTGCAGAAAAGCGACGCCATGCTCCTTGGGACTGATGGGATATTCTTCTGCCAGTTGGACGACCTGTAAGTCACGGAGCTCCAGCTCGTAGCCTCCCGGAGCGCGCTCGTCTCTCCGCACCCGTCCTCGGACAACGAGCGAGCTCTCGGTGGTCAGCTCGGTCGCCCGCTCCCACTGCTCCTCGGAGACGTCCTGCTTGGAAAGGATCGCCTGGATGAAACCCGAGCCGTCGCGAAGGACCAAGAACTGGATCTTCCCGCTGGATCGACGCTTCACCAGCCAGCCCTTGATGGTGACCTCTTCCCCGTCATGACTGGCGATATCGGCGATGTAGACGTGGCTGGCACTCATCGAGTTCGCTCCTTCACGCCAGTTCCGGCAGGTGGGCGGAAAGCACCCTTCTCAAACCGTCCCAGCGGGGATTCCGCGCCAAGTTCCTCCGCACCAGCTCCAGAGTGCCGGGCACATACCGCTCGTAAAAGGATTTCCCTCGCACCGACAGCTGGTAGCCGAATGTCCCCAGGGCCTTCAAATTGCGCTGCAGCGCGACCAGATCGAACTCCTCCTCGAGTTGCGCGAGGCCCGGGCGTTCCACCGACGCACAAAACAATTCCTTCATCTCCTCGACCAAATCGACCTCCAGATCTACGTAGGAATCGCGGAGCAGCGAGACCAGATCATAACTTACCGGACCCATGCGCGCGTCCTGGAAATCCAGCACCACCAACTCGCCTCTCACCGCCATGAGGTTGCGGGAATGGTAGTCCCGATGACAGAGCACGCGGGGACGGACGGCGATCTCCCTGCCCAGGCGGGCGAAAGATTCTTCCAGCGATTCCGTCTCGGCGGCGGTGAGCGAGGCTCTCCGGAATCCTTCCAGGAAATGGCGCCGGAAGTAAGTCAACTCCCCGCCGAGCTTCTGCTCGTCGAAGGCGATGCGGTAGGGGAAGTAGTTCGTGCTGGTGAGCTCCGCTCCCCGGGTTTGAATCCGCGCCAGGATCCCGATTGCCTGAGAGTACAGGCCCCTCCTCGCTTCCCGGTCGGCCCGTTCCACCAAACCCTGCAGGAGCTCATCTTCGCAATCCTCCAACAACAGAATACCGTCCGCACCGGACACGTCGTGAATGATCGGAATGCGAACCGGGATTCGCTCGAACAGACGCGCCACGTTCAGGAAAGACTCCTGCTCGGGCTCGAACGGATCGGGCATCAGCGCCAGCACCCGGCGCACCTCCTCTCCGGTCTCGGAAAGGGTCAGGCGGTAGTAGCTGCGGGTGGAAGCATCGCCGGCCAACGCCTCTACCGATTGCACGCGCAGCCCGTCTTCCGACCTGCGCGTCAAGTAGTGAAGGATGCGAGGGTCGAGGTGATCCTTGTCGAGCGTTTTCACCGTCATCTCTTGATGGAGACCACCACGCAGTCGCCGGAGACCTCCCGCTCGCGCAGGAGGGTCTGATTCCGTCCGAGTCGCGCCATCACTTTCCGCACCGTACGACCGGCGGGCGGCAGGGAAACGTCGCTCGCTATCACCGAGTCCCGGAGGAGGGCCGCTTCCCCTACCGTCACCCGGTCCCACAGGACGGCCCCGTGAACTCTCGCCCCGCGATCCACACGGCAATCAGCCCCGAGTATCGACGTACCGGAGAACCGCGCCTCGGGATCGATGGATGTGCCTGGCCCGGCCACCACTAGAGTCCCGGGCGGCCAGCTGGGCGGAGGCTCCACCACCTGGGCTCGCCACCGGCTCCGGAAAATCCCTCCATGAGCTAGCTCCTGGCAGGCACGGAGGTAGTTCTCCGGCGTGCCGATGTCGAACCAAGGACTGTCCGACACGTAACCGAAGGCGCTCCCCTCCATCAAGAGCTTGGGCAGCAGGTCCACCTCCAGCCGACCGAAACGTCCGGCAGCCAAGTACTCGAAGACGGTGGGCTCCAAGACCCAAAGACCGGCAAACATGAGAGGGCTGGAAGACTCACTCTTCTTTCCGATGGAGACAATGTGACCGTCATCGGCCAAGTGGAGCTCGGTGTAACTGCTACCCTCCGGTTTGT
>Ga0214472_10008777_pt1 | contig 10546 bp, 6 predicted proteins | sample RVTome_6_FD_207662 | JGI IMG/M metagenome (GOLD analysis project Ga0214472, IMG submission 207662) | Soil microbial communities from uranium-contaminated site in the Upper Colorado River Basin, Wyoming, United States - RVT140D175 | ecosystem: Environmental > Terrestrial > Soil > Contaminated >...
CACTGGATTTTGTCCAAATTGCCCAGGGCATGGGGGTGGCTAGCCAACGGGTCTCGCAGCCGGGGGACATTGAGGCCGCCGTCAAAGCTGCCCTCGCCGCCAAGGCGCCGTACTTGCTAGAGGTGGTCACCGAAGGCCGCGTGCCGGCGCAATAGCCAGCGCAGTAGCGATTTGGGCCGATTGCGAACTCCAATGCGGCCCGGATAGCCATTAGTACGTCTCGACGATGCCAGCCAACTACATCCAAATCATTGAGACAAAGGGCCATCGCCGTTGTTACCGCGCTTGAGTCAAGATTGTGAAAATCCAGATCTGGAGGCATTCCTTACAATCCTCATGTAATCCTCATATAATCCTCATGTTACTTATCAAGAAATATGTTAGGCTCTTTATCGATTTGCCTATGCCCGAGTTAGATACCTGTCATTGCCCATACAAAGCGTTCTTGTTCTGTCGAGGAATTTCCTCATATTGGGTGAAATGATTGACTTCAAACGATATAAGTCTTAATAATCAAGAGATTGTATTTTTAGCATTGCAAGCTCAATCAAAAAGATAAAATCAAGCTGTAGAGCTGTAGTGAAATTTTGGCGCCGGTAAACTTTCAAACGTCGTAGACTTTTCTCAAAGCTCTCTGAGACAACCCTTTTATCTCTCTAGAAATTTGTCTTCAAATCGGAAAGTGCCTGTGGTCACCGGCATACTTCTGTAGGAACTTGCTTGATGGTAGCAATCATGGAAGTGTCATTAAAATAAGACGGAATCTCAGTTAATCGACAAGGGTTGGGCAAGTAGATTAGATGGAGGAAAATAGATCATCTATGAAGATTGATGTTATGAGAGGAGTAACCATAAGGGGCGTAACCAACCTAGGTTAATTGATTTTATAGAAGTAGACAAAAAAATCGATGGATCGGACAATAATGTGAAATTTAGGGGTTGACACTTAAAGTCAAGGTTGCTATTCTGGTGGCGTTTTCACAGATATACCTAGCCGACGGGCGTGATATTAAGAAGGATATATTAATGGGCTCTATCGCAAATACGATAAATGACTACTCGTAGGTAGAGATTAACGACCCAGCTTTGGCAGGCACGAGTCGTTAATCTCCGTGTCCATAAGGCGAACCTTATGAAGCCTATGTATTTTAGCATACATGCAGGGGTATAGCAACGATTCTGTTCGCCCACATATGTAAGTATTTAACAAGAACTAATCTTAAGTCCGTAAGTTGCTAAATTTTATTCCCTGGTGGTCGAATTCTCATGGCTTGCAAATCTAAAGAGCTTTTAGCAAGAACCAGATGTGTTTTTAGCAACGAGGGTCTGACTTTCAGGCCCTAGAGCCAGATTAGGGAAAATTTAGATGATCCTATGATTTTACAATAAATTTATTTTTGTAACTAAAATTTCTTAAGTACATCTCTATGCATCTTCTATAATTGTGTTAAAGAATGACAAGGTTACAAAGCGCGGTTTCGAGAAAGAAAGATTGAAATCCAACTTTGTATTATAGTCAACATCATACCTGCACAGGTCGGTTTTTTGTTTTATGGGTTGCGCAGCGGTATGACGTTGGCCGAGAGTCCAAAAAGCGGTGAAGAGAGCATTGTGACTGAGAGAGCGGAGCTGCATCTGAGGCACATAAAGAGATTTGACAGTCATACCACTTTTTGACTCTTCCATCCCGGTGCATCTTTAGGTTGTCTAAAACGATTATCAATCGTTGTCCGGTTTTTGGCACTCAGTAGGAGTTCTACATTAGCTGGCCTTGACTCACCCTTTCAGTTGCCATGGGCGGGAAAATGCTGGTCAATCAACGTCGGCAGCTCCGCTCCATGCGCTGCGTCTGATCGAACAACAGGGGAACGTCGTCGACGCACTCGGTGTGATGTGTTGGATGTCATTCATATCCAGAGCTTAGCGCAATCTTCGATTGAACTCCAAATTTTGGCGAATAGTAAGTTTTAAGATTTTTGTACATCAAATGGGTAGTGCTACTTATCAATCCATATGACCGGGATTATAGCCTTTCAATCATTTGATCATGAGACCCAAATGTATTGTTATAGCTTCCCAATTCTGGAAGAAGATATATATGATGCAGTGGCATGACAAAAAAAAATTCAAAGTGTGTCTAGTGTTACTTATTGACTCGTCCATATTTGTGTTCGCTCTTTGCTTGGCCTATTTATTGAGATTCGATTTTGAATTACATGCAAGACATGTCAGTCAAATCAAGCTACTACTCCCCTATTTCATTATTGTAAAATTGGCCGCTTTCTATGCGTTTGGGCTCTACCGAGATATGTGGCGCTATACCAGTATCGAAGATCTGCGTCGGCTAATCCAGGTGTCCTTCATTTTAATTTTTTGCTCATTGATGGCCCTAGTGTATCTCAACCACGACGGCAATTTTTCCCGCGCTGTGTTTTGCCTGGATGGATTGTTGACCCTTGTGATGACGAGCGGTATACGGGTCGCCATTCGGTACTATTTCAGGAGTGTGACGAAAGGTCTCGGCACGGCAAAACTGCCAATCAAAGATAAAGCCAAAATCCTGATTATGGGAGCCGGGAGCGCTGGAGAGCAGATTTTAAGAGAGATTTTGACCAATCCAAGACTGTGCTATGAAGTAGTAGGATTTCTGGACGACAACCCTGGGAAACAGGGACGCTCCATACATGGGATTCCGGTGTTAGGTGCACTTAAGAAACTCCCGAGCGTGTTGCAAGAGCATGGTGATATAAAAGAAGTCTTTACTGCTATTCGGTCGGCAAACGGCGAGACAATGCGTCGCATTGTAGATGCCTGTGAGAGTTTGGGCGTGTCCCACAAGACATTGCCAGGTCTCGGGGAGGTCATAAATGGAAAGGTCTCCGTCAATAGTTTGCGGCAGGTTAACTATCAGGACCTGCTAAGACGTGCCCCGGTGCAGTTAGAAACGAGTGGCATCCGCGACTCGTTGTTCAATCGGACCATCTTGGTGACGGGATGTGGCGGGTCGATTGGCTCCGAGCTTTGTCGACAGATTATTCGCTTTCAACCTCGCGAATTGATTCTATTTGATGCCCATGAAACGAATCTGTTTAATATTGAAATGGAACTCAGTCATGAGAGAAATTTCTACACCTATCATGCCATTTTGGGCCGCGTACAGAATCAACAACTCATGGACAGTGTGTTCGAAACGCACAAGCCCGACATTGTTTTTCACGCTGCCGCCAATAAGCATGTGCCCATGATGGAAGTGAACTCTTGGGAAGCCGTATTCAACAACATTGTAGCGAGTCGGGTGGTGATGCAAAAGTCTCTGGAGCACGCCGTTAAGCGCTTTGTCCTGGTATCAACGGATAAGGCGGTACGGCCGACCAACGTCATGGGCGCCAGTAAACGGGTGGCAGAACTATTGATGCAATCGTTTCAAGGCAAAGGGACGTACACTCGCTTTATGGCGGTGCGCTTCGGCAATGTGGTGGATTCTTCGGGCTCAGTGCTTCCGCTCTTTCGACGACAGGTGGCCTATGGGGGTCCGGTGACACTGACTCACACAGAAGCAAGTCGCTATTTTATGACTATCCCAGAAGCGGCTCAGCTGATTCTACAGGCGGGTGCCATGGGCACTGGAGGCGAAATTTTTATCCTCAAAATGGGCATGCCGGTCAAAATTGCGGATTTGGCTGAGGATATCATTCGCTTGGCGGGCAAAGAACCTGGACGCGATATCGAAATTGTGGTGACGGGGTTGCGCGAAGGCGAAAAGCTGACCGAGGAACTTATCAGCGAAGGTGAGGATGTCATCACTACTGCATACGAAGATATCTTGGTCCTGCGCTCTAATGGGTATTTTTATAGTGCCACTGATCCGATAGAGAGAGTCGAATGGCTTAATAAGAAGCTAGATGAGTTATTAAATGCAGCATTAGAGATGGACGAACAAGCTATAAAATTAAAATTACATGAGATTGTACCTGAATATACACCATATATCAGAGATATTGACAGCATATGCCTTAAAATGCCCCAGTCTTATTATTAGTTTTACAGCCAAATCAAGTCGCTACTTTGACTCATTCTAGGAATGGAAAGGCAATTATGAATGATTATAGGCGTATCCCGCTTTCGTCTCCTGATATTACTGAAAAGGAAATATTGTCGGTTATTGATGTCCTCAAAACGCCGAATCTGAGCTTAGGCCCAAAGTTGGTTGAATTTGAACAAAAATTCGCTAAATACGTGGGCTCTGCACATGCTGTTGCGGTGAATAGTGGGACGTCGGGATTGCATCTTGCGGTGAAGAGTTTGTCAATTGGTCCTAATGATGCAGTGATAACAACCCCTTTTAGCTTTGTCGCCTCGGCAAATTGTATGCTCTATGAAAGCGCGCTGCCCATATTCGTTGACATCGATCCGGACACCTTTAATATAGATGTTAGTCATATTGAAAGTTTTCTGAGGAAAAAATGCAGGAAAGAACACGCCACCGGCAAGCCTGTACATCAGGAGACAGGCAAAATTGTAAAAGCGATACTGCCCGTCCATATTTTTGGTCTCTCATGCGAAATGGACCGATTAATGCAATTGGCTTATGACTATAATCTGCATATCATTGAAGATGCATGCGAGGCAGTAGGGGCGGACTTTCGAGGTAAAATGGCGGGGACGTTTGGCGATTTGGGCGTATTCGCCTTTTATCCAAACAAACAGATGACGACAGGTGAAGGCGGCATCATTGTCACCGACGACGAGGATCTCGCACGCTTGTGTCGGAGTTTTAGGAATCAGGGACGCGATAGTAGCAATAAATGGTTGTCACATGTGCGTTTGGGTTATAACTACCGAATGAATGAGATACAGTGTGCCCTGGGTATTGCTCAACTAGAGAGAATCGACGAAATACTTGAAAAAAGAAAAAAAGTGGCATCTCAATATAATGAACTTCTTCGAGACATCGTAAAAGTTCCAGATGTTATAGAGGGATATAATCGAAGCTGGTTTGTGTATGTTGTCTCTTTACCCGAGGCATACTCAAAGACAGACAGAGACGACATTTTGTCAACCCTCATTGAAAAAGGCGTTGCATGCAATAACTATTTTCCTCCTATACACTTACAGCCTTTATATCAAGATCTATTTGGATATAAACAGGGGGAGTTTGAAGTAACTGAATCTCTATCTTCACGAACGATATCTTTGCCATTTCACAATAACTTAACAGATGATGAAATACTATATGTGGCAAATACCCTAAGGGACATACTACAGGAACAAAGATAAGGCGGAGGGGCCAATTAAAGTCCTGGGTCTTTTTTGCTTCTTCATCCACCCTTTTCTGAGGTTTCTCAGAGTTTAGGTTGAGAAAACAGAAAGTACTGTAGGACCGAAGATGACAGGACTCTTCATGCTCATTAGGAGCATAATGAATGAACAAATGGAATTGAGATGTCTGCCTTTTTTATCATATTGATGATGGCCTTCATGATCACGCTTCTCGCTCTCCCTATATCTAAAAAACTAGCTTTTGCGATTGGAGCTATTGATCATTCAAGTGACTGTCTGAAATTGCATGGCGCCCCTGTCCCCCTACTGGGGGGCATGTCAATAGTCATTGGCATGTTGGGGGCATTGCTCATCTCGGCTAGTCTTATATCGTTAGAGGCCCCTTCTTTCTGGGGTTTTGTTGTTGCGACTATGGTCATCACCTCAATAGGGATTGTAGATGATTTAATTAACGTCAGACCATCCTATAAGTTATATATGCAAATCGTTTTAGCGGTTGGTCTGGTATGCATCGGCCTCAGAACCCAATTCTTTACGTCTCCATTCATTTCCATCCCCTTAACCATATTTTATGTGGTTGGATCTTGCAATGCCTGGAATCTCTTGGATGGTTTGGATGGTTTGGCAGCTGGGATAGCAGCCATTGCTGCACTGTGCTTTTTCGTTCTATTTCTGGGAATCAATGATGGATTTGGCATGGCGTTGTCTCTTGCCCTATCGGGCGCCTGTATCGGCTTTCTCACCCAAAATTTCAATCCGGCCTCAATCTTCATGGGCGATGCCGGTAGTATGATGATCGGTTTAGCCTTCTCGGTACTGATGATTCGCTATTCTACGTCACTCAGTTATCAATCATTTTTTATACCGATTTTAATCTGCGGGGTGCCGGTATTTGATACAGCTCTGTCCTATGTCCGTAGGTTGGCAAATCGCAAGCCTATTCTACTTGGAGATAGAGGACATTTTTATGATCACTTTCTTGCTAAAGGTTATTCTGTGAAACAGTCGGTGCTCATATGTTATTTCATAGGAGGTATTTTTGGTGTAAGTGGCATTGGTCTGACAGCAATTTCGTCCACTACTTTATTTGTATTTTCTGTATCAATATTTATATTACTTATATTGGGCGCCTCAAAAATGCAAATGTTTAAGGAAACAAAATTATATATTGACTCATAAATTAATCTCATACGTACGGAATTAAGAATTCAGCCCCGGATGTGATGGTCTAAGCTCTTGGAATCATGGAGATTTTTGTCTAGATCCGTCCAATTCTCTAATTCTAAGTTAGGCTAATTTGAGAGGAACTGTTATGAGATTATTAAAACCGTTACCTCCTGGTCGGAGTTTTGACCAAATAAAGAATCATTATTTGGTGGAGAAATCTATTGCCGAAAGACTCAAGAAATCTAATCGTGAAGAGAGATCACTTATTCTTGCTACGATGTACGACGAATTATTTAGCAAGGTTCCTGATCATCCTCGGCTCACTAGAAGACAGTCTGAGGAATTAACTTCATTCTCGAATAAAAGCAAGTTTTCTATGGTAAGAAAACTTCTCAACAAATCGGTTTTGTTTGTAGAATTTGCTCCTGGCGACTGTAGATTTGCTTTTGAAGTCGCAAAAAAGGTTAAATATCTCTATGGAATAGATATTTCTGATCAACGTAATCCAATAGATAAGGTTCTAGATAACTTTAAGTTAATTGTATATGATGGATATAATTTAGAGCAATTAGAAAACAACTCTATAGATATCGTATTTAGTGATCAATTGATTGAACATTTTCATGAGGAAGATACAAGGCTTCATTTTGAATTGGTGCATTGCATTCTTAAAGTAGGCGGAAAATATGTGTTTCGAACCCCACATTTATTGACTGGTCCTCATGACGTATCTCAGTATTTTTCCTATGAACCAGAGTGTTTCCACTTGAAGGAGTGGACCTATACCGAAATGAAAAGAATGCTTATGGAATTAGAATATTCAGGATTTCATACGTACTGGAAGGCAAAAGGAATGAACTTAAGAATGCCTAATTCCTATTTTGCAATTTGCGAGTTGGTTCTTGGACAAATCCCTAAAAGATATATACGAAGTGTTGCCAACTATATAATCCCTTCCTTGTGTGGTGTGGCTATAAAATAAAAGGGGCAATATACTGCGATATGTAATTTTAGCCTAACGATACCTATGGATACTACTGAAATTAATCTAGACAAGATAGCATAAGCATAATTGGAGTATATGCAGCATGCAGGGATCGATTGTCTTGAGAGACATCCTGATCTTTGTATTTAAACATAAATTCAAGATCTTGACTGTCTTTTTGGTGATTGCCGTACTGGAGGTGGTTATCATCTTCCGACTTCCGTCGACTTATGAGGCGAAGTCAACCCTACTTAGACTCGCCAATAACAAAATCGATCTAGGTCGGCTTCCCGAAGAGTCGATCAGCTCTGAGATTGCAATGCTGACCAGCCGTGATTTATTCGAGAAGGTGATCAACACCCTCGGCATCAAACAATTCTATCCAAGTATCGAAGAGACTCTGCTACCACCACCTCTCGCCTTAAATACTGCGGTGTCTAAGTTTGAGAGTAGCTTGGCGGTAGCCCGGATTGCAAAGTCTGATATGATCAGCATATCTTTCCAGCATACTGAACCACAATTGGCAGCAACAGCCGTCAATCTTTTAGTCAGCGAGTTTCTGGAGAAGCGTAAACAGTACTTTAACAATCCCGAAACAATGGATTTTTTGTCGACCCAAGTGACAACGTATAAGCAAAAACTGGAGCAATTAGAAAAAAAATTCTGGAATTTTCAGCAAACGTATCCTGCATTCTCCGATACGACGCAACGTAATCTTCTCGTACAACAACATGTAAATCTAGATACGTCTCTTAAGGAGACACAGAATAAAGCCCAAGAATTAAAACATAAACTCGCATTTTATGAACAACAGATAAAATTAGTTTCTGAAATGTCAATGCTGCGTACCGAAGTTGATCACGATAGCATTACCAGTGATGTTAGCGCTCGATTGCTCGGACTTCAACTTCAAGAAACCCAACTGTTAGAAAAATATAAAGAAAATCATCCTAAGATTGTAGAAGTACGCAAAGAAATCCAATTAGCCAAAGACTTTTTAAAAAATCAGAAGCACAATACAAAAGGCAAGACGATAGTTAGTAAAAATGATACGTATGATTTTCTTAAGAACGAAGTTATTAATATTAAAGGTGAAATAGCCTCTCAAGAAGCAAAAGAACAGTCTATTCTTTCTCAAATTTCTCAGCTCGGTAGTGACTTTCAATCTCTAGTTCAGAAAGAAAAAACATTCCTTATTTTACAACGCCAAATCGAGATGGCGGAAACGAACTTACGGACCTATATGAAAAAATTGGAAGAAGCCCGGATCTCAACTTATATAGACCAACAAAATGTTGCTAATGTTCGAGTCGTCAAATCAGCGGTTACGCCTCTAAAGCCGGTTAAGCCGCGTAAGAAACTAAGCCTTATCATCGGCACTTTTGTCGCCGTGGTCTGTGGATTAGGTATAGCCTTGATTACCGAGTTTCTCAGTCAAACGTTTAGTACCCCAGAGAGCATTGAACAACAACTGGGCTTACCTGTCTTAGTTGCTATCCCTTACAAGTTGGAAGCCAAACGCCAACACCTAATCATGCGTAGGAGAATTGCTTATACCGTTGGCTTACTACTATTGGCTGTTGGTATAGGATGTTATCACTATAGAGGTCAAATCTTATCACAAGTAGAGGAGTATGGACTTTTTCGAACAATTCAGGTGCCTCAGTGGAGCCATCCTAGACAATCTTCTGAGCATTCCGCAAACGATGGGCTCTCTCACAATGCTTGGACCAAGGCTGAGACGCCGTTGTTAGCCGACACTATCATCGCTAAGACGGAGCCTCCTCCATATTCCGAGCCGCTTCAGGAAAATATGCCTCTGACTGGATCGGCGAAATCGGGAGTCTTTCCACTTGATCTGTCACCGCTGATATTTGGACATATTGACCTGCCAGTGACGGGCTCTCAGTATGCGACGCAACCCGAGATCAGCTTTCCATACAAGACCCAACATGAAAATACGCTGCAACGGGTTACCGGCTTGCTGCGGGAGTTCTTCCCGGACGGGGGGGACTTTCAGCTGAGGGTGTGGACCAACAAAGGCGAGAAGGCATTATACGAAGCAGGGGAATCCCTTATAGTTTATATAGAGTCAGGGACTGAGGCTTACGTTCGAGTCGATTACTACCAAGCTGATGGTCAGGTCATCCATCTCCTGCCAAATTCGCTGGATAATAATTTTATTACAGCTGGCCATATCATAACGCTCGGCAAAAGCAAAGGTGGTCTTCAATTTACGCTAACCCCTCCTTTTGGAACCGAAATGCTGACGGTCATTGCCAGTCAACACCCGTTTATTGAGACGACGATTTCTCTGCCAGTGGAGCCGGCAGAAGCTTATATTCAACGTCTAGGTAAACTTATTGAATCCGCTCAGTCCCAAGGAAAAGTCGCCGTTGCTTACGCCGGCATCCTCACTCGCGAGGCTGCTCCCCAAAAAACAAGCTGGTTTTCCCTTTTCTAATGTCGATATTGGATCTCTTATTAACCGAGCGGAAAGTAAAGCAAAATCCCGATCTAAAGCCTTAGGGTAATACCGAAAAGACTGATGCAAAGCCTGAATATGAGGAATTTCTCTACTATGATATCCGGGTTGCCAATCGAACATGAAATGGTCAGTTTATACTCTTCGATTGCAGCGATATTACCTCATCTTGACAAAAAAGTCATTATGTTTATCGGTTCTCGTAAAGGTGAGGGGACATCCACTATCGCATTAGAATTCTCAAGAGTAGCTGCCACAAGATTCGGTGATACGGTACTTTTAATAGATACTGAACTCCATCAGTCGGATGAAGACTCCTACTCTAATCATGAGCAAGAGAAATTGTTGCATCTCATCAGCAATATGAATGAATTGAAACATCAAAAACATTTTCAAGAAAATAGTTATTCTAGCGTGCTGGTTGGTCCTATTAAACCAATGATTCAATCTTCTAGTATTCCTTGCTTATCTTATTTTAAAGAGCTCTTAGACAAAGCTGAAGAAAATTTCAATCTTTTAGTTATTGATTCTCCATCCATTTCAATATCTGCGAATGGGCTAGCTCTAGCTAGTCGAGTGGGTGGTGTTGTCTTAATTGTTGAAGCCGAGAATACAAGATTACCTATTGT
>Ga0214472_10008778_pt1 | contig 10545 bp, 13 predicted proteins | sample RVTome_6_FD_207662 | JGI IMG/M metagenome (GOLD analysis project Ga0214472, IMG submission 207662) | Soil microbial communities from uranium-contaminated site in the Upper Colorado River Basin, Wyoming, United States - RVT140D175 | ecosystem: Environmental > Terrestrial > Soil > Contaminated >...
TCACACGCATTAATACCGTCAGAAATCACTCTGCCACACATTTACTTCACGCAGCATTGCGTTATGTGCTGGGCGAACATGTCGTACAGAAAGGATCACTGGTAGCACCGGATCGTTTGCGCTTTGATTTTGCCCATACGCAACCACTGACTGAAGATGAAATCAAAAAGATCGAATGGCTGGTGAATCACAAGATACTTGAGAATGTGAAAACGGAAATCAATGTCATGCCGCTCGAAGATGCATTGAAATCAGGTGCCATGTCACTGTTTGGGGAAAAATATCAGGACACTGTACGCGTGTTAAAAATCGGCGGCAGTTTTTCCAGTGAATTATGCGGCGGCACACATGTTCATCGCACTGGTGATATCGGACTGATGAAAATCATTTCGGAAAGCGGAATAGCCTCCGGGGTGCGCCGTATAGAAGCAGTGTCCGGAGAAAGTGCATTAAACTGGATAGAACAAAACGAGCACAAACTGACAAGCATTTCTGATTTACTCAAAACTGACACCGATAATGTAGAAAATAAACTGGGTGGATTGCTGGATCGAATCAAAAAGCTGGAGAAGGAACTTGATCAAATCAAATCAAAACTGGCCAGCAGCGCCGGTGATGATATGGTCGCTGAAGCAATAGAAATCAACGGCATGAAAGTGATTGCAAGAATGCTGGATGGTGCCGATTCAAAAACCCTGCGCGATATTGTCGACCAGCTGAAAAACAAGCTGGGAACTGCGGCGTTGATCCTGGCTACGGTGGAAGATAATAAAGTCAGTCTGGTAGCTGGCGTAACCAAAGACAGAACTGATCAAATAAAGGCCGGTGAACTGGTGAATTTCGTCGCCCAGAAAGTTGGTGGAAAAGGTGGTGGACGCCCGGATCTGGCCCAGGCAGGCGGTAATGATCCCTCCGGATTACCGGCCGCCCTTGCCAGTGTCCCGGACTGGATCAGGCAGCAACTCGGATAAACCAGCAGGAGCATTTAAAATCCAGTTCATTTCCGTTAGAATCCCCGCCTTTTGTAGAGATAGCAGCTAATTCATGGCATTAATAGTACAAAAATTCGGTGGCACTTCAGTCGGAAGCATTGAACGTATCAATGCTGTGGCCGACAAGGTGGCCAATGCACGAAGGGCCGGGGATGATATCGTGGTGGTTGTTTCCGCCATGAGTGGTGAGACTGACCGGTTGCTGAAACTGGCCAAGGATCTGACCAAGGCCCCGAACAGCCGTGAACTTGATGTACTACTCTCTACCGGGGAGCAGGTCACTATTGCCCTGTTAAGCATTGCACTGGAAACTCGTAATTGCCCAGCAATGTCATTTACAGGTTCACAGGTGCATATCCGGACTGACAGTGCGTATAACAAGGCCCGAATACTCGATATTGATGCAAAAAAGGTCAAAAAATGCCTTGCAGACGGCAAAGTGGTTGTAATTGCAGGTTTCCAGGGTATTGATGAAGAGGGAAACATCACCACATTGGGACGTGGCGGGTCGGATACTACTGCTGTGGCCATGGCGGCGGCACTGAAAGCTGATGAATGCCATATCTATACGGATGTTGACGGCGTTTATACGGCTGACCCTCGAATCGTTTCGAAAGCAAGGCGCCTTGACAGTATTACCTATGAAGAAATGCTGGAGCTGGCGAGCCTGGGATCGAAGGTTTTACAGATCAGATCGGTCGAATTTGCGAGTAAATATAATGTACAACTGCGTGTGCTATCATCATTTGAAGAGGGACCAGGCACATTGATTACTGCTGAGGATGAAACTATGGAACAAGCGATTATTTCCGGGATTGCCCATAATAAAGATGAGGCAAAACTGACAATAGTGGGAGTGCCTGACAGGCCGGGTATTGCCTACAGTATCCTTGGGCCAATTGCAGATGCCAATATTGAAGTGGACATGATAGTCCAGAATGTGGGCGTGGATAACCTGACTGATTTCACTTTTACTGTACATCGTAATGATTATGACAAGGCTATGGCTATACTTAAGAAGACAGCTGTCAATCTTGGCGCCAGAGACATTAACGGCGATACTGGTATAGTGAAGATATCTGTTGTTGGTGTAGGCATGCGTTCACATGCTGGAATTGCCAGCAAAATGTTTAATGCGTTGGCGAGGGAAAGAATCAATATCATGATGATATCCACCTCTGAAATCAAAATTTCAGTGGTCGTAAACGAGAAGTATCTGGAACTGGGAGTCAGGACATTGCACTCCGAGTTCGGGCTGGAAAATGGCCAGGATCTGGAAGCAGCGGGCCGGACATAATGTCATCCTAAAGGATGATGCGGTATAAATTTTTAAAACCAGAGTCGAAGAGTGGACTAAAGCATAACAGGAGAAGTAATCATGCTAATTTTAACTAGAAGAGTTGGTGAATCTTTGGTGATCGGTGACGATATCAATGTCACTGTGCTCGGCATCAGAGGCAATCAGGTACGTATTGGTGTTAATGCGCCGAAAGAAATCTCCGTTCATCGTGAAGAGATTTACGAACGTATCCAGCAGGAAAAGAGCGGCGGCGGAGCGAAGTCAGACGAGGATTAGTTTTAAACATGAAATGATACATTTTTAACATGTGTCGTTTTATGATTTTACGTAACCATAACCGTCAAGTTTACCTGAAGCAGCATAAACACGAGTGACCATGGAAGTTTGATACAGGATGCGAAGGGAACGCCGTTATTAAATAATCGACAGATTACTTTAAAAAGTATTTTTTAATTCCGGAGAAGTGGCCGACAAATTTACGTCCTTAGCTCCGTAAACAGCACATCCATGTGCTACTACTGTCGGGAACAAATTTGGGCATTGCCGCTTTTGCGGCAATGGTGCGAAGCACCGAAGCACAGGATGTGCTGAGTCAATGGCCGAAGGCTTCGACCACAATATGGTTGGGCGAAATCTGGCCAATAAAAATAAAGGATTTTGCAGTATATTTCGGAGAAGTGGCCAAGTGGTCGACAAATCTGCCGGGAGCAGATTTGAACAAAGTTGCAAAGCAACTTTGGCCCTGCAGGGGTGGAGTACAGGGAGGTACGAAATAGGGCGCGAAGGGAGCGCCGTATTTAATTAATCGACAGATTACTTTATCGGAGTAATTTTTAATTTCGGAGAAGTGGCCGAGTGGTCGAAGGCGCTCCCCTGCTAAGGGAGTATATGCCAAAAGCGTATCGAGGGTTCGAATCCCTCCTTCTCCGCCAAATAAATCACAGAACCCCATGTTGGGGTTTTGTGATTTATCTGCAGTTAAACATAGAAAGTTTTTTAAACATGCGCCCGTAGCTCAGTTGGATAGAGTACCAGGCTACGAACTTGGGGGTCGGGAGTTCGAATCTCTCCGGGCGCGCCAAATTAAAAAAGGTCCAGAAGCGGACCTTTTTTAATTTATGTCAGATGATTTTGATAATCCGGCCCACATCAGTGGGCCGGATTGTCAGCCTGCTAACTGGATTTCTGACTGATGTGATCCATTAATGCAGGTGTTGCCTGTCCATCAACAATCAATCCATGATCTGCCTGGTATTGGCGGATGGCCTTTTGTGTTTTAGGACCATTTACACCATCGACCGGCCCAGGATTGTAGCCCAGGTCGAGTAATCCCTTTTGTATTCCAATCACAGTAGATTTATCTCCACTGACAGGGGTTTGATAGGCAGTTGTTGTCTGGGAAGATGGCTGATTACTGCCTTGTTTCCAGACAGGTTCTCCCAGATTCACAGATTCCTCTTTGGTCAAGGCTCCTGTGAGTCCGCCGGCTACGGCACCTAGCACGGCACCTTCCACAACAGAAAGCCCGGTGACAGCACCAACGATTGCGCCTGCGCCGGCACCGATTCCTGCACCACTGATGCCTCTTTCTTCAGGTGTTGTACCACAGGCGCCAATCAGTACGCAGAGACCCAGAACCGAAATAATTCGCATAATCATAAATAGCACCTCCATTGATGATAAACATGTTTTTATATTACAAACTCAGCGAAATCCTGCTGTGATGGTTATCACGTTGAGGTTAGTTGATATGTGAAATAGATCATATTAAGGGAAACCAGGAGATATATTTTGTGAGCAGTTTCATGTTCCGTACAAAACCTGGTTTATTGCAAAGAGCATTTTCACAATAGTCATTTAAAAACAAATAAATGACTATTGTGAGATGAGTCACAATGCAAGTATTTTGTATGTGATGCAGTCCCTTCAATTTCTGAATTTATCTACTATTATTTGTCAATAATAGTGTATATCACTCTAATTTTACTGAGAGTATTAATCATGAAAAACCTGGTCTTGTTGATTGTATTAAGTGGATTGGCTGCCTGTGCTTTTCATAGTCCAGTTACGCAGGCACAAAAGGAGCTGGAGATTTTAACGGTACAAAGCGATGGTGCCATGATTTTCAATGACCGTACCATGAATGAAGAAGATGTGATTATTTACCCGGACGGATTTGGCGGGGAACGTGCAGCGATCAAAATGCGTATGCCTTTGAAACCAGATTTCTACCGCGATACTATCAGGGTGCATCGTGAGGCTGGCCATACCTCCGTAATAGAAAACTGACAGACCTGTTTCTGTCATTAAATCCAGGCATTCCTCCATGCCTGCAAATGCTTTTTCCCCTTTCTTTCCTTGTCACTTTCCAATGGTTTGGTCTATATTTCAAACGATGCAGTTAGTTCGTTTTGTTGATGGTATCGGAAGTTCCTTAGTGTTCCTGCCGTTTATACCCTTCATTTTGTTATTGGCTGCATAGTTTATATTATCCATTTGTCGATTTATGGAGGTATATGTAAATGAGTAAGGGTACTGTTAAATGGTTTAATGAATCCAAGGGGTTTGGATTCATAGAACCTGAAGGGGGAGGAGGAGATGTCTTTGTGCATTACTCTGCAATCAAAGCTGAAGGTTTCCGCACCTTATCCGAAGGCCAAAGTGTGACCTTTGAAATAGAGGACGGGCCTAAAGGAGCACACGCAATTGAAGTAACGGTCAATAACTAAAAGGAACCCTTCAAAAATCTGACTTGCCCCGCTTATGCGGGGTTTTTATTTCTTGTGATTTCGATGCTTATATAGTGTTAGTCTGCCCGTCATGTCAGAAAATAATGACGCTGATATTAAACCCTGGTTGTCAATATGGGTTTCACCAAGAAAAACCATACGCTGGATCCGGCAGAAAGATCCGGATGATATGGTTATTCTTCTGGCAAGTTTTGCCGGATTTTCGGAGATTCTGGTTAGTGCCAGCAGGTTGAATCTAGGCGACCATCTTGCCATCCCGGTGATTTTTGCCATGGCAGTAGTTCTTGGGCCTTTCATGGGGATAGCCGGACTAATCCTCATCTCTGTTTTATTGTGGTGGACAGGTTCCTGGCTGGGGGGCGAATCCAGGCTGAATATGATCCGGGCTGCATTGGCATGGTCTTTTTTTCCGATTATTTGTTATTCGATTTTGTGGATACCCAAATACTTATTATTGGGAGATGTATTGTTTGAATCACGGGTAGTAATTTTTGGCAGTAAGGGACACCTTCTGATCGTCGGGTTTAATGTGTTGAGACTGATGATAGTCATATGGTCTATCGTGATTTTTTTGAACTGCCTTGGCGAAGTACAAAAATTTGGAATATGGAAGGCCCTGACCAATAGTATTCTGGCGACCGGCATATTAATACTTGTTGTTTTATTTATTGCCGCAGTCATTGGTGTCACAATAAACTGAATTTCCGGGAAAGTAAGATAGAGGATAATTAAAATGGCAGGTTGGGAACAAATACTGTTGGGTATGGCCGCGTTGGTCCTGTTGTTTTTTTTCTGGCCGGGTGTCAAGGCAGCCATGCAAAAAAGCAAAGAAGCTGAAAATCCGGACTGGCAGGGTGCACTCATTCCAATAGGCATTGTCATATTATTCGTTATCCTGCTGATCATGTTTGCCAAAGGCTGAAATTAACGGCCTCCGGTGATAGAATCCAACCTGGTTTTAATGAGGACAAATTATGCGGTTTTACCTTAAAACATTACTGATTTTATTCCTGGCGCTTGCCGGTTCTGTTTATGCCGAAGAAGTTCCTGAAACCGAAGAAGTGCTATCAGGCCAGGAATTGCTGGATGGTTGCGAGGAAGGTGCTGCACCTGGTGCGCCTAATCAATATTGCATGCGCTATGTATTCGGTCTGGTGCAGGTACTGGATACACTCCAGCAGGCGGATCCGTCACAAAAGATTTTCTGTATTAATCCCAATGTGGTCAGCTTGCAAGTTGTTACTGAAAGAATGACAAACTGGTTGAAAGGTGTGCCGCATCGTTTGAATGAAGATGCCTACAAACTGGTCACGGAAGGTTTACATTCCAGCTATCCATGCAGTACACAGAATATCTAGACTAGATGTCATTGCCTGCCAGAAAAGAGACTTACGAATTCAACAAGCTGCAGAAACGACTGCGGCGTAATGTTGGCAGCGCCATCGAAGATTTCAATATGATCGAGGATGGTGACAAGGTGATGGTATGCCTGTCCGGCGGGGCAGATTCCTATACATTGCTCGATATTCTGTTAAATCTGAGACAGAGCGCGCCGGTAAGTTTCGAACTGGTTGCTGTCAATCTCGATCAGAAGCAGCCCGATTTTCCCGGGCATGTGTTACCGCAATATCTCACCAATCTTGGTGTGCCATTTCATATTCTGGAGCAGGATACTTACAGAGTAGTGAAGGAAGTCGTGCCCGATGGCAAGACCATGTGTGGTTTGTGTTCGAGATTAAGACGCGGGGCACTCTATTCATTCGCGAAGAAAAATGGTTTTACCAAAATTGCCCTGGGCCATCATCGTGATGACATCATGGAAACATTATTTCTGAACATGTTTTATGGCGGCAAGCTCAAGGCCATGCCGCCAAAATTGTTAAGTGATGATGGTGAAAATATAGTTATCAGGCCGCTGGCTTATTGCAAGGAAGAGGACATCAAGGAATACGCTGAAACCAGGGGTTTCCCCATTATTCCCTGTAATCTGTGCGGATCACAGGACAACCTGCAACGGCAGGCCATCAAGGGCATGCTGCGTGAATGGGAAAGGAAATTCCCGGGCCGTATCGAAACCATATTCGCCAGCATGCAGAATGTAGTGCCGTCGCATCTGGCTGATACAGATTTGTTCGATTTCAGGTCATTGAGAATTTCTGATCAGAAAGACAGTCAAAGCTGACCATAAGCACCTTTCTCCTGTAAACAGGAGCAAACCAAACCCAGATACAATTATCCTATGCCAGAGATCAGTCTTTTTATTATCATTCTCCAGATCTACTTTTGTGTGCATGCTTACAGGCACGGCAAAGACTGGTTATGGATTCTGTTTATTATTCTGGTGCCCCTCATTGGATGTGCCGTGTATTTTTTCACGCAGATGTTGCCCGATCTGAAAAATGACAGAAGATTCAAAAAGGCGGACACGTCACTAATCAACACACTGGACCCGCAACGTGAAATACGACGACTGCAGGATGAACTGGAGATTTCAGACAATATCGACAACCGTCTTGCCTTGGCGGATGCCTATGTGAATGCAGGTCAGCCAGGCACTGCGATTGAGCTCTATGAAAAATGTCTGATCGGGATACACCAGGATGATCCGGACATAATGCTGAAACTCGCGAAGGCCAATTTTGAAAACAGGGAAAATTCCAGAGCGAAAGAACTTCTGGAAAAAATATTATCAGTGAATCCACAGCACAAAACTTATGATACACATCTGCTCTACGCAAAAGTGCTGGAAGCGCTGGACCAGCCGGAGCAGGCAGCGAAAGAATATGAAATACTGACGAATGGTTACCCGGGTGAAGAAGCCAGGGTCCGTTATGGATTATTACTTAAAAAACTGGGACAGGAAGAACGGGCGCAGGCATTATTCAAGGAAACATTGACCAGAATCAAACGTGCACCCCGCTTTTATATTAAAAAAGAAAAACACTGGATAGAAGTTGCCAGTGCCAACCTGAAATAAAATTTATGGCTGAATTAACTCTGCTCGAAAAAATCATAGTCTGGGCCATTCCGGTGGTCTTTGCCATTACCGTGCATGAAGTGGCACATGGCTGGGTCGCAAATTATCTGGGTGACTCAACAGCAAAAAGCCTGGGGCGGCTGACCTTAAACCCGATAAAACATATCGATCCGATTGGCACTGTTGCACTGCCACTGATACTGGTATACCTCGGCGGATTTATTTTTGGCTGGGCAAAACCGGTTCCTGTGACCTGGCAGAATCTTCGTTCTCCACGGCGGGACATGGCTATCGTCGCTGCTGCCGGTCCTATAGCTAATCTGGTGATGATGATTCTTTGGGCGGTACTCGCCAAGATTTTACTGACGATAGATCAAACTCCAGGCCCGATGCTGCAGTTTGTCCTGGTCATGTGCAGTATCGGTATCATCATTAATATCATATTGATGGTACTTAACCTGTTGCCATTGTTGCCGCTGGATGGCGGGCGGGTAGTCACATCATTATTACCTCCACATCTTGCCATGCTTTACTCACGGCTCGAACCTTTTGGACTAGTCATTATCCTGGTGTTGCTGGTCACAGGTATATTGGCAAATATCATGATGCCCATGGTGTCCGGCCTTGAAGCTCTAATCTACCAATTGATTAACAGATAATTTACACATCAAGATTATTAAAGGGAAAACCCTTCATGCGTTCGATTTTTATCACACTCATTTTTTTATTTCCCATCGCAGCATTTGCTGATTATGAATCAGCATACAAAGCCTACAGCAACGGTGAGTATGAACAGGCATTGCCTGAATTTCTGCAACTTGCCAATGAAGGACACCTGAAAGCACAGTTTTATCTGGGTGCCATGTACCGTGAAGGATTGGGTGTAGAACAGGATTATGCCGAGTCATTGAAATGGTATGAAAAATCGGCAGAGCAGGGTGAGCCAAAGGCCATGCACAATGTGGCCTTGTTTTATCACAATGGCATTGCGGTTGAACGTGATATTTCAACTGCCATCACATGGTATGAAAAAGCTGCAGTACTGGACTATATCGAATCGCAGCAAAATCTGGCGTTGCTTTACTACAAGGGTGACGGCGTTAAAGAGAATATTGATGAAGCCATCAGGTGGTGGCAGAAGGCCGCGGAACTGGGAGGTGAAAGGGCACAGAACAATCTCGGATTGATGTACATACTGGGAGAAGGTGTACCAAAGGACAATGACAAGGCGTTGTACTGGTACAGGAAATCTGCAGAACAGGGATTTGCAGAATCACAGAACAGTATCGGTGTGATCTATCATGAAGGCCAGGGAGTGGAAAAAGACTGGGTTGAAGCTTACGCCTGGTTCAAACTTGCAGAAAGCAATGGCCATGAAATGGCAAAACTGAATGTGGCCATCGTTGAATCCAAACTTTCTGAAGATGAACTGAAAAGCGCCATGGAAAAATATGAAAGTTACAAGGAGTTGTATGTGAAGAAAAAAGAGAATAACAAAAAATAATGAGATGGGCTATTTGCCTGTATATTAAATTATGTGATCCAATCAGATCATTTTTCTAATATAGGGTTCAGGCCTGGCAATCACAATGTAACGCATCGGGCCGCCAGCAGTGACTGCATTAAATGGATAGCAGGTAATTAAAGTAAGTATCGTCGTATCAGTCTCGTCCAGATATTGCGTCTCTTTTTCATGTATTACCCTGATCTCACTGATTCTGTAATGTATATTTTCGCCACTACCCGTTTGCAAATTAATCTCATCACCTTTTTTCAATTCCTGCAGAAATCTGAAATGCGTGTCCCGATGTCCGGCAATAACCACGTTTCCGTTTTCACCGGGCCGTGCTGTACCAAAAAGATGTCCTGGACCGAAAGCAAGTGATGATCCACTTGCTCCGGCCAGGACAATGCGGTCAATGCCAAGGCGCGGCACAGTGAGACGGCTGACAGGCCAGGTGTCTGCCCAGGGCCATGGTTTCACCTCCTTATGGCTTTTGAGCGTTTCCGACCAAGCTGTCTCGAGGAGGAATTGTGCAAGGATTGCCTTGGCGTGGATATAGGAGGCCAATCCTATTTGCCACACACCGCAGAGGGGGAGGACAACGAGCAAACCAACAACAATGAATTTTTTAAACCGGACAGACATAACGGCGAATGATCCTTCCGGAAAATATTGCAATCAACAATCCGGCCAGCAAAAATAAAATGCCGCGAATAAAATATAGCTGTGCATCCGTCGCCGTCTGCGGCAACTGACCGAACACTTTTTCATATTCCCATCCAGCAGGCAGGTTGACCGGCATGGACATAGACTTGAGCAATTCTTCTTTTACTCTTGCCGGAGTCACATCAATCGCCACCAGGCTGGTGAATTTGCTGACCAGATGATGCGCTATCGCTGTATCAATAATCATCTGGCGAATGGCATCCTGTTCTGCATAAGGATTCAGTTGATCCATCAAGGCAGCAATTTTTTTACGTGCCCAGAGCACGGAGATTCCGGTTTGTTCCATTCCTCCCTGT
>Ga0214472_10008779_pt1 | contig 10544 bp, 10 predicted proteins | sample RVTome_6_FD_207662 | JGI IMG/M metagenome (GOLD analysis project Ga0214472, IMG submission 207662) | Soil microbial communities from uranium-contaminated site in the Upper Colorado River Basin, Wyoming, United States - RVT140D175 | ecosystem: Environmental > Terrestrial > Soil > Contaminated >...
GTGAATATAATGAATATTAAAACCGACTGACCTGAATTTCTCGACAGTGGTATTTGCAATATCCATCGTTTGATCAGTTGAGTCATCGAGAACCTGTATTTCCATCAGTTCCTTAGGATAATCAATCTCGCAAACAGATTTGATTATTCTTTCAACTACGTACTGCTCGTTGTAAATAGGGAGCTGTATCGTGACTTTCGGCAACCGCTTAAAGTAAGTCTTCGGCTTTGGAATTATGTTTTTGTATCTGTTAAATAGGCAGGTTAAATAGTATCTATGAAGTCCAAAGCCACATAGAAGAAAAAGGCAGATCAAATATATTGGGGTTATAACGATTTTAGAAACTAAAACAAGGTTTTCCACATTCGCTAGGTTAATTATACGGATTCCATAGTTTTACGGTTCTACAATTTTACATCTTTTAATCTTTCAACAGCCTCAATTAGTCTTTCCTTAGCTATGGTGATTGACACGCGGATATAACCCTCTCCGTAATTCCCAAAGCCGTTTCCAGGTGTAACTACAATGCCCGTTTCCGTCAGAATCTTCGATGCGTAATCCTTTGAGGATACCCCTTCTGGCACCTCAAACCAAACATAAAAAGTTGCCTTTGGTGGATAGTAATTCAAACCGACTTCTTCCAAACCCTTGCAGAAAATGTCTCTTCTTTCCTCATAGGTCTTTCTTCTTTCCTCGATTCCTAGAGTGTAATTGTTTAGTGCCTCGATCCCCGCATACTGAATACCCTGAAACACCCCTGAATCTATATTGGTCTTTATCTTACCCAGGCCCGCGATGGCTTTTTTATTCCCAACACAAAATCCAATTCTCCAACCTGTCATATTGAACGTTTTAGAAAGTGAGTGGAATTCAATTCCAATTTCTTGGGCGCCATCAACTTGTAAAAAACTCGGAGGTGTAAGACCATCGAAAGCAATCTCAGTATACGCTGCATCATGACAGACTAGAATCTCATGTTTAGTCGCAAAATCCACAACCTTCTTGAAAAAATCCTTGTCAGTAACTGCAGTGGTAGGGTTATTTGGATAATTTAAGAACATAATTCTCGCCTTTCTACGTACATCTTCTGGAATAGAATCCAGATCAGGTAGGAAGTTATTCTCCTTGAGCAATGGCATATCATATGGTATGCCGCCGGCAAAAGTTGTCGCAACTCTGTATACCGGATACCCTGGGTTGGGAACTAACACGATATCTCCAGGATCAATAAAAGCAAGCGGAGCATGGGCAAGACCCTCCTTTGAACCGATGAGGGTCAATGCTTCCGATTGGGGATCAAGCTTAACGCCGAACCTCTTGCCATACCAGTGCGAAACCGCCTCCCTATATGAAAGCATTCCCACATATGAGGGATATCTATGATTCTCTGGATCATCCGCAGCAGCTTTCAATGCTTCAATGATGTTGGCAGGTGTCGGTATATCAGGATCGCCAATCCCCAGATCTATAACGTCCACCCCCTTAGACTTCAACTCATTAATTCTTTGATCTATTTCGGCAAAAAGGTAAGGAGGTAGCTCTTCTATCCTCTTTGCCCATTTCACATTCATGTGTGTTTCTCCTTAAAAAAGCCTTTATATTAACTTACCCCTGTATTGAGAGCAAGAATTCAAACGGCATACACCATTATAAAAACACAAAAGTGGACTACATAGACTCCCTTCCATCAAAGAGCTTCTATTATCTGTAAAAAGCCTCGTGGTATAAAGAAAGGTTTAATCTATAAATTCAAAGTATAGAAAAATTACTTCAAGGAATTCTAGCTTGATAAATATGCAGAACTTATTATCTTATAAGCCAGATTTGATAGTTCCTTTCTTGTATGTTCTGGTTTTACCTCTATTTTCTCAAGCTCTAACATCTCTGCATCCACTGATTTATGTGATAAAAGTCTCAAGGCATGATCGAAGAACTTAGCGTCGCCGTAATAGTAAATGTCGTCACGATTTGTCGAGTTAATGTCTTCACCATCGATCCTCCTGTATTTTACACAAACAGGGACTATATCAACAACCGACCTCATTGCAGCAGTTATGAAAGGATTCTTAAATGGTAAAATCCCATCCCCATTTGATGTCGTTCCTTCAGGGAAAAGCACTACATTAAATCCATCATTTAATAGATCTGATATCAAATCAATCTCCTCCGACAGCTTTGTTCTATTCCTCCTTTCAACAAATACTGCACCTGCATACCTCGTTAGGGTCCCTAATAAAAATTCATCATTCAATTCAGAATTTGCCACAAATACAGACGGTACAAGTGAAAAAATTATGAATACATCAATATATGAAAGATGATTGGAAACGATCAGAAAGTTTTTTTCCTTTGTGGATAGATTATCAATATTCCTATACTTAACCTTTACACCAAATGCGAAGAGTAGGAGCCTTGTATGAAAAGAGGCGTTTTTAGAAAAAAACAGCAATTTTCTCCTACTATTTCCAATCAGCTTGTCTGCAATGAAAGAAATAATGAGGAAAGATACAACAATAAAAAAAACTGCAATGATTCTTATATACTTCCTAAACATCTACAGTTTTGTCTAAAAAATTTTGATATCGTACAAATTGCTTAATATTGATACAAATTTAATAGCTCTAGATATACGCCGTTATATGAACAACTTTTAAATACTATTGGATATAACTAGAAAAGCATTAAATGATATTGAAATAATAAGGATTTTTAATTGTTATGGCTCTAAGCTTTCCCGAGTCTTATATTTCTTCACAAACGATAAATTTAACTGCTCAAGGTCCAAAATCGTAAAGAAATCGGCACATCTAAATTTACAATCAAGAGCAGGCTCACCACAAACCTTTGAACCCATTCTTATGTAGCTTTTAAGAAGGGTTGGAATCAAATTTTTGATTTTATCCTCCTGTCCGTTTATATCTCCAATCGTATCTAAATACATATCAAAACGTTTTAATCTGTATTCATCGTTGGGATAAACTCGTAACTCATCGGGCGCATAGTTTAGCGTCTTAAAGTACTTATATACAAGTCCTATATCGAACCCATTTGTAGTGTGTATGCTAGAACAACCAAATAGATACTTCGATTCAACCTTTTTCATGTACTCCGACACTCCCCTCCACAGAAGGTTAATAACCGCCCCGCTTCTGAAGTCTCTGTGTACACACGCCCGGCCAAGTTCAAGCTTATTACCCTTAGCTATTTTTATATTATCAATATCAAACTCGGTTTCTGAATAAAACCGATCCGAATAAGTAGATGAAATGAACCTATAAGTCCCAATTACGTTTTCGGTTTTCTTGTCAATTATGATTAAGTGATCGCATATGAAATCAAAACCATCAACGTCTATTTGGAGCCTTGCCCTTTTGTTCAGAACCTCTCTGTAAAAGACCTCGTACCTGAGGTTTAATGCTTGTTCTAACTCATGGGCATTTTCAACAGACTTTATAATGAAGTGCTCATTCTCATAAAAGACCACTATCTTCGGCTTAAACAAACGTAATTTCCAACGGTACGCCGCCAGGAGCATATTAAAATTGGATACAGTTTTTTTTATTGATGCCACTTTTTGAGCTAACATAGACTTTCACATAATCCTCTATGTAAGATATAACAAGGTAATGTTAAAGTATTGTTAAAATTCCTCTGTTTTTCAATATATTTATTTTCAAACCGTAAATAAATTAGAGTGTTGAGCCGAAAAGTTTATTATGGCCTTTAAATTTATATTCAGTCATTCTTCTCGCATCTCAGTATAATTTTAAAATAAGATATCAACAATTTTTAAATGTAATATATTTCGAACGGATTTCTTCTAAATTATGACATGAATGAACTAATTCAAATAATCAAGGATCGAATAAGGATGAGTGGGCCGATTACGTTTGCAAAATTTATGCAACTGGCTTTATACCATCAAGGATATGGATACTACAGCTCAGATAGGACTAGAATAGGTAAGGAAGGAGATTACTATACGAGCCCATGTGTGCATCCGGCATTTGGTGAAATCATTGGCAGATTTATTTACAAAGTTTACAAAACCCTAGACATTCAAGAATTCACAATAGTAGAAATGGGTGCCGGTAAGGGATACTTAGCCCTAGATGTACTAGATTCAATAAAGAGAGATCAACCTGAATTCTATAGCAACCTCAATTACTTGATGGTGGAAATTAGTCCTACCCTAGTGGAAGAAGAAAAGAGTATACTGAAAGACCATATACGTAAAATCAAATTCCTTAACTCGATTTCAGAAATAGAGGACGAAGAAGTTGCCGGAGTTTTTATCTCAAATGAACTCTTAGACTCATTTCCGTTTCACCGCCTAAAGTACATAAAAGACAATTTCCAAGAGATATATGTCGGTCTTGTAAACGACCAGTTCACAGAAATCCTCGACAGTTTAAGCATTATTGAACTCAAAAACTACATTGATAGGTACGATATTGAATTCAGAGAAGGCCAAGAGGTTGAGATAAACCTTAATGCTGGGAAATGGCTGAGTGATGTAAGCAGAGTTATAACTAGAGGATTTGTCCTTACTATTGATTATGGCTTTCTTGCCCCTGAATTATTCAATCCCACCAGAATGACAGGCACGTCTAAGTGCCTATACAAACACAGTGCGAATGATGATCCCCTTACGCATATCGGTGAGCAAGATATCACAGCCCATGTCGATTTTTCAAATCTCATAAGAGTTGGCGAATCAGTTGGTTTAAATACGTTTAAGTACATAACTCAGGGACAATTCTTAATCGACTGGGGGATATTGGACATCGTTGAAAGATACTCAAGTAAAGATAAATCTTCTAAGACGTCAGAGCAAAAACATATTTTGGCCATTAAAAATCTATTTTTACCAGAACTTATGGGCGACAAATTCAAGGTACTGATCCAGGAAAAAAACTTGGGAGACAAGCTTAAACCATTCTATCCCGAATCACCTTTTAAGATGAGCTTCGAAATGCCTGGGGATAGATACATCTAGATGTATTTAGTAATCGCGGGTCTTCGCTAAATCCTTACACCGTTTTCATAAAGAATTAATTTTCCTTCCCTATAATCAATATAAAAATTCCAAAATAATCATAAACGAAATTTGAGCATTTTTTATAAATCGATATAGGAGGTTTAAATGATCGGATTAGCCAAACAAGTACTGAAAAAAGAATGGGACACTTTAAGACTCTATTTCGATAATTGTGGCGACATAGGTGAATTCAAATTTGAGGACCTTGCGAATTCCTCACGGGTACGGGGTCAAGAAGAGATCCTGATAGGAAAAACAGTTAGTATGTACGAAAATTTCCCAAAATACGGTTATGCGTCACCGGAAGCTTTTTCGGTGGTTACAATACTAGTATCGAGTGCCGGTGAAAAACTAGGGCTCAGTAAAGACGTCGCCTATTCCTTTGGACTGGGTTTCGGGTTTGTCAGAACAGGTTTTATTTCTTACTCCGACTTAGAGATGAAGCAACTCCTTTTCTACGAACTTTTCTTTCCACTGGGTGCATTCGCAAATAATTATCTGGAATTCGAACCCTCTTTGGTAAAGCCGAAAATAAAAGCGTTATTTGAGAGATTCAAGTCTTGGGATGAAAATCCGAAATCATTCGAAATGGATTACATGCTATATGCAAAAGTTGATGAAAATTGGAAAGAGTGGGATGAGATAAGTGGATAAGCGTGGAGTCTACGAGGATTTGGCAATCGCCTTATCAAAAAATCAAACCCTGACTCTAACTCTTTGCGACGCGATTTATCTCGAAGCAATCCCTTAGGGACTTATTATTCATCATATTTGGGGTTATAATTTAAGCAAAAGAACATTAAGGGTCGCTAAAGTGGATAAAAAAGAATTTCAAAAAAGAGCATTAGAAAGCTTCACCAGGTTAGAGGAAGGACAGGTAGAACTCAAAGAGGGTTATTACAAACTCGAAGAAGGTCAGGCGGAACTCAAAAAAGGCCATTCAAAACTTGACGTAGGGCAAGAAGAGTTAAAAAAAGATATACAATTCTTGCATGATGACATGAACTCAAAATTTGAAATGCTAGCCAATGCCATAAAAGAACTGGTTGAAAAAATGGCAACTAAAGAAGATTATGAACGAAGGTTTAGAGACTTAGAGAATAGGATCAGAGAATTAGAGCAGAAAATAGGCCAGTAACAGAGGTGTAATTCAGAGAACAAGCCTAAGTGCCAACCCACCCATCTGTGATTTCTGTAGATGTTATATATTTCGTGGACAAAATCCAAAAACTTATAAATTTCGTGAAAATTTACTATCCGTCATCCTCGAATGTTTCTATCGGGGATCCATTGTTTAATTTCTTTTTTCTTTGTCTTGATACAAAGAAACAAAAATCAAGGGCTGACAAAAAACGCTTGCGTATCGAGCGAATGCGAGATATCTATTGCTATAATTAATTAGTTCTCTCAGTCACTTTGTTCCTTCGAGATGACAGTAATGATTGTCACTTTTTTTAACGCTTCCGGAATTGATTTTGGCAATTTTTTGAATGCCCATTTAAGATTTAAGAGACTGTCCCCGAATTATGTAACATCTACAATTGCGAGCACTTCGACTGGCCTGTGCTGAAGTGAAATCGAAGTACTCAGTACAGTTTCTTGCGAAGCAATCTCCTTCACATTGTCATCGCGAACCCTTGTCAACCAATCTCGCGATTTGTCATCCTCGAACGTCTTAATCGGGGATCCAGAAAAGTGTGATTTGGAATCGTTAGTCCTGAGTCCTGAGTAAAATCGTAGGAGCGGCTTCCAGCCGCGAATAGACATGTAGCGGAGGACTTTAGTCCTCCACTTATCTTCAGTTCGATGATGAAAAGAAAGAAGAGGGCAAGAAATAGGAAATTCATTATGATGGAAGTAATAAGGATAATTTAAATATAGCAGGGGACGAGTAACAAAAAGAAAAATAACTCATTTATTCATGCCCATATGCTCATTTTTTTCCCCATATCTTTTGCTACCCTGAATGTCGAATCAAAAAATCCAGTGTCTTCTGATTGAATTCCTCTGTTTTCTCATACAATCCGGCATGAGAGCAATCTTTAAAAATTAATAATTCTGAATCTCGGATATTACTCTTCATAGGTTCGGCAAAGCGTGTTGAACATATCATATCGTACTCACCGAAGGTTATGAGCGTGGGGGCCACAATTTTCCCTAATTGAGACACACAGTCATGTGCTATAACAGCTTCGGTCTGCCGAAGGAAGGCGTCGACCGGTTGCGCTGGTCTGCTTCTCACAAAATCAGCGAGGGAATTTAGGTAATCGGGTCTCGAGGCATATAGAGATGGCGTAAAACACCATGGGAAAATGCCCAGGATCACAGTTTCCGCGACATTGTTAAGCGCTTTTGCCATTACCTGCCAACCCTCAACCGCTGTCTTTAAGAAAAGGTCGGTCTTCGTCCATCCGCTATGTATCGATAAGGATTTAACCTTATTGCTATATTTTGCCGCGAGCCACATACCGATCACAGCGCCTAGGGAGAGCCCTCCTACATGGGCTTTTTCGATCCCCAACTCCTGCATAAAGGCAGCAACATCGTCAGCGAATAGCTCGATAGAGTAGGTGCCCGCAGGTTTGTCAGTTTCGCCTGCTCCCCTCGGGTCGATGGTGTAGCATTCGAAGTGCTTTGAATAATCCGGGAGTTGGAACGCATAGCAAGCGTTGTCTGCGCTCGTAAAGGGTATAAGGATTAGGGGTTCTCCAACACCCTGTTTCTCGTAATTGATATTTATGTTATTTGCTTTTACTTTAGGCATCTGTCTCTCCTTGTTTTTAAATTTATGAAAGATTAATTATTACATTTAACTAGCAAATCCCCTGGTGCCTGTTACAGGGCTGCCGATGTGTCATTGCTGTAGATGGCAGATATTTCGAGGACAGAATCTTTAAAAGTATCTCCCTCAGTTGTATTAACCCTATTTCTAACTTCTTTGTCTTGATACAAAGAAGCAAAAATCAAGGCTGCCCAAAAATTTGCTAAAAATCATGAACTCCGACTAAAAAATTTAATCCAACCGCAACCCGCAAATTTTTTCTTACGTCTTCGTTCCTGATTTTCTTAACGCAATTTTTGGAATGCCATTTAATCTATCCATGAAATCGTATAAATTTTGTCCCCGAATTATGTAACATCTACCAATGACAGTTATGGCCGTTTTTTTATTTGCGGATACCCTGCAGCTTGCAACAGCACTGTTCATTCTAATATTATCTACTATTTTTATGAAAAAATATAGTCATGTTCTGAATCCAAAATCTAACTCAAGGGGATACAACCCCAATAATGGCATAAAAGATTTGTATATTTAGATCGTAAATATCGACATAAGAACGTCATTTTAATTGCCCCTAAATAAGGACCTGAACGCGGTAGAGAGTTCTATCTTCTACCAATCCCTTTAGTTGGGTTGTAAAGGTTTCGGGAGTAAGTCCTCTTTGGTTTAGAATGAATTTGACGCCTGGATCTTCAATTATATCTCTTGAAAAGACTATATCTCCTCCGTTTGATTTCGACTCAATTCTAGATGCCTCATTGACCATGGACCCGAAATAGTCCTGATTTTCATTTTCATTGACTGCATAGGCCGTTCCTTTATGAAGGCCGATTTTGAGTCGTAAATTAGCATTAGAATTTTCGTTTTCAATAAAGGAATTCCATTCTAGCTGTATATCGAGTGCAGCCTGAAAGGCATCCTTAGGATTTATAAAAGAGGCCATTACGGCATCACCCATTGTTTTCACTATTCCGCCGTTATACTTTCTTACAATCCCGGTTATAAACTTGAAATGATTCTGCACAAATTCGAAGGCCATAGAATCTCCCACAGTCTCATACATGGCAGTGGAACTCTTAAGGTCGGTGAAGAGAAGAACCAGATCGGAAAATGCAATCTGAATCCCTGGCGATAACGTAACACTAGGAAAAAGATCTCGAAACTCCTGCAGGGTGATTACCTGTGCTGCTGTCGCCGTATATCTAAGATAATTCTCGTGCTCGATGACGATAAGGATTTCATCATCGAGATCATTTATGAAATGAATTTCGACTGTACCAGCTTTCAATTTAGTATCGTCGACAGCCAGTCCCTCAGGAGTAGCATGAACCGTAAGGTGGGAACGAGATTCTTCGTCATTTGAGATTAAGCGATAGATTATATTTTTGAAGTGAAAACTTCTGATTCTAACCTTGCCATTTTCAAATGTAACCTTTTCATCTCTTTTCGCCTGCGGCTGGATTCTGAATTGCGCCTGGATTTGGGGCATATTTGCGGGGCCTCCTATGCAGTATATAGCTTTATGAGCAACTCTGATCGAGCTGTGAACGCTAAAGAGTGCCTCCACAGATTTTGAAAAGTCGGAGTCGAACCTTATCTGACATGTCGAGCAATGAGAATTCGGTCTCAGTTCATAAAACTTTGATACCTCCTGTGTCGCGGCTCTGCAATTGGGGCATAAAACGTGCCAAATTAAGTCCAAAACGCCGGCCTTTGCGGCGTAAAGAAAGAACCTTAACAGTTCCATTGGATCATGGCCCCATTGATAGGCAAGTTCGAATGGACGTATTCGGGTGACCTCTAAATCCGATGAATTCTTTAGAAAGTTTTCTAACTTGTCGACCAGGTCTTGACTAACTGGATAGGACTTCAATCTGTTCAAGCGGTTGATTAACTCGTCATCATTAATCTGTGGAGGTCTTAAGGTCGCGAGAGAATTAATATCTCGATTCAGGAGGAATTGTTGTTCCAGGTGTCTGATGAAGGCAACGATGTCCCGAGTGGCTTTCTTTTTGAGCGCCGTGTGCGCAAGGATATACCCAATCAAGTTCCGCGGCGTCACGATGGTGTAAACATTCAGGCGCGTTCCTCTACTCTCGGGTAAGAGCTTGACCCCTCCCTTTATTGTCTTTAGGGGACCGGTTCTGAAACTTCTTTTTACCTCATAATAATCGCCAGCAATAAAATCGAATGGATACTCTTCATATCTTATCTTAATTCCCAGAAACCTTATCACAGCATTGTAATATCCTTTTCTTACAGGCTCCGAAAACGGAACAAACGAGACATCGGGTAGTCCTATGTTTCTATTCAATTGGTCGGTATCGGCCAAAAATTTCCAGAGGATTTCGGGAGGTAGTTTAAAAAAGGTCGTTTGATCGATTTTTATTGGTTTCATGCAGGAACTTATAATTAATCGGGGTCAGTGTAAACATTATACTGGAAAAGGAATTTGTTTTCCTTCTCCAACAACATTACTATAAGAACACTACATTAAGAAATAATACCAGACCTAAGAATTGCATGAATACATACAGAAAGAATGATTTTTCATATTTATACAAATGAATAGCGAATTGATTCCCGGTTGTTACTTTTGGGTATGACTGGAGGGATGGATAGTTTATACTTTGTAAAGGGTTTGAATTGCTGGTAAAAATCGAAAAGTTAATTTATGGTGGTATGGGCTTTGGGAGAGTCGATGGGAAAGCCATCTTTGTT
>Ga0214472_10008780_pt1 | contig 10544 bp, 8 predicted proteins | sample RVTome_6_FD_207662 | JGI IMG/M metagenome (GOLD analysis project Ga0214472, IMG submission 207662) | Soil microbial communities from uranium-contaminated site in the Upper Colorado River Basin, Wyoming, United States - RVT140D175 | ecosystem: Environmental > Terrestrial > Soil > Contaminated >...
GGTGTTTTCTCGGTGGTATTTTTATAGGGTACCGATCCTAATTTTGGGAGGGCTACCTCCGGGCGTGCACCGTTTCCACGGGTGCACGCCCTGAGATCGCCAATCCCCCGAATTTTCGGAGCGGTGCTTTTTCAGCCCTTCTTCCCGGTTTTGATCGCGTTCATATAACCAGTAAACCACGGTTTGCTGGTTATTTTATTAATAGCAGCGCGCCGCCGGGGTGCGCCGCTCACCCGCCGTCTCCCCACATTTAGGAGGAAGCAATGCACCGCTCAAAGCTATCACCCGTTCGTTCGGTCACGACCCTGTTCGCCCTGCTGCTGGCCGGGCTCCTCATCGGAGCCTGCACACCGTCCGCACCGCAGACCGTCGTCGAGACCCAGGTCGTCACCGAGATCCAGACCCAGGTGGTCACGGAGATCCAGACCCAGGTCGTCGAGGTCGAGGTCACCGCCATGGCCAGCGACGAGATCCCGGAAGGCGGCACCTTAATTTTCGGGACCAACCTGGCCGCCGAGTTCCCGATCAACCCGGTGCTCGCGACCAACCGGCCCGCGATCTGGCTGTTCGACACGCTGGTCGAGCTCGATGCCGCCACCCTGCAGCCCGCCCCCAGCCTGGCCGCCTCCTGGGAGGTCTCGGATGACGGGACAGTGTACACGTTCACCCTCCGGGACGACGTGTTCTGGCACGACGGCGAGCCCTTCGACGCCGACGACGTCGTCTTCACCTTCGACGCCTACCTGAACGACCCCGACTCACGCCTTGCCTCCACCTTCACCTATGACGTCGGCGGCGAGAGCGTCCCGATGACGGTCGCAAAAATCGATCCGTACACGGTGGAGTTCACCCTGCCCGCGCCGAGTTCGACCTTCCTGACCAACCTGTGCTGCTGGAACGGGATCGTCCCCGAACACCTGCTCTCCGGTTACGAAAGAATGTCGGATGCCGCTGATTTCAATGAGAACCCGGTCGGCACCGGCGTCCTGATCTTCGAAGAGCTGCGCACGCAGGAATACGTCCGGTTCACGATGAACAAGGATTACTGGCGCGGCCGCCCGCCCCTGGACGGCTTTATCTGGCTGGTCCTGCCGGACGACGACTCGCAGGTCACCGCCATGGCCAACGGCGAGATGGACGTCATGAAGAACGTCAACTCGGTCGACATCGCCTCCCGCCTCTCCGAGATCCAGGGCGTGACGATCTACACCACGCTCGGGAACTTCACCCATGCCCTGTTCTTCAATCCGGTCCGCTTCGAGCCGTTCGCCGACCAGGCCGTCCGGGAAGCGATCGCGATGGCGATCGACCGGCCGACGATCATGAACAACGTGGTCGGCGCGCCGCCGGCGGACCAGATCTTCCACTCCGGCTACTGGGGCTTCAGCCCGGAGGCCAAGACGATCCCGTTTGACCGCCAGGGCGCCGTCGATGCGCTTGCCGCCGCCGGATGGACCGACACGGACGGCGACGGCATCGTCGACAAGGACGGCCAGGCCCTCTCCTTCGTCACGATGACTGAGCGGCTCGTCCCGGGCGAAGCGATCCAGGGCTACCTGGCCGAAGTCGGGATCGACATGCAGCTCAACATCGTCGAACGCGCCGTCCGCACCGAGATCCAGGGCACCGGCGAGTGGGACGCCTACATCGGTTGGGACAGCGCCAGCGATCCGTTCTCGGCGCTGCAGAATACCTGGATGTCGGGCAACTGGACAAACTACAACAACGCCGACTTTGACGCCCTCGTCAACGCGGCCGACGCTTCCACCGATGGCGCAGAGCGCGCCTCCCTCGTCCAGGATGCGGTCACCATGCTCACCGCCGACACCCCGGCCGTATGGCTGTACTACTACACCACCCGGATCGCGGTTTCGGACAACGTCCGCGGGCTGCTCATTCCCGGGAGCACGGCCGATTTCAACAACACCGGGGTTTTCCACCACCTGGAGGACCTCTACATGCTGGAACCGAAATAGCGCAGGGGCCAACCCGCGCGGCGGGCCGCGCCGTCCCGGCGGTCCGCCGCATTCCCGAAGCGGATCCGGTCTCAGGTCGAATTGAGACCGGTCCGCTCCGCGCCCACCCGACCGCGATCCTATGGAAAAGATCATCTTCAGGCGGATCATCAACGCCATCCCGCTCCTGTTCTTCTCGACCCTGCTCTCGTTCACCCTGATCCGGATGGCGCCGGGGGATCCGGTGAGCATGTACCTGTCGACGGACCTCGAACAGGCCGACCCGGAGGTCGTCGCACGGATCCGGGAGGAGATGGGGCTCAACCGCCCGATCATCGTCCAATACTTCGCCTGGCTCGGCAAGGCCCTGCAGGGCGACCTGGGCAACTCGCTCCAGACCCGCCGGCCGGTCCTGACCGTCATCGGGGAGGTGCTGCCCAACTCGATGCTGCTGGCGGTCATCTCGCTCACCGCGGCCGTCATCATCGGGCTTCTGCTGGGCGTCGTCACCGCGGTCAAGCAGCGCACGCCGCTGGACTACGTGGTGACGACCCTGGTTTTCGTTGGCTATTCGCTTCCCTCGTATTACATCGCCCTGCTCTTCCTGTACTGGCTCAGCTTCCGGACGCAATGGCTCCCGTCAGGCGGGATGCGCTCACTGCGCGGCGGCCCGGAAAACGAGCTGCACGACATCCTGCTCCACGCGGCCATGCCGCTGCTGGTATACACGATCGACCGCATGGTGGTCTGGGTTCGGTTCCAGCGCAACAGCATGATCGAAGTCATGAGCAAGGATTACATCCGCACAGCCCGCGCCAAAGGCGTTAAGGAGCGCTGGGTGATTTACAAGCATGCCTGGCGCAACTCGCTGACCCCGATCATCACCAACCTGGGGCTCAGCTTCAGCGGGCTGATCGGCGGGTCGTTCATCATCGAAAGCATCTTCGCCTGGCCCGGGATGGGCCGGCTGGGTCTGAACGCCATTCGCTTCCGCGATTTCCCGGTCACGATGGGAATCCTCCTGATCTCGTCCATCATGATCATCGCCGGGAACCTGATCTCCGATATCCTGTACGCGGTCATGGACCCGCGCATCCGCATCGAGCGGAGGATGAGCTGACCGTGGCGGATTCCGCCCTGCCGGGTTCCCGCGGCGCAGGGTCCGACCTGCTCCCTGTCGCCACCGTCTGGCAGCTGACCTGGAAGCAGTTCCGCAAGCATCGGCTGAGCATTTTCGGCCTCTACATGCTCGCCGTGTTCCTTCTGGCCGCCCTGCTGGCCCCGCTGCTCCCGCTGGACCCCGTCACGGTCGATCTCGAAGCAGCCCGGCTCTCGCCGCCCTCCGCCGCGCACTGGTTCGGCACCGACCACCTCGGCCGGGACGTGTTCACCCGCACCGTCTATGGCGCGCGGATCTCCCTCTCGGTCGGCTTCCTGGCGACCGGGCTGGCGATCGGCCTGGGGACTCTCTTCGGGGCCGTTTCCGGCTTCTACGGAGGCCGGCTGGACAACCTGATGATGCGGTTTATCGACCTGCTCTTTTCGCTCCCGATCCTGTTTCTGATCATCATCCTGCAGTCAATGGTCGCAAACCCCAGCATCTACAATGTCATGATCGTCCTGGGGCTGACCAGCTGGATGTCCCCCGCCCGGCTGGTGCGCGGCGAGGTCCTGAAGGAACGGGAGATGGAGTACGTCCAGGCCTCCCGGGCTTTGGGCGCCGAGACCCGCTGGATCATCCTGCGGCACCTGCTTCCCAACGTGATCGGCCCGGTGATCGTGATGGCCACGCTGCGGGTCGGCCGGGTGATCATCCTCGAATCGGCCCTGAGCTATCTCGGCTTCGGGGTCCAGCCGCCCGACCCGAGCTGGGGCTCGATGCTGGCCCAGGCGCGCGAGTACCTCAACACCGGGATCTGGACGGCCGTCTTCCCCGGCCTGTTCCTCTCTTTGACGGTGTTGGCGTTCAATTTCGTCGGCGACGGGCTGGCGTCGGCGATGAACCCACATGAGAGAAAATGAGGGTCGATTGGATGATCCCGCCGGGCGGCGCCCGGCGGGATCATCCAATCGACAGGAAAGGAAATCAATGCAAGATCTCAGACAAAAAATCTTCACCGCCGTCGATGCCTCGCAGGACCGGTTGGTCGATACACTGGCGAAACTCGTGAGCTTCCCGACGGTCAATCCGCCGGGGGACGAAGCGGCGCACCAGGAGTACGTGGCCGGCGAGCTGCGCGGGCTTGGTTTTGAACCGGAGTTTTACACAAAGGAATCGGGCCGGCCGAACCTGGTCGCCGTCCGCAAAGGCAGCGGCGGGGGGCGGAACCTGCTGCACTACGCCGGCCACGCCGACGTCGTCGACGCCGGCGACGAAACCCTTTGGCGGCATCCCCCCTTTGGCGGCGCCGTCGAAGACGGCTGGCTGTACGGCCGCGGGGCCGTCGACCACAAGGCTCCGATCGCAGCCTCGCTGGCGGCGCTGCGGGCCCTGGCCGAGTGCGGGATCGAGCTGGCCGGCGACCTCGTCTTCCTGGTCCCGGTCGACGAGGAGCGCGGGAGCACCGCCGGGACGAAATACCTGCTCGATCAAGGCGTCCTTTACGGGGACATGGGCATCTACGCCTCCGCCGGGTTCCTCGAGCAGGTCCTGATCTCTTGCAGCGGCACCCTGACCTTCGAGATCGACGTCATCGGCCGGGCTTCCCACAGCGGCTACCCGGCCGCCGGGGTCAACGCCATCGCCCAGGCGGCGAAGCTGGTTACCGCACTGACCGAAATGAAATTCGAGAAGGTCAACCCCTTCTGGAACCCGGCGGATACCGACCGGCTCAAGCCCAGCCGCACCGGGACCCTGACCGTCGCCCAGATCGCCGGCGGTGGCGCGCTCAACGTCGTCCCGGGGACCTGCCGGGTGGCCGGGAGCCGGCGGCTGGTCCCGAACGAGACGGTGGATGAGGCCAAAGCCCAGATCCTGAAATTGATTGAAAGATTGAAAATTGAAGATTCCGATTTTGGGGTCGAGATCCGATTCCCGGTTGGCGTGCACGGGATCAATACACCGCGCGACTCGGAGATCGTGCAAGTCGTCGAGGCAGCGGTCCGGGACCTGGGGCTCGAGCCCGAGATCGGGGGCAGTTCGGGCGGGTTCGACTGCCGTTGGATCACCGACAGGCTCGGGATCCCCTTCGTCAGCTACGGGGCGGGGTGGAACGGCCCGGACGGGAAGCTCTGCCTCCACGCCCCCAACGAAGCCATCACGATCGCCGACCTGGTCGGGATGGCCAAGGGCTTCGCCATGATCATGGTGCGGGCCTGCGGAGTGACCAAATGAATCCCTATCCCCCCCTCACCGAAGAGCAGGAACAGCGCGCGCGGCGGCTGCACGCCGAGTCCGTCATCGTCCAGACCTACGGCGGGCCGTTCAGCGCCACCCGAACGCTCCGCGGCTGGCGCGCCGGTACGCTCCACGCCGACGGCTCATGGACCGAACCCACCCGGGCCTCGGTCCGCGATTACCTGGTCCCGGACATGGCCGAAGGCGGGGTCGACTGCGTCGTGGCCCACGTCGGCGGGACAGACGACCTGGCGCTCTGGCTGTCCGAATTCGACACGTCGGCGCCTGAAGCCGTCCAGGCGGTCACGTCCGAGGAAGTCCGGGCGGCTAAAACCGCCGGCTCCAGGAGCTTTATCCTGCTGTCCGGCGGCGCCCAGGGCGGGAACATCGAAGCCGAGCTCAACCGTCTCCACCTTTATCACCGCGTGGGAGTCCGGGCCTGGGAGCTGACCCACTCAGCCCGCAACCTGGTCTCCGGCGGATGCGGCGAAGGGGAAGACGCCCCCGGTCTGAGCAGGCTCGGGGAGCTCATGGTCGATGAAATGAACCGGCTGAAAATCATCCTCGACATCTCCCACATCTCGGACCGCGGCTTTTGGGACGTCCTGGAGCGCTCGTCCGCCCCGATCATGGCCACCCATTCCAACTGCCGGGCGGTCTGCGACCACGGCCGCAACCTGACAGACGACATGATCCGGGAGATGACGTCTGCCGGCGGGGTCGTCTGCCTGAATTTCTTCCCCCGCTTCGTCAAGCCCGAGAACCCGACCGTTGAGGACCTGGTCGACCACATCGACCACATCAGCGAGCTGGCCGGCCCCGAATACGCCGGGCTCGGCCCCGATTTCTGCGCCGGGCGCTGGGGCTGGGTGCTGCGGTCCTGGTGGTCACACGGCTCGTCCGATCACAACAAGGGATCGCTGGTGATCGATTACCCGAAAGGCGTCGAAGATACGACGCAAATGGGCAACATGACCCGGGCGCTGGTCAAGCGCGGGTACACTGATGAAGAGATCGCCGGGATCCTGGGTGGCAATTTTTTGCGGTATTTTGACAGCGTGGTTTTATAAGTTTGCAGAAATCGGATGCCTGGGCCGGCTCCGCCGGCCCAGGCATCCGATTTCTGCCCATCCATGGAAAAGAAATGAACAACGAAGAGATCGAATCCCGCGTCGACCGGCTCCACGCCGAAACCGTCGTCGTCAATACCTACGGCGGCCCGTACACCAGCGCCAACGTGCTGCGCAATTTCCGGGTCGGTCACTGGCATCACGGCGACGAGCGCTTCGTCGAAGGGAACCCGCCTTTTACCGCCAACGTCCTGGCCCCCGAAATGAAGAAAGGGGGCGTGGACATCATCCTGGGCGGGTATTCCAACCTGGCGGATCACGCCCTCTGGCTGGCCGACCTCGAGGAAAGCGCCGGCGCAGGCCGGTTCGTGTCCACCGTCGACGAGATGCAGGCCGCCAAGGCCGCCGGCGCGGTCGGGATCCAGATCATCCTGCACGGCCCCCAGACCCTGGACGGCAACATCGATTTACTCGCCATCCACCGGTCGCTCGGCGCCACCGTCTTCACCCTGTGCTCCTCCTACCGGAACGCCATCGTGGACGGCTGCCGCGAGCCGGATAACGCCGGGCTGAGCCTGTACGGCCGCAAGGTCATCGCCGCGCTGAACCGCCACCGGATCGCCGTCGACATGTCGCACATCTCCGAGCAGGGTTTCTGGGATGTGCTCGAGTATTCAACCGTCCCGCCGATCTTCACGCACACCGCCGCCCGGGCTGTCTGCGACTCACCGCGCAACATGACCGACGAGCAGTTCAGGGCCCACGCCGCCGCCGGCGGGTACATCGGCGTCATCTTCTTCCCGGCCTACCTGAACAAGGAGGACCCTTCGGTCGAAGACCTGCTCGACCACATCGACCACATCGCCAAACTGGTCGGCCCGGAGTTCATCGGCCTCGGCGCCGATTTCTGCCAGTACGGCTGGGACTGGACCAGTTTGGTTTGGGCCCGCAGCGGGATGCCCGAGCGCCGCTACCGGTTCCCCCGCGGCATCGAAGACATCACGAAGTGGAAGAACGTCACCCGCGGCCTGATTCGCCGCGGCTACTCGGACGACGAGATCAAGGGGATTCTCGGCGGGAATTATCTTAGAATCATTGAAAGGATCATCGATCAGGGAGCTCCGCAAAATTGAACAGCCACGCGGGGCAGAGCCCCGCGTGGCTGTTCAATTTTGCGATCTCTTTTGAAGAATCAGGGAATGAGAAAAATGGACGAACACATCCAACAAGGCCCCGTCCCCCTCTACCAGCAAGTGGAAAAGATCATCCGGTCGAAGATCGCGCACGGGGAGTTTGAGACCGGCACGGCGCTGCCGAGCGAGCAGGAGCTGATGGAGAGCTTCGACGTCAGCCGCACGACGGTCCGGCAAGCGCTCAAGCTGCTGGCGGAGGACAACACGATCGTCAAGGTCCAGGGCAAGGGCAACTTTGTCTCCCAGCCGAAGATCCAGCAGGAGCTGGTGTCGCTGCAGACGATCAGTGAGGTCCTGACCGGGGCCGGGTTCGTCCCGGAGGTGCGGGTCAGCGGGGTCGAACTGGACCCGGACGTCCCGCCGCACGTCCTCGTCCAGCTCCAACTCGAACCCGGCGAGCCGATCACGCGGGTCCGGCGGCGGCATTTCGTCGAGGGCGAGCCGATCGCCTACGCCGTGATCTACCTGTCCGGGCGGTTCAACTGGCGCTTTTCGGCCAACGAGCTGACCCATACCTCGGTGTATTCCTGGCTCGAGGAGCAAACGGAGATCCAGGTCGACACCGGTTACCAGGTCATCAAGGCCAAGGCCGCCGAGGCCGACGTGGCCGAGGCGCTGCACCTGGATCTCGGGACGCCGGTCCTGCACGTCGAGAACACCTCAACCACGGCGGACGGGGTCCCGATCGAGCACACCGAGTTCTATTTCCCATCCGAACGCTACGCACTCACCGTCTCGCTGCGGCGCACGCTGAGCGGCGTATCGTTGGAAGAAGTCACAGCCGGGTTCTATGATCGCGGTACCCGCACCGCGCAAGATACAAAAAAATGAAGCTTGAAGCAGGGCTTCGCCCTGCTTCAAGCTTCATTTTTTCAAGATTGGGAGAATGCGCATGCCTTATAACCGACTCATCCTCACAGTCGAATCCCACACCCAGGGAGAGCCGACCCGGCTGGTCGTCGGCGGCCTGATCCACGTGCGCGGCGATTCGATGCGGGAGAAGCAGCGCCGAGCCGCCCAGGATCTGGACTGGATCCGCAAGAGCCTGATGGCGGAGCCGCGCGGGCATCCCGACATGTACGGCGGTTTCATCGTCGCCCCGACAACAGAGGACGGCGATCTCGGGATCCTGTACATGGACAACGAGGGCTTCATGGACATGTGCGGGCACGGGACGATCGGGTTGTGCACGGTGGTCGCCCAGTACGGCCTGGTCGACCGGACCGACCCGCGCACCGAGATCCGGATCGACACCCCGGTCGGGCGGGTCAACGGGTTCGCCCTGTGGGAGGGGGACCGGGTAACCCGGGCCGGGTTCGAGAACGTCCCGTCGTTCTGCTCCCACGTGCACGAGAAGATCCGGCTGGAAGGGTTCGGGACCGTCGAGGTCGGGATCGCCTACGGCGGGAATTATTTCGGAATCCTGCCGGCCGAGAAGGTCGGGCTGGACATGCATATGGACAACATGGAGCGCATCCGGGAGGTTGGGCTGGAAGTCAAGCGGGCGATCAACGCCCAGGTCGATGTCCGCCACCCGGACATCCCGGAGGTGGCAGGGGTCAATATCATCACCTTCTACGGTCCGCCCGATCACCCCGGTGCGACCTACAAGAACGTCCACATGTTTTCGAACGGCCAGGTGGACCGCTCCCCGGGCGGGACCGGCACCTCGGCGGTGCTCGCCTACTTCCACGCCCGCGGCGAGTTCAGCCAGGACGGCGAGGCGACGGTCGAAGGCCTGGCGGGCGGGCTTTTCGGAGGGCGGTTTGTGAAATCCTGGCGCGAGAACGGCTTGGTCAAGCACACCCCCGAGATCACGGGGGCGGCGCATATTATCGGGGTGAACCAGTATATGTTGAGTTCCGAGGATCCGATGCTGGAAGGGATTCTCACGAGAGTCAAATGACGACAAAAGCAAGGGACCGCCGGGCTGCACCCGGCGGTCCCTTGCTTTTGTCGGTAATCCGGGAAGGAGCGATTCATGGAAATTTCATCGCGCGCGGCTGCGCTGCACAATGAATCCATCGTCATCGACTGCCACAGCGATATTCTCATGGCCGTCGCCGATGGGCGGGTGAAGCTCGGGGAGCGGACCGTCGTCGAGGGCGTCACGACGCGGGACGTGCGCGGGCATTACGATCTGCCGCGCTGGCGGGAGGGCGGGGTGACCCTGCAGGTCTGCGCCCTGTTCATCCGGCACGCGGAGATCCATTACGCCCTGGCGCGCGGGATCGACATGGTGGCCGGGGCTTACCGGGAGATCGCGGCGAATGAGGGCCTGGTCCTGGCCGAGACCGTCGCCGATATCCGGAAAGCCAAGCGGGACGGCAAGGTCGCCCTGATGCTGAGCTTCGAGGGCGTCGACCCGCTCGGGAACAGCCTGGAGCTGCTGCCCGTCTTTCACAAGCTGGGCGTGCGGATGGCGAGCCTGACGCACGCCCGGCGGAACTATTTCTCCGGAGGGGTGATGAGCGGCGTCGACGAGCTGGCGGGGCTGACCCCGGTCGGGCGTGATGCGATCCGGATGATGAACGCGCTGGGGATCGTCGTCGACGTGCGGCATATGGACGCCCGGGCGATCGCGCAGACCCTGGAAATCTCGACGAAACCGGTCATCTTCTCCCACGTCAACGCCATCGAGGCTTTCCCCCGGGACCCGGAAGACGCCCCGCATTTCCCGTTCACGATGGACAAGGGGGTCGACCGCTACCGGATGATGCAGGACATCGCCGCCTCGGGCGGGGTGATCGCCGTCATCTTCTGGCGGCACAAATCGGTCGAGGATTTGCTCGACAACTTCGTCTACGTGGCGGAGGCGGTCGGCCCGCAGTATTTGGCGCTCGGGACCGATTTCTACGGCTTCGACATGGTGGCGGAGGGGATGGAGGACGTCTCGAAGTTCCCGGCACTGACGGAAAGGCTGCTGGGGAGGGGGTTTTCGGAGGAGGAGGTGCGGGGGATCCTGGGGGAGAATATGATGCGGGTTTTT
>Ga0214472_10008781_pt1 | contig 10542 bp, 7 predicted proteins | sample RVTome_6_FD_207662 | JGI IMG/M metagenome (GOLD analysis project Ga0214472, IMG submission 207662) | Soil microbial communities from uranium-contaminated site in the Upper Colorado River Basin, Wyoming, United States - RVT140D175 | ecosystem: Environmental > Terrestrial > Soil > Contaminated >...
CCAGAGGAGCCGCTTGATTATTGCCGATACCCAGAGGAACCGGCTGCAAATCTATAACAACTTAAAGGACTACACCGAGCCTCAGCGGAATATCTAGATTTGATTTCCAATACCACACCTTGCTGGGCCTGGACACCAGAGTATTCACTCTCTCTACAAAAATCCTTGATGCGCCTGTCTGAGGGTCGGAAATGTGGGCTGGGGGACACCCCCAGACCCCTGCCAGAGGGACTTCGCCCCTCTGGACTCGCCTTTTTCAGCGCAAGGCCGCGGGAACAGTCGCCGGTATGGAGCAACTTGACGCGGGCACGAACCTGGCCGGGCCAGTATGGGCAGGCGACCGGAGGGAGCGCCTGAGGCTATGGTAAATTCAACCTGGCTGGCGCTGCCGCCCTCGGGGGTGGCCCAGGCCCACGAAGAACATCACGCTCTTACCCCTGGCGTGGGGTGAAAAGAACTCGGTAACGTCATCATCGAAAAAGGTTAACCCCGAAGCACCCAATCCCTGAGCGTAAGATCCCAGATAGGCCCATCCGCCCCGAATGCCGGCCTCGAGTTGGGCCATGCGGTAGCCCCGGTTGCCGTAGCGTTCCAGGACGGCGGCCAGGTCGGTTAGAAAAAACGCGTCGACACTGGCATCGGCGGCCAGGGCCTGCTGCAGCCCCAGGTAACCCGCCTGCTCTCGAAAGTTCCCTACCTTCAACTGCTCCAATGACCCGCGTTTTTGATCGTAAACATAGCTTCCCGGAGGCAGGCCCTCAACATCCTGAACGATCAAGTAGAGCTGGGTCAACCCGGTGACCGCCTCGGCACGCGGTCTACCGCCCGGTCCATGCAAAAAATCGGCGGGCATATCCCGGGTCGCCTGGTCCACGACGGTCGAGAGCTGGCGGTAAGTGATCGGAGCACGCCGAAAACGGCGACTGGAACCCCGGCGTAGGATCACCGCTTCAATGGGATCGGTTGGCAACTCAGCTTCAGGAGTTGGTTCCAGGGGAAATAAATTGCCCTGAGGCTGGGGGTCCCCCAGAGGGGGCGGGTTCCCCCAGAGTTCTCTTACCTCGCGGACCGAATGCAATGAGGATGCTGTGTGCATCTCGCTGGTGGCCGGATACGCGACTTCCCGGCTGGAGTAGGCGGTTACCTCTAGATCCAGGGGAGCCACTTCCGGCGGCGGGGGTATTGCTCCTCGGTGGTCCAACCCCACCGGCACCAGTTGCAGTGCCGCCTCTTGCTGGTCATCCAGGCCCAGGAGTCGATTTACCGGCCGGTCCACAAAGGCAGTAACCACCTTCAGGGGTACCCGGACAGCTGCTCCAACCGCCAGCAGGTTAGCCAGAATGGTGCCGCTGTCCCAATAGGCGTGCCGGTAGGCCCGGGCCTGGGACTTCCAGGAGTTGCGCCAGTAGACCGAAGTGGTGACCATTACCACCGGGGCTCCCGAAATCGCCGGTCCGTCACCGCTAGCCTCGACCAGCACCCCACGATAGTCCCCCTCTCGCAGCCGGCGCAAGGCGAAGTCGTGAGGGCCGAAGTGATAAACCCCGGCGGGCAGGTCCGGCAAGTCACCACATACGAGATAAATCTCGATATGATACAGGGCACCAGTGCAAGCCGCCGCCCGAAAGTATATCTGTCCCTGGGGAAAAACGCCGCGTCGGGTGATACCGGCGGCAAAATAAAGCAATCGTGCCAGGTCCAGGCGGGTAGGAACCCCTGGCTCGACCCGGACTGGTGTGCCAGCCAGAGCGGGCACGCCGCTGGAGAGAAGGTCCCCAGGCAGTTCCTGTCCCTCAAGGTGGGGGTAAATTTTGAAGGGAATCGGTTTATTGCTCCAGTCCAGAAGGTGACTGACGTTATTGACGATGTGCCAGGAAAGCTTCGTCCCGTTGTGGTACCGCCAGGCGGCTTCAATATCGCGATTCAGCAAGTTTTCGCTACCTGATCAGATGCCCGCTGGGGCCCAGCACCCGGAGCATCAAGCGTTGTTCGAATCCCTGACAGTATGACTGCCTGGCGGGTCGAGTCAATCACCGCCGTAAGGTCGCGTCATTCCGTCACGGGCCGGGGTCCAGTTGAGTCCTGATGACCCAGGAAGCCTGGTCAGACTGCCAGTTCCTCGGCTCGCCTCAGGGCAGCCACATCCAACGGTATCGCTTCTGCTGCCTTACCCTGCAGCGCCGCCAGCACCCGCTCCGCTGACAGGGGCATTTCGTTGATTCGGACGCCCACCGCGTCGTAGATCGCGTTGGCGATGGCCGCCGGCGGGCCAAATCCGGGCGGTTCCGCCACCGCCCGCGCCCCGAAGGGACCGTCCTCGGCGGGCACCCTCACCAGAATGTTTTCGATCTCCGGCAGGTCGATAGCCAGGGGCATCAAGTAGGTAGCGAAGGAGGCATTACGTACCGCCCCGGTATTCTCGTCGAACAACATATCTTCGGTCAGCGCCCGGCCAATGCCCTGGACCACCCCACCGTCCAGTTGGCCTTCCACCGCCATTGGATTGATGGCCACCCCTACATCCTGGGCCTGCACGTAGCGGGTAACCTTGACCTGTCCCGTCGCCTGGTCCACCAGCACCTCAGCGGCCTGGGTGCTAAATACCGGAGTGTAAGGCATGTTGGACAGGGAAGCCATCCCGATGATCGGCCCGCCCCGGGAAGAGACGCTCATGGCGGCCAGCTGGCTGATGGTGAGACGCTGTGGCGGGTTGTCCTGCACGTAGACCACCCCGTCCTCACAGGCCAGGGCATCAGCCGGGACCCCCAGCCGGTCGGCGGCCAGCGCCAACAGCTTCTGCCGGGCATCAACGGCGGCCCGCTGCACGGCGGTGCCCTGGCTGTAGACGATGCGGCTGCCCCCGCTGGGGCCGGTGAAGGGGGCCAGGTCGGTGTCCCGTCTGGCCACAATTACCTGGTCCATCGGCAGGCCCAGGGCTTCGGCCGCGATGGCGGCCAGGGAGGTGTCGCTGCCGGAGATGTCCACCGAACCGGTGAGCAAGCTGACGGTACCGTCCTCGTTGACGCTGATGGCAGCGGTGGACGGCCCACTGCCACTGCGCCACTCGCAGAGGGCCACACCGACGCCCCGGCCTGCTTCCAGCTTCTTGGGCAGGCCCAGACGGTCTTTGACCGCCTGTAGGGTCTCCAGCAGCCCGTTTCGGGGAAGCGTAGCGCCATTGACCGCAATATCACCCTGGCGAAGGGCGTTTTTAATCCGGAACTCCAGGGGGTCAATACCCAGCTGGTGGGCGATGTTGTCGGTGTGGGACTCGACGGCAAAGGTCATGTCGGCCACGCCCGATGCACGATAGGAACCCACGTACACCTTGTTCGTGTAGACCCCGTAGGAACGCAGCCGGAAGTTGGGGATGTTATAGGCCCCCAATCCGTGACCAACCCCGGAGTTGGGACCGGCGCCGAGATAAGCGCCCACGTCGAATATGCTGTAGGCTTCGCGGGCAATGATGCGTCCATCCCGGGTTACGCCGGAGCGGATGTAGTTGGTCACCGGCAGACGCGGCCCGTTGAGGGTAAAGGCCTCTTCCCGGGTGTTGACCAGTTTCACCGGACGCCGGGTCTTGATGGCCAGCATCGCTGGAAACGCCTCAAAAGCCAGCCGCAGTTTGGCCCCGAAACCGCCGCCCAGTTCCATGGGAATAACCCGGATGTTGGACGCCGGCATCGCCAGCACCAACCCCAATTGGGCCCGCACCTGGTAGGGGCCTTGCGTTGACGCCCACACGGTCAGTCTGCCGTTGGCTTCCAGGCAGGCGGCGCAGGCCATTGGCTCCAGGAATCCCTGGTTAATGCCCTGGGAGCGGAAGGTGTCCTCGACAATGAAATCGGCGTCCCGGAAGGCCTGGTCAACGTCGCCCCGGTCCGCGTCCAGGACGGTGCAGACGTTGTCGCCGCCCAGGGCGAAGCCGAACCCTTGGAAGTCGGGCAAGTCGGCATGCACCGTCGCCGCGCCGGACTTGAGGGCGTCGAGGACATCGACCACCGCCGGCAAGTCCTGGTATTCCACTTCGATCAGGTCCACCGCTTCCTGCGCGGTAATCTCATCATCGGCGGCCACCGCGGCGATGGTCTCCCCCACATAAAATACTTCATCCCGCGCCATGATATACCGGTCTTTCAACCCGCCGGAACCGAAGTGGACGTCGGGGTAGTCTTTGCCGGTGATAACCGCCCGGACTCCGGGCAACTGCTCCGCCCGGGAAGTATCGATCCTGGTGATGCGAGCGTGGCCCCTCTGGCTGGTGGCCAACTTGCAGGCCAACATTCCCGGCAGGTACACGTCCGCCGCGTAGGTGGCGCGGCCGGTCACCTTTTCCCTGGCGTCAATCCTGGGATGGTTATGTTCCAGAACCTTGAAGTCCACCATCAGTTACTCCTTTCCGTCAGTAACTCCTTTTCGTTCCGCATTACCCGGGCGGCGGCCAGTATGGCCTCAACCACCCGGGAATAGCCGGTACAGCGGCAGAGGTTACCGCTGATGGCCAGCCGGACCTCTTCTTCGCTGGGGTCATCGTGATCATTGAGCAGTCCGGCGGCGGACATGATCATCCCCGGAATGCAAAACCCGCACTGTAGCCCGCCGTATTCGACGAAAGCCTGCTGCACTGGGTGCAATTCTTCGCCAGGGGCCAGCCCCTCAATCGTAGTCACCTCGGCGTCGTGAGCGCTGTGGGCCAGCACCATGCAGGAAGTGACCACCTTGCCGTTCATCAGCACGGTGCAGGCTCCACAGTCGCCCTCGTCACAGCCCTTCTTGGTGCCAGTGAGGTGGAGTTCGTCGCGCAGGGTATCCAGCAACGAATAGAAAGGCTCGGCGAAAAGCTGCCGGAGCTCTCCATTGATGGTTAGCTGTAACGGTTTCTTCATTAAAGTCTCCTGACAGTCTCCTGAATTGCAATAAATCGACAAGTTAGAAAGCAGTTTGGATCGCCAGGCGACGCTGTACCTCGAAGGGAACCTGGCCCCCCTGGGCCATTTCAATGGACTTCTCCAGAGTGCGCTGCACCAGGACCCCCACCACCGTCTTGCGATACGTCCCAGTGGCCCGGACATCATCGATGGGCGCGGCCAGGGCCTGCGCTGCCTGGGCCGCCGCCCTGATCAGCTCAGGCGTTACGGTCTGGCCTCGCAGCATATCTTCGGCACCGTAGGCCCGGATGGGAGTAGGGGCCACCGCACCCAGGGCAATTTTGACATCGTCAATGACCTTGCCTCGGTCCCTCAGGGAGACCGCGGCGGCTACGCCCACCGCCGATATGTCCATGGCTCCACGAGGGCTGTGTTTGACGTACAGGGAGCCGGAATTTTTCGGCGTCGGAGGCAGCCGCAACTCGCCCAGGATTTCTCCCGGCTGAAGGGCGGTCCTGCCCGGACCCTTGAAGAACTGCCCCAGGGGCAACCAACGCTCGGATTCTGCTCCGACGATCTTGCACTGAGCGTCGAAGGCCAGCAGCGCCGGAAGCGTATCACCAGCGGGAGAGGCGTTACAAACATTGCCGCCCACCGTAGCCAGGTTACGTATCTGCACCGCGGCAAACGACGTGGCCCCAGTGGCCAGGGCGGCATAGTGTTCCCGCACTGCCGGATGCCGTTCCAGAGCCTGCACCGTCACCAGGGGACCCAACCTCAGGCCATTTCTGGCGCTGTAGCTGATGCGGCCGAGGCCGGGCACATGCTGGAGGTTGATCACGTATTGGGGGGTCCACACGCCGGTCCGCCAGCGTACCAGAAAGTCGGTGCAACCCGCCACAATGCGGGCCTGGTCGCCGTACCGCTGCAACATGGAACTGGCTTGCTTGAGGGTATGGGGTTCCAGGTAGTCAAATCTGGCCATAATCGGTCTCCCGGTGGCGCCGGAGTGGGAAATTCGGATCTGCCGACCGCCGAGGGGTGAGTCTGGCGGCAACTGCGGCAATTATAGGGTCGCGGTTGAATGGGGGTCAAGAACTGGCGGTACTTGGGGTGTGCCCTAGCCTGGTTTGGACCCTGTGGGGATGGCGTGGCAGCTCGCAACTCTAATTTTCTTACCACAATTTCCTGACCATTGCCGGCCGGTCTGGTATAATGCCGCCGATTGGTTAATTTGATGCCGGGAGACGATTATGGCTGGAAACCTTTCCAATATTCTGGTATCCACCGTGCCCACGGTCCTGACCACCGGGTGGGGTCGCACCGAAGGCCCGGTCTGGCATCCCGAAGGCTACCTGACCTTCGTAGACCTGGAAGGCAGCCGGCTGCTCCGCTGGGATGCCGGTGGCCAGGTGTCCGTGGTCCGGCAAAATACCGGGGAGGGCAATGGCTGTACCCTGGACCGCCAGGGCCGCCTGATTATGTGTGAAGGCGCCGACCACCGGCGCATCACCCGCCTGGAACCCGACGGCTCGGTGACCACCCTGGTCGAGAAGTGGCAAGGCAAGCGGCTCAACAAGCCTAATGACGTTATCTGCCGTTCCGATGGGACGATCTACTTCACCGACCCGGAACTGCGCTTGTCCCGGGAGCAGCGGGAGATCGGCTTCTCCGGGGTGTTCCGCATTGACCGGCAAGGAGTGGTGCACCTGGCTACCGACGAATGCGAGTACCCCAACGGCCTGGCCCTGTCCCCCGACGAATCCGTTCTTTACGTAGCCATCAGCCGCCTGGACGAACGGTGCTTTCAGGAAGACCAGCAGCACGCGGTATGCCACCACCGGAAAATAAGAGCCTTCGACGTGGCCCCGGACGGCACCCTGAGCAATAATCGGGTCTTCTGCGACATGTCCTCCGCCGCCCCCGGGGTGCCCGACGGCATGAAGGTGGATACCCGGGGACGGGTATTTTGCGTCGGTTCCGGCGGGTTCTGGATAATAGAGCCTTCGGGGGAGGTTGCGGGCGTGGTACCCACTGGCGAGGTGACCCGTAACCTGGCCTTTGGCGGTCCGGACTTTCGTACTCTGTACATGACCCCCGGTTCTTCCCTGTGGAAAATGGAGGTCAAGGCCCCGGGGATCGGGGCTTTTTAAGGTTTGGACCTGCCGCCAACTCGGAAGTCATTGAACACCAGGGGAGGTCCGGACTCTTTGGCCGGCGCGCCGGTTGTTGCCTGATCTGGCGGACCAGTGCGGGCGACGGCTATTGTTCCAACTGTATTCTCCGGCCAGAAGAGGAGCAGACCCAGCGATTCCAGGGGATGCTGGCAAGGATGACCCAGGGCCGCCGGCCACCCACGGAATGAACGGACTGTGACCTGACCCGCCCAGTAGCTCAAACAGGAGTTCAAAAATGAAACTCCTGATTAACTACGGCCTCCGGAGAAGTTGTCTGGGCCTGGTCTCCCGCCGGGCTAACTTACGGACTTGCTGCCGCAGCCGCAGTCCGTGCTTCGGGAGGCAAGGAATCTTCCCAATCCGGGATCAACGGCCGGGAAGCAGACTGCAGAAACAGGATACATATGGCCCCGCCGAAGCTGGCTCCAATCGAAAGATACCAGGCGACATCGTAGGACCCGAAAATATCGTACACAAAGCCAGCGATCAACCCGCCCAGGGCCATGCCGATGCCCGACCCCATGCCCTGGAAGCCAAACACCGCCCGCACCGGCCCCATACCGTAGTACTGCCGGTTGGCCACCAGAAATGCCGACATTTCACCGCCCATGCCGAGACCAAACAAGACGGCAAAGCCGTAAAAATGCCACAACTCGGTGGTCCACAGCAGCAGGAACACCGACAAACCCTGGACGAAGTAGGCCAGAGCCATGACTCTTTTGGCCCCAAACTGGTCCGCTAGCACTGGGGTCATAAACCGGCTCACCACACTGGTCAGAGAGTATATCGTGATGATGAAAGCCGCTGCTTCCAGAGATATCCCCCTGGTGGTGGCGTAGAAAATAACTCCCACAAAGACGATGGCATGGCCCACGCAACCCAGAAGATGTATGGCAATGAGGTTCCAGAAGGTGGGCGTGCTTCGGGCATGGCGGAGAAAGACCTGACTGCGCAGTTTGGCAATCGCCGGGGCCACCGGTATCATTGGAGGAGCAGACTCGCCTTCGTCGGCACCAAAGGGTTTCATCCGCCGTCCTGCCGGGTCACCATGGAACATGGCGACCAGCCCACTCACGATAACCCCGCCGACTGCTGCGATTACCCACATCGCCGTATTCCAGTCGGTCCTGGACAGCAACAGCGCCAGGGCCGGGGCCATGATCGAAGTGCCCATTCCTCCAACAGATTGCTGTAAGCCGGTGGCCACTCCAAGGCGCCTTTTGAACCAGGCGGCCACCGTGGTGGGTATGTTAACCCGGAACATTGCCTGGGAGACCCCGAGGATAAAACTGTAGTACAGGTACAGTTGCCAGATGTGGTCCATGGTACCCAGCAATATCAGCCCCACAACGTAAGTTACCGTGGCCAGGACCAACACTCGACGGGCTCCGTAGCGGTCGCCCATCCAACCGGCCAAAGGTGACAACACCGCACTCATAATGCTGCGGAAGAAGTAGGCCAGGGTTATCCAGGTGAGCGCCCAGCCGAAATCCTGCTGGATTACCACCATCAGGATGGCGAATGCCTGGCTGACCGCATTAGTGGTCACCTGTAGTGCCACAGCCATTCCGACAATCAGCCAGGCAAAGTGATAGTTTTTCCTGGCAGTATCGACCAGGTTATCGATGTAGACATTAGCCATAATTATTCTTCACCTGATTACTTGCACCTGATTACTTGGCCCCGTGGGATGCGATGAACTCGTGTGAACTATAGACGGGCGCCGTGGGCACGTCAACTGCCCGGACCGGTATCAGTTACCATTCCAATTGGGGCGGTGTGGAGCATTGCATTGGCGGACCACGGCGGATGAGGGTCCGGCCGGCGACTTGTCGCCCTGCCCCGGGCTCTGTAGTATGGAGTCCTGATCCCGGCCGAGAGGTAAACTCAGATTGGCTACTTTGTGGCAATTGACCACAGACCATCTCCACATAAGGTCCCTGGCCCTGCCCCGGTTGGCAGCGGCGGATACGTTGCGAATACCTGCCTTCCGTTACTTCTGGGGTGGGTACAGCCTGACTCACCTGGCCAACCAGATGCGGACGATAATTATCGCCTGGCTGGTCCTGGACTTGACCAACTCCCAGTTGTGGGTGGGGCTGGTCAACGGCCTCCCGGCGATTGCCATCGCTGCCTTTGCGCTGACTGGTGGCCTGCTGGTAGACCGCAGCGGACCCAAAAGGACCCTGGTGCGGGTCAGACTCACCATGGCGGTGACCGCGTTTCTGATGGCCTTCCTGGTAACCATTGGGAAAGCCAACGTCTGGCATCTGCTGGTCTTGACCCTGCTGGCCAGCGGGGTCAATGGGATGGATATCGTGGCTTCCCAGATCAGCCTCATGAGGCTGGTGGGCAAAGAACGGATGCTCAACGCCCTGTCCCTCACCAGGGTAGCCAATAACGTGGGCCAGATTGTTGGGCCGACAGCGGGCGGCGTGGTGTTCGCTTGGTTCGGCGGGCCGGCAGCTTTGTGGGTGCTGGCCATCGCCTTTAGCCTGGCCCTGCTGGCGCTGAACTGGTTTCCCGAGGATCGGATTTACCGGAATATGCCGGCAGTCTCGTTATGGCGCCAGTTAGGGGAGGGGTTCCGCTACGCGGGGGGGACTCAGCACGTGCGGTGGCTGCTGATTCTGGGGGGAATCGCCATATTTCCGGCCAGCTTCTTTCCATTACTGCCCGGTCATGCCCGCGACACCTTGAATGGTGGTCCGGAAGTCCTGGGATTTTTGATCGGCGGGTTCGGAATCGGCGGCCTGATTGGTTCGGTCCTGCTGGCAGCGCGCCGGGACGTAAGCCGGAAGGGGCTGGCCATGGTGGTTGCCGCTCTGGTGTGGAGTTTTGCGCTGGCCGTCCTGGCCTTCTCCAGTTCCTTTTACCTCAGCCTGGGGTGCCTGTTCGTGATCGGGGTGATGTGGTCAGTCTGGATGAACAACCTCAACACTCTACTCCAAACCACCGTGCCCCAGGCAATGCAAGGGCGCGTGATAAGCATTAACAAGATTGTGTCGCAAGGGGGAATGGCCTGGCTAATCGGCGGCTTGTCCGGAGCAGCCCTGGGCTTGACCACAACGTTCCTGCTGGCAGGCGCCCTGTTCGTTACGCTGCATATACTGGCTTACTGGCGGACCCCAGAACTGCGTCAAGCTGACTGAACCGCGTCGCAGGAAACCCGACTAGATATCAATTTCCAGTTGCTGGAACAGGGGCGGCCAACAGGGAGTTCCGCTCAATGGTCTCGACGCAGTATAGGATAGTCCTCCAGATAGCCCATTTCCACCAGCTCAACGTGGGGACTCTGGCGGGCCAGTTCCTGGCGAATTGGCGCAACGTCAGTGGGTCTGGTTACCGGAGGATTCCAGTCGTCGTGATGACAGAGCACTATTTTCCCGGGACGCAAGAGGTCCGCTTCCCTGGCCATGAACTGGGCTAGGGACCCCTGGATGGGCTCGCCATCGATGTTGCCCCGTCCCGAGGCGGCCAGAATTGCCACGTCGGGT
>Ga0214472_10008782_pt1 | contig 10542 bp, 15 predicted proteins | sample RVTome_6_FD_207662 | JGI IMG/M metagenome (GOLD analysis project Ga0214472, IMG submission 207662) | Soil microbial communities from uranium-contaminated site in the Upper Colorado River Basin, Wyoming, United States - RVT140D175 | ecosystem: Environmental > Terrestrial > Soil > Contaminated >...
AGCCCGCGCACACCCCTTTTTCAGTACAATCCGTGTTCCTGCCCATTTATTGATTATGGAGGCCCCATGCTCTGGATCACCCGCTCCCACGTCCACGTTGACCGTGTCGCCTGCCCCTGGCTGATCCGGCGGTTCGTCGACTCCGAGGCCGAGTTCCTGTTCGTCCCCAAAAGCCAGGTCGACAAGACCGCCGCCGAAACCGGCGGGATCCCCTTCGACGCCCCCGGGGTCGAGCTCGGCCACCAGGACGGTAAATGCTCGTTCGAGACCATCATCGAGAAATACGGCCTGGCCGACCCCGGTCTGCTCCGCCTCGCCAAAATCGTCCACGCCGCCGACGTGGCCGAAGACCTGCACACCGATGAGATCGCCCCCGGCCTGGAAGCCATTGCCACCGGCTTCAGCCTCATCCTCCCGGACGATCGCGCTAATCTCGAGAAGCAGTTTGTCGTGTACGACGCGTTGTATGCGTGGTGCAGGTTGGAAGTTGGGAAGTGAAAAATCAAGCCCACGCCGGGGCTCTGCCCCGGCGTGGGCTTGATTTTTCAATCCAGGAAGATGCGCGCCGTACTCACTCCAAACATCCTTCTTCTCCTGACCATGGTCATTCTCCTCGGCCTTGGCGAGAAGATGGCCGAGCGCTTCCTGCCGCTCTATCTCGTGGCGCTGGGGGGTGGGGCGCTGTCGGTGGGGATGCTGAACGGGATGGACAACCTGCTCAGCGCCCTGTACTCGTTCCCAGGCGGGTATCTGAGCGACCGGTTCGGCTTCAAGCGCGCCCTGATGGTCTTCAACCTGCTGGCGATGTTCGGGTTCCTGGTCGTCATCGTCTTCCCGGTCTGGCAGGCCGTCATCATCGGGTCGATCTTCTTCATCTCGTGGACGGCGATCTCGCTCCCGGCGACGATGAGCTTGATCTCGCAGGTCCTGCCGGGGAATCGGCACACGCTGGGGGTCTCGCTGCATTCGCTCGTCCGCCGGATCCCGATGGCGCTCGGGCCGCTCCTGGGCGGGGTCCTGATCACGCAGTTCGGGGAGGTCGATGGGACGCGCTGGGCGTTCGGGGCCGCCTTCGTCCTGGGCGGCGTCTCGCTGGTCTTCCAGGGGCGGATGATCGAGGCAGGGGCCGGACGCCTGGCTGGTGGGCAGCCGCAGGAGCGGCCCCTGCCGGAATCCAACCCGCTGCGGGCGGTCCGCGGCATCCCACCGGCCCTGCGGCGCCTGCTGGTCTCCGACATCCTGATCCGGTTCTGCGAGCAGATCCCGTACGCCTTCGTCGTGTTGTGGGTTGTGAACGTCGTGGGGGTCAGTCCCGCCGGTTTCGGGGTTTTGACGGCGATCGAGATGGCGACGGCCATCCTCATTTACATCCCGGTCGCGGCCCTGGCCGATCGGAGCGGGAAGAAGCCGTTCGTCCTGATCACGTTCGGGTTCTTCGCGGTTTTTCCCTTAATATTGCTGTTCTCCCGATCGTTTCCCCTGCTCGTCCTCGCCTTTATCGTGCGCGGCCTGAAGGAGTTCGGCGAGCCGGCCCGCAAGGCCCTGATCCTGGAGCTCTGCCCGGTGGAGGCGAAGGCCGGGACGTTCGGGGCTTATTACCTGGTTCGGGACGTGGTGGTATCGGTCGCCGCGTTCGGTGGGGCTTTTCTATGGCAGGTCTCTCCGGCGGTCAATTTCCTGGCGGCGTTCGGGTTTGGGGTGGTGGGTTTGGGGTGGTACGGGTTCTTTGGGCGAGATCCGGTAAATGTGTAGATGACAGGCAAGCCGATTATTCGGTCTTCTCGACCTCGGCCAGGATCTCTTCAATCGCCCGGCGCGCGTAGCCAACTCCCACCGGGTTGGTATTCAAATAATACGGGATGAAGATCGCCGCCTGGGACAGGGCGTGCCCTCGCCCGCGCCGCCAGGTGGCCGCATCCACCTCCAGCGCCTCCCGAAACGCGGCCCGGCTTTCCCCTGAGAACAAACCCCAGGCGATCATCAGGTCGCAGGCCGGGTCGCCGACGGCCAGCCCGCCGAAATCGATCACGCCGGTCAGCCGGCCCTCATGAAACAGCAGGTTCCCGGGCAGCACATCGCCGTGGATCCAGACCGGCGCGCGATCCCAATCCGGAGCTGACAGGGCGGCCTCCCATGCAGCCGTCAATTTGGCCGGGTCGTACATGCCGTCTAGCTCGGCGATCGCCCTGCGGGTGTCCCGGTCGCGGGCGGCCAGCGGCAGGCCGCGCACGTTGTGCTCCGCAGCCGCGGGCCCGCCGGCCGGGTCAATCTGCTGCAGGGCGAGGAGGAAATCCGCCATATCGCGGGCGGCCTCGACGGGATCGGCCAGTTGTGCGAGGGTCGCCGGCGCCCCCGGCAGCCAGGGGACGACGGACCAGCGCCAGGGATAGCCACCCGCGGGTTCACCCAGGGCCAGCGGGGTCGGGACCTCCACCGGAAGAAGCGGAGCGAGCCGCGGCAGCCAGCGGGCCTCCTTCTCCGCCTGGCCGGACGCCCAATGGATCCGGGGCAGCCGGACGGCAAGGTCTTCGCCGAGCCGGTAGATGGCGTTGTCCGTTCCGGCGGAGGCGACCGGCGTGACCGGCAGGTGCGCCCAATGCGGGAACTGCGCGGCGAGCAGCCGGTGCACGAGGTGAGGATCGGTCCGGACCTCGCCGGTGTGCATCTCCCCCGGCGCCGGGGCCGGGGAGCCAGTGGTTTCTTGTTCCATTAATTGAGTAGAATACCACCACAGAGAGCACGGAGTTCACAGAGACAAATTAAAATATCTCCGTGATCTCATAGATGTATCCTTTTTATCCAACAATCACAGGAGCCCAACGATGAACGACGATTATCTCGCACAGCTTTTCAAACACAACAACTGGGCCAACCACCAGATCATCCGCGCCTGCATGACCCTGACCGACGAGCAGCTCGACGCCGCGCCGGTCTCCGCCACAATGGGGACGATCCGGGAGACCCTGCAGCATTTCGTCCGCTCGCAGCACGGCTATCTGTCAATCCTGACCGTCCCGGTCGAGGAGCGGGTTCGGATCGAACCGGAATTCGCCGAGCTCGAGGCGGCGGCGGCCAAAAGCGGCGCCGGGCTGCTGGCCCTGATCCGGGGAGAGACCGCGGGCATGCCGGCCCCGCTCAAGACGCGGGACGGGTACGCCGTGGAACCCTCGGTCGTCCTGAACCAGGTCATCAACCACGCCACCGAGCACCGCGAGCAGATCAAGAGCATGCTCACGGCGCTGGGTGCGACCCCGCCGGACATCGATGGGTGGGATTTCGGGTTAGCGGTTGGGGCGTTGAGAAAATTGGAGGTCGAGGGCGAACGATCCTAGCACGTAGAAGAATGTCGATCGTTGCGAAGGAGCCGGAAATGGATTCTCGAAAAAAGCTGATCGTTGAACCGGCGCCGGGTGAGGACCCGGGGATCGGAGGCTGGCTGTGGGCCATTGAGGACGCGCGCCGGCGTACGGGGGAGGAACTGGAGCACGTGACCCCGCCGGTGATCGACTGGCGCCCGCCGGACGAGGAAGTCAGCATCGGGTCCGTGTTGTACCATGTCGCCGTGATCGAGGCAGACTGGCTTTACGTCGAGGTACTCGAGGAACCGTTCCCTGAGGCTGTGACCGCCCTGTTCCCCCACGGCGTCCGGGATGAGGCAGGCCGGCTCGTCCTGGCGGAAGGGGAGAGCCTGGAAGCCCATCTCGGTCGCCTGGCGGCAGTGCGCAGCCGGCTGCTGGCCGCATACCGGGGAATGGATCCGGACGAATTCCGCCGCGCCCGCGCGCTGCCGGAGTACGACGTGACGCCGGAATGGGTCCTGCACCACCTCATGCAGCACGAAGCCGAGCACCGCAGCCAGATCGGCAGCCTGCGGATGATGGCTGCGGCGGCCCTTTCCTCCTAGCGGCCCTGTTCTGCGACCGGCCGGCTGCAGCCGGCGCCGGACGAACACTGTGCTCGAACAGAAACACTTCGATCGGATCGCAAAAACGATCCCGTTCCTCCAGGAGCCCGATACCCGGCTGGCGCTGGATTTCCGGCGCAGCGCGTTCTATGCTCGCTTCCCGGCGGGGCGGGATATTTTTGTCGAAGGCGGCCGGGTCGATGGGATCGCGCTGTTGATGTCCGGCGTAGTGCGGGTGTACAAGATCGGCGAGACCGGCCGCGAGATCACCCTCTACCGGTTCGGCGAGGGGGAATCTTGCGTCATCACCGCCAATGCGATCCTCAATACCCAGCATTTTCCGGCCATCGCCGTCGTCGAGCAGGACGCTGAAGCCGTCATGATCCCGGCAGACGCCTTCATCGATTGGGTGCGCCGGTACGATCCCTGGCGCAATTTCGTCTTCCAGCTGAACGCGCAGCGCCTGACCAGCGTGATGGAGGTGGTGGACGAGATCGCCTTTCAGCGGATGGACCGGCGGATCGCGGCCTTCCTGCTCGAACGGGCCCGCAGCGGCCGACGGATTGAGATCACGCACCAGGCGATCGCCAACGAACTGGGCAGCTCCCGCGAGGTCGTCAGCCGCCTGCTGGAAGACCTGGCCGGGAAGGGCTTCCTCCGGCTCGGGCGCGGGGAGATCGACATCCTGGACGCTGCCGGCTTGCGAGGGAGCCTGGCATGGTGACATTGTCACATACAACCCGGTGGAACTTTCCTATACTGTCTCCAGATCGATTAATCCACCGAACGTGTGTGCGGGCCGACCGGCATGTTGCCGGTCTTTCGCCGCTCGATTACCGCCGAGATCGCTCGGCAAGGAGACAAACCATGAACCCGTTAATCAAATTCCTGGCTTCGACCGCCGGACGCATCCTTCGCATCGCTGCCGGGCTCGCCCTGGTTGCCTGGGGGCTGCTAGGCCTGACCGGTGCGACCGGGATCGTCGTGGCGCTGATCGGGCTGGTCCCGCTGTTGGCCGGTTCGATCGATGTTTGTGTATTCGCCCCGCTCTTCCGCAACCCGTTCAAAGGGGCTGAAATTCGCGGGGCAGGTCAATGATCGGATCCTTGCGGCATACTGGTTGTAAAGAGGTGCACAGTGAGCGCGCGTAAAAAATCCAGAAAAAAGAGCCAACAGCGGACCTGGTTCAAGAATCCGTGGCTGATCGGCCTGTTCATCGTCCTTGGCCTGGCGTTCGCCTGGACCTGGGGGCGCAACGCGGGGTCGCTCCCGCTCGAGATCTCGGTGGCGGAGGCGGCCGCCGGGCGGGACGCTGGAGCCTTTATCTTGGATGTGCGCGAACCGGATGAGTGGGAGGCCTTCCACATTCCCGGGGCTACCCTGATCCCGCTCGGCCAGCTCGCCGCGCGGGCAGATGAGCTGCCGTCCGGCCGGGAGATCATCGTCGTGTGCCGCTCCGGGAACCGCAGCGCCGAGGGGCGCGACATCCTGCTCTCCGCCGGGTTCGAGCAGGTCACCAGCCTGGCCGGGGGGATGCTGGACTGGCAGGCCGCCGGCTACGCAACCGTTTCCGGCCCGTAGAGGGCCGGGCGCCCACTGGAAAGGACCCGCCACGCGGGTCCTTTTTTGTTACCGGGATCGACATCCGGCCTTTCGTGTTCCGCGCCCGGGGCCTGATCAGGGAGAACGGAATGTGATACCGTAACGCCCCGCGTAACGTTTTTTGGACGCACCCTCGCTATGCTAGAATAAAAGGAGGGTGCCATGCGGACCCGTATTTCGAATCTTTTCCTCTGGATCTACATCGCTTCAGCCGGCCTGTTCCTGGCCGGTGTCCTGGTGCAGGTCTTCCTGGCCGGGCTGGTCGTCGTCGCCCGGCAGGCAGGCTGGGACAACCATATCGATCTGGGTCACGGTCTCGGGCTGCCCCTGATCCTGATGCTGATCGCCATGTTCCCAGCCCGGGTCCCGGCGAACGGCCGCTGGCTGACCGCCCTGCTCTTCGGGGTGTATTTCCTGCAGGCGGACGTCGTCATCTTCATGCGCGAAACCGCCCCGTACGCCGCCGCGCTGCACCCGGTCCTGGCGCTGTTCGACTTTCTGCTGGCTCAGCACCTGGTCCGGCGATCGGTCCGGCTGCTGCGCGGGGACGCCGTTCCTCTCGCAGGACGCGCGGGGGTGGGCGAATCGCTGGAACGCGGCGTGCCGGTCAGGGAGCCGTGAGTGCGGTGCTTATTAAAATCTTCCGATACCTTTATCTCATCCTGATCTGGGCCTTTCTGGCCGGCGTGGTCTACCAGACCTACACGGCCGGGTTAGCCGCCGTCGCGGAGACGACCGGCTGGTCGAACCATGTCGGGTTCGGGTTGCTCCTGCTCCTGGCAGCGCTGGTCCAGCTTATCCTGATCCGGCCCGCAAGGCTTCCGCGGCCCGCCGGATGGGTGAGCCTCGGTCTGTTCGTTACCGTCCTGGTCCAGGTCCTGCTCGTGGGGAACCGCGAATCAAACGCATCCGCACTGCACCCGGTCCTGGCGCTGTTCGTGTTCTGGATGTCCTGGTGGCTGGCGATGACGGCCGCGCGGACTGTCCGCGGCGCCCCCTCAAACGCGCTTGCAAGTGCGGGGGAAGATGCGTAAAAAACTCCTGCTGTCCGGCGCGATCCTGGCGCTGCTGGCGTCTCCGTTCTTTGGAGCGTACATCCTGGTCGAAAACCGCTTGAACAGGACTTACGTCCTACCGGAAGAGAGCCTGACCGTCACCGGGGATCCGGACCAGGTGGTGCGCGGGGAGCACCTCGTCACGGTCCTGATGGGCTGCACGGACTGCCACGCCGACGATTTGGGCGGCAAGTTTCTTTACGACGACTCTCTCTTTGGAAGCATCGCCGGCAGCAACCTGACGACCGGCGCGGGCGGGGTCGGCGGCGCCTACAGCGTCCTGGACTGGGAGCGCGCCATCCGCCACGGTCTGGACCAGGAAGGCCGGCCGCTGATCTTTGTGATGGCTTCGTACTACGCCGGGGTGGGCGATGAGGACGTAGCAGCCATGATCGCTTACCTGCGCCAGGTTCCTCCCGTGGACCGCGCACTTCCGGCGACCACCATCGGCCCGCTGACCCGGTTTTTCATTCTTACCGATCCCCACCTGCTGCCGGCCCAGGTGATCGATCACGACTCCGGCCACCTGCCGGCGCCGGAAGCGGCGCTGACCGCCGAATACGGGGCCTACCTGGCGACCGCCTGCACGATCTGCCACGGGGCCAACTTCGGCGGCGGTCTGTACGTCGGCTCGGGTTTGAACCTGACCCCCGGGGGTGACCTGCGCGACTGGGACGAGGGCGATTTCATCACTGCGCTGCGCGCCGGCCGGGTTCCCGATGGCAGGCAGCTCGACGATGAGAAGATGCCCTGGAAACGCCTGCGCGGTCTGACCGATGATGAGCTCCGGGCGATCTGGCTGCATCTGCAGTCGCTCCCGACCGTTCAGAGCACACCGGCGGCGGGAGGCGAATAAACCGGTGACCTCCGCCGCGGAAACCGCTCCCCGCTACGCGCTTCCGTCCCTGGCCCAGGCGTTCTGGTGGGTATTGGTCTTTGTTTCGTTCGGTCTGATCCTGGCCGGCATCCCCGGGCTGTACGTTGAGAAAGCGGCCCAGTACGCGCAGGAGCGCAGCCTGCAGGAACTGGGGGTCTCTCCGGAAGCGGCCGCGGGATCGTTCCTGGCGATCAGCCTGGCGATCGTCTCCGCCCACTATCTGCTGGGCTGGTTCCTGTTTCGCCGGCGCGCGGGCGATCCGATGGCGCTGATCGTCTCGTACACCCTGGTTTCCAACGGGGCCATCCTGCCGCTCTCCAACTTTTATGCCGGCCCTGGAGTGCAGCCCTTTATTATTCTGATGGTCAGCGCCGTTATCTACGTGGGGCTGGTCTCGAGCATCGTCCTGCTGTTCATCTTCCCGGACGGCCGCTTCGTCCCGGGCTGGACGCGTTATCTGGCGCTCCCATGGATAGTTTTTGCCCTGCTGTTCCTGGCCGCGGCTTCGCGGTTTCCCGATTGGCCGGGGATCCTGCAGACCGGGGGAATCCTGGTCATGCTGATCTGGGGGGGCGGCGGGGTCTTTGCCCAGGTCTACCGCTACCGGCACGTCTCCTCCGCCGTGCAGCGGCAGCAGGCCAAGTGGGCGCTGGCCGGGCTGATCGCCTCGGTCGTCGGGCCTTTCCAGTACGTGCTTCCTTTCGTCATCCTGCCTTCCCTGGCGGGCGGGGAAGTGCCGAACATCTTCTACCAGCGGGTGGGCGCGGCGTTCTTCACGTATTCGTTCCTGCTCGAGCAGACCGGGATCCTGCTGTTCCGCTTCGCCACCATCATCTTCCCGCTCTCGTTTGCGATCGCCATCCTGCGCTACCGGCTGTGGGATATCGACATCCTGATCAACCGGACCCTGGTGTACGGCACGCTTTCGGCCGTGCTGGGCGGCATCTACTTCACCAGCATCGTCGTGATAGAGTTTGCCTTTCGCTCGCTCACCGGACAGGATTCCCAACTGGCCATCGTCCTGTCCACCCTGGCGATCGCGGTGTTGTTCGTGCCGCTGCGTGCGCGCGTCCAGGCTTTCATCGACCGGCGGTTCTACCGGGATAAATACAATTCGCAGCGCATCCTGGCGCGTTTCGCCGCCGTCGTCCGCAACGAGGTGGATGTGAATACACTTTCCGGCGCGATCATGAACGTCGTAAACGAGACGGTGCATCCGAGCGAGATGTCCCTGTGGTTGAGAAAATGACAAAGTAGGGTTTTCTCCGCGCGATCTCAGGTGTTTTCCGAATGGATACCTTTCCACAGGGCGGTTAGGATCTGGGTAAGCAAGAAAATTCACCACAAGGAGAAAACCGATGCTCAACTGGGCAATAACTTTCCTGATCATCGCGGTCATCGCCGGGCTGCTTGGGTTCGGCGGGATCGCTGGGACGGCGGCGGGGATCGCGAAGATCCTGGCCATCGTGTTCCTGGTACTGTTCCTCGCCTCGCTGGTCTTTGGCCGGCGGGCGGTCTGATCCACGACGATCAATCTGGGCTGCGGCGTGGATGCCCGCGCCGCAGCCCTTTTTTCATTTGGAGGCAACCATGACCATTCGAGATCGATACGATGAACGCGAAGAAACGATTGTGGACGAGGATGGGGGTCACGTCCGTGAGGTCAAGATCCGGGAGGACCGCGTCGCGCAGCAGCGGGAGAGCACCGTCAAGGTCGTCCAGTTCATCACCCTGGGAGTCTGGGCCGTGCAGATCCTGATCGGTATGCGGGTCTTCCTTAAGCTGATCGCCGCCAATCCGACCAACGCCTTCGCAAACTTTATCTACAACCTGAGCGAACTGTTCGTGTGGCCGTTCACAGGGCTGACGAGCACCCCGGGTGCGGAGGGCTTTGTCTTCGACCTCCCGGCGATCGTCGCCATGATCGTCTATGCATTGGCGGGCTGGCTGATCACCCAGTTTATCTGGGTCCTGTTCCACCGCCGGCACACCAACCGGATCTCCACCTACAAACGCGACTGAACGACTGTTCGCCTAACCCGCGAAAATACCTGATAATATAGCTGTAGCATGGAGCACGGTGGTCGCCCATCGTGCTCCATTTTTTATCGTCCGGCCATGTCGCGGAACCCGTTGATTTCGATCCGGGTAAGAATTGATTTGCCGACCTATTTCATCCACAACCCGGTCTCCGGGAAATCCGATGCCGGGGACATATTGGCCGCCATCAAAACCCAATTCGAAGGCCATGCAGAGGATTTCGAGCACTTCGAGACGCGGGCGAATGACTCCATCCCGGATATCGTCCGGGCAGCAGTCGACCGCGGATTCGACCTCATCGTGGCCGCCGGGGGAGACGGGACGGTGTCGGCTGTGGCGAACGGCCTTGTTTACAGCAAAGTCCCGCTGGGGATCCTGCCGCTCGGCTCGGGCAACGCCTGCGCCCGGGAGCTGGGCATCCCGCTGGACCTCGAACAGGCGCTCGACATGCTCACCGGCAGCCGGGCGGAGACCGTGATCGACACGTTCACCGTCGAGGGCCGGCATTATTTAATGAACATCAGCGTCGGGCTGAGCGCCAGGACGATGGCCTCTACGGATCGCAGCCAGAAACGGCGTATGGGAAAAGTCGCCTACCTCCTCGAGGGGCTCAGCAACCTGGCCGGGCTGCGTCTGCAACCTTTCAAGGTCCATATCGATGACCATCTTCTCCGGGTTCGGGCCTCCGAGATCGTGGTGGCGAATATGGGCCTTGTCGGTTTTAAGACTGTCCGGTTATCGCCCGACATCCATCCCGACGACGGCCAGCTGAATGTCTGCATTATCCGTGCATCGACTTTGGGAGGCTTTCTGAAGTTGCTGAGGAGCGCACTGCGCGCGGATCCGGGCCGGCAGCCGGAGCTCAAATGTCTTCCTGCGAAGCGGGAAGTCCGGATCGAGGCGGGCAGGGCGCAGGCCGTCCAGGGTGACGGCGAGCCGCTCGGGAAGACCCCCGTAACCGTCGGGATCGCCCCGGGCTCTCTCCGCATTCGGATCCCGGAGAGAGAAACGGCTGCTTGATTACTTAGAACCTATCCGAAAATTCTGAGGACTGGCGAATTTGG
>Ga0214472_10008783_pt1 | contig 10541 bp, 6 predicted proteins | sample RVTome_6_FD_207662 | JGI IMG/M metagenome (GOLD analysis project Ga0214472, IMG submission 207662) | Soil microbial communities from uranium-contaminated site in the Upper Colorado River Basin, Wyoming, United States - RVT140D175 | ecosystem: Environmental > Terrestrial > Soil > Contaminated >...
TCGATGGACGCGCGGGCGTCGCGCATCAGCTGGGCAGCCACCGACTCGAGCGCCGCACGCTCCTTCTCGGCGAGACGCGGCCGCGCACGCAGGAGGTTGCGCGTCTCACCCGGATCCTCGCGAAGATTGTAGAGTTCGTCCTCGGCGAGCGATCCCTCGAACCAGGCATCCACCGTCGCGATCAGCTGCCGCGGCGTGCGCGGCCACTGCGCCCACTGCCTCAGACGGTCCACATACTTGGTATCGCCGCGCAAGAGCGCGCGCGTGCGGCCGGGGCCGATATGATCGCCATAGCCCGCCTCGAGGAACACATGGTCGCGCCCCGCCGTCGTGCTCTCGCCCAGCAGCAAGGGGGCGAAGCTCCGTCCCTGTACCTGCTCGGGCGTGGCGATACCGACGAGGTCGAGCAATGTCGGCAGGAGATCCACGGCTCCGACCCGTGATTCGATGCGCACTTTGGCCGGAACGAGCCCCGACGCGCTGAAGATCAAGGGGATGTGCGCCGACGGCTCGTACGGATGCAGCCCGTGTTCGAAGAAGTAGCCGTGCTCCCCCAGACTCTCACCGTGGTCGGCTGTGAAGAGCACCAGTGTCTGTGCCTGGATTTCTGGATGCTCGTGCAGCCAGCTCAGGAGCCAGCGGCTTTGCGTGTCGCAGTAGCGAATTTCGCCGTCGTAGCGATCGATGCTGGCCGCGGGCTCCTCCGTCGCGCCGGATTCGAACATCGTATCGAAAGGCGGATCGGGGTCGTAGGGTGTGTGGGGGTCGGTGAAGTGAACCCACAGAAACCACGGCTGCGCGGCGTCGCCGTGCTGGTCGAGCCACGCGCGCGCGAGCTGCGCGCCCGTCTTCGCATCCTTGTGGCCGTGGAGATAGTCGTCAAAACCCTGATCGAATCCGAACTCGGGATAGAGATTCCCGTTGGTGACCGACGCGCCACTGCGATAGCCGGCCTCCGACAGGATTTCCGCCAGGGTGAGATTGCCCGGCTGAAGGAGTTGCTTCGGCGCGTGGATCCCGTGGGCGACGGGATAGGTCCCCGTCAGGATGGTCGCGAAACTCGGACTCGTCTTTGGCCGCTGACAGTGAGCGCGTGTCAGGAGCGTGCCGCTGGTGGCCAGCGAATCGATGGCCGGTGAGGTCGCGCGTCCGTAGCCGTAACAGCCGAGGTGGTCCGCACGCAGTGTGTCGTAGGTCAGAAGCAGGATGTTTCGGCGCGGAAGGTCGTCGCGCGCCAGCGGCGTCACCACCACGGGAGCGGGGAGGGAAACCGTCTTCGAGGGTGCGGGCGCGAGGATCAGGCCGGGGGCGGCCACAAGGAACACTGCTCCGGTGGCAACGGCCAGGCGACCCGAACGCGCCCGCACTCCGCCCGCCAAGAAGAAACGTGCGACGCGCAGCAACATCGCGAGCGCCACGAGCAGAAGCACGATCGCGGCGGCGAGGGCCGTGGCGCTGCCACGCTGCGCCTCACGCGCCAGGATCAACGCCCACAACGCGAGGTACAGCGCGAAGAGGAGCGGGCTGCCCAACGGGCCGCCGTCAGGGCGTCGGGCGAGTCGGGCCAACAGATGAGCGCATCCACCCAGCGTCGCCGAAAGCACGCCGAATATGGCGCAGTAGCGCAAGAAGCTGAGGGCGAACAGCGAACCGCTCTCGGCGATATACAGGCCCGCCGCGGCGAGCAACGACGCGTGCACGACGCCGATGAACACGCCACCCAGAAAATCCGCGCAGAGCGAGACCAGAAAGTTACGGATCGCCGGCCTCATCGGACGTAGCCCAGGGCTCGCAGATGCTCCAGCGTATGTTGATCGAGCACGGCCTCGGTATCCGCCTGAAGATAACGCGCTGCGCGTTCGTGCGCGTCTTTGAGGGCTTGCTCCCACTGCGCGCGCTCTTCACGCGTCGAGAGCTCGTTGCTCTCGGTGGGATCGTCAAGCAGATCGAACAGCTGTCGCCTGGACTTCTTGTCGAAGTGCGTCTGGACGATCTTGTGCCCGCTGTCGATCCATCCCTCCATCTCGTAGCCGGGCCCGTGGCGCAGCTGCGCGAAGACTCCTTCGCTCTGGAGCGCACCCTCTTCGATCTGCCACAGGAGATCGCGGCCGGCGAAATGCGCCGGCAAGTCGAGGCCAGCCAGCGGCAAGACCGTCGCGGGCAGATCCAACAGTTGTACGGTCTCGCTGCGGCGCCCGACGAGGCCGCGCTCTCGCGGCGGCTTCAGGACGAAAGGGATGCGCAACACGCCCTCCTGGAGCGAGTGGCCGTGGTCGTAGAGCCCGTTCTCCCCGAACTCTTCGCCATGATCGGCGACGACGAAGATGCTGGCATCTTCATAACGACCCACGCGCTGCAGGGCCGCGAGCAGATCGCCCAGCATGGCGTCGCCATAGAGGATGCGCTCGTCGTAGTTGGCGATCAACCGCTCGAGTTCGTGTGGCAAAAGCCCCTCGGCCCTGGCGAAGGGCCCGATCCCTTCGACATGGGGCGGCCGCACGGGCGAATCGCCGTCGTGCGGACTCAGCTCACCAAAGGCTCCGTCGTACGGCGGCGGACAGACATAGGGTGCGTGGGGCTTCATCAGGTGCACGTAGGCGAAAATGCTCTCGTCGCCCCGCTTGCCGAGCCAGCGATCGAAGGCCTCGACGATGTCGAAGCCACCATGCCTCTTGAAGCGTTGCCGCGGATCCAGATGATTGCTCCAACGAGCGACGGTCAGGAGCGGCTCCAGCTTGCGTTGCCGCACCGTGACCTGCTGCAGGAGATGCCCTGCGATGCTCTGCGCCGGCACATCGGGTTCGTTGGCAACGACATGGTCCGCGCCGCGACCGTAGCCGAACAGGGGCGAGACGAACGCGTTCTCGGCGAAGATCGCCGTCTCGTATCCCGCCAGATGCATCAGTTCGGTCAGCGTCGGCAGTCCCTTGGGCAATTGCGACGAGATGAGATGATTGCCATGGCTCGCCGGGTGCACGCCGGTGAACAACGAAGCGACCGAAGGCTTGGTCCAGCTGCTCGGCGCATATGCGTTCTCGAAGACCAGGGCCGTTTGGGCGAGGGCGTCCAGATGCGGGGTCGTCGCGCGCTGGTAACCGTAGAGTGAGCAGTGATCGGCTCGCAACGCGTCGAGCAGGATCACGACGATATCGTGCTTCTCACCTCTGGCCGAAGTAGGAGACTCCCCACGCGTGGACGAGGTCGGCCACCAGGCGAGAAGCGCGGTGAGGACGACGACGGCCGCGCCGAAGCCAAAGAAGCCGCCCGAGCGCGGGCGTGGCGCACCGACATAGAGCCGATAGCCGACGGCCCCGGCGAAGACCAGCGCGAAGAAATCGAAGAACAATGAACTCGGCGACAGGAGCGACGGCAGCCATACGACGTTCACGGCGCCGCCGACGATCACCAAGAGGGCGAGCGCCGGCAAGAGCGCGACCAGAACGCGACGCGCGACGCGCGGCCACCCCAGCGCAACCACGCACGCCGTCAGGAGCGCCGGCACGACATAGAGCGCGACAACCCCGAGTGTCGCGCTGCGGCCGAACGCCAGGGCGGGATGCAGGCGATGGAGCACGAGATCGACCGCGCCTGCCGCGCTGCCGACGGCGAGCGCGAGGGCCAGACCGCCGCGGAGAGCGGCGGCGCGGCTCATGATGCGTCGCTTGCTTCGGGTTCGATCGTGACGAGGGGGGCGTCTGGCTCGACGAGTTCCTCCACCTCGACATGAATTTCCTTCACCGTGCCGGCGAAGGCCGCGGGGAGATCGACTTCCATCTTCATGGCTTCGAGGCGGATCAGAGATTGCCCCTCTGCGACCGCTTCGCCCTCGGCAATCAGGATGGCCAACACGCGGCCCGGCATGGGCGAGCGCAACACAGGATCGCCGCGGCGCTCTTCCATCGCCTCCTGCTCCGCCTCGTCCATGAGATGGATATGATGGCTGCGGCCGTTGTAATGCACATAGAGTTCTCTGCCGCGCCGAACGAAGCGCAGCATGTGGTTGCGCCCACCGACTTCGAGGATGATGGAATTCGAATCGCAGAAGACCTCGCGCAGCGCGATGGCATCTCCGCCGTCGGAGCTGAGGAGCGAATGCTCGCCTTCCTGCTCGAGGGAGACGCCATGCACGTTTCCGTCGACCTTGAGCTGCAGCTTCATGAACCGGCCTCCGGTCGAAGCGCGAAGCCGGGCAACTCCTGCCAGAGCAAGGGGCGACGCGCCCCGGCAGGATCGGAGTTCGCCGCGGCGGGCGCAGGCCGTCGCAGCAGCAGCGTCGCCGCGCCGAGAATGATCTGTTCGTCCGCGCCGGGCGCCCTGCCGCCGAAGTCACCCAGATGATCCGCCAGGAAAGAGGTGTGCACGTTTCCCGCGGCAAATTGCGGATGTTCACAGATCGCGCGCAGATAGCTGAGATTGTTGCCGACGCCCAGGAGCACGGTGGCGCGCAACGCCTCGACCAGGCGACGGCGAGCGCTCTCGCGCGTCGGGCCATAGGCCACGAGCTTCGCGAGCATGGGATCGTAGTGCAGGCTCACTGCGTCGCCGTTGCCGACGCCGCTGTCGACGCGCAGTCCCGGGCCCGACGGGAGTTCGAGCAGGAGAATCTCACCCGTCTGCGGCAGAAATGCCTGGGCGGGATCCTCGGCATACAGCCGCGCCTCCATGGCGTGGCCGCGCGCCTTCAGGTCCGCCTGTTCCCACGCCAGCGGCTCACCGGCCGCGACACGCAGCTGCTCGGCGACGAGATCGACGCCGAAGATCATTTCGGTCACGGCGTGCTCGACCTGAAGACGCGTGTTCATCTCAAGAAAGAAGAACTCGCCCGTCGCATCCAAGAGCATCTCGACGGTTCCCGCGCCCTCGTAGCCCACCGCTCGCGCGGCCGTGACCGCCGCTTCGGCCATCTTCGCCGCCGTCGCCGCGGGCAGCCGTGGCGCCGGCGCCTCTTCGACGACTTTCTGATGCCGCCGCTGCAGCGAGCAATCTCGTTGGCCCAGGTGCAGGACCTTGCCATGACTGTCGGCGAGGATCTGGATCTCGACATGGCGCGGCCGGATGAGTTGGCGCTCGAGATACACCGTGGCGTCGTCGAACGCGCTCTTGGCCTCGCGCCGTGCGGCGGCGATGGCAGCCTGGAGTTGGTCGCTCGAATCCACGGCGCGCATTCCCTTCCCACCCCCACCGGCGGCGGCCTTCACCAGGAGCGGATAGCCGACACTCGCGGCGATCTTCTGCTGCTGTTTCGCCGTGGCCTTCTCGGGAAGCTCCGCGCCGGGGACGACGGGCACGCCGGCGGCCTGCATGCGCGTCCGCGCCTCGGTCTTGATGCCCATGGCGGCGATGACCTCGGGGGACGGCCCCACCCAGATGAGACCCGCGTCGCGGACGCTTGCAGCGAACGATGCGCTCTCGGCCAGGAAGCCGTAGCCGGGATGGATCGCGTGTGCGCCGGAGCGTCGCGCGGCCTCGAGAATCTTGCCAGCCTGCAGATAGCTCTCGGCCGCCGTCGCGCCGCCGATGAGTTCGACGCGATCGGCGAGGCGCGCGTGCAGCGCCGTGCGGTCGACATCGCTGGCGATTGCCACCGACTCGAGTCCCAGCTCGCGACAGGCACGGAGGATGCGCACGGCGATCTCGCCGCGATTGGCGATGAGGACTCGCTCGATCTTCGCGCTCAAGCCTCGTCCTTGCGGCTGGCCCACGCGGCGCTGCGCTTCTCGAAGAAGGCGCTGAAGCCCTCCTTGGCTTCGGGGGTCGCGCGTTGGCGGGCGATGTAGCCCGGCGTGCGCCGTGCCGCTTCGTGCAGCGGCAGCGGCCCGATTTCGTCGAGGAGCCTCTTGCAAGCCGCCTGCGCCGTCGGCCCGCCGAAGCGGAGCTGTTCCAACATGGCCTCGACGGCGGCATCGAGTTCTTCGGCAGGCACGACCTGATCGCAGAGGCCCAGCTCCTGCGCCCGCCGCGCCGCGAAGCGCTCGCCGCTGAGGAAGAGACGGCGGCAGGCCGCCGGACCCAGGCGGCGCAGCACGAAGGGAGAGATCACGGCGGGTAGGATCCCGAGCCGCACCTCTGTCAGGGCGAATTTGGTGTCTTCAGCGGCGATGACGATGTCGGCCGCGGCGACCAGGCCGACTCCCCCACCGATGGCGGCGCCGTGCACCATGGCCACGACGGGTTTCGGACAATCACTGATGGCGAGGAAGCAATCGCTGAGCGCCCTGGCGTCTTGCAGGTTCGCCGCCTCGTCGAACTCGCTGAGGCGGCGCATATAGCCGACGTCGGCGCCCGCGCAGAAGGCCTTCCCTTCCCCAGACAAGACGACGATGCGAATCTCCGCATCGTTCCCTCCCTCGCGCACGGCAACGGTGAGATCGCCGATCATGTCTTCGTCGATGGCGTTGCGCACATCGGGCCGGTTCAGGCGCAGATGCAACACATCGCCTTCGAGGCTGCGCAGCAGTTTTTCGCTCATCTGCCGTCTCCCTCGTCGGCCAATTCGACCAGCGTGCGGTCCACCTCGACCTCCATGGCCAAGAGCGCGTGACTCAGGGTCTTTCCCTGGGCGTCGATATGGAGACTCAACGTGCCGCCGCCGCCGAGACATTCGTGCAGCAGGAAGTTGAGCGCCGCCAGATGTGGGACCTCGAAGCGATCGACCGCACCGTGGCAGATTCCGGCAAAGCGCGTCTTCACGCGGTCGGAAGTCATGGTTTCGCGCAGATGAGAGTAGATCGCCGGATGGCGCGCGATGAGTCCGATGTTGCAAGTGTCGCCCTTGTCACCCGAGCGGCCGTGGGCGACACGCGAGAGGGGAACGCGCAGCTTCTCGCCGCTGGGCGCGGGGACTTCGACCAGATCGACCTCTTCGTGGACCTCGACGCGGCCGCTGCCGCTGCCGTGCCCGAAGGGGATCTCCTCCTCGATCGTGTCTCCGGCGCCGCTCACGCGGATCCGCGCGCTGCACAGATCGCGCGGGATCAGCGTCGGCCAGTAGGCCGCGACTTCCTGGACGGGTGGACGGCCGCCGGTGACCGCCACACCGGGCGGTCCCGACAGGATGAGCGCCGGCAGCATCTTGCTGAAGGTCGTGACCTTCTCGCGATCGTGATCGCGCACGCCGAAGCGCAAGAAAATCTCGTTGGCGTCGCGCGTGGGCGAGACGGGACCCCAGCAGGCATCCGCGCCGACATACTCCGTCAGCTTGGCCTCGAAGTCGGGCAGGCGCTTCCAGAGGATCTCGGCGAACTTCTCGCACTTATTGCGGGCATGAGGTCCGCACACGATGACGCCGCCGGACGCCTTGAAGCCGTCGGAATGACTCATGGAGACCTTCAACAGATCCGTCGGCGCCGCTCCGCGGATGCCGCAGACGCGCACGCGATTTTTGCCATCGCTCTCGACGCGTATGCTCGAGAAGTCGGCCACGACATCGGGCGTGATGTAGGCCTTGGGGTCGCCCATCTCGTAGACGAGCTGTTCCTTCACCGTCTGCAGACTGACGAGTCCGCCGCTGCCTTCGTGCTTGGTAATGACGAAACTGCCGTCGGCGGACATCTCGCAGAGGGGATAGCCGATCTCGTGAAAGTCCGAGACCTTCTCGTAGTCGGTGAAATTGCCGCCCGTGCTCTGGGCACCGCATTCGAGGATGTGTCCGGCGATGATGCCCGAGGCGATCTGATCGTAGTCCGTCGAGGACCAGCCGAAGCGCTGCATCATGGGCGCCACGGTGATCCCCGTGTCCGTCACGCGTCCGGTGACGATGAACTGCGCGCCCAACTCCAAGGCGCGCACGACGGGCGCGGCGCCGAAGTAAGCGTTGGCGCTGGTGATCCGTGACGCGACTTCCGAAAACGGCCGGCCGTCATCCATGTTGGAGAGATCGACGCCAGACGCCGCCCAACCGGCCAGCTGATCGAGAAGGTCGTCGCCCGCGACCATGCCCAAGCGCGGCGAGAGACCCTGCTGGGCGGCGACCTCTTCGAGGGCGCGGATGCAATGCTCGGGTTTGACGCCGCCGGCGTTGGTGATGATGACGATGCCGCGCTCGACGGCCGTGGCCATGACATCGCGCATCTGGTCGACGAAGTCGCGCGCGAAGCCGGCCCCGGGATCGCGGGTCAGCTGCTTCTGCAGAATCGACATCGTGATCTCCGCCAGGAAATCCAACGTAACCACGTCGATCGGGCCGCCATCGATCTGCCGGCGCAGCGCCGAGAGATCATCGCCCCAGTAGCCACTGGCGTTGCCGATGCGCAGTACGTCCATCGTCGATCCTTCTCGCGCGGGGTTCTTTCGGCGGAAGCCGCAAGTATAGGTTCGGCCGCGGGGAGCGTCCACCCGATGCGCGCCGAATCGGTCATTTCCGGCGACCAGGGGCCGGATGCGGCGGTCAGGCAGTTGCCGGTCGCTAGAAACCCGCGATTCCTTTATATGTATAGTCTCGTCGAACGATCTGCTGCCCCCTCCTGCAGGTCGCCTCCTGATCCCGCAGCGAGATTCCATTTCTATCAGGCCAGAGGTAGCAGAGCATGGATTTCAAGGCGATCGAGTCCTTTGTCGAGGAACGTTGGGAGAAGAGCATTCTCCCCACGCTGACGGAGTACATCAAGATTCCCAATGAGTCGCCCCAGTTCGATCCGAACTGGCAGGCCAACGGGCACATGGACAAGGCCGTCGATCTCATCGGTGGCTGGTGCCGCGACGAGACGATCAAGGACCTGAGTTTCGAAGTTGTGAGGCTTCCCGGCCGCACACCGCTGCTCTACATGGAGATCCCCGGAGAGATCGACGAAACCGTGCTGCTCTATGGACATCTCGACAAGCAACCCGAGATGACGGGTTGGGAAGAGGGGCTCGGGCCATGGAAGCCCGTGCGGCGCGGCGACAAGCTCTACGGCCGTGGCGGCGCCGACGACGGTTACGCCGCATTTGCGTCGCTGACGGCCATCCGTGCGCTGCAGGAACAGGGCGTCCCCCACGGCCGCTGCGTCGTCGTCATCGAAGCCTGCGAGGAGAGCGGCAGCCCGGACCTTCCCTTCTATATCGACCATCTCGCCGATCGCATCGGCACGCCGAGTCTGGTGGTGTGCCTCGACTCCGGCTGCGGCAACTATGATCAGCTCTGGAGCACGACCTCGCTGCGCGGCATGATCGCCGGAACACTGAAGGTCGAACTCATCCGCGAGGGCATTCACTCCGGCGACGGCAGTGGCATCGTCGCGTCGAGCTTCCGCGTCCTGCGTCATGTGCTCGATCGCCTCGAGGACGCAGAGACCGGCAAGATCCGCACCGCCGAGTTCCACGACAAGATCCCGGCGCAGCGTAAGGAACAGGCGAGCGCCGCGGCCAAAGTCCTCGGCGACTCGGTCTACACGCAGTATCCCTTCCTCGACGGCGTGACACCGATCGCGAAGGATCTCACCGAGCTGGTGCTCAATCGCACCTGGCGCCCGGCGCTGGCCATCACGGGCGCGGGTGGACTGCCACCTCTGTCGAGCGCGGGCAACGTCCTGCGCCCCTATTCGGCGCTGCAGCTTTCGCTGCGCCTGCCGCCGACGGTCGACGCGGAGGCCGCGAGCGTCAGGCTGAAGAAGCTCCTCGAAAAGGATCCTCCCTACGGCGCGAAGGTCAGCTTCGAATTGGAGCATCCGGCGACGGGGTGGAATGCCCCGGCCCTGGCCGATTGGCTGGGTGAAAGCGTGAGCGAGGCCTCGGAGGCCTTCTTCGGCAAGTCCGCCTGCTACATGGGCGAGGGTGGATCGATTCCATTCATGGGCATGTTGGGCGAGCGTTTCCCACGGGCGCAGTTCCTCATCACGGGCGTGCTGGGCCCCGCGTCGAACGCGCACGGTCCCAACGAATTCCTCCACATCCCGACGGGGAAACGCCTCACCTCATGCGTCGCCAAGGTGCTGCACGATCACTATCGCAACTTCAAGGGCTAGGCCCGAGCTTCGGAACGAGCGCTGGCGATGTCCTGGCCTGAGCGCTAGCGATGTCCTGGCCTGAGCGCTAGCGATGTCCTGGCCTGAGCGCTAGCGATGTCCTGGCCTGAGCGCTAGCGATGTCCTGGCCTGAGCGCTAGCGATGTCCTGGAATGTAGGGCCGGGTGAGATCCTGCCGGCCCTCTTCCGTGACGCACACATTGTCTTCGATTCGAATGCCACCGAGCGGAATCATCGCATCGATGCGATCCCAATCGAAATCAGCGGCATGCTTCCCCGGGCGCAAGGGGTCCAGGAGCAGTGGAATGAAGTAGAGCCCGGGCTCGATGGTGACGACATTGCCCGGCTCGAGCGCGCGCGTGGTGCGTAGGAAGGGATAGTTGGCCGGCGGCGCGTTCTCGCCGCCCTTCGGCTTGGCCTGTCGGCCGCCGATGTCGTGGACCTGGATGCCGAGATGATGGCCGAGCCCATGAGGGAAGAAGGCGCTGCCGTGTCCGCGCTCGAAGGCGGCGTCCTCACCACAGCGCACCAGACCCGTCTCACAGACGATGCCCACGATGCCACGCATGGCCTGCTCGTGCAGGCTGACATAGTCGACCC
>Ga0214472_10008784_pt1 | contig 10541 bp, 11 predicted proteins | sample RVTome_6_FD_207662 | JGI IMG/M metagenome (GOLD analysis project Ga0214472, IMG submission 207662) | Soil microbial communities from uranium-contaminated site in the Upper Colorado River Basin, Wyoming, United States - RVT140D175 | ecosystem: Environmental > Terrestrial > Soil > Contaminated >...
CACGCAAAAAAAATTGCTGCAAAGCTACTCTGCCAAACCGACATACGTGAAATTGACGAAATGGGCGCCTCTGCAATTCAAGAGGTAGCCAACATAATGACAGGCTCGTTTTTTAACGCACTCTCTCAGGGAACTGGGTTTCGTGTTGATCTTTCCACGCCGAATTTTGCCAGTGATGAGTTACACTCGCTAATCGATAATTCAGTTAAAGACGTAATGAATCCAATCGAATTTGCTGTAGTAGCTGATGTCGAACTAGTTGGAAGAACCAGTGGGACAAAATTACACATGATTATAATGCAAAACCCAGACAACGCAAGAAAGCTACTTGCAAACCATTCTGATAAACCTGATACAAATAATCAAGTAAACTCTGGATCGGTGGTTTTGGCCCAAGAAACTGCAGAACCGTATACAATTGGCGGTGGGAACACAGAACTTGATGCATTACTGGGCGACATACTACAGGAGAACAGTAGTTGAGTTTTACAAAACAAACTCAAGTCAATAACGTTATTGAAATTGCAATGGGGGGCTTGGGAATCACTTCTCCGGAAAAAAACATTCTGCAAACGTTTGTTGGCTCTTGTGTTGCAATCTGCATCTATGATCCACAAGCAAAGATTGCCGGCATGGCTCATGTGATGCTTCCAAAAAATAATTCTTCTGATCCTACCCCAAAACCGGAAGGCAAGTTTGCTGATGTTGCACTCAAAACTTTGTTAGAGCGACTTGTTGCAAATGGAGCAAAGCTGAGCAGACTAAAGGCAAAGATGGCAGGTGGCGCCAATGTTTTCCAAAACGAAGGAAAACAGACGATCTTTAACATAGGACTGCGAAATGTCGACACAATCCGATCAACACTTGCAGAAAAAAATATCTCAATAGTGTCTGAAGATGTTGGAGCCAATAATGGCAGATGGGTAATTTTTGATGCCAAGTCATCTGAAATGAAGGTAAAGGAAAGAACAAAGGGTGTGAAAGTCATTTGAATTCGAGCCAAACAATCTCTGAACAACAAATAAAACAAATTGAAAGAATAATGCTACAAAGAGTTGGAAAGGACCTCCGACAGTTCAAAAGACCATTTCTAAACAGACGCATTACTGCACGCATACGGGCAGTAGGTGTTATAGACGGCTCTGAATATGCAAAGCTGCTAGAGTTAGATTCAAGTGAGCCATCTTTATTGTTTAAGAGCTTTTCAATTAATGTAACCGAATTTTACAGAGATGCATTTGTCTGGAAGTGTCTTTCTTCACAAATAATTCCACAAATTCTACAAAACAACGGTACCTTATCACTGAAAGTTTGGAGTGCTGGTTGCGCCTCAGGAGAAGAACCCTACAGCCTTGCTATTTTGCTCAAAGAAACCATGGGATCAAAAAATTTCAAATTCAGTATAGTTGCAACCGATATCAACACAGAAGCACTGCAGCGAGCAAAAAAAGCCCAATACCTTTCAGCAAGTTTGAAAAACTTGTCTCCTGAGCTGATTGCAAAATATTTTGTCAAGGTAAGTGATGATATGTACGAAGTAAGTGATCAAATAAAGCAACTTGTAGTCTTTGAACACGGTGACATTTTGTCTTTTCAGATAGATCGGGCCAATCTAATTACATGCCGTAACGTTTTGATCTATTATGACAAGCCTACTCAAGAGCTAATCTTTAAAAAATTTCACAAAACCCTAACAAAAAACAGCTATCTTGTCATAGGCCAAGATGAAACTATGATGGGCGTAGAGGCTGCAAAGTTATTCTCATGTGTACTTCCACGTGAAAGAATCTACACTAAGGTGCTACAATGATGACTAATCTTTGTAAAACAACCCCCTCATTTCTAAAATATGTTTCACTGATATTGTCTGATCATCGCAAACACACTCTAGATTATTATTTTATTAGAAAAACAACCTTCATGAATTCATCATATATCTCAGCTCTAGTTATTACACAAGCAAAACAGGGGATCATTTAATGTCAACACAAGTAACAACTTTTGACTCATTTCAGGCAGTAACTTTTGCTTTGATGGACAGTCAGAAAAAGGAAGAATATGCAATACCAATAGAGCAGGTACGCGAGATCCGCGCAGTAGAGTCAATTACCAAAATTCCAAAGGCAAAGTCTTACGTAAAAGGAATAATGAACCTTCGCGGCCTCATCATCCCAGTAATTGATGTAAAGGAAAAACTCGGACTGATCTCAGATGGAAAATCAAACGCTGCAAAGCAGAGAATCCTAGTTGCCGAGGTAAGTGGTACACTCACCGGCCTTCTAGTCGACGAAGTTGACCAGGTAATGCGCCTTCAGACAAAGGACATAGAGGCAGCACCTCAAAGTGTACTAGAATCACACAACTACATTAAAGGAATTGCCAAAATCAACAACAAACTAATTGTTCTACTCGATGCCGTAAAACTACTTGAGGATTCATCTTCTGCGATCAGCGAAGTAATGGGAGAAAATAAACAATGAGCTACGCCCCAAAGAAAATCCTTGTTGTTGACGATGCCTCGTTTATGAGGACTGTTCTAAAAGACATCATAAAAGGAAATGGTCTTGCAACAGAAGTAATTGAGGCAGGAGACGGTGTAGAGGGGGTAAAGGCATACCAGACCCAAAAGCCTGATCTTGTTACCATGGATGTTAACATGCCGCGTGCAGATGGAATTCAAGCACTACGTGCAATAATGAAGATCGATCCGGCAGCCAAGGTAGTAATGGTGACATCTGTAGAACAAAAGCAAATAGTCCAAGACGCCATGAAGCTTGGTGCAAGAGATTACATTGTAAAACCATTTGATCGAAGCAATGTGGGCCTTGTTCTAAACAAGGTACTAAGACAACGATAGGGGCAAAAACTAATGCAAGCATGCGCCATAACAAACGAGGAACTCAAGCATCTTTCTGAAATCTTCAACAAATGCATCTCAACTAAGACAGTAGATGCGTTAACCGTGATTTTGGGCGAGTCAGTCCACCACAAAATAGGCAAAACAAGACTGCTTGACTTATCGGAGCTTGATGAGCTGACCCCAGCATTTGCAGACACTGAAAACATGTCGGCCGTATATCTGAAGCAGACAGGGGATGTCAACGTAGGCGTACTATACTATATGCCTGAAAAAGACGGCAAAAGATTTGCAGCAAAGCTTTTGGGCAAAAAAAGGCTAGGTGCATTTACAAAGTTAAGCAAATCATCTCTTTCGGAAACGGGAAACATTCTTTCCGGCTCGTTTTTTAACGCATTATCAAATGAGCAGGACTGCAGAACTTCGTCTGAGGTCCCTGGCTTTGCAGTTGATACATTCAGATCACTCTTAGAGTTTCCAGCAATGGATATTGGAATTGAAACACAATCACTGGTTGCATGTACTGCCGAATTTTATTCGACAAGTGATCTAAAGCTTCGAATGTTAATCATTTTAGATCCAACAAGCGTCAAAAAATTGCTTGAGAAACACTAGATTCTAAATCTCTTACTGATAATCAAGGCAGCGACAATTGCTGCAGGCAATATGGCAAACACAAGTGAACCGAATTCTGGCACCACCGTTATTCCAAACTCTGTTCTCATGTCTGTGCCACGCAGCTTTTCAAACTTGATTGATGTATGACCAGTTTGTTTTTCCAAGAAGGTATAGTCAACAAAATCTCCACCAATTCGTGCGTTTCCTGATTTTTTGTATAACTCTTTTCCGTTTTGCAAGATGATCAGCTCATAAGTTGTGTTGCGGAGCGGTTCACCCGTCTTTGCGTCTCTAAAAGTAAAGATGAATTTTGTGTTCTTGTTTGGTTCAATTATTATTGGATCCCAGGAAAGATCAACTTGGACTTCCTCGTTTTTGGTCATGGCAATAACTGGAAAGACAAGTTGATTGCTTACCTCTAATGTAAACTGCATGTTTTGTGGATTTTCAACGCCTGCTGCCTTTTGTGCCTGCTTTAAGTAAGTGAGGGTGTCCTGAGAAATAACAAAGTGCACAATCCTTTCTTCCTCACTAGAGTAGTCATCTACAGTAACAGATGACTTGAATAGCTCAATTCCGTTTACTTTTCCTACATAGCTAGGCACAAAAAGGTCCACAAACTCCTTTGGAAAATGAACCTCTTCATGAACTACAGGAACGTGCGAGATGTTTTTCTCATCCCAATCAAAGGGCATCTCAAAGTATATGGCATTGGTGTCTGGATTGTAGTCAAAGCTTGATGCCTTATCGTAATAAGATCTGATTCCAAATTTGACATCGTTTCCATTTTTGTCATTTTCTTCATAGATATGATCTGTAACTACGGTCACATCTGCAACATAGGTTTGCGGATTTTCTACAATGTTTTTTGGATCATCAATGGTCCTAATCTCAATTTCAAAATGATAAAGGCCGCCAGAATTGAGAATTGGTCCAATAATTTCAATTGGTTTTGATTCTGTTTTATGCCAAGCGCCTGTCTCGGTATTTTTTTCTCCTCTGAGTTGTATCTGACCATCTGCAGTAGGAGTTACATGCATGTCTACTATACCATCTTCTGCCAAAAAGTAATCACTGAAAATCAAACCTCCTTCATGAAATAGGCTAATGTGATATGTTACATTCTCAACATTTTGATTCGTTAGAGAATCAATTGCACTGACAAATATCCTTTTTTCCACATCTTGAGAAAAAACAGTAGGTGTTATTTGAGCAGTAATTGTGAGTTTTTTTCCATTAATACTTGCTGTATTTATGGTATCAAACCCAAGTCCATGACCATAACTGTTCCCAATTTGGATTGCTGATGCAAAAATAACTAAACCAAGCAAAATGCCAAGTTTACTTTTGATCATAATGTAACCAGCTTGACAGTATCCATTTTTTTGTTGGTCTTGAAATTTCGTGTAATCATGCCAATTCTTTCAGCCTCACCATCTAGCATGAATAATTCAACACACTTGTTGCCGTGAATTTTGCTGTGTAGATGAGTAATTATCAGATCCTCAAAGCTATGCTTGAGTCCTGCAATAATATCGTCAAACTCGTCATTATGGACAGCAAGTAAAATTGCGTGTAGGTTTCCTGAAAGCTCGTCTTTTTGTTTTTCCTCAGAAACAAAGCTACGTATCCCAGCCCTAATTACTTCGGATCTGCCAGTAAAGCCCATGGACTTTTGCAGCTTGTCAAGCTCTGATAGCAACTCGTCAGTTAGCGAGATTGAGATGATTGGCATGCTGAATTTATTATTAAATTTGTTATAAATATAGCCATTAAAGTTATTAACTTTTTATAGGTTTATTAATAACTTTACGCACAAAAAAATATGAAAAAATCGGTAATGGCTGCAATTGGTAGCGGCATTATAGTCACAATAATAGTTAGTTTGTGGCTAGTTCAAATCCAACCTGCAACAATTCCAACCCAAACATCTGATCAAAATCAACCCATAATAGAACAAACCGAGGTTGCCGTTTCAAAAATTAAAGTCATTGCATCATTTTATCCACTTTATGAATTTACAAAAAATGTTGGCGGTGAGAAAGCCGAAGTTTCAAGTTTTATTCCAATTGGTATAGAACCGCATGACTGGGAGCCGAGCAGCGGTGACATATTGAAGCTTAAAGGATCCGATGTTTTCGTCTATAACGGTGCAGGATTTGAACCATTTGTAGAGCAATTAATTGATTCAGGAGAATACAACGATGTGGTTTTTGTAGAAAGCGCAAAAGGAATTGATCTGATATTACCTAAACATGATGAAGAAAAACATGATACTGAAACAGAAGACGAACATGATTCTGAATATGACCCACATGTCTGGCTGGATCCAATTCTTGTAAAACACCAAGTCACGACGATAAAGAATGCAATGATTGCAGCAGACCCACAAAACGCACAATACTATGAAACAAATGCCAACACATACAATGAAAAACTTGATAGTCTCGATTCGAAAATAAGAGAAGAACTATCAAACTGCAAAAAAGATACCTTTATGCCTTTTCATGACGCCTTTAGTTATTTTGCAAACAGGTATGGGTTAAAGATCTTTGCTCTTTCTGGAGTTGCACCAGAGTCAGAAACAACTGCAGCGGAGCTAAAAGAATTCATAGATTTTGTAAAAGAACACCAAATTAAAATCATATTTTCCGAAGAACTAATTGATCCAAGGCTTGCGGAGGTTCTTGCTGATGAGGCTGGCGCACAAGTAATGATCCTAAGTCCCTTGGAGGGCCTTACCAACGAGGATCTCGCAGCTGGTAAAACCTACATATCTAAAATGGAAGAAAATCTGGAGAATCTAAAGGTGGCACTTGAATGTCAATGAATGTATTGGAAGTAAATGATGTTTCAATAAAATACAACGGTTATCTAGCCGTAGATAAAATCAATTTTAGCGTAAAAGAAGGTGATCTGCTTGGAATCGTTGGACCAAACGGCGCTGGAAAGACAACCCTGTTTAAGGCAATAATTGGGCTGCAAAACTACACAGGCAGCATCAAACTGTTTGGATATGAAGGAAAAGACTACCACCCATTGCTTCCCCTCATTGGCTATGTTTCTCAAAAAGTCAATTTTGAGCAGAACTTTCCTGCAACTGTTCAAGAAGTTGTTTCTATGGGTCTTCTCCCAGAAAAGAAACTCGTCAAAGGTGCCATCCTTTTACAAAATTGCGGTTGTTGTTGGAGCAGAATATACAAGAAATTAGAAAAGGATAGCGACAAGGTTCTTCAGACACTGAGGACTGTTGGATTAGAGTCACTAAAAGACAGACGAATAGGTGACCTGTCTGGTGGAGAGCTGCAACGGGTCTTTATTGCAAAAGCACTCGTCAAGGATCCAGTACTTTTGATACTTGATGAGCCAGTGACTGGAGTAGATATGGAAGCACAATCCAAGTTTTACAATTTGTTGCAAACAATAAACAAAGAAAACAAGATCACAATAGTGTGGTCTTCTCACGACCTAGAAGCAATCTCCAAGCTAGCAAACAGGGTTGCATGCATGAACAGAAAACTGTTCTTCCATGGAGAAAAGGGTGAATTCTTCTCAAACAAGGAGCTCTTAAAGACATATGCCGAGTCTGCGATGCAGATGCACATGCACGACCACGATTAACCATGAGCCTTGAAATTCTAAGCTACAGCTTCATGCAAAAGGGATTGGTTGCAGGAATGGCAATTGCAATAATTTGTTCACTGATGGGCATATTTTTGGTCTTAAGACGTTATTCTCTTTTTGGTGATGCGCTTGCACATATGGCATTTGGTGGAATCTCTGTAGGGATGCTAGCTGGGGTGTACCCACTTTGGACTGCATTTGCAGTATCTGTGTTAGGTGCGCTGGGAATAACTAAGCTTAGAAAAAGCACCAAGATTTCTGGAGATGCTGCAATAGCAGTGCTTTTGGTGTCTGGCCTTGGTGTAGGCGTGCTTTTGATTAGCGCCACAGATGGGTTCAGAGTCGATTTGTTTAGCTTCCTTTTTGGAAGCATTCTTTTGATCAGCACAGAAGACACCTTGCTCATCTTGGGAATTAGTGCCGGAGTTGTTGCTGCACTGACAGCCTTACGAAAACAACTGCTTCACATGACATTTGATGAGGAGCAAGCAAAAGTAAGCGGCCTAAATATTGATAGACTAAACTACATTTTCGTTGTTCTTGCCAGTATTACCGTAATTACCTCAATGCGACTTGTTGGAATCTTGCTCATTTCTGCACTGATTGTTCTGCCAAACATCACAAGCATGCTGTTTGGGAAAGGCTTTAAGAAAACTGTAATTATCTCAATGTCAATTTCGGTGTTTTCTGTAGTTAGCGGAATAATTTTGTCATATTATCTGGATCTGGCGCCGTCTGGAACAATTGTGATGATAACAGTTGCAGTTCTAATTGGGACTCTGATTGCAAAATATGCTGGGATTGTAGGAAAATCCAAACCACTTGAATATCAAAAAGTTACCTAAAGTGAAGCGAGTTTTTCTTTTCCTCGTATTCTGATTCCAGCTTTCTTAGCCTAAACTTCTGCTCGTCATATTCTAGCTGCAGTTCTCGCTTTCTTGCATTTATTTCATCATAGCTGTCTTGCAGCTTTTCAATTTTCCCTCTAAGCTGGGTTAGCTCCAATTTTACTGCGTCTCTTTCCGGCTTCAAAAACGTAATGACTTCACGAACCTCATGTAGTTCCTCTGCAGCAGCCTTCTTTTCTTGGTATTCTGTCTCTGTTTTTTTGATCTTTTCTTTGAGTTCGACAAGCTCAGATTCAAGTGATTCCTTTTCAATATTCATATGGGTTAGAACGGCTTTGAACTCTCCAAGCTTTTCTTTTTCGGCTCGTTTTTCTTCAAATTCGGATTCAGCCTTTTTGATCTTTGCTTGCAATTGTTCAAGTTCTGCCAAAATAGTCTCCTTTTCTGCTTTGAGCGTGGTAACGTTAAACCTTACATCCTCAAATTCGTCCTTTGCAGCCTTTTTTTCTTGATACTCCTTCTCAGCGTTTTTGATCCTCACTCTAAGCTCTTCTAGGTCTGACTTGAGGGATTCTTTGTCTAGTTTGAGGTATTCAAGGACTGATCTTACGTCATCTAGTTCTTGCTTTGCAGCCAGTTTTTCTTCATATTCTTTTTTAGCCCACTCTATTTTTTGTCCTAATTCTTTTAGTTCCTGTTTTGGCTCTTTGTTTTGGGTTTCTAACTTTTTGACCTCGACTTTCAAACTATCTCGTTTTGTTTCTAATTCTTGAATTTGCGCCATCAAATCCCCAAACTCTTCTTTTTCTGCTTTTCTTTTCTCGTATTCTGCCTCTGCCTTTTTTATCTTCCATCGTAACTCAAGGAGTGTCTTTTCTCCTTCTTTGATCTCGTGTTGGGAATTTAGTAATTCATTTTCTTGTATTGAACCAAAATCCGTTGAATCGTTTAGTGACGTGGCGGCATCAAATTCCGTAAGATCTTGCGATTCTTCAGGCACATTCTTAGATATTTGAGTTAGCAAGCTTGAACTGACATTATCTGTGAGATCTTGATCTGAAAATCCCCTTACTTGTTGTCGTGCAGAATTTAGCTTTTCTCTGAATTCGATCAACTCTGATTCCTTTTGTTTAATATTATTTTGGAACTGCATCAATTCGTGTCGTATTGATTCAGTATCTGATTTTAAATCTGATAGGCCATCTTTTGTATGGTCGGTAGCAAGATCAACAACTTTGTAGTTGTCAATTGACTGTTTAGCAGCGATTTTAACATCAGCTAATGATTTCTGACTTGACCCAGAATTTTGAGCAGCCAGTCTTTCTATCTCACTGTATCTGTGGTCTTCCTGCGTGTTATACAAAGGATTATCGTATATGACATTAGCAATTTTGTTTACTCGTTGAAGGCCTTCTCTCATGGATGAAACAAGCTCGGCAGTTTCCCTCATCTCACTAGTCATTTCTGAAATGGATTTTGTGCTTTCTTCGAATATTTTGCCAGGCTGCAGTTCAGAGTCGGCTTGTGGGGATTGTTCTGTTTTTGCCTGTTCTGCAGATCTTGCCTCAGACGCATCCTTTAGTCGTTTTTTATAGCCACCTTCATTTTTTGATTCAGCCGAACCATTATTGTCCATATGAAAAATTGTATTAAGTCAGATAATACCGTCATGTCGTTCGAAAAGAACAAACGCTTTTACGCTATCATGGAATCAAGCCTTCGCTTATCGCGAACGCTTTTTACAAAAAACATCGAGGTTGCAATTATTCCAGCAGAGATAAACGGTGCTACGAATTCAGAATATTTCAGATCAAGTTCTGGTTGTTCCTGTACGATGCTAATTTGGGGGCTCTCAGATATGATGACACTTCCAAGCTTGTTTGCACGCTGTTCAACAAACCAGATATTTCCATCTTTGTCCGCAGTCAAAAATTGCGTGGCTGTGGATGTTGTCGGAATATTCACCTCGCCAAACTCACCTTTGTGGGGGTCATACACACCAAGCTTGTCTGCTGTGTGTTGCGCAATCCAGATGTTATCAAATTTATCCGGCGCAAGGGCAAAGGGAAGTGAATTTGGATCCGACACTGCAACTGACTCAAATGTCTGCAACACTGGATTAAACTTGGTTATGCTCAAACCAGTATGTTCTGAAATCCAAACGTTACCATCACCGTCAATAAAAAGTGCAAACGGCTCTTTTAGCGGTTCAGATGGTGCAAACTCCTGAATGTTTCCAGTTTGTGGCTCAATTACACCAATTTTCCCGCTTTGTGATTCTGCAAACCAAATGTCGCCATTTGCATCTTTTGTCAGAGCAACTGGACCTGATGGGTTTGTCGGAGTTTTGTACTCTTCAAACTGATCTGCGTCTTGATCATATTTTAGCAACATGTGCTGATCTATCAACGCAACCCAGATGTTACCATCAAGGTCTGTTTCAAGCGAGATTGGAATTGATTTTGCAGGAAGAGAAATGACTGTAAATTCCTCTCTGATGGGATCAAAATAGCCAATTTTACTTTCAGGCGTATCCGTAAACCAAATCTTGTCATCATTGCCGATTGTTAGAAACACTGTCGTTTTTCCTTCAA
>Ga0214472_10008785_pt1 | contig 10541 bp, 7 predicted proteins | sample RVTome_6_FD_207662 | JGI IMG/M metagenome (GOLD analysis project Ga0214472, IMG submission 207662) | Soil microbial communities from uranium-contaminated site in the Upper Colorado River Basin, Wyoming, United States - RVT140D175 | ecosystem: Environmental > Terrestrial > Soil > Contaminated >...
AATTGATACCCGTATTGAACCAGCGCCGCGACGCCGAAATCTGGGCGGCGTTCAACCGGCAGCACGGCGAGCCCCTGCCCTGCGCGCTGCATGTCGATACCGGCATGAACCGGCTTGGGTTGACGTTGGCCGAGGCGATCACGCTGACGCGCGACCTGACGATTCCGAAAACGCTGTCGCCCTGCCTGCTGATGAGCCATCTGGCCTGCGCCGACGAACCGGGCCATCCCAAGAGCGAGGAACAGGTCCGCGCCTTCACCGGCGTCGCCGATCATTTCCGCGGCGTGCCGCGCTCGCTCGCCAACAGCGCCGGCATCTTCCTCGGGCCGGACTACCATTTCGACCTGACCCGGCCGGGCATCGCCATTTATGGCGGCGCGCCGGTCACCGGCGCGGAAAATCCGATGCTGCCGGTCGCGAAACTGGAAGCGCGCATCCTGCAAATCCGGTATGCGGCGCGCGGCGAAACCGTCGGTTATGGCGCGACGGCAAAGCTCGCCCGGGCAAGCCGCATCGCTGTCGTCGGCGCCGGCTATGGCGATGGGGTTCCGCGCTCGGCCTCCGGTTCCGGCGTCGCGCTGCGCGAAGGCCCGAACGCGCGGCCGGCCCCGGTTGGCTGGCTGCTAGATTATTTCGTCCCGGCAATCGGCCGGGTGTCGATGGACCTGATGGCGTTCGACGTCACCGAGATTCCGCCGCCGCTACTCGAACAGGCCGAATGGATCGAGCTGTTCGGGCCGCATGTGCCGATCGATGCGTTCGCCTACGCCGCCGGTACGATCAGCTACGAGGTATTGACCCGGATCGGGCCGCGCGTGGAGCGGCTGGTGGTAGAAAATTGGGGACCGCAATGAAGCGATCAAAGATACTTTGTTGGCTACTTTCCGTTTTTCCGCTTCTCTTTTATTGCTCTGGGGCGGTCGCTTGCAGTCTCCCGCCAGGATGGTCCGACGAGAAAGAGTTCGATGAGGCGAACTATGTATTTCGTGCCCTAGTTACGAAGGTCGAAATAGACAGAAAGATAGAATCAGAACTGAATCCCAACGGTCTCGATATGTTTTTTGTGCGAGTTCATTTTGACGTACGTGAGAGCTTAAAAGGGAGAATAGAAAACGATCCCTATGCTCTAACATGGAACGCTTACTCCGGCGGTTGCGGTGTCCCCATGGTCGTGGGGCTCGAGTACCTGGTTTTCCTAATACCAATCTCGGGAAGTGAGCTGCCGCTTCAAGAAGGAGCGGATGCACTCGGTGCGATATCGAATTTTGGGACCCGCGCGCTGCCGCAGAATTCCAGCTTGATCGATTCGGAGATGACTAAAATTTGAAAACTCAGTGCAGGACGTCGATAAGGCAATGCCGTACAATAAATCGGCCGTTTGTATCGACATCCGCAAGACGAAAATCCGTATTCCGACAGCGCAAGAAGAAAAGGCGATTGTCCGGGCCGCTTTGTCCGATCCAGACAATCCACCGCTGGCCGAACTGAAACTCGCGGCGATGAAGTTCGCGCGCGACGATCCCGACAAGATTAAACATCTGAAACGGCTTGCGGCTCAATCCTAACCCGTTGACCGGGAACGCTCTTGCTATAGGAACATATCACGAACGCAGATCGATCAGACTGTCATGGCCAAAACCCCCCGCTCCCAGTTCGTCTGCCAGAATTGCGGCTCGGTATCCCCGCGCTGGTCGGGCAAGTGCGACGCCTGCGGCGAGTGGAACACGCTCGTCGAGGAAAACCCCGGTTCCGGCATCGGCGCGGCGCCGGGCGTGCGTTCGGCGCGCAGGGGCAGCCCCGTGGCGTTGGCGCCGCTTGCCGGCGAGATCGACGAGGCGCCGCGGATTTCGACCGGCATCGGCGAATTCGATCGCAGCACCGGCGGCGGCTTGGTTCCCGGCTCGGCGCTCCTGATCGGCGGCGATCCGGGCATCGGCAAATCGACGCTATTGATGCAGGTCGCAGCGGCGCTGGCGAAGGCCGGCCATTCGGTCGTCTACGTCTCCGGCGAGGAAGCGGTGGCGCAGGTGCGGATGCGGGCACGGCGGCTGAACGCGGTCGAAGCCCATGTCGGCCTTGCCGCCGAGACCAGCGTCGAAAATATCCTCGCGACGCTCGAATCGGGCCCGCCGCCGGCGCTGGTCATCGCCGATTCGATCCAGACGTTGTGGACCGATCTCGCCGATTCGGCGCCGGGCACGGTGACGCAGGTGCGCGCCAGCGCGCAGGCGCTGATCCGCTACGCCAAGAAAACCGGCGCCTGCGTCGTCTTCGTCGGCCATGTCACCAAGGAAGGCCAGATCGCCGGGCCGCGCGTGGTCGAGCACATGGTCGACGCGGTGCTGTATTTCGAAGGCGAGGGCGGCCACCATTTCCGCATCCTGCGCACGGTCAAGAACCGGTTCGGGCCGACCGACGAGATTGGCGTGTTCGAGATGACCGACGCCGGATTGCGCGAGGTCGCGAACCCGTCGGCGCTGTTCCTGTCGGAGCGCAGCACGGCGGCGCCGGGCGCGGCCGTATTCGCGGCGATCGAGGGCACGCGGCCGGTACTGGTCGAAATCCAGGCGCTGGTCTCGCCGTCGGCGCTCGGCACGCCGCGCCGCGCCGTCGTCGGCTGGGACCAGGCGCGACTGGCGATGGTGCTGGCGGTATTGGAGGCACGCTGCGGCGTGCGCCTCGGTGGCCACGACGTCTATCTCAACGTCGCCGGCGGCTACCGGGTGAGCGAGCCGGCGGCCGATCTGGCGGTCGCCGCGGCGCTGGTCTCCTCGCTCACCGGCGCGATATTGCCGGCCGATGCCGTGTTCTTCGGCGAGATCGGGCTTTCCGGTGCGACGCGACCGGTTAGCCAAGCGCAGATGCGCCTGAAGGAAGCGGAGAAACTGGGATTCGCGCAGGCCTATATCCCCGCCGGCGGCCGTGAAGGCGGGCGCGGCGCGCTGCAAGTGCGCGAATTCGCCGATCTCGGCGAGCTCGTCGCGACGCTGGCGGCGAAGCGGCACGGCGACGCGCCGAAGGCCCGTTGACCGGCCGCGCGCAATACGGCCAATACCTGTTACACAATGGAATGCCCAACGCTTTTTCGGTGGAAAGTTGCCTGATTCCAGTCTATTGGGACCGGGATTCGGACTGGTGGTCCGATACCGACATTTGCCGCGCCCGGCTGCGAGTTCCGGGGCAAATGTCGGAATCGAGGGACCACCCGCATATTTAGTTCTAGCGAAGCGAATTTGATATTTGACACGGCGCTTGCTGCAAGCGGGAATCAAATGTCAAATTCGCTTCGCTGGCGCAGAACCGCTACGGCGCGGCTGGCTGACGTCGCTGGCGTCGCAAAGAAAGTCTTGGGAAACGTTTTATGCCAATCACCCTTTTCGACGGGCTCCTGATCGGCCTGATGCTCGTATCCGGCGTGCTCGCGATGATCCGCGGTTTCTCGCGGGAAATCCTCTCGGTCGGATCGTGGATCGCCGCAGCGACGGCCGCCTTCTTCTTCTACAAGCGCCTGTCGCCGCTGGTTGCGCCCTATACCGCGCAAATCACCTCGAGCCAGACGGTCGCCGATGTGGTCGCGGCGGCGATCATCTTTGCGGTGACGCTGCTGGTCGTCAGCCTGCTGTCGATGCGGATTGCCGATTTCATCGTCGACAGCCGGATCGGCGCGCTCGACCGCACCCTCGGCTTCGTGTTCGGCGCGGTGCGCGGCGCACTGCTGGTCGTGGTCGCGCTATTGTTCTACAACTGGCTGGTGCCGAACAACCAGCCGGGCTGGGTCGCCAACGCCAAATCGAAACCGGTGCTGGAATCGATCGGTGAGAGCCTGGTGCAGTTGCTGCCCGACGACCCGGAAAACTCGCTGATCGACAAGATCGTGCCGCGCGACAAGGATGCCCCGGAAGACGGCGGCGAAGGCGCCGAAACGCCAGGCCAGAGCGGCTGAGCCGGCCGGTGCTCCGGAAAGGTTGCCGGGGCGACAACCGCCCGCCCGAAGGGAGGCGATGGACATGACGCCTTTCGACGTTCTGCATGACGACGACGATCGCCTGCACGAGGAGTGCGGCGTCTTCGGCATCTTCGGTCACCCGGATGCGGCGGCGCTGACCACCCTCGGCCTGCATGCCCTGCAACATCGCGGACAGGAGGCGGCCGGCATCGTCTCGTTCGATGGCGAACGTTTCCACGCCGAAAAGCACCGCGGCCTGATCGGCGACACGTTCACGCGCCCCTCGGTGCTGCAGCGGCTGACCGGCGACCGCGCCATCGGGCATACGCGCTATTCGACCACCGGCGGCGACGAGATGCGCAATGTGCAGCCGTTCTTCGCCGAATTCTCCGGCGGCGGCTTCGCCGTGGCACATAACGGCAATATCACCAATGCGCTGACCCTGCGCGCGCATCTCCAGCGCGAAGGCTCGATCTTCCACACCACCTCGGACACCGAGGTGATCCTCCACCTGATCGCAACATCGCGCAAAACGAATTTCGAGGAACGGCTGGTGTCCGCGCTGTCGCAGCTCGAAGGCGCGTTCTCCATCGTCGGCATCACCAACAAGAAACTGATCGGCTGCCGCGACGCGCTCGGCGTGCGCCCGCTGGTGCTCGGCGATCTCGACGGCGCCTATATCCTCGCCTCCGAAACCTGCGCGCTCGACATCATCGGGGCACGTTTCGTGCGCGACATCGAACCCGGCGAACTGGTGGTCATCGACCGCGACGGGTTGAAATCGAAACATCCGTTCGCACCGCAATCCTCGCGGTTCTGCATTTTCGAATACGTCTATTTCGCGCGGCCGGATTCGACGGTCAACGGCCGCAACGTCTACGAAGTGCGCAAGCAGATCGGCATGGAACTGGCGCGCGAACAGCCGGCCGACGCCGATATCGTCGTGCCAGTTCCCGATTCCGGCAATCCGGCGGCGATCGGATTCGCGCAGGGCGCCGGCCTGCCGTTCGAACTCGGCATCATCCGCAACCACTATGTCGGGCGCACCTTCATCCAGCCGACCGAATCGATCCGGCACATGGGCGTGAAGCTCAAGCACAACCCGAACCGCCGCACGATCGAGGGCAAGCGCGTCGTCCTCGTCGACGATTCGATCGTGCGCGGCACCACTTCGCAAAAGATCGTGCAGATGGTGCGCGACGCTGGCGCCCGCGAGGTGCATATGCGGATCGCGTCGCCGCCGACGATCTCGTCCTGCTTCTACGGTGTCGATACGCCGGAGAAGGCCAAGCTGCTCGCCTCGCGCATGAGCGTCGCCGAAATGCAGGATTTCATCCGCGTCGACAGTCTCGGCTTCCTTTCGCTCGACGGGCTCTATCGCGCCGCCGGCGAAGCGGCGCGCAATTCGAATGCACCGCAATTCTGCGACGCCTGCTTTTCCGACGACTACCCGACGCGGCTGACCGACCACGAGGACACCGGCAAGGTGCGGCGGCTGTCGCTGTTGGCGGAAGCGAAGGGGTGAGCGAGGCGCTTTTGGAGCCGGTTCACTTTCAAGGAACCACGAAACGGCCCTAAGCCTTTATTTTAACTGGAGTTCGAGCGGAGAATTGGCATCCCGCTTTTCCCGTATCTGTTGAGCGGAATCCGACCGAGTCGCAGTTCGTTCCGCGGCAAGTCCACCGTAGCATGATCCATCGCAACCACCTGCAGACGATTCCCAGGCAAAATCGAGTCTCCACGGAACACGCCCCCGGCAGGTAACATATATTCAAGCCACGCCTTGATTTCGATGTTATCCAATCGGCGAGATGTTCCACTGTGCGAGGAGACAGCGCGTGGGTGCCGAAGGTGACGCAAGATCCATCATTCACCTGCAGCCGAATGAGGGACGCAGATACAGGGTGGGGAAGATGACGGCGGTATTCAAAGCCGATCATGATGAAACTGCGTCAAGGTATTGCGTGTCCGAGTGGTGGCTCGAACCGCACTCGGCTGGCCCGGGCGCGCATAGCCATGAAGCCAATGATGAAGTTTTCTATGTGATTGAAGGCACCGCGAGTATTCTCGCAGGCGAGACTTGGACCGACGCCGGCGCGGGCTCGTTCGTCCGCATTCCGGCGACCGTGATGCACGATTTCGAGAACCGCACAAATGGGCGCGTCGGGCTCCTCAACTTCTTCATTCCGGGAGGATTCGAACAAAACATGCCTGCGATTGTGAAATGGTTCGAAGAGAACCCTGCAACGTAAAGCTCGTGGTCATTGTCCGACGATCGAAATTCGCCGATCGCGATCTGTCGATTGTTGTTCGTCAATCGAATTGACGCTACGAACCGCAACTGACGAACAACGACCAGCTCCGTAGATGCCTCCCCTCACCAACCGCATCGCTCTCGTCACCGGCGCTTCGCGCGGCATCGGCCGGCACACCGCGCTGGCACTTGCCGAACAAGGCGCGCATGTGATCGCGGTCGCGCGCACCGTCGGCGGGCTCGAGGAACTCGACGACGAAATCAAGAATCGCGGCGGTTCGGCGACATTGGTGCCGATGGACCTGACCGACTATGCCGCGATCGACCGGCTCGGCGCCGAGATCGACAAGCGCTTCGGCAGGCTCGATACCCTGGTCGCGAACGCCGGCATGCTCGGCGGCCTTTCGCCGCTCGGCCACTACGATCCGAAAACCTTCGAACGCGTCATGGCAGTCAACGTCACCGCGAACTGGCGCCTGATCCGCTCGCTCGATCCGCTGCTGCGGGCTTCCGAATCCGCCCGCGCGATCTTCCTTTCTTCCGGCGCGGCGCATTCCTGCAAGCCCTATTGGGGCGCCTATGCGATGTCGAAGGCGGCGCTGGAGGCGCTTGCCGGCACCTATGCGGCCGAGTGCGCCAATACCAAAATCGGCGTTGTCATCGTCAATCCCGGCGTGGCGCGGACCGCCATGCGCGCGCAGGCAATGCCGGGCGAGGATCCGGCGACGATCGCCGACCCTTCGGTGCCGGCAGCGGCGATCGCCCGGCTCGCCGACCCGGCGACCACGCTCGGCGGCATGATCTACGACGTTGCAACCGGGAAGTTCCTGAACCCGCGCAAGCCGGCCTGACAGCGTTCGCTCCCGCTTGAATTTCCGTTGCGCGATGCCAAACTCGCGCGCGGGAGGAGGGGCGCACAATGGCGGGCTCCAATCGGCAGTTCCAGGGCAAGACCCTGTTCGACGCGCTGGTCGACGCGGCCAGCCAGTTCGACGACGGCCGCCCGGTCATCGAGGACGCGACCGGCGGTTCCTCCACGTATCGGCGGCTGCTGACCGGGGCGCGCATCCTCGCCAGGCGATTCGCCGCGATCAGCCGGCCCGGCGAACGGATCGCGGTGCTGCTGCCGAACGCCAATGCGGTCGCCGCCTCGTTCTTCGCCTTGCAATCGGCGGGACGGGTGCCGGCGATGCTGAACTACACCGCCGGGCCGTCGACCGTGGTCTCGGCCTGCCGCACGATCATCGCAAGGACGGTGATCTCCTCGCGCGCCTTCATCGAAAAGGCCGACCTTGCGGCGACGGTCGCCGCGCTTGAGCAGGAAGGCCTGCGGTTCGTCTGGCTCGAGGACGTTGGCAGGAGCATCGGGTTTGTCGAAAAGGGCGTCGGAGCGCTCTTTTGCAACCGGGCGGTCGCAACCACACGGCCCGACGAGCCCGCGCTGATCCTGTTCACGTCCGGAACCGAGGGCGACCCGAAGGGCGTCGTGCTTTCGCACGCCAACCTGCTCGCCAATTGCGCGCAGGTCGCCCGGCGCATCGAATTTTCGCCGGTCGACAAGCTCTTCAACGTGCTGCCGGTGTTTCATTCCTTCGGCATGCTCGGCGGCATGATCCTGCCGCTGGTCTATGGCGTCAGGCTCTATCTGTACCCCTCGCCGCTGCACTACCGCATCATCCCGCAGGCGGTCGCCAAGACCAAGCCGACGATCCTGTTCGGCACGGATACCTTCCTGACCGGCTATGCGCGCACGGCCAGTCAGAGCGATTTCTCGTCGGTGCGCCTTGTCGTCGCCGGCGCCGAGGCCGTGCGCAAGGAAACGCGCACGGTCTGGGCCGAGCGGTTCGGCGCGACCGTGCTCGAGGGCTACGGCATGACCGAGGCCGCGCCGGTCGTCGCGGTCAACACGCTGGCCGAAAACCGGGCGGGATCGGTCGGCAAGGCCCTGCCCGGCATCGAGACGCGGATCGAACCGGTCGAAGGCATCGCGCGCGGCGGCAAGCTGCTGATCAAGGGACCGAACCTGATGCTCGGCTACATGCAGACCGAGGCGCCGGGCGTCCTGCGCCCGCTTGGCGACGGTTGGCACGATTCCGGCGACATCGTCGAGATCGACGAAGACGGCTTCCTCGCGATCCGCGGGCGGATCAAGCGCTTTGCCAAGATCGCCGGCGAGATGGTTTCGCTGGGCGCGGTCGAACTGATGGTGCAGCGCCTGTGGCCGGAGGAAAATCACGCGGTCGTCGCCGTGCCGGACCGGCGCAAGGGCGAGCGCGTGGTGCTGGTGACAACCGCGAAGTCGGCGACGCGCGACATGCTGGTCGAAGCGATCAGGACGCAAGGCGTGTCGGAACTGATGGTCCCGAACCTGATCATTCAGGTCGCCGAAATCCCGGTACTCGGATCCGGCAAGACCGATTATCCCGGAGCTACCCGAATCGCGCTCGACCGGGCCGCCTGAAATGCGGGGACAGTTTACTTAATTCGGCAGGTTTGGTCGGCCCGAGGATGGCAACCGCAATCGCCGAATTAAGTAAACTGTCCCCGTACTTCCTCGCTATTCCGCTACCTGCAGGCGCGGACCGGGTCGCCGCCTGTCCTGCTCGGTTTCGCCGCTTTCGACCCTGGCCAGGCGCTGGCGCAATTCTTCGATCTCGGCGCGATTGGCGGTGATCGAATGCGCGAGTTCCTCGGCGGGCGGCGCCTCGGGCTCGGCTTCCTTCGGACCGACAAACCGGCTGAACAGCCAACTCATGAGCCGCGACACGTCGTCCATGATCAGGAAGAAGGACGGCACAACGACCAGACTCAGCGCCGTCGACACGATGATGCCTCCGATCACCGCGATTGCCATCGGGCCGCGGAAGGTCCCGCCCTCGCCGACGCCCATGGCCGAGGGCAGCATGCCGGCCGACATTGCGATCGAGGTCATGACGATCGGGCGCGCGCGCTTGCGCCCGGCTTCGACCATCGCCTCGGTGCGCTCAAGCCCGACGCGGATCATTTCGACGGCGAAATCGACGAGAAGGATCGCGTTCTTGGTGACGATGCCCATCAGCATCAGGATGCCGATCAATACCGGCATCGACAGCGCATTGTTGGTCAATATCAGCGCCGCCGCCACGCCGCCGATGGCGAGCGGCAGCGAGAACAGGATGGTGAACGGCTGGATGACATCCTTGAACAGCAGGATCAGGACCGTCAGCACCAGCATCAGCCCCATGATCATCGCGTCGCGGAAGCTTGCCAGCAACTCCTGCTGGATTTCGGCGTCGCCGGATTCGGCAACCCGCACCGTCGGCGGCAGCGGTGTCGCATCGGCGATCTCGCGGAAGCGCGCCGTTGCGGTGTCGAGGGCGACTCCGGCCGGCAGGTTTGCGCCAATCGTCACCTTGCGCTGACGGTTGAGACGATTGATCGTGTTCGGGCCTTGCGCGACCGAGATTTCGGCAACGGCGCTTAGCGGCACCGTTTCGCCGTTGACGGTGCGCACGCGCAATGCCCCGAGCTTCAACGGGTCGGTGCGCAAATCCTTGTCCAGTTGCACGCGAATGCGGATCAGGCGGTCGTCGACCGAGAGCTTGGCGAGCGAGGCGTCGCCGTCGCCGATGGTGGCAACCCTTACCGTCTCGGCGATCTGTTCGGTCGTCACGCCCAGGCGTGCTGCTTCCTCGAAGCGCGGCTTGATGTGGATTTCCGGCCGCGGCAACGCGCCGGAGGACGACACATAGGCCAGCAACGGGTCGCCGCGCAGATTGCTCTCCAGCGCCGCTACCGCTTTCTGCAGGTCTTCGTCGCTATCGGACAGGATCGAATAGGAGATATCGCGCTCGCCGCGGTCGTTCAGCTTGTAGGCGCGAACATCCGGAATCGACTGGACGGCGGCAAATACTTCCTCCTCGGTATCCCATTGCGGACGAAGACGACCGTTCGGCGCCGGCTCCGGAACAAGGTTCGCGGCGCCGGGAATGTGCTCGCGGGCGAGCCGCGCAATCCGGTTGATGAGCGAATGATCCTGCTTTTCGAGCAGCACCGCGACCGAGGCGCGGCGGATGTCGAGTTCGCCGGTCGGCGAAGCGCCGCCGAGGATGAAGATATTTTCGACTCCCTCGATGTCCTTGACGCGGCGGCGGATTTCCTTCGTCGTCAGGTCGGTGTCGGTCAGCCGCGAACCCGGCGGCAGTTCGACGCCTATGGAGATGCGCGAGACGTCATCGGGCGGAATGAAGCTGCCCGGCACCTGCGCCATGAAATAGAGCGACACAGCGAGAAAAAGGATGGCCGAGGCCAAGGTGACGAAACGGCCGGGAATGGAAGACAGACGATTTGCCCGCGCCAGCA
>Ga0214472_10008786_pt1 | contig 10539 bp, 9 predicted proteins | sample RVTome_6_FD_207662 | JGI IMG/M metagenome (GOLD analysis project Ga0214472, IMG submission 207662) | Soil microbial communities from uranium-contaminated site in the Upper Colorado River Basin, Wyoming, United States - RVT140D175 | ecosystem: Environmental > Terrestrial > Soil > Contaminated >...
ATCATCTTGAGTGCCGATCAACTCGGTGAATCTCATGGGGGCTCCTCCTGATAGGTGGTTGGATACCAAAACTATCGGATGGAGCCCTTTTGACGTCAAGGACCCTCAGCTATTTGATTTCATGAGCAATACGTTTTGGGAATCGCAAGTGAAAAGTGTCGGCATACCATGATTTCACCAACAGTTTCTGAAGCTGGCGGGCGAGTCTGACCTCTCCACGCTGCGTGGCTCGGTAAATCCGCTTTTGGAGGCGGAAGACATGCCGATGAATTTTCTTCCATGGCAGGTCTTGCCAGGTCACCTTCAGGGATGATCCCTGAGTTTTGACACGTTGCCTCTGAATCATGGCTTTACCTTTCACAATACCGGCCCGACGTCAGCATATCCTGGGAGCTACCCCTGGCCTTGGCTTCTTCGGGCATCCTTCTCCCCAGCCGCATGCGGTTGGCACCTACTCTATGCGGGGACCAGCCTCATAGAGGGCAACTGGGGGTTACTCCGTTCCTCATCACCATTGATCGAACCCTTAGGGTGACGCTGTCCACCGGGTTTTATGACGGTACCCGCTGGTCAGTTCGATGGCTGCCAGCGTCTTATCCTGTGCCATTTTGGCTCCAGCGGTTCAGCCTCTTGCGCTGGTTCACTATCACGATGGCTCAAGTACGTCTTCGCTTGCGCTACCCATAGATTCCTGCTAGACAGAGTTTCGGGGTTGAGGCTTCCCGATGCTGCCGTTTACCCCCGCTTCAGCCCGTTGAGAACCAGTCGCAAAACTGGGGGGTATGCTTTCACCTCGGTACCTGAGGGGCAGGGCTTGCACCTGCATGGAGATGAAGTTACAAGGTTAAAGGTTAATCTTAACCTCGCGGTCTGCCCGGACGCCGGAGCTTCCTTTCGACCAACGGGTCGCACACCGGATTTAGTGGTAAAATTTCAACTTATTGATATTATTAGCTTTATTTTATGACGAGCCTGGTAATCGCGCGTCGTGTAGAAACGGGATTAGCAAAACTTCTAAGTAACTTTCCTTGGGAAGTTACTTCTCGTTGTCCGGGCGCGAAGCGTCATAAGATGCTCGCAACCAGTTCAAAGGTACAATCCCTCCATGCTCACCGAATCGCCGCGCACGCCACACGGTGCTGATCCTTCCCGTTGGGTCCTGGCACTGACCATTCTGCTCGGACAGATTACTCTGGCCTTCAGTATGTTCGCTGTGGCAGTAGCCCTCCCCAGTATCATGAATGCCTTGAATGGCGATATCACCACGATTCACTGGGTCATGACGGGCTTTCAGATCGCCCGCACAGTCCCGATGCCGGCCATGGGCTGGCTCAGCAGTTGGATGGGGCAGCGCCATCTATACCTTGCCGGCTTACTGCTCACCGTCATTGCCACCATCTGCTGTGGCCTTGCCTGGAACCTCGAATCCCTGATTTTTTTCCGCGTGTTGCAGGGTATTGGCGCGGCCCCGGCGCAAGTGACTGGCATGGTCATTCTGTATGAGGCCTTTCCCGCCCGACAGCGGGGGCTGGTCCTGGGCCTTTTGCTGCTGGCCGGTTCTTTGGGACCGACCATCGGCCCTTCGCTCGGTGGCTATCTGGTCCAGGAATATACCTGGCGCGCGATGTTTTACCTCTCGCTGCCCACGGCGGTGCTTAGTTTTATTTTAACGCCGCTGGTACTGCCGAAAAAGGCCAAGCCGCCCCGTCCGGCATTCGATATCTGGGGTTTGATCAGCATGGCGATCTGGGTGATTGCCCTCCTGCTGGCCATTTCGCAAGGGCAGCGTGAAGGCTGGGATTCTGTCTATATCCGCAGTCTGTTCAGCGTTGCTGGGGTCTTTTTTGTGGTCTTCGTGCTGCTCGAAATGCTCGGGACCCATCCGTTCGTGGATCTGCGGTTGTATAAAAACCTGCGCTTTGTGATTGCCGCGCTGGCGGCCTTTCTCTTCGATTCAGCTTTTAACGGGGCGAATTTTGTCGTGGCCCTGATGTTACAACAGGCCTTTCATTTTACCCCGGCGCAGGCCGGTCTGATTCTTGCCCCGGGGGCCATTGCCATGGGGCTGGTGGGGGTGGGAGCCGGGCGGCTGGCCGATCGCCTGGAACCACGGGTGCCGATTTTCCTGGGCTTGTCGTTGCAGGCCTTTGCCATGTATGCTCTGGCCTATACCACGGTCGAGCATGGCGTTGGCTGGCTCACTTGGCTGGTGATCATCTACCGCACCTCGTTTGGGTGCGTGTATACCCCGCTGACGACGGTAATTCTCAACACGTTGCCCCCAGACCGGCTAAGCATGGGATCTGGACTCGATGGCATCCATCGTGGTATTGGCAGCGCTTTCGGGATTGCCGTGGGGAGCATGATCGTAGAACGCCACACCGCTTCGCATCTGATCGCGCTCGGCGAGCAGCACGAGCTGCAGAGCCTAAGTGTCCAGGAAGCGAGCAACGCTATTGCGGAGGGACTCGCGGCCTCCGGCATGGCACATGGTCGGGAAGAAGTCCTGGCCGTCCTGGGTGATCAGTGGCGTCAGATAGCCCAGATGACCGCCTATCAGGACACCTTCATGGTCCTAGGCGGTCTCACGCTCTTGGCGTTGCCGCCGGCCTTCCTGGCGCACCGGCGGCGTGCCGCTAGGCAGAAGCGGCGTGCTGCAGAACCCGCCGCAGTTGATCGCTGACGTTGGTAGGGTCGAGGGCTGGCGCGTACACGGTAGGTGACATTGTCCAGATTCCCCCGGATTTAGTGATAAAATCTCAACTCATTGATATTATTGATGCTGTTTTATGACGAGTCCCATCGTTGTGGGCAGTCCTGCAACGGGAAATCAAGGACTTAGCGGTTCCCAACAGATGAGACCCGTCCACTACCACTAAATCAGATAGAATGTGGAGAACTTCTGCATGAGACTTTGATTGAGAATGAAGCACCCTATCTGCTCACAATCATTGCAAACCTGCTCACAATCATTGAGAATGGCATAACACATGATCTCTTAAGACTTTATGGGCCATATGAAGGCGATCGTAGCCGAGATTGTTGATTGCCCGGTTGGTAGACACCAAGCTTCCTATCTTATTCATTGAGCCAGACCTTAGGCACTGTATAATGCGGAGGCGGAAGCGCGGGTTCGAATCTCGCCATTTCTGGGCTCGGAAAAAGTCTCGGAGAAACCTGATTTTGGACAGAATGTGAGGAGGGACAATGAAATACGACGTTGTCATCGTCGGCGGAGGAGCGGCTGGATGTGTGTTGGCCAGCCGATTGGCTGAAAATGCGAATACTTCCGTTCTGTTGCTGGAAGCCGGGCCGGACTACCCTGATCCAGCCAACCTTCCAGACGAAATAAAGTACGGGCACACGAGTTTTGCAGAATCCCCAGAATCGGAACACAATTGGGCCCTCCGTGGAACCATCACCGAGGAGCAAGGGGAGATACACGTGGCGCAGGGCAAGGTGATTGGAGGAGGGTCGTCCATCAACGGCCAGGCAATGCAGAGGGGCTTGCCTGAAGATTTCGACTCCTGGGCTGCCATGGGCAACGATGAATGGTCCTATGCCAAGGTACTGCCTTTCTTCAGGAAATCCGAGCACGACCTTGACATTAGGGACGATTTTCATGGGACCGACGGACCGATACCCGTAAGGCGTCGTCAAACAGGTCCATGGCCAGATATCCAAAAGGCCTTCCACTCAGCCTGTTTGGACGCGGGCTACGGGGCGGTTGAGGATACCAATGGCCCCAACCCCGCGGGCGTTGGCGTATGGCCCTCGAACAACCTGGACGGTTGGAGGATGAGCGCTGCTATTACTCACCTCAATCCCATGCGGCACCGCCTTAACCTTACGGTGAGGGGAGGGGTTTTCGTCAGGAAGGTGCTGATCAAGGACCTAAAGGCTGTCGGTGTGGAAGTAGAAAGCGGAGGCGAGGTCTTCAACGTGGAAGCTGACCGTGTCGTGTTGAGCGCCGGGGCTCTCAAGTCTCCGCACCTGCTCATGCTATCGGGAGTCGGCCCTAAGGACCAACTCCAGCAATTCGGTATCCCTGTCGTTCATGATCTTCCCGGAGTGGGACAGAACCTATTTAACCACCTGAGCGCCCAGGTGACCTTTAAAGTCAAAGACGGGCTGTCGCTCCACGGTGATGTCGATGCGGTGCACTTTGCCCTGCACTACACTTCTGACGGGTCGAGGGAAGTCAATGATATGTTGCTGAGGACGACCCCAATGGTAGACGAACGACCGGAGCGCGTCCCCGGTTTGAGGACCAAGTTCCTAAATGACGGCGTCCCAGCTGACCGAGTGGCGCGACTGTCGGTCACTCTCGGGTTGCCCGACGGCACCGGATACGTCAGGCTTGCGTCTGCTGATCCCGCGGTGCAGCCGACCTTTAACTATTGTTATCTCCAGCATCCAAACGACCGTCGTCGGGTGCGGGAAGGGATACGGATGGCGACTAAGTTCCTTGAATCCGGCGCGTATAAAGACGTGTGTGATTACCGGCTCCATCCCACAGATGACATTTTGGACAACGACGACGCTTTGGACCTGTATATACGCCAAACCGTTGGAACCGCCAGGCATGTCTCCGGGACCTGCAAGATGGGACCCGATTCAGACCCGATGGCGGTTGTTGACCAGTACTGCAGCGTCAAGGGAGTAAAGGGGTTGTCGGTGGTCGATGCGTCGGTGAAGCCGCGAATCACCAGGTCAGGTGGGAGCCATGCTACGGTCCTCATGATGGCGGAACGTGCCGTAGAGTGGATCGCACCGGCTTAACCCCGCCTTGCCAATGTCCGCAATCTATGGTCTCAGACGGAGCGACCTTAATCTCGATAATGCCTTCATGGCCCAAACCGGTAGGTGCTTAACTGCCCTGCGGAGGCCCCCAGCGCCTTGCGGCGCCTTTATCCCCGGCGTTGCGGCACGCGGCTTGCCCGCCGACGTCACTGGCCTACTTGGCGGCGGCGAGGGGTAAGACGACGCGCCACATCGCCGCTGCCGGGATAGGCTAAAGGTCGTTCTGCGGGTTGCGTGCGGGAGGGGCTGTCGCTAAAATGCCGCACTGAAATTCCTATTCATTTCGCTCCGTTTTGAGAAAGCTTCCCTGAAGACGATGGAGGCTAATTGCCTTGACATCTGTGTCCTCTGCCCAAGCGGCGCGAGCATGAAGCCTTGGAGTCGTTTTAGGAGATGTCGCAGAAACCCGTCGGGGTCACACTATTCGGCCGCCGCCACCATGTCAAAGATGAAAGCCTGATTGCAAAAGGCTGACAGGAGATCACATGCGCCTAGATCCGATTAATCTTTACGATTACGAAGCGAGAGCTCAACAAATCTTACCCCACAATGTCTGGGATTTTATCGAGGCTGGGTCCATGGATGAGACCACCACCCGACGCAACCGCACCGCGTTTGAGGCGCTGACCCTGCGGCCCCGATATCTCAGAGATATCACCGAGCGCAACATTTCGACTACCGTCTTGGGCGAAGAGATTAGTCTCCCGGTGATGATTTCTCCGGCCGGAAGCCATGCCCTGGCGCACCCGGATGGCGAGTTGGCGACGGCGCGGGGCGCTGGTATGGCCAATACGCTCATGATGCTCAGCACCTCGTCGAACTACAGCCTGGAGGAAGTGGCGGAGGCCGCCTCCGGTCCCCTGTGGTTTCAACTCTACCACCGCGGCTACGGGTTGACGGAGATGTTGGTTCGACGGGCCGAGGAGGCCGGCTTTAAAGCGATCTGCCTCACGGTGGACACACCCGTGCCGAGCCCGAAAGAGCGCGATCTGCGCAATCGCTTTCAGCGTACGCTAGCACTGGGAAACTTTCGGGAGACTGACCGCCCCCAAAGTGAGATTAGCGGCACGGACGAGACCCCGGGTTGGGAGGTCTCACGAGTGGCGCCGCTGACTTGGAAGGAATTGGAATGGCTACGGGGGCTAACCTCACTGCCATTGGTGCTGAAAGGTCTGCGCACAGCCGAAGACACGCATGTCGCGGTTGAGAGTGGCGTCGAGGGGATTTTGGTGTCCACCCACGGCGGGCGCCAGATGGATATGACCCTAAGCGCGATTGAGATGGTGCCGGAAGTGGTCGAGGCCGCGAATGGACATGCCGAGGTATACGTGGATTCGGGTATCCGCCGGGGGAGTGATGTGGTGAAGGCGTTGGCGTTAGGAGCCCGCGCGGTGGCGATTGGCCGTCCGCTGTTCTGGGGCCTGGCGGTTGATGGGGCGAACGGGGTCCATGGCACGTTGGAATTGCTCCGGGAAGAGGTCGATCGGTGTATGGCTTACTGCGGGCAGGCCGATATACGGGAGTTGGAAACGGCCCTGGTCAACGTTCCCTACGGGTGGGGGATGGGGAGGACCGTGCCGTAGGGATTCCTATTGTTCGACATACTTGAGCTGCCGTTTGATCCGAGTTGAGATACAGGATGCGAGCTGGTTCGAGTTTGTGGAGCTCCGTTCGAGGTCTGCCACCCGGTCGCCCTCGGGCTCTTGCCGCCGCCCGCCCAACGGCTGTCCGCTCGGCTTTCAGCTCGCGTTCCATTTGTGAAATGACACCCAGCCAAGTCCGGCCGGCTTCGAACCCAGCTGACGGGACTCTCTCCAGGGTGGGTTACCTGATCGAGGGTCCGTCCAGCTGGGTTATATCAAATGACGAGGCCAGACGTAGCGGATGACGAACGCGATGGGAGGACGTGATGCGTGAGCGGGTAACGGATTGAACGATGAAGCCGGTTGTGAGAGGATCGGAGCGTCGCCACTGCACCCAGTGGCATGTGAAACTCGCGACCATCTCGTAGGAAAGGGGTTCCCGACGATGTCACAAGCTGCTACCCTCCGCACGCTGATCCAGGCCCCCGATCTGCTCGTCATGCCGGGGATCTTTGACGGCTTCAGTGCCCGCTTGGTCGAGCAGTCCGGGTTTTCGGCCGGGTTCATTTCCGGCGGTGGGCTCAGTGAGACCCTGATGGGCTATAGCGACGTGGGCCTGATGGGCTTCGAGCTGAACCTGGCGGCCGTCACGCGATTGGCGGCGTGCTGCACCCTGCCGCTGCTGGCTGATGCGGATACCGGCTATGGCAATGCCGTCAACGTATTCCATACCACCCGGAGCTTTGAACAGGCCGGCGTAGCGGGTCTGATGATCGAAGACCAGACCTGGCCCAAACGCTGCGGCCATATGCAAGGCAAAGAGGTGATCCCGGCCGAAGAGATGGTGGAGAAGCTCCACGCCGCCTGCGATGCCCGACGTGATCCGGAGTTCGTTGTGAAGGCCCGCACGGATGCGTTTGCGACCCACGGTCTGCCTGAAGTGATTCACCGCCTCACCCGTTACGCGGAGGCGGGTGCCGACCTTCTCTTCGCCGACGCGCTCGTGTCGGAGCCCGATATCGCAGCCGTGGCCCAGCATGTCCCGAAGCCCCTCTGTGTGAACATGGGCTTTGGCATCCGTACGCGGGCGACAACGCCGCTGATCTCCCCGGCGCGCCTGCAAGCCCTGGGCGTGGCGGTGGTGATCTATCCGCGCCTGCTGACGGCGTGCGCCATCCAGGGGATGCAGCACGGCATCGCAGCGTTGCGTGATGCGATGCAGAGCCCCACCGTCCTGGAGCGACCGGAGCTCGCGGTCTCCTTCGAGGAACTCAACGCGCTGGTCGGCTTTGCCGAGTTGGAAGCGCGTGAGCGGCGCTATACGCCGCCAAGTGGGAGGTCAATGCCATAAAAACACGCATGCCGCCTGACCTGCAAACACTCATGGGCAACGATAAAGAGGGGGAGTCAACCGTAAAAGGCCGAGGCACAAATCCCGGCCGGGATCGCCTGCAGACATCTCAGTCCTTTGGCTTTTTCCACGAAGATCGCCCCAGAAAACCCTCTCCCTCCCTTGCAGCCCCGAGCCATTTCGGTTAAAAATGGTCACCAGATGACACAGAGATAGCACCGAAATGTCATTACATTGCACACAGATGTCACGTGTTGCACAAGATTTTGAGGCATTTTAAGGCATGGCAGAGCGCAAACCGGCGGCACGTAAGAAGCGTGAGCCGAAGCAGACGACGTTCATCCAACCCACTCCCCAGATCAAAAACAGCGATATTCTCGATGTCGATGAGGCCGCTCAGCTGCTCAAAGTATCACGTCGCACGGTCTATAATCATGTCAAAGCGGGCAAAATTCCGCATGCCAGGGTAGGCCGCAAGCTGCTTTTCAGCCGCGCGAAACTTTCCCAATGGGTGGCGAACGGTGCTGACCTGGCCCCAATGCCTCCGACGAAGCCTGACCCGGCCAAGACCGCCAATGACAATGAGCAACTGACCCTCGATCAGCTCTCCTTCATGCTCAATAACGGCCAGGCTCACATCAATACGAAGCGGTAGGAATGTATGACTAATGACCAAAGCAGCTTATAACCCTATTCACGACCGGACACATTTTTTTGCTAAATGATGACATGGAATTGAACAGGTATCGAGAGTCCTTCGTTAAGAAGGTGCTCAAGAAGTCGGTATCCTAATTGAAATAGACTCAAGTCACAACGGCTTTTTCGGTGAATGATACCTTGCCATCCATCCGTCTTGCATAGTGAACCTAAATAGACAATCCATATATACGCCAAACATGTCGCGATCAATAACCGAGACAAACGCTGAGGGTCTTCTAAGTGAGATTTCTGAATATTGAATCCACGACTCTTCTGATCTGAAAAAAAGGTCTCAATTCGGAAACGCTTTTGATAATACTTGATGGCTTCTTCCGCTACAGATAGGTTACTAACTAAATAGAGTGGCTCTGCCTCATCCTTAGCCCAACAACATAACACCATCACTGGACCATAAGCATCCCTCGTGAAATGAACCTTTTTTAACTCGATTAACATACTTGGCTTAAGACTTCTACCTAGTAAATCAAGATTAAATTTCATGCCTTCCCATGTCACTACCGTGCTCTTTGATGTACGACATGCATAGAACCAGCCTGCATTATTCATCGTTTCCTGAAGACCAGTGCCATCAAACTCACCATCCCCCAGGAAGACAACCTTTGTCCCTTCCGGAATCCGTTTTCTGATCAGCTCTACGAGTTCAATGTGAAGCGCTTCGGGAGCATGACCCTTGGGGCACTGACGAACCACCCAGGAAAGGGGCAGGGCACGACCTTTATAGATCACGTGGATCATCAGCGCACAGCAGCCCCGGCCCACGGCGCTACCATCCATGACCAATACCAGAGTCTCTAAGGCCAAGCAATTCAGGAGAATCTCGGCATACGGTAAGAAATAAAGTTCTTCCTTAATCTCGTCGTTCCTCAGCCACCGAGTGATGCGTTTGACCCGACTTTCAGGCTTGGCTTGATCCGCGATCTTGGTGGCAAGGCTAGGCAGTTGGCTACTTTTACTGCCCACAATACCGCTGATGAACGCCGCCAGGGTCGTCATATGCTGGGCCATACGACCGCTCATCTCGCCCGGATCACATTGTGTCAAGGCCTCACGTATGGCACGATAGCGCCGAAGGTTGTCACCCATCGCATACACCTCCTGGTCAAATCTAGGGTTAAGCGGGTGTATAGGATGCGACAACCTCTCCTATATGTCTATTTTAGAATGAGTTAAAATCTGTCCGGTAGTGAATATCCGGGCCGAATTTGCATGCTACGACCTCTCTGTGGAATCTCAAACCTGGATTGTAAACGGCTCGGAATACGAAAATGTGATAGCTTCTTATCAGCTAGACAAGATAAACCGTTTGATCGTGGGGGCGCATTATGATGTATGCGGTGACCAGCCCGGCGCCGACGATAATGCTAGTGGAGTGGCTGGCTTATTGGAAACAGCACGGATGATCGCAGCACATAAACCTAACCTCGATTTTCGCATTGACTTTGTGGCTTATAATCTGGAAGAATCGCCCTATTTTGCCACGGACCACATGGGCAGCTATGTACATGCAAGGTCCTTGAGTGAGGCAAATATCCCAGTGATGGGCATGATCTGCTATGAAATGATTGGCTATTTTTCAGAGCAATCTGGCTCCCAATCTATCCCTCTCCCTGAGTTACAGGGACTCTTTCCTTCGGTGGGTAATTTCATTGTGGTGGTGGGGTTAGAAGAGCAAAAAGCGTTTTCAAATCGGATCTATAAAGCAATGAAGTCGGGTGCTAATCTAGACGTTCAACAATTCAATTATCCTTTACAAGACGAACTTTCTGATCTATCTGATCATCGTAGCTATTGGACATTTGGGTATAATGCAGTCATGATCAATGATACTTCCTTTTTGCGTAATCCCCGCTATCATGAAGTAACTGACACTATCGAGACGCTGGATTTTGCAAAAATGGCGGAAGTGGTAAATGGATGCTATTGCGCTATATTAGATCTGAATAATTTGTAAAGGAGAGGTACGCGTTCACAGGGGGTAGAAGGGAGTGGACTTTAACGAAGCCAGGAGAGATCGGGCTGACGCCCACTGAACGCGCTGCTGAGGGCATCGACTAACACACCAAAACTCGATTGACCCAGCTG
>Ga0214472_10008789_pt1 | contig 10537 bp, 9 predicted proteins | sample RVTome_6_FD_207662 | JGI IMG/M metagenome (GOLD analysis project Ga0214472, IMG submission 207662) | Soil microbial communities from uranium-contaminated site in the Upper Colorado River Basin, Wyoming, United States - RVT140D175 | ecosystem: Environmental > Terrestrial > Soil > Contaminated >...
GGTGATGGAGTACTGGAGTGATGGGTGGGGGCAATACTCCACTACTCCACCACTCCAGTACTCCATTTCCCCAGTCTCCCTCACACGGCTATGGTTTGACCGCCGTCGATGACCAGAGCATGGCCGGTAACGAATGAGGCTTCGTCAGAAACCAAGAACAGCACACCATAGGCGATTTCCTCCGGACGGCCCATTCTCAAGAGCGCTTTGTTGCTGCCACCCATTCGCTTTCTTTGCTCGTCGGTCATGCCTTCGCCGAGCGTCGGTCTGGGTGGAAAGCCTCTGAAACGCGGCGTTTCAATGGCACCGGGGCAGACGCAGTTGATGCGAATTCCCAGCGGCCCGTAGTCGAGTGCCATTTCGCGGGTCAAGTTAATGATGGCGGCTTTGGTGGCGCAGTAACCGGGATATTCCGGCGAGGCGAGCAGGCCGAAGGTCGACGCGGTGGTCACCATGTTGCCGCTGCCCTGTTTAAGGAATTGCGGTATGACCGCGCGGGCGCCGCGAAACATCGCGTTGAGATTGGTGTTGATCACGAAGTTCCATTCCTCGTCGGTGTGTTCGTGAATTTTCTTGCGAATGCCGGCACCGGCATTGTTATAGAGAATGTCGATCTGGCCAAACGAATCGACCGTCGTTTCCACCGCTCGGTCTAAATCTTCCTGCTTGGTGACGTCGCAATGGCTGAAGATCGCCTCGCCGCCTTCTTTTTCTTTGATCAGCTGATCGATGCGCGGGGAGATGGTTTCCTGAATGTCGCAGCAAACGACTTTTGCGCCCTCGCGGGCGAATAGGCGGGCCGTCGCACGCCCGATGCCGCTGTTCGCCCCGGTGATGATTGCCACTTTGCCTTTCAAACGCCCCAGCCCCGGCCGAAGCATTTCGTGTTCGTCCTTTAAAATGATCTCTGCCATCTTTTGCGTCTCTCGTTTCTTGTCTGTGAAGTACTGGGTTTCACCCGTCGCATGCCGGTGAGAGAGTTCAATCGGGCGGCCCTGAGCAAATTCAAGTTAGTTTAGATATGGAGTGCCGGAGCCTTGGTTGGCAGTCCCATCAGCCCTTTCCATTACTCCTATTTCGCGGTTAGCTATTTCTTATACAGCTGCTTGATGAACCCTGAAGATTTTAACTCGCGAATCAGGCTCTGATCGACGAACGCCCGTGGGTCCGCCGTCGCCGCCTTCGGATTCTTGACCGCCATATCGTCGAGCATGGTCTTCACACCCTCCGGAGTGGGATAGGGCACCTCGGGAAAGACGTTCGAGTAGTCCTGGTAGGCTCTCTCCAGTCCTTCCGGGTCGGCCACGCCCAAATTCTTTTTGAAAAGACTCTTGGCGTACTCTTTTTCCGTCTTGATGATATGAATCGCTTCGACCATGGCACGGGCGAGTTTGAGCAACAGGGGGCGCTTGGTCTTAACGATGGCCTCGCGGCTCAAAATGCCGTTCCACCAAAACGGGATCTTGAGATCGGTGACGTTATATAGGTTACGGAAGCCGAGGCGCTCGGCCTGCGTCAAGAAGGGTTCTGGCATGATCGTGAACTGAGTGAGGCCCTTGGACAGCGCCGCAAAGCGTTCCGGGTTGCCGCCCACGGGAAGGATCTTGACATCTTTGTCGGGATCGACCCCCAATTTGCGCAGTGCCAGACGCAGACCGAGATCGGAGGTGCTGCCGAGCCGGTTGACGCCGCCGATTTTTCCCTTGAGCTGCTCGATTCTAGAGATGCTCGACACCGAGATGATGTGATCGACGAAGGTCGGTACCACGCCGACGATCATCACCGTGTCGGCCCCTTGCAGGCGCGAGCTGGTCAGGGTGGTTACAGAAATGCTCGCCGCATCGATTTCGTTTGCCAGGATCGCCTGGAGCACCGTTGGGCTGGCGTTGATCGCGATAATTTCTGGATCGACGCCTTGTCTCTGCAATAGTTTGCGATCTTGTATTACCCAGATTGGGCTGTTGGTTGGACTAAAGCCGGCCCAGGCGAGGCGAAGTTTTTCCTGCGCCGTAGCTGGCGATAGCCATAAGAAGAGCGAAATGAGGCCGGAAACCATAGCCCATCGATGCTTGTTCATTTAGAAACCCTCCTAATTATTCGGACGTATTGGCTATCATAATGCTGAAATAGGGCGTTCGGTCACTAACCTCGAAGTTTTTAAACCATGAGCCGCGGCATCCTCCACAAGCTCTGATCGTTCGCGCCACACTGCCATCGTGGTGCAATTTTTCCCCGATCAAGTCAAAGCCTGTGCGCTTGGAACTGAATACGGAAAATGGCAGTGCGCGCTTTTTAAATCGTCCGCGCAATATTCAAACATGGCGCCGAGCTCGAGCACATGAAAGATTCGCGCCGGTGTCCGTTGGGCGCTTTGGTTCTTTATCGTCACTGCGCGATCAGCAGCGCGTCGTTAGCAGTCCTTGTAGCATGAATAGGACGGGCTAACCAAGGCAAAATTCGCTCGGCGATAATTTCTCAACCTGCGTTGACTCAAACCTCCGTTTGAGGTACTAGCCGTGAGGGACTCCTATAGCGAACCTGGCAAAGGCGAACCTCGGATGGCTAATTTTGACTCAAGACCGTCAAGCAGCTTTTCATAAGTCAAAAAGGTGGTTGGGCTATGAGCCGCAATGTTGAATCGCCCGGGTGGTCGAGAGCTGACGGTGCAGCAATGAAAAGGCTGGAAACCCTTGTAGGTTGGACTGAAGGGGGTCCGCTCAACCGGCGTCTAACAGACAAGTTTGAAAACCCCGGGAAAGGTTTAATAGATGCAATGAAAGGAAGGACAGAATGACCGGTGCTCGCGTAATCGTTAGAAAAGCCGATCATGGATTTGATCATTCCGAACCTGCCAACCATTCGCAGATCGCCAATAATAGTGAGCAGCGAGAGTTACTAAAATTCGGCACGAGCACGGCCAACGAGTTTGGCAAAGTCTATGTCGTGCCGCGGGGGACTCCCGCTGACCGGGCAGCGGCGCTCGAATCGGCTTTTACTAAAGTTTTCACCGACAAAGAATTGCAGGCGGACGCGGTCAAGGGTAAACTCGAAGTCGATCCGACGATCGGCGAAGATATCCCTAAATGGTCGTCGAATCTTTGGGCATGAGTCCGAAGTTGAAAAATAAATTACAGACGGCACTAAAAGGCGGCAAAAAATAACAGCCAGTTGGCTCAAAGCCAACGGAGGAGGAATGGACATGCTCGTTAGAAGGAAACATTTAGGCATTTGCCTGATTCTCATTGGCCTATTGGTCCCGAGAATTGCTACGGCCCAAAACGAAAGTCTCGACGATGTCTACAAGAGGGCACTCAAAGAAGGCGGCACGCTGAATTTTTACGGCACCCTGGCGCAAATCAACGCGGCGAAGATTCTGCCGGTATTCGAGAAACGTTTCCCGGGGATCAAGATCAATCACGTCGATGCAACCGCTGACAAGCTTGCTGCGCGCGCCATCACGGAGGCCCGCGGCGGCCGGGTTCTCGCGGATATTTTTCAGATGTCTTTGGAAAATATCCTGCAACTGATAGATCAAAAGCTAGTCCTCGACAAACAAGCTCCCGAAGCCGCGGTGTACCCCGATACTCTCAGGGGATCCAATTGGGTTGCTGCCGATTTGATTTTTATCACCTACGCGTGGAACACCAACCTGGTTAAAAAGAGTGAAGAACCCAAGTCGTTCGAAGACTTGGCGGATCCCAAATGGAAGGGAAAAATCATCGGTGAAGCCCGCGACGTCGAAGTTTTAATGGGCTTGGCGGGATATAAGTACAAAAATGATGAGAAGGCGATTGCGCTCATTCGGAGAATCGCAGCGAACAACGTCGAATTCCACAGAGGCCATTCTCAACTCGCCGAGCTTCTCGTCGCCGGTCAAGCCGCGACCTGCTTTACTTGCTACGCGCATCATTATCCGCCGCGCATCAAGAAAGGGGCCCCGGTGGGCTTTATGCTGAACGAAGGCATCGCGACGATCAACGCGACCGCGCTCGCCAAGGATAGTCCGCATCCGAATACGGCGTGGCTTTTCGCGCGCTGGTCCGCCAGTGAGGAAGGGCAAAAGGTTTACTCCGAGGGCGGACGCACCCCGCCTCATCCGAAGGTAGAACCGACGGAGAAGATCAAGCCGGAGAAGATCTATCCAATCGGTATCAGCGAAATAAAGAATTGGCCAAAATACGAGAAGACGTGGAAAGAAATCTTTAAACTAAGGTAATGCTGAGTTGAATATTAACTTTAAGAATCGGACAACCTTAATATTCGAGGATAGTGCCAGCGCCAGATCCATGCTGCTATCCGATAGTTTTGAATAAATGGAAAGTGAGAATTGTTAATGAAAACTCAAATCAAGTTATGGGCAGTGTCAGGTATCATGACGGTCGCGTTAACGTTCGTGGGCTGTGGTAAAAAAGAAGAACCGGCCCCGGCTCCCGAGGCAATGGTTGAAAAAGCCGCGCCGGCCGATATTGCAAAAGTTGAAACGATTGATGAACTATATCAGAAGGCGCTTAAAGAAGAGGGAGTTCTTAATTGCTACTGTTCCCTCGCTCAGATTAACGCGAACATCATTTATCCGGAATTTGAAAAAAGATTCCCTGGCATCAAAATCAATCATGTAGACGCTACGTCCGACAAGCTAGCCGCGCGAGCAATTACGGAAGCTCGCGGGGGCAAGGTGATCGCGGATGTATTAGAATTTGGGCTAGAAAATATCAACCAAGTGTATGAACAAAAACTTGTACTTGACCAACCAATTCCCGAATCCGCGGAATATCCCGAAAACATGAAGGGTTCTTATTGGAACGCAAACAACCTGATCTTTTTCATTGGCGCCTGGAACACGAATCGAATAAAAAAGGACGAGGAGCCGAAGGAGTTGGATGATTTCGCAAACCCGCGCTGGAAGGGAAGGCTCATTGCTGAGCCCCGCGATGCAGAATTGGTAATTGGTTTAATGCACAAGCACAAGAGTATTGAAAAGGCGCGTGAAATCTTAACCAAAATCGCCGCGAACAACGTCGAATTCCACCGGGGGCATTCGCAGTTGGCAGAACTCTTGGTCGCCGGTCAAGCGAGCGCCTGCTTCACTTGTTACTCGCATCACTATCCGCCGCGAATCAAGAAGGGTGCTCCTCTCGGTTACATGTTGACCGAAGGGATTGCCAGTATCATCGCCGTTGCGGTGCTAAAAGACGCGCCTCATCCGAATACGGCGATGCTTTTTGCACGCTGGGCAGCGTCGGAGGACGGACAAAAAGTCTATTCGAAGGGCGGCCGCACACCGGCTCATCCTAAAGTCGAGCCGTTGGAGCCGATTCGGCCCAAAACGATCTATGCGATCGGAGCGGAAGATATCAAAGAATTCGGAAAGTACGAAAAAATTTGGAAAGAAGTCTTTAAACTTCGGTAAGATAAACCGTAAGTCTAACCGCGCCCCGCATCTTGACTACTGTCGAAAGTTGGTAACAACGAGGCGGGTGCGCGGTTTTTCGTATAGAGTTCCATTGTATAGACGATGATATTAGCGGTGAAAAGAATGATTTTATTAGCGCTGCGGACCTCAAAGAATTTCCCAAATACGAAAAGATCTGGAAGGACATATTTAAGTTGCGCTAACTAATTACCCGGCACCGAGCCGGTTCAGGGTGTTTTTATGTCGACAGTCGCTATTCCAAAGAGTCGAGAATTCAATTTAGGTGCCTTTAGCGACCCGGCGCTGCTTATTCCCCTGGTGGGTGCCGCTGTCTTGGTCTACCTCGCGGTGTTGCCACTCTTAATGCTTTTTCTCGGCAGCTTCCAAATGGAAGTGGCTCCCCGGGAGTTTGTCTACACGCTGAAGAATTATCAGGCAGCCTACGCAAGCGAGTATACCTACTCCACGTTCGTAAACTCGATTATATTTGCCTCCGGTTCGGCGGCGTTGACTTTCTTTCTCGGCGGCACCCTCGCCTGGCTCGTGGAGCGAACGGATACGCCGCTGCGGGTGGTCTTTGTCCCCATCGCGGTGGTGCCCTTGATCCTGCCGGGCGTGCTAGAGTCCATCGCCTGGATTTTTCTTTTGAGCCCGAAGTTCGGCTACTTGAACGTCGCCCTGATCTGGCTGTTCGGTCTGGAGTCCGCTCCCTTCAATGTCTTCTCGCTTCCCGGGATGATTTGGGTCCATTCCGTCGGCCAGGTTCCGTTGGCGTTCCTGATGATGGTTGCCGCATTCAAGTCCATGGACCCGTCATTGGAAGAATCCGCCATGATGTCCGGGGCGCGCACCTGGCAAACGCTGCGGCGGATCACCATGCGTCTGTTGCTGCCGACGTCCGCGTCGGTGCTGCTGATTCTCTTTGTGCGCACGCTGGAGTCTTTCGAGACCCCGGCTTTGATCGGCATCCCCGCCCGGATTTACGTTTACACCAGCGAGATTTTTCTCGCCTTCAACGAGTATCCCCCCGACTACGGCCGCGGCGCCGCGCTTGCGATCGGCTTGCTCTTGCTCAGCGCGTTCGGCGTTTGGCTTTATAATCGATCGACCAAGGAGAGCAAGCGGTTTCAGACGGTAACTGGAAAGGCGTTTCGACCGCGCCAGTTCGAGCTCGGTGCCTGGCGCTGGGTCGGGTTTACGTTTCTCATGACCTATTTCCTCTTCGTCGTCCTCATGCCCTTTCTCGTGCTCCTGTGGGCCTCGTTTCTGCCCTTCTTTGCGACGCCGAGCTGGGACGCCCTAAGTAAGTTGACTTTGGAAAACTACACTTATTTATTCAACTTCCGTCCCTTCTGGGACGCCATGAAGAATAGCATGATACTGGCGCTTTCGACGGCCACGGTGGCGATGCTGCTGACGTCGCTGATCGCTTGGATTGTTTACAAGAGCCGCCTGCCTGGATCTTGGCTGTTGGACTTTCTCGCTTTCGTGCCGATCACGGTGCCGGGAATCGTTCTCGGCATGGCGCTGATCTTGCTCTACGTCGCCTTTCCGATCCCCATTTACGGCACCATCTGGGTTCTCTTGATCGCCTACGTAACCCGCTATATCCCCTACGGCATGCGCACGGCGTCGGGATCAATTTTACAAATTCATAGCGAGCTGGAAGAGGCGGCGGGAACCTCCGGTGCGTCGTGGTGGGAAACCTTCAAGCGGGTCACGCTGCCGCTATTGCGGCCGGGACTGGTCGCCGGCTGGATTTATATCTTTATAGTTTCCTTTCGCGAGTTTTCCACCTCGGTGCTGCTTGCCACCGGGGAAAGCCGGGTGCTCTCGATTCTCTTGTTCACCATGTTCGAGCAGGGGCAGGTTACCGTTGTCGCCGCCATTGGCATCTTGATGATTTTGACGTTGTTGGCGGTGGTCGCGCTATTCTATAAGATTTCGGGCAAAGTCGGCATTCAAACTTAATCAACAACAAAGGCGGAGTTAAACGTGATCGAAGTCAAAGGTCTGGTAAAAACCTTTATCGATGGAAGCGGTAAGGAAATAAAAGCCATCGATCACGTTTCCTTTAAGGTCGAAGAGGGGCGTTTTTATACGCTGCTCGGTCCCTCCGGGTGTGGCAAAACGACCACGCTTCGTTGTATTGCCGGGCTGGAAAAGCCCAACGAGGGTGAAATTACCGTTTCGGACGCAACGGTGTTCTCGTCCGCGAGCGGTGCCTTCATTCCCGCGTACAAGCGCGAGATCGGCATGGTGTTCCAGAGCTACGCCATCTGGCCGCACCTGACGGTTTTGGAAAACGTCGCTTTTCCGATGCGAGTTTCCAATGAAAAGATCAGCAGCGACGAGATCCGCAAGCGGGTTCGTGAAGCCTTGGATCAGGTCGAAATGAGCGGCTTGGAAGACCGTATGGCGACGCAATTATCCGGCGGCCAACAGCAACGGTTGGCTCTAGCGCGGGCTCTGGTGCGTCGTCCCAAGGTGCTTTTGTTGGACGAACCGCTGAGCAACTTGGACGCCAAGTTGCGCGAGCGCATGCGCATGGAGTTGCGCGAACTGCAGCGGCGGTTGAGGATCACGACGCTTTACGTCACCCACGACCAGCTTGAGGCGTTGTCGATGTCGAATACCATCGCGGTCATGAGCTCAGGGGTGATCGTCCAGTACGGCGCGCCGCGCGAGATCTACGATCAACCCAGCACCAAGTTCGTCGCCCAGTTCATCGGCTCGACGAACCAGATTTCCGGCGAGCTGGCGGCGCAGGGCGAGGAAGGCAAGGGCAAGGTCAGGACTCCCCTCGGTGAGCTGTCGTGCAGCGTCCTCAATGGGCTTGACAACGGCGCTCAAGTCGTCGTGGTCGTGCGGCCGGAAAGCATTATCTTGCACCGTGAAAAGCCCAATGATGCGGTCAACGTGATCGAAGGAACTGTCGCCACAGCGATGTTTCTCGGAGAATATGTTGACTGCAGCGTCGAACTCGGCAAGGTGGTTCTCCAGACGCACCAGTCCCACACGCTTCGCGTCCGCCGGGGCGAGAAGATCTGGCTGGAACTGCCGCCCGGCGAGTGCCTGGCGTTGCCCGGCGAACGATAGCGGCAACTGCGTTGCCCCGCCGCTCCGGGAACCTCCACTTCAGTTGAATTCAATGTCGCCTTCGCGTTAAATCGATGGCGAGCCGCCATAGCGCAGGCTCGGGACGGATCCAGCAGAGAGCCTTGTTGCCCATGCTCAATCGACACAACAGAGCGGCGTGGTTCGTGTTTTTACTGCCGAGTTTACCCGTAGCCGGGATCGGATTGTCGCCACCATGATCGTCGCAGTTATCTTATCCGCGGGTGAGTCGAGCCGGATGGGCCGGGCAAAAGCGCTGTTGCCGATCGAGGGTCAGACATTTATCGAACGGATTGTCGGCGCGCTCAAACAGACTCCCGTCGGCAAGGTGATTGTCGTGCTCGGCCACAATGCCGAGGAAATGCGGGCGCGCATAGAGCATCTCCCCGTCGAAATCCTGATCAACCCGGATTACCAGCTGGGACAGCTCTCATCCCTACAAATCGCCGTACGGTATTTGCAGGCAGAACGAGAATGCGATGGCCTGTTGGTGCACTTGGTGGATCATCCATATATCGATCCTAATTTGGTCGCTGTGATGCTGCGGCGATTTAGCGAGACGAAAAGTCTAATCGTCGTGCCGCGCCATCAGGGCAAGCGTGGACATCCGGTGCTTTTTTCGCGCGCACTTTTCGCCGAGCTGCTGAACGCGCCGATGGGCGAAGGCGCGAAAGCGGTGGTCAACGCGCATCGCGACGAGACCTTGGAAATCGACACAGAGGACGTCGGCATCACCCTCGATATCGACACCCCGGAACTTTACCGCCAGCACGTGAAAGGCGAGTAGATGGCAAAGCTGCAACTAACCATGGCCTGCGGCGATTATGATTTTCTCAGGCCGCTGATCAACGGCGAGATTCAGCCGCAGGGGATCGACTTGAATGTCCTAACGATGCCGTCGCCGGAACGGCACGGGCGCATGCTCAAGCACGAGGAATTCGACGTCTGCGAGCTGTCTTTAGTTGGCTACCTGGTGACGCGCGACCAAGGCTGCGGCTACAACGCGATCCCGGTGTTTCCGCACCGCCGCTTTCGCCACCAGTACATGGTGAAACGTGCCGGCTGCGGCATTGAGAAACCAGCGGACTTGAACGGCAAGCGCGTCGGGCTGGACACCTTACAGAATTCGGCCGGGCTTTGGATGCGCGGCATTCTCCAAGACCATTACGGCGTCGATTTGAAGACCATCGAATGGTGGTGCCAAGAAGAAGAGGATATCGCCTTTGAGCCGGCCCAATGGATGAACGTCAAGCGCGTGCCGCACGGCAAGAACGTCGATCAGATGTTACTCGACGGCGAACTTGAAGCCGCGCTTTATCCGGAGACCCTGCCGTCGATTCGAGCGGGGAATCCCAAAGTTGCACTGCTGTTCCCCGATCCCAAGCAAGCCGAGATCGAGTATTACCAAAATGGCGGCCACTTTCCGATTATGCATATCGTGGTGGTGCAGAATCCGATCTTGGAAAGACACCCTTGGGTCGGTATCAGCTTGGTTCAGGCCTTCGAGAAGGCCAAGCAAATTTGTTACGCGCGCAACAGCGACCCGCGCAGTTTCGCCTTGGTCTGGGTGCAAGATCTGCTGCGCGAGCAAAAGGAGATTTTCGGCCGTGATCCTTGGCCCTACAATTTGGACGACAACCGCAAGGCGTTAGAAGCGGTTATTAGATACGAGTTCGAGCAGGGTATGATCAAGAAAAAGCCAAAGGTTGAGGAGATGTTCTTTGCGCCGAGCTTGGAGCGGATTCAGCATTACGTTTAATCGCTTCGCGGTTTTGTTCAAGACGTTGCAATCGTTCCCTTCGGCATGCTCAGGGCCTGAGTTTATCGAAGTCAAGCCGTTCAAATCGTTTTTCGGAGGCTCGGAATTTCCGGTTCCGTCATTCCCGTGAAAACGGGAATCGTGCGCCCGTGAGGGCGCCACATCAGCACGGTGAAAGTCCGTGTCGGAGTATGCCACAGCTCCGTAGCCGAAGGTAACTGCGTCGCCGCGAGGCGGGGGGGAGAGCA
>Ga0214472_10008790_pt1 | contig 10537 bp, 8 predicted proteins | sample RVTome_6_FD_207662 | JGI IMG/M metagenome (GOLD analysis project Ga0214472, IMG submission 207662) | Soil microbial communities from uranium-contaminated site in the Upper Colorado River Basin, Wyoming, United States - RVT140D175 | ecosystem: Environmental > Terrestrial > Soil > Contaminated >...
TCGCTGAGAATCTGCTAAACGGAGGTCTAAAGACAGCTCCTCGATTTTTTCCAGTTTCCGCGGCAACTCGGCTGCATACTCTCGCTTTAATTGCTCAAGCCTTGATAAAAATTGCGTTTTGCCAGTGTTTTTTACAGAACTGAACATCAATTGGCCCGAAAGTGAATTTTCAAAAAAGGAAAAAAATAAAGGACCCAGGACCCATATCCAATAAGAGGTTACGTACCTTCACCAACCAACTCTGGACTCCAGGAATCAGGTCTAAAAAAGATCTGCTGCTCCCCTATTTACGTCAAATCACTATAACTCGAAACAATTTAATTTAGACAAACTTAATCTAAATGTAACCATCCACCCCAAGTTTACTGCTCCCAGCCAATCCCAGGGATTCTTCTAAAAATTACTCGAACTGAGAGATGTGTAAATTTGGAAGCCTTCATCGCTTAAACCATCAATATTTGAGCTGCGATCGTAAAAGGAGAAGTTCAAAATAACTTCTTTTAATATTTGGGGTGGGAATTTAAGCCGGATGCCATATTCCAGCCAATCGTCCTCACGTTGTGAGATGGATAGGCCAGGGATAAGGCTGTAGTCGTTAGAGCCCACTGTAAGCATTGGACCCAAACCCCATTTTCCCGCCGTTTCAAAAAGGCCGCCCAACGCGAGTCTGCGAGAGAGATAATAGTTATAGGATTCATAAACCGAGTAAATGGGAGTTTGTACTGCCGAAACATCGAAGGACGTTCTTCGCGTTATTTTCCTTGTATAAAATCCCCGCAAGTCGAATTCCTCTTCATCTGCAGCGGGGTCATTGGGAAACTCGATGGCACTCACGCCAAAACGCAGATTAAAGTGGGTACGACGTAAAAACTCATTTCGAAACCCCAAAAAGGCACCTTTGAGCATCGAATTATCGCGCCGATTGTCTGCCGAATCAAAAAAGCCTTTTAGGTAGGATACCTGAATGAAAGGCCAGAATTGTGGTCTCAATTTTACCAAATAGGTGAGACTCGAAGAGAACTCATCTCTCTCTAATTCACTGAAAACAGGATCAAAACTCTCTTCCTTACGGTCGAAGTTCAATTCTCGATAGTAAAAGCGAGCCTTCAAAAATGCTCTACTGCCAACATCAATGACGGAGTTAAGGTCATATACAGAATTTTCGTTAAAACTTCGAGAGTCTATTTCTGAGTTGAGCCTTTGTTGATCGCGAGTGAACCGTGCTCCGAGGTCCAGATTAAACCTTTTTTGTAAAAAGAACATCCGGGTTTCGCCAAGATATTGGAAACCCCGTAACTGATCCACATCAAAATAATATGCATAAGACCCTCGTAACTCATTCTTCCAAATGAATTTTGGGTTAGGGCGGTAGTACAGTGCCACACCAACACCCGGTTCAATCACATAGTCTGAGACGGGGTTGAATTCGTCTGCAAAAACATTGCTGTTATATCCCAGTTGTTGCAAAACCCATTCAGGGACAAAAAACCAACTGCCAGCCTTCCATTTTGCAGATTGCAACTGGTTGTCAATGGCCCTATTGGCATTGAAAACATCACTCTGATAGCGCTCGCGATCGTTGCTCTGTCCCCATAGTGCCAGACAGCCCCAAACACACATGCTTGTAAACAAGACACAACGCCTCATGATGTTCCCCTTTTGAAAGCTCATCCCGTCTTCAAAAATGACCTATGGGATGCCCTTGAGTATTCGATTCGCGGATGCGGCTATTATAAGGGAACAGGGCTCAGAAATAACGGTTCCAAACCTGCGAAACTACTCTTGTGCTAAAAGTTTTTGGATATAGGTAAGGTTTTGCCGCGTGTCCGCCGGGCGAATGTAGAGTGGTTGAAGCGAGGCATTTCCCAATCCAGCCAGAAGCGCTTTGAGACAGGCTTTTGAAAAATCTATCCCCAGCGGTCGAATAAATGGGCATCCAAAATCCTGGCCCGCAGAAAAATACTCCAAACCTGGGTCGAGATCATCCAGTTGGCATTCCATAGGATCGATAACCCACTGGTTTAATTCTCTATGCGCATAAAAAACTTTCTTACCCCGCGCAGGAACCAACAGATGAAAATCTGTTTGGCCTTCATTTCTTAGTTCAAAAAGCATTATTTCAAATTTATTTAATCCCAGCACCTGAATGTCCAGCGAAGCTTTCAGACCCATGGCGGTCGCAATGCCGCTGCGAATGCCGGTGAAGGAACCGGGTCCAGTCACCACGCCCAATGTCGTTATTGAATTGGATTTGACAATGGAATCAAGTGGCGGAAACAGATGTGCAGAAGGCTTTTTGCTATGCAGATTTACATACCCTTCCTGTAATCCATCCGACCATGCAAATCCGCACACATTACTGGTAACATCCAATGCGAGAATCATCGCGTTAACCATTTCTGGATACCAGATTTAAGCATTTGGCAACCGGCATCTGTATTGTTCAAGTGGAACACAAACCGTATTTTATGGGGATGAATGGCAAGAGCCTTCACCCCTGAACCCGCAAGGAAGTGGACAAGATCTGCAGCATTACCCAAGGGCATATTGCCAATGAGAATATTGGATTCTGGCGGCACCCACTTTAAATTTTCATGCCCTTGGGTACCATGGTACACCGCGTGAGCCCGCTGAATATCTTTTTGGAGTAGCGGCAAATGATGGTTTAAGGCGTAAAGGCCTGCCGCGGCGATTATTCCGGCCTGACGCATGCCACCACCAAGCATTTTTCTGATCACCCGGGCTCTTTGGATAAATTCTCCAGAACCACACAGCACGCTGCCAACGGGACAACCCATCCCTTTGCTAATGGAAATCATGACGGAGTCCACGTTTCGTGTCCATTCGCTGGCGGCCTTATCCGTGCCTGCAGCGGCGTGAAGAAGCCTTGCACCATCCATGTGAAGAGGAACGTTCTTCTCGGAAGTGAATTGCCGCAACTTCTTTAGTTCTTCCACTGGATATATTTTTCCACCCAACATGTTATGGGTGTTTTCAACCGTTACCAGCCCTGGTTGTGGCATATAGTAAATGTCTGGATTCCATTTGTTACGGAGATCCTCCAAATCTAAATACCCGGAACCATCCTCAACTTCTTTGAGGGCCAACCCCGCCAGCGTTGCATAGCTGCCCAATTCGTAATGATGAATATGGCAGGCAGCTCCGGCGTAGAGAACAGTTCCTGGCCGGGCATGAACCATAATCGCGGCCAAATTGGCCATGGACCCACTTGGGAAAAATAATGCTGCTTGTTTTTCGGTTAACTCTGAAAATCGGTTTTGAAGAGCGTTAACAGTGGGGTCTTCGCCAAAAACATCATCACCTAGCTCAGCATGGCACATTGCTTCCCGCATTCCTTGAGACGGCAACGTGAGCGTATCAGATCGAAAATCAGCGGATAAGTCTCCTGTAACCAAAGGTGCTCCTTCGCTCAAAGCCAAAACAAAGTTAAGAGTTTGAGCCGTTTCATTTTAAGCACCATAGTACCTTTTCCCATCACGAACTGAAAACCATCAATAACCGCTGTTCCCAAAATCACAATCGCATTTTCATTACTTAACAAAAAAATGAACATTTTCCTATTCCATTAGACTGTGATTTTCTATAGCTTGTGTTCTGTATGCTGTGTTTACTCTTACAGGGAGTAATTATTCGCATTCAAGATGAATCCGTCCAATAGCTGTTGTATATGTTCTAACTACCGGAGGAAAGAATGATCGATTTTGAATACATGGCGGCGGTAAGAAGGTTTCTTTACCGCACGGTGTGTTGGTCCGTTTTAGGTGTTTTGCTTTTTTCTGCTCCTGTTTTGGCCCAAATATGTGCCACACCAGGAAAAGATGGAAGTGCAACCGGAGTTAATGCGATAGGGTTTGGCGGAACATCCCAGGTGGTGAATACCTACTATCCTGGAAACGCAAGTGTGTCGGCAGGCGCAACGTCTATTCAGGTTGGTAGCCCTAGTGGTGCATCCACGCTGATTTCTGCTGGCGATCTCTTGCTCGTGATTCAGATACAGGATGCGGCCATTAATTCAAGCAACACGTCAAGCTACGGAGACGGAGTTGCGGGTGGAAATGCTAGTGGAACCACATCTGACAACGCCGTAGGTCGTTACGAATATGTGCTCGCAACGGGTGTTGTTTCTGGCGGAAGCGTTCCCATTCAGGGAGCGACACCTGGTTCAGGCCTGGTTAATGGTTATGTGAATGCCAACGCCACCAGCACTACCGGCCAAAGACGTTTCCAGGTGATTCGCGTCCCACAATATAACAACTGCGACATTGTCGGCACTGGCGTACCCTCACCATGGAATGGGCGGTCAGGTGGGGTGTTTGCCATCGATGTCGCCGGGACCCTGACTTTTTCAACGGGGAGCGCCATTCAAGCCACCGGGTTGGGATTCCGTGGTGGTGGTGGCAGACAGCTTTCAGGTGGAACTGGTGGAAGCAATACGGACTACAGAACCCTTTCCAGTTCGAACTACAATGCGCCAAAAGGTGAGGGCATCGCTGGTACACCAGATTACGTACACCAATCTTTTACAGGTACCAACCCCCCAGGGCAAGTGGTCACCACCAGCACTACCTATCCTAACGGCAGCCAAGGCCGCGGCGCCCCTGGAAATGCAGGCGGTGGCGGCACAGACGGCAGCCCTAGCAACAATGACGAGAACTCAGGCGGTGGCGGCGGCGCAAATGGTGGCGCAGGTGGCCAGGGCGGAAACTCTTGGAATAGCAACCTTGCCACTGGAGGCCATGGCGGTGCAGCATTCGCATCTGCATCCATCACCCGACTGGTCATGGGCGGTGGTGGAGGCGCAGGTTCGCGGAACAACTCAACATCGGTTCAGAGCAGCGGTGGAGCGGGTGGCGGCATTGTGATCGTGCGGGCAGCTACAATCACGGGGACAGGAATCATTGCCTCCAATGGCATTGAACCCAATGCTGCAAACGGTCTTCTGCCTGCCAACGACGGCGGCGGCGGTGGCGGCGGTGCTGGAACACTGGTCATTTTTGGAAATGCTGGCTCCCTTGCCAACATTACTCTCCAGGCAAACGGTGGCCGAGGCGGAGATTGTGCTCTGGCTGACCCGGCACACGGTCCCGGCGGTGGCGGTGGCGGTGGCCGGATTTATGTTAACGATTTGCTAACGGGCACCGTTTCGGTTACCGGAGGCGCAAACGGGGAGACGACGTCGTCCCGCATTGCGTATGGCGCAACGAGTGGTTCACCTGGAGCTGCATTCTTGAATGCCCACATCACTACTCTGCAAAACTGTGGTTTTGTACCTGTGACGTTGGCTTATATGTCGTCCTTCCGGTTTGGAAAAAAGGCCTATGTCGAATGGTGGACGGCGACTGAAACTGGCAACTTGGGCTTCAATCTATACGGCCACGACGGCAAAGAGTGGAAGAAAGTTAATACCAATATAATCCCGAGCCATGCTGTGGATTCTGATGCCCCGCTTTTCTATCAATACCAACTTCCCAACTCCAATTTTTTAGCTTTTATGATTGAGGATTTGGATCTGAACGGTCGAAGAAACCGCAGTGAGGAATTTTATTTTGAGAAAACTTATGGTTCCAGACCGGAAGCTGAACTAATCCCATGGGAAGCTATTGGCAGTGAGCATCGCAGGGCTGAGAATAGCGAAGGTTCCTACAACCGCAATTGGGATGCGGATCGAGTTCAATTACTCGTGAAAACAGAGGGCATCCAAAGGGTTACTTATGAGGATCTAGTTTCTGCAGGAGTGGAATGGAACGGCGTGGATGCGAGAAGCCTGGCCATTACCAAAAACGGGACACCTATCGCCATTCGAGTTAGTTCAAGCAAAGCCTCGGCAGGCTTTGGCAATAACGCCTTCGGCCCCGGTTGGTCTATCGACTTTCTCGGTACGGTGGATTTCAGTCTTTATTCCGATTGCACGCCATATCTCCTGAGTTTGGACCAAACCAAGGCACTTCGGATGAGCAGCATTTCCCAGGACCAACGCTTTTCATCACTCCAAACCACCCATTACTTCGCAACGGTTACCAATCAGGAGAATAAGGAATACTCATTTGCGTCTCCTTTGCAAGATCCTTGGTACCAAGCACAACTCCTCGCTGTAGGTCAACCCACCTCCTACACACAAAACTTCACGGTTGAAGAGACCCTTAAATCAATCCCTGCAAACCTAGAAATAGTGGGCTATGGCCTTACTGACTTTCCAGCAGAGCTCGACCATCATCTGCGCTTTTTTATAAATGGAACTTTTGTTGGCGAGTGGTTTGGCAATGGTATTGAGGTTCTCCAAAAGTCCTTTCCAATCCAGGCAGGCATTTTGGTGAAGGGAACGAATACTCTCGAAATCCAAACGCCTTCAGATTTAGGTGTGGATGCAGAAGTGTTCAACCTGGAGAAATTCTCCATCAACTACCCAAGAGAACTACGGGAAACCACAGATGGATTAACCTTCAAAGCTTCGTCAAAAGAATATGCACTGAAGCTGTTAAACAAAAATTTCCCAGATATTTACATGTCAAGTCCAGGAAGAATCTACCACTTAAAAGATGCACCATTCAAGTTACAGAATGACGGTAGCACAAGCGTCCTTTTAGCCAACCAAAAGGAAGCGGCAACACCTTGGACCTACCACATAAACCGCAGTTCAAACTTTAAAAAACCCGGCTTAAAGCGGGTAGAGATGTCCAACGAAATCCTACCTTCAAAAGCGCACTACCTCATTATTTCCCATCCCCACTTTCTTTCTGGGTTGACCCCTCTCATTCAGGCAAGGGAAGCCCAAGGATTGACGGTTGCCCTGGTGAATGTAGACGAAATCTATGCCAAATACAGTTTCGGGATACCGGATGCAGAAGCCATTGCCAAATTCATCGCGGAGGCGGATAAAACCAATCCCCTGAGATATGTCCTCCTGGTCGGTGGTGACAGTTACGATTACAAGAACTACCTGAATATTGGTTCCCAAAGTTTTATCCCCACCCGTTACGTCAGCACCGGCAAGGTTGTCCAATTCGCACCAAGCGATGCTTCACTGGCAGACATTAACCGCGACGGAATCCCTGATCTTGCGATTGGCAGGTTTCCGGTAAGGACACAAGTTGAGTTGGAAATGATGCTCCAAAAAACGCTACAATTCCCCATGGTCCAACACTTGAATGATTCACTTTTTGTGGCAGGCAAAGACGAGACTGCTGTGTCATTTACCGGATTCAGCCACTATTTGGCAACGCTCCTTCCAAAGAACTGGGAGGCAGTTGAAGCATTTTCGGACGGAACTAATACCAGCCAGCTTCGCCAGCAGATTGTCAACACCATCAACCAAGGGACTCGATTTGTGAACTTTTTTGGCCACTCAGGGCCGACAGTTTGGACTTTCGAAAACCTGTTATCAGCTCAGCATACTCAAACCCTGCTTACGAATTCAGATTCTCCAACAACCGTAGCCCAGTGGGGTTGCTGGAACACTTATTTCGTCACACCAGCCTACAACACCATGGCCCATAAATTCCTCTTGTCAGGATCTCAGGGTGCGGCTGCAGTAGTAGGTGCGGCGACATTGACAGAGGTTAGCTCTGAACAACAATTCGCCCCTATTTTCTTCAAACATCTCTTCGCTCTGAATAAATCTTTAGGCGAAGCAATTCAGGCCGCTAAAGCTGAGACAGCACTTCAGTTCCCAGAGCTAAAGGATATTTACTTGGGACTACATCTTCTTGGCGACCCGGCCCTTGAAATAAACCCATAAGAGCGGAATCCCCCATGGACCCTGAAAGTGCTCTAAAACTGACAAACCCGCTTAATGAGTTGCGATATTGAGCGGGTTTGTACTCCAGTTGAATCGCAATGGCTCCGCCATTGATCCATCGCAGCTGGAAGTGGCGGGCAACACACTTCGACACAGAGGGCTCCATGGGTCAAGGTTCTTCCTGAAGGGATGTTGGGGAATAGTTTTTCAGCACTTTTGGACTTGCGAACACGATCGGAACAGCTTCCAACCGCACCACCATGAGAGCGATTCGACCATTTTCCTATTCGACGGACGTCTGGATAACAGAGCTGCAATTCGCGCAAAACTAGGCAATGGCAACAGTCTGGAAAACCAGAGCGATAGTTGGCTGGCCTTTCAATACCTGTCTTTTTACGGATTGGAAATGGCTGCAGACCTGGTGGGTCCCTATGTCTTTGCTTATGCGGACTTGGTCAAGGGGAAACTATGGCTGGCGAGAGATCCTGTTGGCAACCGCACCCTTTACTACTATTCCGATACCTATACTTTTCTCGTGGCTTCCGAAGAGCAGGCGCTGCTACCTCTTATCACTCCAAAACCCTGCCTGGACCCTACGGCAACTGCCCACTTTTTTGCATCGGTCCCCTGTGGGGAGAACACATTTTTCCAATCCATCAAAGAACTCCTACCAGGATGGATGCTAACTTGCGACCCCCATTCCCTGGAAAAGTTCCCTTTTTCTAACTCATTGGAACCTGAAGAAACGCTTTTGCATGAGCAAACAGTAATCCTTGAACAGCTAACCCAAAAACTCTCCGAGGCAGTTTCTGTCAGATTAAACTCTGAATCCTCCACAGGCATCATGCTAAGCAGTGGGACAGATTCCTCTACCCTTGCGGCTCTGTCTAACCACAATCTTCACATTTCAGCGGGTAGCGGAACACTCATGCCGATTTCTTACCGATTTGACGCATTTCAAGAGGCGAATGAAGGTCCAGAAATCAAGGAGTTATGCCATTTGCTAGGGCTCCAAAACCAGTCCTTTGACGCCAGCAGCATGCGGCCATTCAAATCCTGGCAAAGCTCTCCGCCAAACCCCAATACGCCAGAAGATAATCTTTATCGCCCAATCTTACAAAAACTCTACGGTTTGGCAGCAGAACAAGGTTGTCAGGTACTGCTGACAGGCGCCTTTGGCGACCACCACTTCGCAGGTTCCTACAGGTGGCTCCTCGAAGCCCTTCAACATGGAAAATGGCGCCACGCATTCAGAAATTTCAAGATCGATTTGCAACTTAACGGCTTGCGAACAACCTTAAGAAGGAGCGGGTTTGGCAGTAAACAGCATCTTCGACTCCAACCTGCTCCACCCCGTTACCTGACCCAATACGCCGCTTCAATGTGGAGCGCTCCTGCGTTGTACCAACCTTTCAACTCAAAACCACCTATCCACCAGGGTGCACTTCAAAGCGCTTTGGCTGCACGCAGCTTTTCCCGAGAGCAGTATTACTCCCACCGAGCTGGCATTGAGCTCAGACACCCCTACCGAGACCGACAATTGATTGCCCTTTCTCAAAGATTGCCCGCCTATTACCTCTACCAAAATGGCACCAAAAAATGGTGGCTTAAACAAATTAGAAACCACTTTCTACCTATGCCTTCACAGACAACCATCGCTAACAAAAACCTCGAACCCTTCTATCAGGCATGCCTCACTCTGGACCGTCACCAGATTCACCAAGCATTGAGAAGCAGTGAAGCCATCTGGTCCCCGTGGATTGAGCCAAATAGCGTTTATCAATCAATTTCTGAACATCAAAAAGAAGAAGTTCCCAGCTATTTATGGTGGCTTTGCCTCAGTTTTTCGAAGTGGTACCAGTACGTTTTCTAAGTATCGAGGAAATAGCACATTGAGGGAGCGTGAATGAATTAGCTTTCTCCACACCTACAAGCCTCTGAATTTAAAAGACCTAAAACAAAGACAAACCAATTTGGAACTTCGGGCCTGAAAATGTTGTCTTCAAAATTCAATACACATCCAAACTTTCAAAAGGAATCTGAACCCGATGTACCAATTAGGCAACCAACCAGTGGAGTAAATATGTCATATTAATTATTTGACTTTACTCTGGTCCAGCACTTAATATTTGCTAAATAGTTCTTTCAGACTTCAAGAAAGGTCTTTTATATTTCAAACTGGGATTGCGGCATTACTTCCATGGAAAAAACGCTGAACCATAAGAACCCATTTAAACAAGTTCATATAGACCTTAACACCCCAGGCAAAGGTAAAGCTCGCTGGGCATCGCCAATGCTTGTCGTTTACGGATCTGTAAAAGAACTCACACATGGCGGCCCTCCTGGAACAGGCGATTCTGGCGCAGGCTCGCTTACTGAATCACCTAATTTTTCCTGAGACTCACTTTTTACATTTGCACAGGGAAAATGCCTTTCGTACAAAGACCAAAGCGAATTTTGTCAGTTGGGTTCACAGTTGAGAGATCGGGCACCTGTAAGCGCCCCTTGGAATCGAGCAGATATGGGTTGATGGCTTCAAAGCGATCATTGGAAAGCCTTTGCCCTTCGCAAGCGATCCATCCCTTTGGTAGGATTGGGCTAGCGAACAGGCGAATTTCGCCCACATACTCTTCCACAGGAAGCGCTCTCTTTTCTTGAGGGTACTGATGCACAGCGTTAATGGAAAAGGAAAGGAGATCGTGCGGTCCCTTCCCTCTGAGATCCGGCAGTTGAAAGCTGGGTTTCTCACCGCCAAACTGATGTCCGAGGACGGAAAAAAGC
>Ga0214472_10008791_pt1 | contig 10536 bp, 8 predicted proteins | sample RVTome_6_FD_207662 | JGI IMG/M metagenome (GOLD analysis project Ga0214472, IMG submission 207662) | Soil microbial communities from uranium-contaminated site in the Upper Colorado River Basin, Wyoming, United States - RVT140D175 | ecosystem: Environmental > Terrestrial > Soil > Contaminated >...
GACTTGTCTCTGGAAAACCGGGAAAGCGGGGATCGTGATTTATTTGATAAAGTCATCGATTCAATGCAGACAACCAAACTGGCGATCAAATACCCGACAATTACCCATACTGCCAGCCCCAATGCCATCATTCGAAGACGCTGTAATTTCAGTGTGATCCTTCGGCCGGTAATTTCGATTAAAGGCATCAAATCCCATTTCACTGAAGATGTATTTCTCTATATTGTCCGTATTGCTACCGGCGGCACTTATGATGATCCGGGTCGCTTGATAGGCAAGGACGCAGCGATTTCGATTCGCATCGTGGAGCGTGATCCATGTCGCCACGCCGCACGTTATGCATTTGAATTTGCCCGAAACAAAAAACTCAATGTTACTTCTTCTTCCAAACACACTATACAAAAAGTTACTGATGGTTTATTCGAATCAGTAGTCAAGGAAGTGCATAAGACCTATCCGGATATCGAACATAATGTCGAACTGTTCGATGCCCTGCTGGCGAAGATTATTCTCAAGCCGGAAAAATACCAGGTGGTGCTGGTGTTGAATGAATACGGCGATTTTCTTTCCGATATGGCGAGTGGTTTGATCGGCAGCATCGGTACTGGTGCCAGCGGGAATTTCAGTTTCAATCATGATGACACTGTAGATATTGCCATGTTTGACCCCTCCGGCGGTACTGCACCGGACATTGCCGGACAAAACAAATGTAACCCTATGGCGATGATGCTGGCTTTCGGTATGCTACTGGATCACATCAACCGCTACGACCTCGGCCATGAATTGCGTATGGCGATGTTATCCTGTGTAGCAGAAGGCATCGCTACCTCAGATATCGGCGGCAAACTTGGCACGAAAGAATTTACCAGAGAAGTGATAGAAAGGATGAAAGGTAAATTCTGAGGTATAAGATTTTCATGTCTTAATCCCTTTACCTGTTTTCATCAGATAAAGACTGATCACAAACAGTACGATATTGAACAGAATGATGATGGCAAAAGCGGTAGTGATATTAATATCGGATATGCCAAGTAATCCGTAGCGGAAAGCATTCACCATATACAGTATCGGGTTGAATAACGATACGGTATGCCAGAAATCCGGTAGCAGATTAATGGAATAGAATACACCGCCGAGATAAATCAATGGAGTCAGGATGAACGTAGGAATGATGGAGATATCGTCAAATTTCCTGGCAAATATTGCATTGATAAATCCACCCAGTGAAAACAGTGTTGAAGTCAGCAGTACTACCGCAATGATCACACCAGCATGATGGATGCTGAGTTTTGCGAAAAACATCGCAACTATAGTCACCACGACCCCGACAGCAACACCTCTGGCAATACCGCCAGTGAGATAACCACACAGGATCACCACATCCGGAATCGGTGCTACCAGCATTTCTTCAATATGGCGCTGGAATTTGGCGCCGAAGAATGATGACACTACATTGGCATAGCTGTTGTTGATGATCGACATCATGATGAGCCCTGGGGCAATATATTCCACATAGCTGAAACCGGACATGGTGCCGATACGCGAGCCAATCAAATTGCCAAAGATTAGAAAATACAAAGTCATGCTGATGGCCGGTGGCAGGATGGTCTGGATCCAGATGCGGGCAAAACGATGTACCTCCTTGATGACGATCGTATTGAATGCAACCAGAAAAAGATTATGCTTCATATCGGTTCAATGACGGTGGTTGCTTTTATCAAGCAGACGCACGAACAGTTCTTCCAGCCGATTGGATTTGTTGCGCATGCTCTTTACCCGTATATTATTTTTGTTGAGCATATCAAACAGGGTGTTGAGGTCCTGTCCGTTGTGCAGCTCCGCTTCCAGCGTAGAGTCATCTGTTTTATGCAATTGGTATGAACCGGTATCAGGTAACATGGATATCGGATTAACCAGATCTAAAATAAATGTTTCGCTGCTCAGTTTGCCAAGTAGCGATTTCATGCTGGTATTTTCGATGATACTGCCGTGATCGATGATGGCGATGTTCTTGCACAACTTCTCTGCTTCTTCAAGATAATGCGTGGTCAATACGATAGTCGTGCCTTTCCGGTTAATATCAGTCAAAAAATCCCACATGGAACGGCGCAGTTCCACATCCACACCGGCAGTAGGTTCATCCAGAATCAGTAATTCCGGTTCATGCATAAGTGCACGGGCGATCATCAACCTGCGTTTGAGTCCGCCGGAGAGCGTACGTGATGGATCGTTGCGTTTCTCCCAAAGTCCGAGTTGCGTGAGGTATTTTTCAGCACTTGCGTAAGCCTGTTTTCTGGGGATTCCGTAAAACCCGGCCTGGTTCAGTACAATTTCAAGACTGGCTTCAAACTGGGAAAAATTGATTTCCTGCGGTACGATGCCGATCACTGATTTTGCTTCAATGATCTGTGTGTCCAGATCATGATCATAGACATAAACCTTGCCGCTGGTTTTATTGACCAGTGAAGTGATGATGCCAATGGTTGTGGATTTACCTGCACCGTTCGGTCCAAGTAATGCGAAAAAGTCGCCTTGAGAAACATCCAGGTCTATGCCGCATAATGCCTGTTTGCCATTGGCATAGGTCTTTTTAAGGTTCTGAATCCGTAATGCTTTCACAAAAATATTATAATTGATTCAAACCGGAAAAAACCGGAGTGGATAAAAATGGGAAAAGATTAAAAATTCGGGTAAAAAGCAACGAAAAATCAACTATTGTCTTGCATCTTTCAATGTCTGCTTTTGCTCGTCATGTTTCTTTTTAAGATCTTTGGCAAGATCACTGTCCCGGTTCAAGACCAGCCTGAAATATTCCTTCGGTATTTTGATAAGCCGTGATTCATTGTCAGTGCGCGCAAATGCATTACGTTTGCCCCTGCTGTCCGGCATCAGTGACTGCTCACCAAAATAATCACCTGTTTTCAGATTTGCCAGAATCACGATCTTGCCGTCACTGTCCAGTGTGAATATTTCAACAGTGCCTTCCAGTACGACAAACATGGCATCACCGGGTTGAGATTCCTTGAGAACAAAATCACCAGGACCTACTTTCACTATTTCTGTCCATTCATGGATAGTCAAGAGTTCATCACGATTCAGGCTCTTGAACAGCCGGATCTTCATGATCAGATCACGCACTTCATCCGGTGGAAATGCAGGCACTGCTGGTTTTGGTGGTGGAACTTGCGGAGCCGGTTTACTGCTGGTTATATTAATTTCAGTGACATCTTCATCATCGCTCAGGCTGAAATCATCACGTTTGATGCTTAACAATACATATTTTTTATCTATCCTGAAAACCTTGGTTGGATAAACTGACTTGATGGTGGCATTGCGTCGCCCGGTGCTACCCGGCATGAGGGAGCGTTCACCAAAAAAATCACCGGCCCGGAGTGTGGCAATGGATATTTCCCGGTTACTTGACTCGGCACGAATTAATACCTCAACTGCACCATCCAGAATGATATACATGCAATCGCCAATCTCTGACTCGCGGATAATGAGTTGTTTGGGCTGGTATTCCTCAATACCGTTTTCCGGTGCGGTCAGAATTCCCTTCAGCAGATCATCAGAAAGCGATCTGAAAATAGGCGTGTTTTTGAGTAGTTGTGTATGTAACTGTAATCCGTCCATTTTTTTGATGCCTTATACAGTTGTCTGTATTATTGAAGAGGTTTCGTTTGCAGCAAAACCCGGTTACTTCACACGTAATATCTGCCCAATACTGCAAAAAGCAGCTTGTTTCATAATCATAGCCCTATTTTACAGAATATAAAAATGCAGCCTGGCTATATGCCATATAAATCACAACCTTGAGGCAAAAAATGTGACCGGATGGTCACACACCGAACAATTATCGGGAACGTGATTCCAGAAGATAATCCAGCCACATGCTGGAGAGTTTTTCCTGCACTGTATTCTGACGCAGTCTGGCATTGAGATTGGGGAAGTCCACACTATCAAGTTCCTGATCCTGGTTGTAACAGGAATAGACAAAATATTCCTCGCCGGTATGAGGGTCCACATGTTTGCACAGGCACTGCGCACAGACACCTTTCATCATACATTGCATGGGTGAATTGATGGAGCCGATAGCGGTATGTCCCGGTTTCAGCCAGGGTTCAAGACGGCCATGCCGTGCTTCTTTGACGGCTGACATCATGCGATCCGAGCCGATAACAATGGTGTGGTCAACATCCGATAATTTTATTGCAGTATCACCCAGATCGCCTTTGGCATAGGCCTCGATGGCATCCAGTATGTTACCTACACAAGTTTTGTCCTGTGGCCGTGTGGTTGGTATCGCATCGACATCCGGGCCCGGATCCACTGCCCAGACAATGACATCGGAGGCAGCTTCTATGTCTTCGATCTTGAATACGTCAGACCGGTATTTGTATCCGGCAAAGTAAATAACTTTATTTCCGGTGGCCCGTAACGCCTTGCCTATCGAAAACTGCACAGCATTCCCCAACCCGCCGCCGATGAGCATGACAGTCTTGTTCCGGGTAATTTCTGTAGGTGCCCCGGTAACACCCATTACCACAAGTGGATCACCCGGTTTCCACAGGGCGCAAAGTTTGGAAGAACTGCCCATTTCCAGAGCAATCAACGAAATTAATCCTTTTTCTTTATCAACCCAGGCACCGGTCAGGGCCAGGCCTTCGGCGGCGAGTACAGTCCCTTCAACTACCGGCGCCAGACTTTCGAGATTCTGCACCCGGTAAAATTGTCCGGGATGGAATTTACGGGCCTGCATGGGCGCATGCACGATCACTTCAATTATCGTTGGGGTCAGGCGGTTTACTTCGACAACAGTGGCGGTTAATTCAGCTTCCAGGTGCTTGAACAACTGGAGCATGGACTCATCCCTGTTTTGTTGTTGCGACGGGTTCAGTGCCCGTAATTCTTTTTCAAACAGTTTCACGATGTAAGGATATCCATCTTTGGCACTGGCCATGGCTTTCACAACGTTACCAGCATAGACCGGATGGTTATCGCCGTAAAAGGTGATGAATTTGCCATGCTTGTGATAGGAGGTCAGCGGAGCAGGGCGGCCAATCTTGGGGATCGCTGTATCCTCCATCGGTACCAGCTCCGGTAAGTCAGCATTTTCCCAGTGCGGTTCATAACGCTGGAAGAATTTTTCATCCATCCTGAAACTGTAGGGATGTTCCTGTTCATAAATCGTATTGGGTGAAGTTCCAGCAGCGATGAATAGACTGCGTAATGGCACTTCCACTTCCTTGCCTGCGGACAGCCAGCGGCCTTCCTTTTCATCCAGTTTCTCGAAGCGGACAGCTTTTAGTGCACCGTACTTATCCGGGATGGCTTCCACCGGATTCATGCCTTCTGCGAGTTGTATGCCTTCTTTCAACGCTTCATGGATTTCCTCATGGTTTTGCCGGTATGCCGGGGAATCCTTGATCCCTTTGCGGTAAAACATGGTGACACCACCCCATTGATCAATGAGTGGCTGGAAATCCGGTTTTTCACCCGCAATTGCGGCACGTTCCCGCTCTGCTTTGATAGCACTTCCATGGGCCAGGAATTCATCCAGAATTTCAAGCTCCTCTTTGTCGTATACGGCGCGTATCGCCTGCTCACCCTTCTTTCCAATCATTTTTGTGTAGCGATTCAGGATCTTCTCAACCTGTACGGGATAGTAGGCAGTGACTTCAGTCGTGGTATCGATGGCGGTTAAACCACCCCCGATAACACCTGCGGGCAGGCGCACCTGCAGATTGGCCAGTGATGACATTTTGCCCGCACCGGTTAATTGCAAGGCCATGAGGAAATCTGATGCCTTGCGGATACCACGAATCAGGTTGTTTTTAAGACCAATGATAGTTGGTTTGCCGGCGCCGCTGGCGATGGCGATATGATCGAAACCCATGTCCCAGGCTTCTTCGATGGTGATGGTGCCGCCAAAACGCACGCCACCAAAACAACGGAAATGATTACGCCGGGCCAGTGTCAGGTAAATGACTTTGAGGAAATTCTTGTCCCAGCGCACGGTAATGCCATATTCCGCCACACCGCCGAATCCAGCCAGCAAACGCTTGTCCAGGTCTTCATACAAATCCCGGAAATCCCTGACAGGCATTGGCGGCGTATTTTCATTGCCAGTGAGTTCCAGCGGCAACGGTTCAATTTTCAGGGCATCAATGCCTGCAACTGCAAAACCTTCGTTCATCAGATAGTGCGCCAGCGTATATCCTGCCGGGCCCATACCTACCACCAGTACGTTCTTGCCATTATAGGGCAGGGCATAGGGCCGTTTGACATTCAGCGGGTTCCATCGCGTGAGCAGGCTGTAAATTTCGAAACCATACGGCATGAACAGCACATCGGTCAGCACGTTGGTTTCAATCTGCGGAATATTGACCGGCTCGGTCTTTTGATAAATACAACCGCGCATACAGTCATTACAGATGCGATGACCGGTGCCGGGACACATGGGATTATCAATGGTGACCAGTGCAAGCGCGCCAATGTTGTCGCCCTGACGTTTCACCACATGCATTTCGGAAATTTTTTCACCCAGCGGGCAACCGATGATGGTGACACCCAGTGCATTAGTCTTGTAATCTCCGCCGCGCTTGTTGCGCATGCCTTTGGAACATGAATCTGTATCCCGATCATGGCAATAGATACAATGGTCCACTTCATACTGGACCTCGCGCTGGTTAAAGCGTTGGTCAGTCAAAGCAAATCCGTCACGCCGGCGATGTTCCTCTGCCGATCCGGTCCAGGTGATGAAACCCCCACGTTGGCGGGTTTCATGATGAACCAGGTGGCCGGAATCGGTTTTTTGAGGAGTCTTGAAGCTGACCCAGCCTGAAATAGTTTTATTAAATTCCGGACCATGGAGCGCGGCATAGGCCCAGCGTTGGACAACCTCAAGCAGGCCATCAATAAATTCAGAGTATTCCTGTCTGGCCAGAACTTCAGCAAATGCAGCCTTGCTTTCCGGATTGGTTTCCAGCCGTTGTCTGAGTGTTAAGACTTGTGCATCTGCGCCGGAAATTTCTGCAGGCTTTTCCTTGGCCAGTGCCCGGTAATGGTTGGATAGCCGGGCAAGTCTGCTGCCCACAAGGCTCACAGCATGCTCCAGATCTGTGTCAGTTGCGGTTTCGGGGAAAGCTGTTCTTTTCAACAGTTCGAAATCCCCCTGAATTTTTTTAATGTCCCATTGGGTAATGTCCACATCCTTGAACCGGGTGTGTAATTTTTCTGCGATCTCATTGCGGAACACCAATATGGTTTCCACTTCATCCCGGATGGCGGCCTGTTGATGGGCACGTGTGTCTTCAACATGAAACAGGTGACCAACAAATTTACCCACATGGGGAGCAAGACGCACCAGCAGGTCAGATATCGTCTGCGGGGTCATCACATTGCCGAGGGTTGTTTTATAGGTCTGGTATTCAGCGTGAAGACCGGAATCCTGATCCTTCAATGATGCTTCAAATACTTCCTGTAAATCAGCCAGGCGTGACGGTTTATACAGATCTGAATATGTAAATCCTTGAATACCAAGAATAAAATCATAATCTTTCGCAGTTTGATGCGTTGCTGCCAATGTTGATCCTCACTGATAATGTCTTGCTGGAACCTGGATAAAACCGGGGATTTTCAGGCGCGCCAATTTAACGGACTAAAACTATAATTAAAAGTAATTATTACCTATATTTTTATACTGATTTTGAATAATTAATAACAATACTAATACATTCACAGCCCAGCAGTTGGGCCGTGAATGATGACTGGATCAGGCGGTATATACCGGGATGGTGATCTTGACTATTCTGCGGGTTTGTCAGGTTCAGCTTTTGCCTTTGGTTTCGCCTGTGTAGTCGAGGTTACAGTTTGAGGAAAAGGACTGAAGGGGAAAGGCCGGGTTTCTGACTGGAAGGTGACGTAATCAAGTATCTGCAGTGCATACTGGGTCAGGCCGCTGCTGAATTTTTCAAGTTGTTCATTGAGATTGCCGGTGATGACCTTTGTTACAAATTGAAATATGACCAGCAACCAGATGATACCAATGAGAAAATAAAAAATTACTCCAAAAATGATAATAAACAGGCCCCGCATCCAGGTATCAACATTTTTAACATTTTCTTTTACATTTGGGTCCATTTTCCCACCCCCCGTTGATTATTTATTGATGAGTAATAAATTCAATAACTATGGGCAAACAGTATATACAGCAAAAATCAAAAAATCCGGGGAATTCTGAATATCCAGGGCCGGTTTTGCCCGTCTGATGTGAAATGGCGGTTTCAGGGCGTATAAACGATAGTTATTATGATAGTCTTGAGATGACTAATTACAACCGGATATCTGTCATGAAACCAGAAACCACGGAAACCTTACTCGAATTTCCCTGCGAGTTTCCGGTCAAGGCCATGGGCAAAACAACTGATGATTTCGATGCCCTGGTCGTCAGTATTATCCGCAAGCATGTACCGGAATTTGAGGATGGGACGGTCAAGACACGCCTGAGCCGGGGTGGAAAATATATTTCAGTAACCGTCACCATCCAGGCACAAAACCAGGAGCAGCTCGATAATCTTTATATGGAATTGAGCGCCAACGAAAGTGTACTGGTAGCGTTATGAACATGCAGAAGCAGATCAATATCCGGCAATTTGGATTATGCGACTATCAGGCAGTCTTTAATGCCATGTCGCGATTTACCCGTGAACGTAATGAGATTGTTTGTGATGAAATCTGGTGTTTGCACCATGCTCCTGTGTTTACGCTCGGTATGGCCGGCAAGGAAGATCATATTCTGGATGCCGGTGATATTCCAGTTATCAAAACAGATCGCGGTGGTCAGGTGACCTATCACGGTCCGGGGCAACTGGTGGTATATCTTTTACTTGATCTGCAACGCAAGGGACTGACCGTCAAACGTTATGTTTCCCTGATCGAACAGGCATTGATCGATATGTGTGTATCACTCGATATTGATGCTGAACGCAAGGCAGGTGCGCCCGGTGTTTATGTAGCTGATAAAAAAATTGCTGCACTTGGTGTCCGGGTAAAACGCGGTTGCAGTTATCATGGCCTGGCCCTGAATGTGGACATGGATCTCTCCCCGTTCCGACAGATTAATCCCTGCGGTTATCCGGGATTGCAGGTGACGCAACTGAAAGATGAAGGCAGCAACCAGGATGTCGGTTCAGCATTTGCCACCTTGTTGCCTTATTTAATGAAGCATCTGGATTACACAGAAGTTGTACCGGTCGATTCGGTCAGAACAGATTTATTCAAAACATCCCGCGCTGCATAACAGAATAAACACATGCACAACGAAAACAACAAACCAACCCGGGAACAGCGCGGTGAATTGAAAACGCGTTTCCCGGTCCGGGTTGTGCATGAAAATACTGCTGTGTTACGCAAACCGGCGTGGATACGCGCGAAGGCGCCGACCGATCCGGAAGTGCTGCAACTGAAAGCATTGTTACGTGAACACAATCTGCACACGGTGTGCGAGGAAGCCTCCTGCCCGAACCTCGGTGAATGTTTTGCGCATGGTACGGCGACTTTCATGATCATGGGTGATCTGTGCACGCGCCGTTGCCCGTTCTGTGATGTGGCGCATGGCCGTCCCAAACCTCTGGACGAAAATGAACCGGCCAATCTTGCCCATGCCATTCAATTGATGAATCTGAAATACGTCGTGATCACTTCTGTGGATCGGGATGATCTGAAAGATGGCGGCGCGGCACATTTTTCAGAATGTATCCGCGCGGTACGTGAGAAAATGCCGAAGATCACCATCGAGATCCTCACACCGGATTTTCGCAAGCGAATGGATACAGCACTGGAAATTCTGAAGTCATCACCACCGGATGTGTTCAATCATAACCTTGAAACCGTACCACGTTTGTATCGTGAGGTACGTCCCGGCGCGGTATACGAAGGCTCACTGCAACTCATCAGAAATTTCAAATCGCATCATCCGGATGTGCCCACCAAATCAGGACTGATGCTGGGACTGGGTGAAACCTTGGATGAAGTAAAACAGGTTTTACTGGATCTGCGTACACATGATTGCGACTGGTTGACCATTGGCCAATACCTGCAACCCAGCCGCCACCATTTATCGGTGCAGCGTTTCGTTCATCCGGATGAATTTAATGAACTGGGAGTTTATGCACGCAATATAGGATTCAAGAATGTGGCCAGCGGCCCGATGGTACGTTCATCCTATCATGCGGACATGCAGGCACAGGGACAGGTGGTGGGGGAAGTCGCTGTCTAACGAAGAAAGGATAAAAGAATAAGCTGTTTATTTATCTTTATTAATTTTCTTCACCTTGCTTTCAATACTGCCTTTGGCAAACCGGGTTTTGATTGTTTCGTCTGCTTTCAACTTCGCTGCATCCCGCACTATCGTTCCATCCTGTTGCTGAACAATGGCATAACCGCGATTGAGTGTCGCCTGCGGGCCGAGCGCTTCGAGAGCACGATTGGCATTCGCCAGCAGGTTTGTGGAATGTTTGAGTGCCAGTTTGATTG
>Ga0214472_10008792_pt1 | contig 10536 bp, 5 predicted proteins | sample RVTome_6_FD_207662 | JGI IMG/M metagenome (GOLD analysis project Ga0214472, IMG submission 207662) | Soil microbial communities from uranium-contaminated site in the Upper Colorado River Basin, Wyoming, United States - RVT140D175 | ecosystem: Environmental > Terrestrial > Soil > Contaminated >...
AGGACATCGGCAACACCTACGACATCCAGGGCGGGCGCTGGTTTTTCCAGCCGTACCGCGGCTTCGACCTGACCGCGCTGACGGAAAAGGACTGCGACCACCCGTCGGGCGACAAGGATGACGTGACGGGCGGCATCCGCTGGTCCGGCACCGCCGGGCCGGTCGACTACTCGCTCGCCTACATCAACACGTTCTCCGCCGACCCGGTCGCCAACTCGGTGTTCGCGCCGTACAAGCGCGCACCGCAAGGGCCGCTGTTCGATCTCATCCATCCGAAGATCGACGTGCTCGGTGCCACCGTCAGCGGCTATTCGGCCAGCCTCGACGCGGTCATCAGCGCCGAAATCTCCTACACCTTCGACCAGCCCTACAACGTCGGCACCGGCCCGCTGCTCGCGCCCTCGCGTGGCGGCGCGGCCGGCCTCGGACTGGGCGGGGTGCGCACCAGGGACGTCATCACCACGATGCTGCGCTTCGACAAGAACCTGCGCTTCGAACAGCTGCTCGGCACCAACCGGCCGTCGTTCTCGTCGGTGCAGCTGTTCGACACCTGGGTGCAGGACTACCGCAAGTCCGACGACCTGGCGCGTCTGTTCGCCTACGGCGCACCGCTGTCCGAGCACAACACGATCCTCACCGCCTTCTCGGTGCTCAACTACCGCGGCGACACCATCAACCCGGGCTTCGCGGTGGGGGTCGACCTGACCCACGGCGGCGGTTTCGCGATCCCCAGCATCGACCTGGCGCTGGGCGACAACTGGCGCGCCAAGATCGAGGCCGACCTGTTCTGGACTTCGGGCAAATCCGAGGTGCTGTTCGATCCGGACCGCTCGGTCCAGCTGTTCGGCTATTTCGCCAACAACAACCAGCTGACTTTTCGCCTGACCCGTCAGTTCTAACCAAAGGAGACACCACATGACTCGAGCATTCACCGCCGGGCCCGCCCGCAAGGGGCTGGTCGCCCTGTGCGCGCTGGTCTTCGGCGCCAGTGTCGGTACCGCCGCGGCCGAGGAGCTGCAGCCCGGCTTCGTCATCAGCAAGGACAATTACGACTCGGTGAAGGACAAGACCTTCGAAGGGAAGACCATCGCCAGCATGGTCCCCGAGCGGATGGAGCAGATGATCAAGCAGTTCGGGCTGACGCTGAAGATCGCCCACTCGAAGAAGATCGAGATGGATCCGAAGTACGTCGCGGCCACCCGCGAGTACTCGAAGGACGTCAAGTTCGATGCGGCGACGCGCACCATGAGCGGCTGGAAGGCCGGCATGCCGTTCCCGCCGGAAGTCATCAAGATGGACGACCCCAACGCCGGCGACAAGGTGATCTGGAACCTGCGCGCCGCGACCTACGGCGCCACCATGGACCTGCGCGACATCTCCTTCGTGTTCATCAGCGGCACCAACGGCGTCGAGCGCGTGCAGCGCTGGCAGTCGCGCCGCTACTACATGGAAGGCCGTCTGGACGGCGGGCCGATGGCCGAGGGCGATGGCAACATCGCGCAGAAGACCTATCTGTTCGCCACCAGTCCGCAGGACATCCGTGGCCTGGGCACCTTCTCGGTCCGCTACAACGACCCGACCTCGGCCAAACCGGACGACACCTGGGCCTATCTCAAGTCGGTGCGGCGCACCCGGCGGCTGTCCGGCGGGGCGTGGATGGATCCGATCGGCGGCACCGACCAGCTCTATGACGACTGGGACATCTGGGACGCCTTCCCCACCAAGTACCGCGCCAACAAGCTGGTCGGCAAGCGCTGGGTGTTAGCCGTCGCGCACAGCCCGCTGGTGAGCGTGGACAACGCCAAGCGCGACACGCCCGAGGAGTTCCCCTCGGTCGGGCTCACCGAGGCGCCGCATTACTTCCCGGCCAAGCACATCGAATGGGAGCCGCGTGAGGTGTATGTGGTCGAAGGCACCCCGCCGCCGGAACACCCCTACAGCAAGAAGGTGGTGTACATGGAGGTCGACTTCCCGCGCCCCTACCTGGGCGAGATGTACGACCAGAAGGGCGAGTTCTGGAAATACATGATCTTCCAGAACCGGCCCGACATCGGCGACGACGGCTACAAGGCGGTGATGCCGGTGGTCGGCCACGTGATCGACGTCAAGCGCAATCACTCCACCACCTGGTCGTCGAACATGAAGGCCAATCCGAAGGGCGTGAAGGAGAACGACGTCTCGCTGAGCAAGCTGGAGGAAGTGGCGACCGGCGGCCGGTAAGCGGAACCCGCCAGGGTCGGGTCGAAGCCTCCGGGTGCCACCGCCCGGAGGCTTCGTCGCGTTCGCGCTGCCCCGGGGGCGAACGGCCGCATCGCCTCCGCCGCGATCGAGTTCGCCCCGCGGACGCCACCGCGGACGACTCCCCGCAGAAACGTGCAATTCCTGCACGGTGGCCGTGGTCTATAAAGAAGCTGAGGTTCGCCCGGCATGTCGAGCGGCAAGGGTGACAACGTGAACAGGACACTGCAGAGCAGTTGGCTGTCCCACCCGAAATACAACAAGAAAATAAAGGCAGCGTGGGAGAGATTTCAAAGCGGGGAAGCGTACGCCCCCAGCATCGCGCTGAGGCCCACGATCGACGACTCGTGGCGGCGCTGCCTGGTGAGCGGCGTCGACCCGTCGCGCAATCCGGCGCGGGTGGCGGTCGACAGCATCGGCCTGCAGCTCCTTCGCAAGCGCCACGAGCGCCTCGTTTCGGCCAGCGCCCCCTTCATGGTCCAGTCGCGCAGTCTGCTGGCCCAGACCGGAACGGTGATGGTGCTGACGGACCCGCACGGGATGGTCCTCGACGTCGAGGGCGATCAGCGCATGCGCGACGCAATCGAGCGGATCCGTCTGATCCCCGGCGCGTGCTGGAACGAAGCCGTGGTCGGGACCAACGCGATCGGCACGGCGCTGCAGCTGCGTCAGCCGATACAGGTTCATGCCTCGGAGCACTTCTGCGAGGAAATCCAGACGTGGAGCTGCTCTGCAGCCGTCATTCGCGATCCGGTCGATGGTGCGGTTCTCGGGGTGCTCGACATCTCCGGACGGTATGCCACCTGCAACCCGCACAGCCTCCCGCTCGCCGCGATGACCGCGGAGATGATCGAGAATCAGCTGGCGCAGCGGGAACGGGAGCGTCGGGTCCTGTTGCTCGAATCGACGATGCAGCGCCTCTCATCCGGAGATGGCGTCATCATTTTCGATGGCCGCGGCAATCTGGTGCGGGCAAACGACCGCGCCGCGCCCGCCCTGGCGGAATGGGGCGTGACCTTGAGCACCAACACGCACATGCCGGCGCCCCGCCCGGACGATGCGCCGCCCCTGCCCGACGTGTTGCCCGATCGGCTGCTCGAGAATAGGGTCGAGCCGGTTTTTCGCGGGAGCGAGCTGCTCGGCTTCGTCGCCTCGATTCCGTTCCGCTCGGGCGCATCTGCGCCGGCAATCATGGTCGAGGCGTGCGCCCCGCGCAGCCGGGCCTTGACGCCCGAGCAGCGCGAGGCGCTGCTGATCCGCTCGATCTGCACCCGGACCGACGAAATGGCCGGGCCGCGCGAAGCCGGCAACACTCCCGCTCCGACGATAGACGAGGACGCCACCGAAGAGGGCGTGCTGGTCACCGACGCGGATGCACGCATCGTCACCGTGAACGCGGCCTTCACCAGGATTACCGGCTATACCATCGAGGACGTGGCCGGCAAGTCGCCAAGCATCCTCAAGTCCGGCCTCCACTCGAAGGAATTCTACGAGCGCATGTGGCGCAGTCTCGCCGAGCGCGGGCGCTGGCAGGGTGAAATCCAGAACCGGCGCAAGAACGGCGAGATCTACCCGGAGTGGCTGACGATCTATTCGATCAAGGGTCCCCGCGGCGAGATCCAGAACCATATCGCGATCTTTGGCGACAGCAGCGCCGCCAGCACTGCGCAGGAGCACCTCGAGTTCATGCAGGGGCATGACGCGCTCACCGGCCTGCCCAACCGCAGATTGTTGATGGAGCGTCTCAAGGAGTGTGTGGACGAGGCCGCGAGAATCGGCGATCCGCTCGCGGTCATGCTCATCGGGCTCGACAATTTTGGGGATATCAACGACTCGCTGGGCCATGACCTCGGCGATCGGCTGTTCCAGCAAGTCACCGAGCGGTTGCGTCGATGCCTGTGCGACGCCCATACGATTGCCCGCCTCGGCGACGAGGAGTTCGCAGTGGTCATGAGAGGTGCGGCCGCCGAGGAGCTTCACCGCGTCGCGGCCAACACCCTCGATTACCTCTCCGCCTCCTTCTGCGTCGGACACAAGGAGCTCTTCGTCACGACGAGCATCGGGATCAGCCTCTTTCCCGCCGATGGGGACAGCGGAGCCGTCCTCCTCAGGAATGCGGACCGGGCACTGCACACCGCGCGCGAGGGCGGCCGGAACCGCTACCAGTTCTTCGCCGAAGAGATGAATGTTCGCCTGCTGCAGCGGATGGCCCTCGAGGCGGGCCTGCGCGCGGCGATCGAGCATGACCGCTTCCGTGTCGTGTTCCAGCCGCAGGACGATCTCTTCACCGGCGCGATCGTCGGCGCCGAAGCGCTGCTGCGCTGGACCGACCCGACCCTCGGGGAAGTGTCGGCGGCGCGCTTCATTCCCGTCGCCGAAGAGGCCGGCCTGATCGTCGCGGTCGGCGACATCGTGCTCGCCAAGGTTCTCGCCCACATCGCCCTGTGGCGCCGGCAGGGCCTGGTGTTGCCCAGGATCTCGATCAACATCGCCGCGCAGCAACTGCGCGAACCGCGATTCGTCGAACATGTGTGCGAACTGCTCGAGGAACAGGGGGTGCCGCCGGAGGCGATCTGCCTCGAGCTGACCGAAGGGACCCTGATGGCGGACCTCGACAAGACGGGCGAGATCCTGACACGCATCACCGAACGCGGCATCGCGGTCAGCATCGACGACTTCGGCACCGGCTATTCGTCCCTGTCCTACCTCAGCCGCTTGCCGATCCAGGAGCTGAAGGTCGACCAGAGCTTCATCCGCACCATCGCCGACGAGGCCGGCAACCGCTCGATCACCACTGCGATCATCGACATGGCCCATGCCCTGGGCATGACGGTATTGGCCGAGGGCGTCGAAACGGGCGCGCAGCTGCAGATCCTGAAAGACAAGCGCTGCGAGCTCGGCCAGGGCTACTATTTCCATCGCCCCCTGAGCGCCGCCGCATTCGAGACACTGCTGGTCGACAGCGGCGGACAATTCGGTCACGCCGAGAAGAAGGACACGGGATTCGATTTCCCGCTCCTGCATTGACGCTCCTGCCCCGTAGCGTCCGCAGTCGCCGATAGCGGCAATTCCCCGCCTCGATCATAGGCCCGGCATCGCGCCCGGGCCTTTTTATTTACCTGTTTGGCAGTAAACGTAAGCCATGCATGGATGACGAGGTCCCGCCGCCCCGTAGCCCGGATGAAGGCCGCAGGCCGGAATCCGGGGAAGCCTGTGGCGCGCTGATGGCGGCCGTTCCCGGATTCCGCTGCGCTGCATCCGGGCTACGCCGGTTCATTGCCAATCACGTCGATCCATCTTCTCGACGGCAATGCCCAGGCGTGGATTGCGGTTGATCCGACATTCGGACGGTCATCCATTAATCGGACGAGAGCGGGCTCGGAAGGCATCCTCGGCGGCATGAAAAGTGTCGTAAATACAGTTGCTTGCGATCATTGATCGGCCTGGCACAGCGCTTGCGAACGCTAATCACGGAAGCCGTCTTTGATGACGAAGTGAATTGAGAGGTTTTCATTCCGGATTGAGGACTCGTGTGTGACCTGAATGCCCTCAGCGTCATTCCTGGCCCCAGCAAATGGCTCAAACAGCAAATCGCCCGCAAACCGTCGGTAGGAGGAAACGCAGTATGGCACTGCAAATAAACATCGATAACGGTGGCACGCTCACCGATATCTGCATCAACCAGGACGGGGTCGTCAGGAAAGCCAAGGTGCTGACGACGCCGTATGACCTCAGCAAGTGCTTCTTCGAGGGCCTGCAAAAGGCGTCGGGGGTGATCTACGGCGAGCAGAACGTCGCCCGCCTGCTCGAAGAGGTCGACCTCATCCGCTACTCGACCACCCAGGGCACCAACGCGATCTGCGAGCGCAAGGGACCGCGGCTGGGCCTCATCATCGACGCCGGCGCGCGCGACCTGCCGGTCCGCCTGGCCGAGCGCGATCCGGAGGTGTACGAGGCGCTGGTCGGCGACCGCGTGGTGTTTCTCGACACCTCGGACGTCTCCGGCGACCAGGCCGAGATCGAGGTGGTCAAGGCGATCAACAAGCTGACCGCCGCCGGCGCCAACCGCCTCGTGGTGAGTTTCGACGGTCCCGGCTTCCTCGCCATCGAGAGCCGCTTCAAGCAGATCGTGCTGCGCAAGTATCCGCGCCACCTGCTGGGCGCGGTGCCGGTGCTGTACGGCAGCGATCTCGCCTCCGACCGCGACGTCGTCCGCCGCACCTGGACGGCGCTGATCAACTCCTTCCTGCACCCGGCGATGGAGGCGTTCCTGTTCAATGCCGAGAACCGCCTGCGTGCCTACCGCACCAAGAATCCGCTGCTGATCTTCCGCAACGACGGCGACGCCTCGCGCGTGGCCAAGACGGTGGCGATCAAGACCTACAGCTCCGGTCCGCGCGGCGGCATGGAGGGCATGAAGTCCTTCGCACGCCTGTACGGCATGTCCGACGTGGTGGCGATCGACGTCGGCGGCACCACCACCGACATCGGTCAGTGCCTCGACGGCAAGGTCGCCGAAGTGCGCCGCGGCCACGTGGAGGGCATCAACGTGTCCTTCCCGCTGTGCGAGATCATGAGCGCGGGCGCCGGCGGCAGCTCGATCTTCAAGGTGGTGAACAACCGCATCGCGATCGGCCCCGAGAGCGTGGGCGCGGTGCCCGGACCGGCCTGCTTCGCGCGTGGCGGCAAGGAAGCGACCATCACCGACGCCAGCCTGCTGAGCGGCGTCCTCGATCCAAAGTCCTACTTTGGCGGCGGCATGGGGCTGGACCTCGACCGCGCCGCCACCGCCGTCAGCCTCAGCATCGCCCAGCCGCTGGGCGTCGGGCTCGACGAGGCGCTGCTGCAGATGGAGCACGCCTACGAGGACAAGATCGCGGTCGAGCTGCATCGCTTCACCAAGATATCCAAGAACACCGTGATGCTCGCCTTCGGCGGCGCCGGCCCCCTCAATGCCTGCGGCGTGGCCGAGAAGGCCGGCATCGACCGGGTCGCGGTGCCGCAGCTGGCGGCGGTGTTCAGCGCCTACGGCATGGGCTCGTGCGACATCTCCCAGCGCTACGCGGTGGCGCTGGAAGAGCGCAGCGACACGGGGCTCGCCGACGCGCTGGCGGCGCTCAAGCTCAAGGCGATGCGCGACATGTTCGCCGAAGGCGTTGCCGCCGGCGATTACCTGGAGGAAGCCGCGCTGGTGGCCGAGTTCTCCGAGCTCGAGCAGGTCACCCGCCCGATCGACGGCGAGCCGTCCTTCCCGCCCGACTTCGCCCGCGCGCTGTCGGTGGAACTGGAGCTGCGCGCGGTCAAGCCGCTGCGCGAAAACGCGACCAGCGCGGCCCGCTTCGAGCAGGGGCAGGCCGCCGGCGCCGACGGCGTGCGCAACGTGCTGACGCGCGACGCCGGCCGCATCGACGTCCCCGTCTACAGGCTCTCCCAGCTCAAGGCCGGCGACTACGCCAGCGGGCCGGCGATCGTGGAAGAGGACTACTTCACCTGCCGCGTGCTCGATGGCTGGAGCTTCGTCATCAGCGACGCGGGCGACATCTTGCTGAACAGGAAGGGTTGAGAACCATGAAAGTACTGATGACCGAATATCTCCGCATCGACCTGGAGACGGAGCACTGGGAGTGCCGCGTGTGCAACCACGACATCGGCCCGGCCGACCGCAGCTACAAGGAAGGGCTGCTGGTGCACAACCGCGACCCGCGCGAGATCCATCCGCCCATCATCGATCCGGAAAAGTACCGCTTCACCTTCAGCCCCGACCCGGAGTGGGTGCGCATCCTCGAGTACTACTGCCCGCACTGCGGCACCCAGGTGGAGACCGAGTACGCCATTCCGGGCCACCCGCCGCTGCACGACATGGAGCCCGACCTGCCCGCGCTGAAGGCCCAGTGGGCCGCGCGCGAAGAAGCCGCGGACGCGGTGGTCGGCCCGGCGGTCGCCGCCGGCCAGGGTCACAACCACTGAAGCCCATTTGCATTGCAGGCGTGCGGCCTCCCGCGGGGCCGTGCCGCACGCCGGTACGAACGAATTGAGGAGATAGCATGAGGCGCGTTTCTGTCGATATCGGTGGCACGTTCACCGATTGTTTCGTGGTCTGGGATGGCAAGTACATCGAGGCCAAGGCACTCACCACACACCACAACCTCGCCCTGGGCTTCAACGAAGCGCTGGGCAAGGCCTGCCACGTCCTCGACCTGGAGCAGGAGAGCATCCTGTCGGGCGTCGATTCCGTACGCTACGCCACCACCCTCGGCACCAATGCGCTCATCGAGCACAAGGGGCCCAAGATCGGCATGCTGGTCACCGCCGGCTTCGAGGCCACGGTGCCGCTGAGCCGGGCGCGCGGCTACGGCGAGGGGCTCGACAACCTCGGCCAGCAGGACATGCCCAACGCCCAGCGTCCCGATCCGCTGGTGCTGCCGCACATGATCTGCGGCGTGCGCGAGCGGGTGGACTTCGAAGGCAAGCTGGTGATGCCGCTCGACGAGGAGGACGTGCGCACCCAGATCCGCACGCTGGTGAACAAGGGCGCCGAGATCATCGTCGTCGCGCTGGTGAACGCGGTGGTCAATCCGTGGCACGAGCAGCGCATCGAGGAGATCCTGCTCGAGGAATACCCGTCGCACCTGCTCGGCGCGATCCCGGTGATCCTGTCGCACCAGGTGGCCGGCCGCAAGGGCGAGTACGTGCGCGCCACCTCGGCGATCGTCGACGGCTACCTGCACTCGACCATGTACTACGCGCTGTCCGCGCTCGAGCAGAATCTGCGCGCGCACCGCTACGAAAAGCCGATGCTGGTCATCCACAACTCGGGCGGCATGGCGCAGCTGAACTCCACCGACGCGCTGCAGACCATCCACTCGGGTCCCGTGTCCGGCATCGCCGCCTCCGAGCATCTGGCCATGCAGGCCGGCCTGGGCAACGTGGTGGCGACCGACATGGGCGGCACCAGCTACGACATCGGCATCGTGGTGGACGGCGGCGTCAAGCACTACGACTTCAACCCGGTGATCGACCGCTGGCTGGTGTCGGTGCCGATGGTGCACCTGGTGACGCTGGGCGCGGGCGGCGGCTCCATCGCCAGCTTCGACCGCATGTACAACACCGTGAAGTGCGGCCCCGAGTCGGCCGGCTCCGATCCCGGTCCGGCCTGCTACGACCGCGGCGGCATGCGCCCGACGGTGACCGATGCCGACCTGCTGCTGGGCTATCTCGACCCGAAGAACTACGCCGGCGGCTCGATCCCGCTCAACCCGCGGCGTGCCACGGCGGCCATCGAGGACGCGCTGTGCGACGACCTCGACTGCTCGGTGATCGAAGCGGCGCTGCTGATCCGCGAGAAGGTCGACGACAACATGGCCAACGGCCTGTTCACCGAACTGCGCGCGCGCGGCTACGACCCCAAGGAATTCACCATGCTCGCCTACGGCGGCAACGGTCCGCTGCACTGCTGCGGCATCGCGCAGAACCTGAACATCGACAAGATCCTGGCGCCCCCGCTGAGCTCGGTGTTCTCCGCCGTGGGCGCGGGCAACATGCACCAGCTCCACATCCACGAGCAGTCGCTGTACATGGTGCTGTACGACTCCAACACGCGCCACATCTTCGACGACTACGACCGCTTCAACAGCATCGTCGCCGAGCTGAGGGAGCAGGGCACGCAGGACCTGCTGCGCCAGGGCATCGCCAAGGAAGACATCTGCCACAACCTCGAGCTGGACATGCGCTACGGCAACCAGCTGGTGCAGACCACGGCGGTGATTCCGCAGCACGAGGTGCATGGCCCGGGCGACGTGCTGGCGCTCATCTCCCAGTTCTCCAACGACTACGGCAAGCGCTTCGGCGAGGGCAGCCAGGCGCCGGAGGCGGGCATCCGCATCAATACCATCCGGGTGGCCGCCTTCGTGCGCCACGAGACCGTCCAGTTCGAGGACATCAAGCCGGTGGAACCCGTGCAGCGCAAGACGCCGCCCGCCCCGGCGAGCATCCGCAAGTGCCATTTCGTCGGCCACGAAGGCGCGCTCGAGACGCCGGTGTGGAACCGCGCCGACATCGAGCCGGGGGTGCAGATCGCGGGGCCGGCCATCGTCGCCTCCGAAGTCACCACCTTCCTGGTGAATCCGGGCTGGAACTTCGTCGCCGCGAAGCAGGGCGCCTCGTGGTTCCTGCGCGCCTGAGCCCGGCCGGGACCTCATCGACCAAGAGATAAAGGACTGAACATGAGCGATATGAACCTGCCCCTTGCGGCCAAGATGCCCAGCGCCGAGGAAGTGGCGCTGATCAAGAAGTTTCTCA
>Ga0214472_10008796_pt1 | contig 10535 bp, 7 predicted proteins | sample RVTome_6_FD_207662 | JGI IMG/M metagenome (GOLD analysis project Ga0214472, IMG submission 207662) | Soil microbial communities from uranium-contaminated site in the Upper Colorado River Basin, Wyoming, United States - RVT140D175 | ecosystem: Environmental > Terrestrial > Soil > Contaminated >...
GAACTCGTTCGCGCCGTCGCCGATGAAGGCTACGCGCACCCCACTCCCATCCAGTCGGAGGCGATTCCGCTGGCCCTCGCGGGCCGCGATCTGATCGGCTCCGCCCAGACCGGCACCGGCAAGACCGCCGCGTTCGTACTCCCCATTCTGCAGCGGCTGTCGGAGGGGGAGCGCGGTGTCCTCCGCGCCCTGATTCTGGTGCCGACGCGCGAGCTGGCCGAGCAGGTCGCCGTCAGTATTCGCGCCTACGGACGCCATACCCATCTCAAGGGCGCCGCGATTTACGGCGGCGTCGGGATGGAGCCGCAGACCCGCGCGCTCAAGCACGGCGTCGACATCGTCGTCGCGACCCCGGGCCGGTTGCTCGACCACATGGAGCGCGGCCACGCCGACTTTTCGCAGCTCGAGGTGCTGGTGCTCGACGAGGCCGATCGGATGCTCGACATGGGATTCGCGCCCGACGTGCGGCGCATCTTGAGCGCCCTGCCCGAAGAGCGGCAGACGATGCTCTTCTCCGCGACCGTCTCGCCCGAGGTCGATGCGCTGGCGCGGCGCGCGCTCAACGGGCACGCGTCGGTCGAAATCGGCCGCCGCGCCCAGACGGCCGAAGGGATCGAGCACGTGATCGTCGCGGTGGACAAGCTCCAGAAGCGCGGCGCCGTCGCCGCGATCCTCAAGGCCAAGCCCGCCGGCCAGACGCTGATCTTCACCCGCACCAAGTATGGCGCGGACAAGCTGGCGACGTTCCTGAAGCGCGAGGGGATCGCCGCCAACGCGCTGCACGGGGACAAGGCGCAGAGTAATCGCCAGCGCACGCTCGATCAGTTTCGTGCCGGCACCGCCGAAATCCTAGTCGCGACCGACATCGCCGCGCGCGGCATCGACGTCGACGGAATCCGCATGGTCGTGAATTTCGACGTGCCGACGGACGCGGAAGTCTACGTGCACCGCGTGGGGCGAACGGCACGCGCCGGCGCGCGCGGCCTCGCGCTCACCCTGATCTCGCCCGACGAATGGCTGCTGATGGCGGACGTGGAGCGGCTGATCGGGCAGAATTTCCCGCGGGAAGTGATCCCGGGGTTCGAGCCATCGGTGTCGCCGCTGCAGCCGCGGCTCGCCGTTGCCGAAGCGCCGAAGCCGGAGCGATCGTTGCGGCCGCGTCGAGGTGGGAAGCGGCGCTAACCGCCTAGTCTTTCGATTTCAGCGTCCGGATAAAATTCGCCACGGGCGTCGCCGCCAGCGTCAGGAGCCGAATGCTGCCGCGCGACGCCAGCTCCACCGACACGCGCGCGATCGTCTCGTTGTCGGGACACTCCACGATGCTGACGAAGTCATAGGGGCCCAGCACCGCGTACTGCGACGTGACCTTGGCCCCGTATTTCTCGATCTCCTTGTTCACTTCCTGTAGCCGCTTGGGGTTGGTCTTGAGCGCCTTGGCGCCCTCGTCCGTGAGGTTCGACAGCAGGATATAGGTTGGCATGGGGCGGACCTCAGCTCCGTTTCTCGATGGAGACATAATCCCGCTTGTCCGGCCCCGTGTAAACCTGCCGCGGCCGGGCGATCTTCTGCTCCTTGTCGAGCAACATCTCCTGCCACTGCGCCAGCCAGCCCGGTGTGCGCCCGATCGCGAACAGCACCGGGAAAATGTCCACGGGGAACTTCATCGCTTCGTAAATGATCCCCGAGTAGAAATCGACGTTGGGGTAGAGCTTGCGCGACACGAAGTACTCTTCCTGGAGTGCGATGCGCTCGAGCTCTACCGCGATGTCGATCAGCGGGTTCTTGCCCGTCACGTCGAACACCTGCTCGGCGATCTGCTTGATGATCTTCGCCCGCGGATCGAAGTTCTTGTAGACGCGGTGCCCGAAGCCCATCAGCCGCACTTCGCCCTTCTCGACGCGCTGGATGTAGGCCGGAATCGCGTCGATCGAGCCGATCTCGCGCAGCATGCGCAGCACTTCCTCGTTCGCCCCGCCGTGCAACGGACCGTACAACGCCGCCGCGGCCGCCGCCATGCAGGAATAGGGATCTGGATGTGAGGATCCGACGCTGCGCATCGCGCTGGTGGAACAGTTCTGCTCATGGTCGGCATGGAGGATGAACAGGACGTCCAGCGCCCGCTCGAGCACCGGGTGCGGCGCGTATTTCACCTCCGTCAACTTGAACATCATGTTGAGGAAGTTGCCGGTATAGCTCAGATCGTTGTCCGGATACGCGTAGGGCATGCCTACCGAGTGACGGTGCGCGAATGCCGCCAGGGTCGGACTCTTCGCGATGAGGCGGACGATCTGGTTGTTGCGCGATCGCTCCTCGCCGATCCGTTTGGCCTCGGGATAGAACGTCGAGAGCGCCGCGACGGCGCTGACGAACATCCCCATCGGATGTGCGTCATGATGGAAGCCGTCGATGAATTTCTTGATGTTCTCGTGGATGATCGTGTGGTGCGTGACCTGGTACACCCACGCATCGAGCTCCGCAGCCGAGGGGAGCTCGCCGCGGAGCAGCAGGTACGCCGTCTCGAGGAAGGTGCTCTTCTCGGCCAGCTGCTCGATCGGGTAGCCGCGATAGCGCAGGATCCCCTGGTCGCCGTCGATGTACGTGATCGCGCTGCGGCACGCCGCGGTGTTCATGAACGCGGGGTCGTAGCTCATCAGGCCGAAATCGTCCTCGGACGCCTTGATCTGCCGGAGATCGGCGGCGCGGACGGTCCCATCCTGAATCGGGAGCTCGTAGCTCTTGCCGGTGCGGTTATCGACGACGGTGAGCGTGTCCTTCGGCACTACGCGTCCTGGATGTGGGTGGCCGAAAAGATAACTGGCTATCGGCTATCAGGTACCGGCTATCGGGAACCCCCGATAGCCGGTACCTGATAGCCGATAGCCGATAGCCTTCTTATCTTGGCTCAACATGGCTCAGCCCCGTCCCAGTCTCTACCCAACCCGCTCGAGTGCCGGCGCGCTGCTCGGCCAGCAGCTCGCGGGCCGCGGCTATCAGGCGTGCATGCTGCTCGGCATTACGCCTGAAGGCGTGGAGATCGCCGCCCACGCAGCGAAAGCGATGGGCGCGCAGTTCGACGTGATCGTCGCGTCATTCATCAAGCTGGGGGCGAACCTCGCGCCGGTGGGGGCGATGGCCGAATCCGCGCCGGCGGAGATGGACCCGGACTTTCAGCCGGGGATGAATCTCCTGGAAAAACTCCAGGCCGCGATCGATGAGTCGCGCGCGCGCGTGAAGCAGGACCTCGTCCTGTATCGTACCCAGCGACCGGTGAAGAAACTCGAGGGACGGACGGCGATCATCGTGGACGGCCAGATCGTCTATCCGTGGAAGGCGCTGGCGGCCGCGAAAGCCGCGGAGGGCTTAGGCGCGCGCGAGGTGGTGATTGCGACGCCCGTGGCGACCCAGCCCGCGGCCGATCGGATCCGCGCTCGCCTGTACGCGCTGGTCTGTCCGAGTGTGGTGATGGAACAGGAAGGACATCCTTCGCCCTACGGCGACGCGGGAGCGGACGCCCCGGAACGACTGAAGAGTATCATGATCGCGCATCAAGCGGCTTGAACGATGGAACGATGGAATGATGGAATGATGGAATGATGGGCGGCTTAATGGCCGCCTTTTTTTGTTTCCTCCGCGACTCGGAATGGTTATGCACTCCTGGCCCCTCGATCGATCTTGTCGGGGTGATGCCGTATCAGCGCCTGAATGCGTGGCGGAGTTGCCATCAGCTCGCCCTAGCGACCTATCGGATAACGCAGTCGTTCCCGAAATACGAGCTCTACGGAATCACTTCTCAAATGCGGCGCGCAGCCTTCTCGGCACCGGCAAACATTGCTGAGGGAAGCGCGAAACGAGGCCCCAGAGAATTCCGACGTTTCCTTGATATTGCACTCGGATCGCTCGCCGAGCTGTCCTATGCGATTCTCTTCGCAAAAGAGCTCGGATACTTGTCAGAGTCAGACTGGAAGGAACTCGACGACTTGAGAAGCGTGGCAGGTAAGTTGACGTGGGGGTTTTATCGATTGATTGCAGAACGTGGCGGCTAGCAGATCATTCCATCATTCCATCATTCCATCATTCCATCATTCCATCATTCCATCATTCCATCATTCCATCATTCCATCATTCCATCATTCCATCATTCAGGAAGTTCTACAATGTCTCTCTCCAGCCACCGATGTTCTCCGGCCAGGATCTCTTGAGCAAATCGGTAGGTCGGCACGTCCTCGTTGCGCCGGAGCCCGTTGAATTTCGAACGGACCCGCCGTCGGGCCTGCCGGCAGAAGAGAGCGGCCAGTTTCACCGCGCGCGCGCCGGCGGTGCGGTCGCGCTCGAACAGCTTCTGGGCGCGTGAACAGGTCGCCGCCATCGCGAACAGCTCCGCGGCGACGTCCACGAGCCGGAACAGCACCGATTGGCGCAGCTCGAGCTTCGGCCCGAAGCGCACCATCGAATGGAACACGCCGCGCGCCAGGCGCCGGGCGCTGCGCTCGACGAAGCGCACGTGGCGCGCGAGCCGCCCAAACTCGGCGTAGCGCGGCCAGAAGCCCCAGCCGATCCAGCGCGACGGATACCACCACCCGTAGAACGCCGCCGACCGGACCAGCCCCGCCAGCCGCTGCCGCGCCGTCTTGCCGGGCATCACGACGTCGCCGGCGACCTGCAGATGCTTGTCGACGGCTTCCCGCGCGATGAAGAGGTGCATGATCTCCGACGAGCCTTCGAAGATCAGGTTGATGCGGAAGTCGCGCATGATGCGCTCGACCGGCACCGGTGACTCGCCCCGCGCGCGCAGGGAGTCGGCCGTCTCGTAGCCGCGGCCGCCGCGGATCTGGACGGTGTCGTCGATGATGCGCCAGCCCGCTTCGGAGTTGTACAGCTTCGCAATCGCCGCCTCGAGCCGGATGTCGAAGCCGCCGCGCTCCGCCATCGCGCCGCACAGCTCGGCGACCGCCTCCATCGCGAGGGTATTGGCAGCCATCGCGCCGAGCTTCTGCGCGATCGCGTCGTGCTGGCCGATCGGCCGGCCCCACTGCACGCGCTCGGCCGCCCAGCGGCGCGAGATCTCGAGGCAGCGCTTGCCCGCCGCGACGGCGGAGATGGGGAGCGTCAGCCGGCCGGTGTTGAGCGTCATGAGCGCGAGCTTCAGGCCTCTGCCTTCACCCCACAGCACGTTCTCCTTTGGCACGCGCACATTCGTGAACCGGATCACGCCGTTGAAGAGCGCCTTGAGGCCCATGAAGCGAGAGCGATGTACGACTTCCACACCGGGCCAGTCCGTCTCCACGATGAACGCGGTGATCTGCTTCTTTTCTTTGCCGTTGACCATCTTCGACGGCGTCCGCGCCATCACGACGAGCAGCTCGGCCTTGGTGCCGTTGGTGCACCACAGCTTTTCGCCGTTGAGGACCCAGGTGTCGTCATCGAGGATGGCGTTGGTTTCCATCGCCGCGGGGTCGGAGCCGACGCTTTCTTCGGTGAGCGCGAACGCCGAGATCGCGCCCTGGGCCAGACGGGGGAAGTATTTCTTTTTCTGCGCGTCGGTGCCGAACATCTTGAGCGGCTGCGGTACGCCGATCGATTGATGCGCGGACAGCAGCGCGGTTAATGAGCCGTCCACCGAGGAGACGAGCTCGATGGCCTTCATGTACGAGAGCTGCGACAGACCGAGCCCGCCGTACTCGCGCGGAATCTTGATGCCGAACGCGCCGAGCTTTTTCAGCCCGTCGATCACGGCTTCGGGAATCTCGCCTTCGCGATCGATGCGGTCGGAGTCGACGTCCTCACGGAGGAACCGTTCGAGTTTGTCGAGAAACGGCTTGGCGCGGGCGACTTCGTCAGGATCCTGTTCGGGGTAGGGATGGATGAGATCCATCCGCAGCTTGCCGAGGAACAGATCGCGCACGAAGCTCGGGGCGGCCCACTCCTGCTCGCGTGCCGCTTCGGCGACTTCGCGCGCTTCGGCCGCGGTGACCTTACGTTTGGGCTCGGCGAGGCTTGTGGCCATGTGGTCTTAATCTAACACCTTGCGACCTCAGCAGGTCAGGCGTTTCTTCCAACTTGTTCCATCCCGCCGTCAGCTTCATAAAAGAGGAGATTGTCATGTCCCGCATAGCGTTGGTTTCACTCGCGCTCGGGCTCGCGGCCGCATTGCCGGCGCCCGCGCAGCAGCCCAATCGCGCCCCCGGGCGCGCCCGGACGCAGCGCGCAGCGATTACGATCCCATACCAGCGTTTCGTCCTGAAGAACGGCCTGACGCTGCTCGTGCACGAGGATCACAAGGCGCCCATCGTCGCCGTCAACATCTGGTACCACGTCGGTTCGAAGAATGAACGGCCCGGTCGAACCGGGTTCGCGCATCTGTTCGAGCATCTGATGTTCAACGGCAGCGAACACTTCAACACCGACTACTTCCAGGCGCTCGAGCCCCTCGGCGCCACGGACCTGAACGGCACCACCAACGAAGACCGCACGAACTATTTCCAGAACGTGCCCACCAGCGCGCTCGACGTCGTGTTGTGGATGGAGTCGGACCGCATGGGCCATCTGCTCGGCGCGGTCGACCAGGCCAAGCTCGACGAGCAGCGCGGCGTGGTGCAAAACGAGAAGCGCCAGGGCGAGAACGAGCCGTACGGGAAAGTCGAGACCCTCATGACCGAAGGGACGTATCCCGTCGGTCATCCGTACTCCTGGTCGGTGATCGGGTCGATGGCGGATCTCAACGCCGCGAAGCTCGACGACGTTAAGGAATGGTTCCGGACCTACTACGGTCCCAATAACGCCGTGATCGTGCTGGCCGGCGACATCGATCCCGAGACCGCGCGCCGCAAGGTCGAGCAATTCTTCGGCCACATCCCGGCCGCCGCGCCGATCGCGAAGCAGGACACCTGGATCGCCAAGCGCACCGGTTCCCACCGTCAGGTCATGCAGGATCGCGTGCCGCAGGCCCGCCTCTACAAGGAGTGGAACATCCCCGAATACGGGTCGGCGGACGCCGACTATCTCGATCTCGTGACGGACGTGCTGGCGCAAGGGAAGACGTCGCGCTTGTACAAGCGGCTCGTCTACGACGAGCAGACCGCCACCGACGTCATCGCCTACGTGGACCTGCGCGAGATCGGCGGGCAGCTGGTGATCCGCGCGACCGCCAGGCCCGGCAGCGATCTGGGGCGCGTCGAGCGCGCCATCGACGAAGAGCTGGCGCGCTTCGTCCGCTCGGGTCCAACGCCGAGCGAGCTGCGCCGCATCAAGACGCAGTCGCGCGCCAACCTCATCCGCGGCGTCGAGCGCATCGGCGGCTTCGGGGGCAAGTCGGACGTGCTGGCCCGCAACGAAGTCTTCAGGGGCAGCGCGGACCACTACCTGGTGACACAACGCCGGATCGCGTCCGCGACGGCCGCGGATCTCCGTTCCGCCGCCGCCCGCTGGCTGTCGGACGGCGAGTGGGTACTCGAGGTGCACCCGTACCCCGAGTTCGGGACGACGGCGAGCGCGGCGGACCGGACCAAGGTTCCGGCGCCCGGCACGCCGCCCGAGGCCCGCTTCCCAGCGGTCGCGCGCGCGACGCTGCCCAACGGGCTCAAGATCGTGCTCGCGGAGCGGCACTCGATTCCGCAGGTGAACATGACGCTGCTGGTGGACGCCGGGTACGCGGCCGATCAGTTCGCCGCGCCGGGCACCGCGAGCCTCGCCCTCGACATGCTCGACGAGGGCACGACCCGGCTCAACGCGCTGCAGATCAGCGATACCCTGCTGCAGCTCGGCGCCCAGCTCTTCACCGGGTCGCAGCTCGACGTGTCACGCATCTCACTGTCGACCATCAGGGAAACGCTCGACCCCGCGCTCGACGTCTACGCCGACGTCATTCTCAACCCGTCGTTCCCGCAGGCCGATTTCCAGCGGCAGCAGCGGCAGCGGCTGGCTCGAATTCAGCGCGAGAAAGTGCAGCCGGTGCAGATGGCGCTGCGCGTCTTCCCGCAGCTGCTGTACGGCGCGAATCACGCGTACGGCAACCCGCTCACCGGCTCGGGCACCGAGCAGTCGGTCTCCGGCATGACGCGCGAGGACCTGGCGCGCTTCCATCGCACCTGGTTCAAGCCGAATCATGCGACGCTCGTGATCGTCGGTGACGTCACGTTGGCCGAAATCCAGCCGAAGCTGGCGCGCGTCTTCGGCCGCTGGCAGGCGGGCGACGTGCCGCAGAAGAACGTCGGGACCGTGGCCGACCAACCCAGGCCGCTGATCTACATCCTCGACCGGCCGGGGTCGGAGCAGTCCACGATTCTCGCGGCCAATCTGGCCGCGCCGAAAGCCAATCCGCGTGAGTATGCGATCGAGGCCATGACGTCATTGCTCGGCGGGCAGTTCACGTCGCGCGTCAACATGAACCTGCGCGAAGACAAACACTGGTCGTACGGCGCCTTCACGTTGATCTGGGATGCGCGCGGCCAGCGCCCGTTCATCGCCTACGCGCCGGTGCAGACCGACAAGACGAAGGAGTCGATGATCGAGGTCGACCGGGAGCTGCGGGGTATTCTCGGAGCCCGGCCGGTCACCGCCGACGAGCTGGCCAAGGCGCAGGCGAACCTGACGCTCACGTTGCCCGGCAATTGGGAGACGATGGGCGCGGTGCAGGGCTCGCTGGAGCAGATGGTCACGTACGGGCTGGACGACCGCTACTTCGAGACGTACGCGCAGCGTGTGCGGGGATTGTCGATCCCGGACGCCGCCGCCGCGGCTCAGCAAACGATCCGGCCGGACCACCTCGTGTGGGTCGTGGTGGGCGATCGCTCCAAAATCGAGGCGGGCATCCGCGAGCTGAACTGGGGTGAGATCCGCTTCCTCGACGCGGACGGGAAGCCGCTCGCGTCACGGTAGGCTAGGGGCGGTAACGAGGCGGTAGGGGCGGTAGCGGCCCCTTACCGCCCCCTACCGCCTCCTACCGCCTCTACCGTCGTCAGCTTCGGTGTCAACAGCAACGCGGCGAGCGCACCGCCAATCAATCCGCCGAGATGCGCGAAGTTGTCGACGAATGGACTCAGGAAGCCGGTCAGCAATTGCCAGATGGCCCAGGCGGCGAGCACGAAGCCGATGCGTTTGTCGCGCACAAAGAACCGATGCTGGTTTCGATACAACATCACCACCACCGCCGCCAACACACCGAAAACCGCGCCTGACGCGCCGACCGACGGGCCAGGGCTCGCGAGCAAGCTGAGCGCAGAGCCGGCCACACCGCTGCCGAAGTACACGAGCATCATCCGGGCAACGCCGAACGCGTGCTCGCACGCCATGCCGACGATGTAGAGGACCACCATGTTGCCGAAGAGATGCCCGAAGCCGCCGTGCAGGAACGTGGCGGTGATCGTCCGCCACCACTCGCCGGCCAATACCTCGGCACGCACCAGCGCGCCGGCTTCGAGGAGATTCGGTCCGGCGATCCCCGCCTCAATCAGCGCCTTGGGATCCATGAACACGCCCGACGCGATCTCCCAGGCGAACACGGCGATGTTCGCCACGATGAGCGTGAGCACGACGGGCGGGCAGTGCCGCATGCCGCGCTCGAAATCGATCCGGCCGTCGGCGCGCGCCGCCGGCGCGGGCCGGGGCGGCGGGGCCGGCCGCTGCGCAATCATGTCCGGCGTGATGAGAATCGGCTCTTCGCCGGATTGCCCCGGCCCGCCGTCGGTCAACGCCGCTCTCCCGTATCGAGCATCACGCCCAACGCCACCGCGATGCGGCGGTCCATGAGACGCTGTGAGTCGGCGGTCATGTCGAGCACGTAGCGGTCGAGAATCGTGAACTTCCGCTTGAACTCGCCGATCACATCCTCGGTGCCGGCCGGAAGGAAAATGAAGTTGGTCCGCAGCAGCCCGAACAGGGGACCGAGAAAGCGGCGCAGCAGCGAGAGAATGACAGAGTCCTCTTTCGCGAGAAACAGGAGGCGCCGGTCCGGTCCTGGAGCCCAGACGTACCAGCGCTTCCGAAGGATGTTGAAGAGCCAGTTCTTGCCGAAGCGCGCGAGCGGACGGCCGCGGGCGTCGCGCACGGTGTACGTCGAGGTGATTGGCTGGAACTTCTTATCCTGCAGGATGTCGAGCAGGCGCTCGCGCTTGGACTCATCCCGATAGAACGTGACGTGTCGCTTGACGGACAGGGTGATGCCGACGACCGGCGCGACCACGAAGATCATGAGCAGAGCGCCGATTGCTTTCAGCGTGTCTGAGGCAGTCGCCGGCGCCGGCGTCTGTGTCTCGTCGAAGGTCCCCGCCAGGTACACGGCCGCGAACCAAATCGCGAACACCGCGAGCAGCGCGCCGAGATTGCGCAGCAGGTGTGCCGGCCGCTCCACGAAGACGATCTTGTTCCCCTGCTCGTCGCCCACGTCGTATTTCTCGGAGATCTTGAGCAGCTGCTGGCGTAGCAGAAAAATGTCGCGATCGAACACGGGGTCCGCTTGACCCGGCGACGCCGTGGCGACGCTGGCCGCCCGCGCCGGCCGGCCGCAGTTCGGGCACTTCACCAGCTTGCCGGCAAACTCG
>Ga0214472_10008797_pt1 | contig 10535 bp, 11 predicted proteins | sample RVTome_6_FD_207662 | JGI IMG/M metagenome (GOLD analysis project Ga0214472, IMG submission 207662) | Soil microbial communities from uranium-contaminated site in the Upper Colorado River Basin, Wyoming, United States - RVT140D175 | ecosystem: Environmental > Terrestrial > Soil > Contaminated >...
CGACAGCTATCATAACGCAATCCCTGTAAATCCATTGTCGATTGTCGCCTTATACTGCATTTCTGACATAAGCCAACAACCAAAATCAGAAAGGTGGTCACCATCCGCTCCGAAGATACCCCCATAGGACGGCGCGTCCTCGGGGTCATAGAACCCAGACTGCGTGAAATCGAGCGCTCTGGCAAGAGGAAACTCCTCCCCAATCTGTACCTTAGCGACATTGACTGCCGCTGCGGCGGGACGGTCGAGACCATCTCCTGAAATCAACCACGTAAACCATGGTGCTTCTTCAATACCTAAGGCTGTTTCGACAGAAGTTTTCAGACCCGTCTCATAGGCGTAGTATTCAGCCTGCGTCAGCCCGGATATTGTGGCTTCTGCGTGGCCCTGCGCCCAGACAATTCCAAGCAGCCGAGGTGTTAAATCCATAGCGGCTATCTGCGCTGCGCCGGCCGCGCAAACCTGCGCCAACGTCTCGCTGGCGGAGTAGGTGTCCCCTATCGGATAAACACCGCCGCCTTGGTCGGAGGGGATTTGGAAGGTGCCGGACGACCCGCAAGCTCCGTCGCCAATTGCCCGGTCAGCGCGGAACATGTTGAAGCCCGCGACGCTATAACATAAATCAAACGCCGCACCGCCGCGCGCCACGGAGGCAAGGAACAGAGGGTCACTAAGTGTTCCTATGTTATTGCGGACTTGCCACTCGTCGGCGAACTTGAACTGCATACAGTTCCCGTTGACGACGCCGTTGAAATAGGCGTTCCAGTTTGTCGCGTTGTTGAATGGCGAGAACACGCGGCTGCCCGCGGTCATCTGATACACGTCGGAACGCTCGCCCGTCGCCTTACGCGACGAGCCAGAATATACGCCATCGACCCAGCTTTGGCCGGCGACTACGAGGAGGTACCCATCAGCCACGGGCGTTCAACCCGGCTTCGCGCGCCTCAAGCTGAGCCACACGCTCACGTAGCTTTTGAATTTCCCTGATGGCGATGACAATCAGACGATCATACGCCACGCCGTCCGGTTTCTTGACTGCACCGGCTTTTAACCTGGGGTGCTCGACGATACCGTCTTCGCGCTCCTCAAGTTCGATTTCAAAATCATCATCGTGATACCCGAAATTTACAAAGCGGGGATCAATTGCCGCAACGTCTTCCGCCAACAATCCGTAGTAGGAGTATTCGGCTGGATCAGCCTTGGCCAGTGAGCGGTAGAAGATCGGCCTGAGCCCATCAATAATATCTTCGGAGCGCGTGTCGTCCAGAGGCTCAATATCTTTTTTGTAGCGCGCCGACGAGGTGGAGCGCAGAAGTTCGTTGGCGGGCGTAGAGCCGCTATTTAAGAATGCGTTCGCGGCGCTCGCTGTCGTTCCAACACCGGGGAAGTAGGTGTTGCCATTTGCACCAATACGCATTCTCTCCGTGCGCGAATTGGTTGGCCCTGTTAGTATAGAGACGCGCTGAGGAGCAACCCCGGACGAAACGGCCCCGTCTGCGAATGTGTCGATTGCAAAAGTAGAGCGCTGCGCTGCTCCGTCGTATATGGCCCCAAGGAATGAAAAGATGTTGTCCCCGTCTTGAGCCGCCGCAGGAGAGTCTAGTGTTCCGCGTGCTCGCGCCGCCTTATAGACGCCGCGTGTTGCGGCAGACGCGCCGCTGGCAACCATAAGCGCAAAACCACCAGTGGACTCCGCGCCGAAATAGAATATGTCGTTTGCGCCGACAAATGCCGCTGCTGGGTCTCCGGCTCCCGGCGCAAGAACAGTGATAACACCATTTGCTGTCAGCGTATCCGTGTTGACAGTGAAGCCATTCATCGCCGGAACGTCGGTCGCGATTGGAACCCCGCCGCTATCGAACTGGAGAGTATCGCGCGCTGCGCCGGACAGACCCGCTATCGCTACAAGATTGGCGGACGTTATGCCGAGGGTCGGATTACCACTCACTCCGTCGCCGTTGGTCACGCCCATTCCGGTTCCGGCGGCAATGGAGCGCGGAATAAACGTGTCCGCAGCAGAGCGCACGACAAGTCCGTTTGCCCCGACTTCGTTGCTCATGGCGTTAACGGCATCTGCGTCGGTATATGTGGCGCCCGTAAAACTGATCGTCAGGGTGTCCGCGCCGTCGTCATACACGACGCCTATGTTCGACCCGGCAACGACGAGCGCGCCTACTGTGTCTCTGACGTACTCGGCGAGCTGCGTTCCTGTCTTCTTGACGCCGCCGACACCCGTCGTCTCGACGACGTACATGATGTCGGTGGACGCAAAGGCTCCGCCGGCGCTAAGGTCTGATACGCGGGTATTCGCCATTACGTAGCCTCAAGGAGAATGATGGAAACGTCGTCTTCGAGCAGGATGAAGCTCGTATCATCCTCCAGCAACAGGCCATTGTTGACGACAGGGCCGCCGCCAATACCGACGACACGGCCAAGAAGACTCAGAGCGAGACGCAGCGTGAGCGCCATCTACGCCTCCAGCACGGCGATCTTGTCGCCCTTGTCTGCGTAAGGGTATTCGACGGCTCCGGCGGGGAGATACATCGTCGTATTGGCCGCAGCGACCGGGTTCTGGCCGATGCTGTACCAGATGGCGACATCGCTGTAAAGACGCAGCGCAGCGACGCCTACGCCGCCAGACGTGACGGTCGGGGCGGAGATGGTCGACTGCGTGCTGGTCCCGGCTGAAGTAACTGTCTGAGAAGCGCCGTGCGCGCGGAATGTCGGGGAATGGGTATCCTTGCCACCCTTACCGCCGACGAAGCCGAATGTGATGTTGATGGTCGCCAAAGGGCTGCTCCGCTGAAAGGGTCAAAGCACCAATCTAGGTGTTCGAGGAGCGTTTGACAACCTCGTTCTTGAGCCTCCGAGAAGCCTGGTGGTGCCGAATCACGACCGGCTCGTCCGGCTGGGTCTTGTCGAATATCGTCGAATATGAGAGTGGAAGGTGTTCAATCTTGAGTTGAGGATAGAATGGTAGCACGTCTTTCTGGAGAACTTGTTGCTCCGTTCGGGGCCTGGTGCTGCTGACTTCGTCGCGCAGCTTGTTCCGCCAGTCCTCGACGAGCAGCCGCCCGGCGAAGTTGTTGCGAAAGTACATAGTCCCTGACGACAGGCGTTGTTGCTTGCCCCTCGCGTGATACGCGAAATCGCACTTGAGTTCGTTGAATAGTTTCGGGTACGAAACGACCTCGGCGTCAGCGTCCAGCCACACGACGTCAACGACGTAGCCGACCCGCTGCATGGCGTCGAGGATGACCTGCCCCTTCTCGTAGATGTTCCGTTCCCACGGCCCCTTGGAGGCGATGCCGACGATGTCGTATGGGATGCCGAAGGCTTCGAGCGACGGTATAAGTCGTTGTTTTGCCTCAGCTTCGTAGCCTGTGTTTATAGTATAGAAAGAGGCGACGATGAAGGTCAAAGCCCTCTCCCTTTCACGAGATGCTTGAACGCCAGTCCACGCCGGAACTCATCAAGCGTCCACTGCGCATAGGCTATATTACACGCCCACTTCGTTCTGTCAAACCCCATCGGCGGAGCCATTGAGCGCGGGTCCGCCGAGATAGTCGGTATTCCGAGCAGCGTGGCGTCCACGAGCGTCGTTGAGTTACAGGCGATGACCTGAGACGCCCCGGCCAAATCCTCCTCCAGCGAGCGCACAGACGTCACTACGCCGGGGAAGTGGAACCGCTTGTTCTGCGGGAGCAGGGGGTGGTTGCGGAAACGTACTGGAATCTCTGTCTTCTTGAGGGTCGCCATTAGGTCTTTCAGCCAGCGAGGGTAGTCGATGTGCTGGACCGCAGTATCCCACGGGATTTGACCGCAGATCAGCGTATACTCGCCGTCTTCGCGGTTCGGCGTGAACGGTATGTCGAGCGCGTCCCAGCGGTCAGACGGCGAATCATCGTTGCAGAAGTCGGCATAGCCTCCGGTGTCTCCCCACCCAGCGGCGAAGTAATCCTCGCGCTTGACGAACCCGCGTTCAAGGACGATCGTGTTGGGCTGGGCCATCCGTATCATGTCGCGATACGCCGTGTGCGGGAACTGCGTTGAGGCGATGCCCCACAGGACAGCGACGTCGCAGGGCTGGCGGTAAGACGAGCCTCCCTCGAACCAGTCGACGCCGAGGTGCGTCAGCCCCTCCTTGAAAGCGGAGAGGACAGCGACGACGCGCTCGTCCTTCTCGGTGTTCTGGTAAACGCCTACTCTCATTTGCTTGGTCCAAATCCAACAGGGAGCATAAACACTCCTTTGACGAGAGGAGCGACACAGACAGGAACGCCTCTGTATCTGGTTTTCTGCCACCCTATAGGGCCGCTCATTAACTGCATCATTTCGCCGCCGCCCATTCTGAACTCTTCACTGTTAATGAGTTCGCGAAAATCTTCTTCTCCGATGACGAAGTACCAGTTCCCGACATCTCGGAAGTACCTGTCGATGTTTTGGATGTTCTTGACGAGAAGCTCCGTCAGCCTGTCGGCGTGGTGTGTCTCGTACACAAACTTTTTGACGGCTTGCGTTTTCGCCTGCAAGGCTTTTATTCGATGCAGAAATTTCCACAACTTAACAGCCAACCACTTCCACTTAGTAGGCGCAAACTCGTAGCCCATGCTCTTAAAAGAAACTTGCTCGATAACATGAAGCTGCTGTGGCGCTGTCAAAGTATGAATCATTATCCTCTCCAGTTCGGGTTGAAAAACACAAGGCCGTTGTTGCGGAAGAAGTCTCGTTTCATGGTTGAGGCTTTGCGCGCATCGGCAGTGTGACAGGTGCTCCAATGCCACCCGCGTTCTTTGAATTTCGCGATCCAGTAATCAATGCCCTGCTCGTTGCAGTGGAACGGGATGTCTTTGCCGGTCGGCGGGTGCGCCGTAATCGCAGCCCATTTACAGACATCGAAGCACGGCCACACGTTGTCGAGCTTGTCTTCAGGGATGTGTTCAAGGAACTCGTTGCACCACGCGAGGTCGTACTGCGCCGGTACTCGGTCATCGCCTTGCGGCGCGCCGTCTAAAAAATCGTGAAGGATGTTTGGCTTTACCAGAGGATCGCCGTCAATTCCCCAAGCATAGTACCCTGTTTCACGTGCCTTATCAAGCTGACCGCCCGGCCCACAGCCGATGTCGAGCAGCGCCCGGCAACCCAGAACGTCGTAGAAATACCGCAACACGCCCTCGTCGACGTGTGTTCTGTTGCAGTGTGATCTGTTGTGCCAGTCGGTCATTTTTATCTCCTGTGAAAAGCGGCGGCGCTCCTTGGGTATCGGGGAGGGAGGAGCGCCGCCAGTACGCCGCCCACTTGGCGCGACCTTGCGGCTTGCGCACTATTCTATTCGTCTTCGGTCAGTCGCTTGAAGGCGGCTTCGGCGCCAGCCGCCGCCAGCTCGGCAATGTGGACGACCGTGTCTTCCTCGAAATCATCGGTGAGGTTAACGGAGGAGTGTACAGTCGGGACAGGGTTGCCTTCTGCATCGACCGTCACGGTGACAGTGACATTTAGATTGCGGTATGTGATGCGCTCAGCGACCGGCTCAGTCTGTTTGTTGGTCTTCGCCTTCGACGCGCGCTTGGTCTTCGCAGGGGCTTCGTCTTCCTCGTTCTCGCCGTCCATCGCCGCCTGTGTGGCTTTGGAGAAGGCGACCCTGGCGTTGACCGGCGCGTCTTCTTCGGTTTCTTCGTCGGCGTCGGGCGCAGCGACTTGGCGCTTTACGCCTTTCAGCTTGTCTTGGATCGCGGCGCGCTGGGCAGTCTCGTCGATTTCTTCTTTGGTCTCCTCAGCAGGCGCGGCCTTCGCCGCCACTTTGCCCCAACCCTTCTTGACCGGCGCAGGGGCTTCGTTCTCCTCAGCCGCCTGAGATTTCGTTTTCAGTTTAAAGGCCATTTCGTCGTTCTCCTTTGTGTTGTGAACCGATTTCGGTTCGGTGGTTTGGCGCGTACCTGTATCGGTTCCGAACGCTGTGTTGATCGCTTGCAGGAACCGTGCCTGTGTGGTGTCCTTCGCTTGCAGCGCCTCATATTTCAATTCGTCTATACTATCTTCGACGAGAAGTAAATGGTTGACGACGTGGGCGGCGGTGTTTCCCTGTCTCAGGATGCGCTGAATAACCTGATCATACAGCTCGAAGTCCCACGTGGCGGAGAAGTGACAAATATGCTGCGCCCCGCCGCGCTGGAAGTTCAGCCCGTGTCCCGCCGAGGCGGGGTGTACTGCGAGGACGTCGATAGCGCCACCGTTCCAGTCCCGCTCAATAGCCGACGCCTCGCGGTCTGTGGTGCCTTTACCAAGGTACCGTAGTTCACCGCCGCCACGTTTTTTATACCACGCCTTGAGCCTTGTAAGATCGTGATTGAACTCGTAGGTGACGAGGAGGGGGGCGCCTGACAGTTCTTCGACGAGGTCTTCCAGAGCTTCGAGCTTACCGTCATGTACGTGGACGGTGCGGCGTTTCTCTCCATGTACTTCCTCAAGATAGACTTCTCCGTTAGCGAGTTGAGCAAGCTTAGAATAAAGAGCGGCGGAGTTGGCGGCGGTAATTGTTCCTTCTTCGACATCCAGCAGCATCTCCTTCTTGAGCTTGTCGTAAGCGGCGCGGGCCTTGTCGTCCAGTCTGATCTTCACCGGGCGGTCTATTCGCTTCGGCAGCGTCAGCCAGTCGGCGGCGGAGATGCGCAGCACCATGTGCGCGATCTTCTCCTCGATACGCTTGTTAGCACCCTCGGCCAGCTTGTACTGGAACCCGGTGAACCTGTCCGGCTTGAAATACTTGTCGCGGAAATGCGAATAGAACCTACCCAGCGCCACACCGCCGTCAAGCAGCAGCATTTGACCGAACAGGTCTTCGTAGCCATTCGGCGTCGGCGAGCCGGTAAGGCCCCAGAGCCGGTGGACATGCGTCGTCATGGTGCGCAGTTGCTTGGAACGCTTGGCCTGCGCGTTCTTGAACTTCGTCAGCTCGTCAACGACGACCGTGTCGAAGGGGAGGTTGCCGGCCTTCTTAGCCCTGTGGTTGTAGAACGACTTGTAGAGCCACGCGACGCCTTCCGGGTTGATGAGCCAGATGTCTGCGTCGGCCTCAAGCTCCTTCTCCTTCTTGCGAGGGCGGCCGTCTATGTCCCACGGCGCGCGGGAGTTGTGTAGCCACGCGAACCGAAGATGGCCAAACTGCTCCCATCGACGACTCTCCTGCCACCAGACGAGTTGACATACGCGGCGAGGCGCGATGACGAGCATCTTCTTGGCGACACCGGCTCGCTGGAGTTCGCTGAAGGCGGCGAGTGTGGTCGAACTCTTTCCTGTGCCTGGGTCCGCAAACAGCGCCGCAGCGCCGTTGTGTGTGAGGAAATCAACGGCCTTCTCCTGATAAGCGTGCGGCTTCCAAAACTCTGTCGAGGGCTTCCTTGAATGACTCGGCGCTGTCACAGACGACCACATCGTAACCTTCTTCCTTCAGGCGTTTGATCTCGTGGGCTTGTTTCGGCGTGGGTTTCTTGCCGGGAGCTTTGAACTCGACGAACAAGGGGCGTCCGCCGGGTATCAGGAACGTCTCGTCGGGGAAGCCGACGTTGACGCCGGGCCGGAAGTGGTTGCGCACCGAGCGAACGCCTTTCGACTTGGCGTACTTACGAGCGGCGTGGACGACGTCGCGTTCAAGCATGAGCGCAGGGGCCTCCGTTTGACTTCCTAAAATGGCACCAGTTGCAGAACCGATTCGGCCTCGGCGCAAATGTAGTATCTGCAAACATAGGGCCAACTCTCTCAGTCCACTCGTGTTTGATGCGCTCTTTCGTGGAGCGGTTGCGCTCGAATTGGACTTCGTCTCCGCTGTCGAGATACCACAGGCGAATGTCCCAGTTCTTGACTTGCGGGTGAACGTACATGCCGGCCAGCGCGAACAACTCCACCTGATCCAGGTTCTCGTCGTATTTCTTGCCAGTTTTGAAATCGAGTATCAGCCCGTCATCTCCGTCTACGGCGCACACGTCCGTCTTGACACGCAGCCAGCATTCTTTGTTGGTGTAATGCCACGTCGTACGCGACCAGTTGTGCTTGAAGGCCCACTCCTGCTCGCAATACGGGTCCATGCCTTTGAGGTCGACAAGCTGATCCGCGAAGTTCGCGTAGCTCTCCGGCACCTGTTGGCTCTGACCTACAAGGAACAACTCACCTTCCTTGTGGATGCGGTTGCCGCGTTCAAGGTGCGGGCTCTGCGGCTCCTTCAGCTTGTCGATCTTAACGAGCTTGTACTTCAGCGGACATTGGTTGTACAGCGAGTACGCGCTGTAGGACCACGATGTGACGGGGTTACTCAAGCTCACTCTCCATTCTTTCGAGGAAATCTTCTTCACTCTCGCCCTTGTTCGGTTTCTGACAAGAGCCCCACGACAGCCCGACTTTCGGTGACGAGAGCATTTGCACGTCGAGTTCGATAGACTCCATACACTCTCTTAGCACACGCATCGCCTCACGCCAACGCCATTTCGGCGCACTCAAGTTGATTTCGTCGTAGACTGTGACGAGGAAGCGGTCCTCCGGGTGTCTGGCGGGGTGATTGTACCAGCGTATCAGCGCCTCTTTGGTGACGTCGGCGGCGGAGCCCTGTACGATGTAGTTTAGCAGCTTGTACTCGAACGTCATGTGCCGGCCGTTCTTGAAGGCTGGCGGCTCGGGGAAGTAGATGCGCCCTCCCCACGTCGTCACAGGATCGCCCATCCTTACTGTTTTGACGATTTCTTCGTTGAGGATTTTGCGGCCGGGGAGCGCTTGGTCGTGGAACGTTTTGAACTCGCGGGCTTCGCCTTCGGTGATGCGGAGTTCTTTACAGAGCGCGGGGACGCCGCCACCGTAGATGGATTGGAAGTTAATGGTCTTGACGCGGGTTCGCTCAAACTCTTTACCGGCGAGGCGGCACATTTCGCTTCCGACTTTGGCGTGGACGTCGAGCGTCGGGTCTTTTTGATACGCTCGAAGCAAGTCTCCGCTCTCGTAGTGGGCGAAGATTCTGAGCTCCTGTCCATCGAAGTCGCGGTGGATAAAGACGTGTCCTTCGTCGGGAAGTACGTAGTCCCGCACGAGGGGCAGTGTTGGTACGGCGAGATGCGCCGGGTGTTCGTATCCGTCAGTCCTTCCCTCAAAAGACTTGGAGAGATTAAGGAAGTTTGGACTGCTTGTTGAAGGTCGTCCAGTGCGTGTGCCGCCTGAGCCGCCCCTTGTCTGGTTCCAGTTCGTGTGAACAGTCCCTCCGGTTCTCTGCGCCTGCGCAAGCCACGGCTCCATAAACATCTTGAGACACGTTCCCAAGCGGTTGCGATACCCAAACGCATTGGCGACCTCCTTGTCCTTGTACATGTCGGGCGTCAGGTTCTTCTTCGAGACGCTGCGCTGCCCTGTCTTGGTGTATACCCACTCGCTGTCGTCGATGACGTCACATGCGCTCAGCGCCTCGGCTACGGCGCGGTCGCTGTTGATGTTGAGATCAGCGTCGCCAAGCCGTTCTTTCAGCCAATCGTCGGCGTGCTCGCGGGCGGCGGTGTACTTGGTGATGTCGCGCTCAAGACCGGCGACGTCAACCCTGATACCGAGTCGCTCGTTCTCCACAAATATCGGGAGAACCTGGCGCTCGCGGTTGTACGCCTCCAGCATCCCGTTCTCTACGATAAGAGGATACAGGTGCTCAAACAGAGCAGCAGTCCTGTCCACGTCGCCAATAGCGTAAGGCGCAACAAGATCGGCCGGACAGTACGCCAGCCATTCTCCAGTCGATCGTTTGTTGGCCCGCGGCTTGCCGGTCTCCTTCGTGATGCGCGGCTGGTCTGGGTATTGTTCGTGAAGCGCATGTCTGTTCTTCCACAGATACTCAGCGATTTCGTCGCGTTCTTCGGGGAGCCAGTCGAGATATTCCTCAGCAGCGCCTTTTAAATCTGCTTTTCCGTGGGGATCGCCTAGGTAGCACAAGAACATTGTGTCTTCTAACATGTTCCAAGGAAGCTCTACTAGCCCCATCTTCTCCGTCGTCACAGCCGCTTCAAACTTCATGTGATGCGCTAGCACACGCCGCCCACTCGTCCACGCCTTCTTTACGGCGGCGTGCCCTTCTTTCTTGACGCAGTTGTTGCCTGAAGGGTGACCCCACGCATAATAACGGCCTCTGTCGGCCCCGTATTTAATCGCGACGCCAACAGGTTCGGGAGGATAGTCGGGGCGGCTCTCAATACGAAAAGTTTCGTAATCAATCGTGACAATGTCGTCAAGGAGGCTCATAAATGAGACCCCGTGCTGAAGTTCCAATTAATACAAGTGTCTGTATCAGACGCCAGCACCCACAGTATTGTCTCAAATGCGTAAGCGCGTCTCACTACTCTCTCCTACTGACGCGGTGTGTGCTGGGGAGGACAACAAGACCGCAACAGGGCCTCCCCAGCACTCTCAGACGACCGCTCGCCTGTCGTAAGCCCCTGCGCAGTGTCTCGTTAGCGTTTCTTCTTGAGGCCCTGAAGCCGCGTGTTCGCGCTTCTCGCCGGCGCTTCGTCGTCGTTGCT
>Ga0214472_10008798_pt1 | contig 10534 bp, 8 predicted proteins | sample RVTome_6_FD_207662 | JGI IMG/M metagenome (GOLD analysis project Ga0214472, IMG submission 207662) | Soil microbial communities from uranium-contaminated site in the Upper Colorado River Basin, Wyoming, United States - RVT140D175 | ecosystem: Environmental > Terrestrial > Soil > Contaminated >...
GCCGGTACGGCGCCGTGCTGCAGGCCACCCGCGCCCGGGTGCTCATCGCCGCCGACACCCTGCGCATCGACGGACTCGGCGCGGCGGGTTGGGAGCCCTGGTGGCGCCGCCCCGGCCCGGCGGCGTCCGGGGTGCGGCTCGAAGTCTCGAACCCCGTGGTGACGTTCGGGCCGACGGGGATGGGGTGGGGGGTGTCGAACACCAGGGTCGTGCTCCGTCGCGGGTCTCATGTCGAAACGATCACGACGTCCCGCGTGGGCAGAGTGAAACGGTGGTAAGCGCAACTATCCAGGGGGGAGATGCATCTAAGAGGGTGACGAAACTTTGACCCGGGTGTGACGTAGGGACCCCGGATTTCCAAATAGATTGCGGAGCAAGGGTCGCGGCCGAAGTGTTGACGGCCACTTCGCCCGACCACCAGCCCGGGGAGCATTCGGCCCCGGGTTTGGTTTTTTGGGGTGCGCGGTGCGCGGTGAGCCGTGCGCGGAGGGGCTGTTCATTCCTGCATGGCTCGCCTGACCACCGCGAGCGCCGTATCTAGTGCGGCGTCGCGGCCGGCCGCCAGCTCCTCGGCGCTGCCGCGGACCCAGACGTCGGGCGCGAGGCCCATCTCCTCGAAGGGCCCGGAATCCGGCGCATGCCAAAGCGATATTGAGAAGCTGTACGTCCACCCGTTGGGCAGCTCGCGAGGCAGCACATGGCCGGAGCCGCCGGCGGTCGAGTCGCCGACGACGGTCACTGTCGGGAGGACGCGCATAGCCAGCACGAGCCACTCCGTCGCGGACACCGACCTGCGGTTAGTCAGCACCGCGACCGGTCCGGAGAACCGGCGAGTGCCGGCAGGGGAGACTTCCTGAGGCGCTACGGTGCTGAAGTCGTCATGCCCGGGGCCATCGCGGAACTGGACGAAGCCGTAGACGCGGCTTCGGTCGGCGAACCGACGGGCGATCGCGAGGCTGTTTTGACCCTCGCCGCCACGGCTGTGACGGACGTCGACAATGAGCCCGCGCACGTCCCCCAGTTGTGCCAGAGCGGCGTCGAGATCGGTGCCGAAGCCTGAGCCGCGAAAGTTCGGGATCCAGACGTAGCCAACGTCCGGTCCGGCGTGCCCAAACCGGAGGCGACCGTTCGGCGCGGGTCGCGCGTCGGCAACGTACCGCCCGTGCACGACTGCCGAGTCGAAGAAGGCGGGCCGGGAGTCTCTGTACACGTACGCCCGGAGCCCTACGTACAGGCCGACGTGGACGTCCCGGAGCTCCCGCAGCATAGCCCCGATTGCATCGGCGAGATCGTCGTCGCTCGCGGCTTGGGCGGCACGCGGCGCGTAAACGTCGTGCAGCGAGTCCCAGTTCACGGCTTTCAGGGCGAACAGCGCGTACTGCCGGTCTACGTCGCGCCACACGTGTTCGAACAGCGCCGGGCGGTCGAGTGCCCCGTCGGGGGCGAGGAGCAAGCCGGTGCAGCCGACTGCCAGCGCCGTGGCCGCCGCTACGCCGGCGAGCGGGCGCGTCACTGGGCGCCTCCCAGGCGCAGCGCGAGCGCCAGGGAAACGCCTTGTGATGCGAAGCGGAACGGCTGCACGTCCCGGTACCGCTCCACGACAAGGTGGTAGCCAACTACCAACTCCGCCCCGGGGCGAAGCATGGCCGCGCAGGCTGCCGTGAAATCGGCCGCCTGAAACGCGTCCACGGTCGCGACGCGGATCCGGAGGCCGCCTGCGCGCGGAGGGTGATCGATGTAGAGCGGGTAGAAGACGCTGTAGGGGCGTCCGATCAACGCGAGCACCGGGATGCCCAGTCGCGCCTTGAGCGTGGTGTGCTCACCGATCATGCGCTCGATGGCGACAACCGGACCGAGAATTGTGCCGAAGAACGCGTAGCCCCCGTCGTTGCTACCGGGAACATCGTAGAGGTGATGGATCAGCGTGCCGCGGGCGGCAATGAGGCCGCCGAAGAGCAAGCGCGTGCGGGAGTCCGACGCGCGCAGTCGACGCGCGTATTCGAGCTCGACCCAGCCCCGCCAGGTCCTTTGGCGCGGCAGGTCGTACGCCCCGGTCAAGGCGGATCGAAGGGTCCCCGTCGCGCCGCCAACCCGGAGCTCGACACGGCGCCGGTTGGTCCGCGTCGCGTAGGTGACTTGCAGGAACGGCGTCGCGCCTCCGTAGCGAACCGGCGACGCCTGCTCATCGCGCTGGGCGATGAAGAGCGGCCCGACGACGAGCGAAAGGCGGCGCTCCAGGTTCGGCGCTTCTTGCGCTCCGGATGCCGGGACGAGGAGCGACCCCGCCAGCGCGGCGACAACTATCGGGCGCCGCATGCGTGGTCTACTTGACGCGCTCAGGCCGAATTGCACGGCAGGCTACCAGCGGACCGTCAGGGAAATGAAGCGCTCGTCCCCGAACACCGCGCCAAACGTGTAGGCGATGTCTGCGGCGACATGACCGACACTGAGCCCGCCCCCGAGCGCCCACGCGTTTTGTCGAGAGTTGCTGCCGTCCCGGTTCAGGAGCGAGCGATACCCGACTCGGGTCGCGGCGTTCACGGGCCCCCACGTACCCCGAAATTCCACGCCTGTGTGCATGTCGGGCGGAGAGTCCAGGCGTACCGGTACAGGGAGATCGGTCGCGGCTGCCAAGCGCAGACGTCCCAGTCGCCCCTCCCACGCGGCGCCAGGCCGGATCCGAGTGGGTAAGGGCGCTCGGCCACCGTCGCTGTCGAAGCCTTTCCCTGCGTGCAACAGGGAAACGCCGATGCTGAACCCTCGCCCGATGACGGCCTGGGCGCCCGCATCGGCCGCCCACCCGCCGGTGCGTGCGCCGACGTAGTTCGCGTCGAGCCGAGCGAGAGACACACCCCACAACAACCGCTCGCGGACGGCGGGACCGGCGAATGCGACCGAGAGCGTTTGCTCACCGGCTGTGAGGTCGTCGAGGCCAAGATCCCGAGCGATCTCTCCCCAGTCCCGACGGCGAGCCGCCATACGAATCGTGCCCCAATGCCCGCCGAAGCCGACCGAGATGGCGTAATCACGAGCACCGATCGGCGAAGCTCGATGGTTGATCTCGGCGCCGCGCTCTCCTACGGAGGCCGCCGGGTTCAGAAGGGAAAACGGGGCGCCCCGCAGGGCCACACCCGCACCACCCAAAGCGACGGGCCAAGCGTGCAACGGCTCAAATGGAAAGGCGGATTCCGCTCTTTCCTCTTGCGCGATCGCACGCGCGGGCTGCCCGGACACAGCGAGCAGCGCCAATCCGAGCAGCGCCGACCTCGGGCCGCTCATGGAACCACGACGAGCCTCGTCATGGCACGGAACCCCTTCGTTTCCATGACCGCGATGTACACGCCGGGAGCGGCCCTGCTGCCCCGTTGATCCTTCAGGTCCCACTGCATGCGGTAGGCACCGGTGTCGTACGTCTCGTCGACTAGCGTGCGCACGAGTCTGCCGGCAGGGTCGTACAGACGAATCTTGACATGCGCTTGGGAGCCGTCGGGCACGGCGAATGCGAGGGCGGTGATCCCATAGCGGCGGACGGCGTCCCGCAGGGCGGCCCGTTCGCTGCCGGCGAGCGGCGTGGACTCTGTGCCGGGCGACAGCCTCGGCACCAGATCCGGCGAGATCGCTCGAACGCCGTCGGGCGCCGTCGGGTCTGGCGGGGCTTGGGTCAGGTGGAAGCGGGTAATCGCGGTTCTGCCGGCGACCCGAGCGGTGTCGTCCGCAAAGAACTGAAGCACCGACCGAGGGGCGTTCGCGGCCCGTTCGCGGAGCACGGCGAGCGACGGCGCCGTGAGCATGACGAATCCGACATCGACGAGCTTGGCGTCGCCGGCCACCGGTCCAACCGCAATCAGGAAGCGCGCGTCTCCCGGCTTCTCGGTGAGGGCATCATCGCCTGCCGAGATCTCGGCGTATGCGGCGCTGTCGCTCGCCGGATCGGGTCGCCATCCGTCCTTTCGTGTGGAGAACTGCCGAACGACGGCCCGGGTGCCGGGCGGCATGTCGGTCACGAGGTACCCGATGACGCCAGAGTCCGGATCCGCGACCCAAATGAGGCCGGACTGGGCGTCGAGACCCAGGGAGTCATCGCTCGCCCGCACCCCGAGTTCCGGATCGAGGGCGAGGCCGACGAACGCCTCGGACAGCCTTCGCGAGTCCAACGCGAACCGGACTCGGTAGGCGTCCTGCTCGGCGCTCACGGGCTTTCGCGAGAAGACTGCGCGAGGCGGCGATCGAGCGCCTTGGTTCGCGGCTTCCTGCACAGTCTCGACCTCACCAGCGAGCGCGTTGGGCCAGGCGGGCGTGGATACGGCATGGGCGCCCGTGAACCCATAGAGCCGGAATACCATCGGTCCACTCGCCGTACGCCCGCCGATCCAGGCGCCCGATCCAATGTGGCTATTGTGCCTCTCGGGCCCGGTCTGCGGCTGGACGACTCTTTGCCCCACCCCGGACTGCGTCGTGCGATCGGAGGTGGCGATTGAGGGGGTGGGGCTGAACGGACACGGGTCTCGGTTGCAGTCGTCCAGGACGGTCGTGCTGGCGCCGTCGGAGTCCCACATCCCGTCGGCGCTCCGGCGCGCGGTCAGGCGCCAGAGGATCGTATATGACCTCCCCGGATCGAAGGGAACGTGGAAGGAGCTGTTTTGCGCGTTGGCCCAGAGGTAGTAACCGCTGCCGTCGCTGCGCTCCCACTTCCAGCTATCGGCTGGATGCGTGCTTAGACCGTTGAGAGCGTACGTGCCTCCCTGCAGGGCTTGAGAGGGTGCGTCCGCCGTGACGGTAAAGCAGCTCTGGGTGAACGAAGGTCCGACCGACGTCCGCCACTCCGTCTCGTCGCCGTAGGCGTTGCGGTGCTCGACAACGTACGAGTAGGTTCCCGGTGGCCTGTCCTTGCCGTTCCAGTACTCGCTCTTCAGCCCGGAGCTTACGCCGGTCCGGGTCCACGACTGCACGACGGCTCCCCCGCTGTTCTTGACCTTCACAGTGTAGTCGCCGTACGCGGTGAACAGGAAGGTGAAGGTTGCGTCGCAGACTCCTGCGCTCGCCCCAAGCTGCTCCGCATCAACGCCGAGGTGGTGGAGCTGCCCACCGGTCGTGGCGGTCCATGCCTCAACCGTCTGCACAAAGGGTAGGCGCTCCTGAATGAGTTGCCCCGACGCATCCTGCCAATAGTGTGGGATGACGGCTGCATCCGTAGGATCGTTGAAGTTGCCCGTGCTCCACGAAGATGTTCCCCCGTACGTCTTGAGGAACGCCAGTCCGCTTGTGAACTTGACGAGGACATCTCGTGCACGGTCGGCGACGATCACGTCGCCGTAGAAGTCCCGAGTGATCCCCGTCGGCTGCGCGTTCGCGATCGGGATCGATTGCGCGAGGGGACCTCCTCCTCCCCAACCATATTTCCAGAGCGACACGCGCCCGTTATCAGTGTCGGCCACGTGGACATGAGCGTTCAGGACGAAATTGTGAACCCACGAGGTCACCGTCACGCCCTGCGGTCGGGAGAACTGACTCGGCCCCTGCCCCTGGCTGCCGAAGGAGCTCTGGTAGGTCTTGGTCATCGTACCGGCGGCGGGGTTCAGGTCTACTCGATAGACCACAATCCGGTTGTTATCCGTGTCGGCGATGAATACCCGGTCATCGGCGAACGTCCACGTGTCGGCGGGGTCCCAGGCGACGTCGTGCGGGTTATTCAACGGCGTCCCGGACTCGGATCCATCCAGGGTGCCGAGCCACCGGACGCACTTGCAGGTGTAGCCGACTCCGATCACGGCGATCCTGTCGTTGCCCGCGTCGGCGATGAAGCCTACGTGCCACTCACCTTCGCGCCGCGTGATGTCCACGCCGAGCGGCTGCAGGAAGTGGAATGGGCCCTCCGCAGACGTTCCGCCGGTGCCCAGTAAACGTAGAAAAGTGCCCGCCTGGCCCCAGAGCACACGGTTCCATTCCGGATCCGTGGAAATAGAGATGGAACGCAGACACTTTGTTTCCGTGGCGTCGAGGCGCGTGCAGTGAGAGGCGGTTGCCCACGTGCGCCCGAACACGTAGAAGCCAAGCTTCTCCCGCGTGAACGTCGAGTGCAGACGGTCCGTTTCGACAGTCACACACTTATTGGAGAAGAGAAAACGCTGACACTTGACCTCGTGGATCGCCCACGTGGCTTCGAACGTCTGGCCGAGGGCTTGGTGGGCCGAGGCAGCCACAGCAGCGAGGGCGAGCAACGCGCAGGCGAGCGGTTTCATGGGCGACCTCTCGTCTCGAGCGAGGTGGCGATCGCAATGAGTCGGGCGGCAAGCCCCTCGTGCGCCGCGAGATCCCACCGGTCGCCCCGCCGCCGGAACGCGAGGATCACGGGCGCCGTGGCGGAGTCACGGGCTGTCGCGAGGAAAACATGCGTCCGTGCCTGCAACACGTCCGGACCTTCGGGCTCGAATTCGGCGACATCCATCTGCAGGTCCCACAGCACTCCGACATCTGCGTGAGGGGGCCGTCGGGCGCGGCTGCTTGCGGTGGCCGCCAGCTTGCCCACCGCTGCGCCGAGCTGGGCGTCGTTGAAGCGCCTAAGGTCGAGCTGGCCGCGGCGGATCCCTTCGAGGAGCGCGTCAACCGCAATACGGACACCGTAGGTGGAGTCGGCAATGGCGCGAGGCGTTAGTTCGTCTGGGGGATCCTGTGCCGCCGTCCTGCAGGGGGCCGCCACAAACCCCGCAGTCATGATCACCAACGCTATCGCATTCCGTGCCCCAGTTCTCGACATGTCTGCACCTCACGGACCACGCGGCCGGACAAGCTCTGCGCCGACGCGCCGCTCAACCGGCAATTCCCTGGCATTTGTTTTCCAACCGGCGCTGATGTCTCCCTGAAAGCGTTCAATCACCTGTCCAGTCTCCGCATCCACCGCGAGGTTCCAGCGGTCCGGATAGATGTGGGGTGCGTTTGGGTCAATGCGGACTGGCGCCCTGCGCCTACTGGGACCTTTCCGCGCGGGAGGCGGTTGTCTTTCTATGAACAAGAGCACGTGCCCTGTGCCCGGCATCCAGTCTCCCTCGGGCCTTGCCAGCAGTTGATGACTCGGCAGTTTCAGCGCACTCGTGATGTCGCGGTCGTCGGGGCTACTGAATAGCCGAAATCCTGGCTCTGCCACCGACGCGTCGAAGTAGTACAGCCCGTCGGGGGAGAAGAAGACTCCTTGCCGCGTTGTCAGGGACAGCCGTTTGGTGGGGATGTGGTAGCGGTACACGGGGAACGTCGGTTCGGCACTCCCTTGCGCGCCTGGGGCTGGAATGGCCTTTACGTATAGGGAGCTATCAAACGACGCCCACTGCATTTGATAGGGTCGCCAGATACCCAATAGAGGCTCTTCGGTACCAGTACGCGCATCGACGACGTAGAGGGTTTCTGGTCTGAATGTGGGGTCTTCGCGGCCACTGCCGCGCAGGATGGCCAACATGCCAAGGCCGCAGCACCAGACGTAACGGCGGATCCCTCTGTTCCCCTCGGTCTCGATTGTGCGTACGACCTGTCCAGAAAGATCCAGGATCACCAGGCGCTTCACCCAGTCACCGCCTGAGCCTTTGAGAAATTCCACGAAAGACACATAGAGGCCCTCGGGCGAGACGGCCAAATCGTCCGGGATCTCTCCCTGCGAACGGTAAATCTCACGGTCTACTCGGCCCGGTAAGGTCTGCAGTACCACACGGTTGCGGATGCCCACTCGCGTACGGTCCTCGACTCGTACCAGGACAGCGTCAATACCCTGGGCGTGAGCCGTGTGGCCGACTGGGGCGAGCCCAAATAGAGCCTGGATGAGCGCACCGCAGCTCACTGCACGGCCAAGCCAGAGTCCATGCTCAGTTATTCGGTCCATCGGGATCGCGAATCCTTACGTGAAAGTGGTTGCGGTGATCTGCGTCATGCACGATGTACGGGTCGTCCGGGGCGTTCACGAAGCCAAGGCAGGTAGTGTCCGCGAGGATGAGCGACACCCACGGCTTACCATTGCGTGAGTCCCCGTTTAGGACCACGATCGTCTCAAACAGGCGCAGCGTTGCCGTAGTATCGTATTGTCCTGCCTGGTTCTGTAAGCAGATGTCAAGCGGGCCCTCATAACCGTCTTTCCCAACGTATCGAACATCCACGTCCAGCCCGTTCCGATGCCACTCGTGAGGATCACCGCAGGTGGCGAAAAGGCCGCCAGTCCTCAGGCTCATATCGCCCGTCTGGATCCGAGGGCGGGTGAGCGGCGACCGGTAGTAAGCCCAGTCTCGCCCACTCCCCTCGATGAGACGCAGCAGGTGTCCCGTACCCCAGTCGTCGTCGTCGACGCCATCGCAGCCTCGGTATATGGAGTGGGTGTAGCCCGTACTATCGTCTCGGACGTTCATGCCGTAGTCAAGTGAGCCGGACGTCGTGCTTCCACGCGCGATGCTGCGGTTCAGGTCCCACCTCAAGGTGTCGAAATAGTAGAACCCGGAGATGGGGGAGTTGCCAATCCTGTTCGTAGGGTTGGTCTCGGTGGCCGTACTGATCGTGTCATTGTCACGGTCCCACGGCGGCCCGCAAAGCTCCGGACCCTTCGGGAGGCAGTCAGCAGCCGGCTTGTTCTCGCCCGGGTCGTCCCCGCATGCACCACCAAGACTCGTGATACAAGAAAGCGCCTTGTAGACTTCCGAAATAACACCGCAGCCGGTCCCGACGCCCGCGATGAGCGCGACTAGAAGCAAGCTTGCCAGACGCGATGCCCGAATAGGGTCATGTCTGCGAGATGAGACAGCCGCTGCTGACGCGGCCGTCTGGTGCTCCCACAACTCGACCATCCCAGGCGCCTCGGACCGTTGATCTCCGACGAGTAGGCGCCGCATTCCGCGTGCCGCCAATCGCTGCGGCACGTTTCATCGATGCAACGCTCTGCCTGCGAAGGGGATTACTTCGGCGTTCGGAGAAGGTTCGCGCTCGCAATGACGGCCATAAGCCGTCGCGTGACCGCAACAGTCGCTGCGCCAGCGCCTCACGATTCCCCTTCCCCGCTCCCCCCTCCCCCGTCAATGCAGATGAACACCAATCGCACATGCACCGCCACCACCGCCCCCATCCGCGCGATAAGAAATCGCACCGGCGGCTTGATGCCGTAGTCGCGCATGTCCACCGGGAAGTCGGCGGCGACGGTGATGGTGTCGGCGCCGATCCGCACGGTCACGGGCCAGGCGACCTGCCTCGTCACTCCGTGCAGGGTGAGGGTGCCCACGACGCTATCGGCTGCGGGCCTCGCGCCCACGACGTCGAAGCGGATGACCGGGAACTGCTCTTCGTCCACCGTCTTGAGCATGTGGCGGTTGCGAGTGCCGTTCTTGGTGTCGATGTCCCGCCAGCGCACTTCGATCCAGGCGCGGGCATCGGCAGGGCCGGCGCCGCCGAGGAGCTCGCCGGTCGCGACCGTCGTCCGGCCCTGGAAGTCGGCGACCGTGGCGCGCGCGTCGAACGTGATCTCGGTTCTGGCGAGCCGGGCAGCTGGGATGCTCTGGGCGACGAGGACGGTGAGGAGAGTGAGCACGGATTGGGTGTGCGCAGTGAGCGGTGCGCGGGGAGGCATTCTCGCGTACTGCTCACCGCGTACCGCGCACTTACATGGCCGGTCCGACGTCCTCGTCGAGGAAGACCAGCGTCCCGCGCCGCCCGACGACGCGGGTCAGCCCCTCAAAGACGCGCGGGTCGAGCACGGTGCCGGACAGGTCCGCCATCCGCTCGACGGCCTGCTCGGGCGTCATTTTTTCCTGGTAGGGGCGGGAGGTGGTGAGGGCGTCGAGCACCTCCGCGGCGGCGATGACGCGGCCGCCCATCGGGATCTCCTCTCCCCGCAAACCGTCGGGGTAGCCCGTGCCGTCCCAGCGCTCGTGGTGACTGCGCACCATCGACACCACGTCCCCCAGGTGCGTGAGGGGGGCCAGGATCTGGGCGCCGATGATGACGTGCTGCTTGACGTGCTCGAACTCTTCGGGACTGAGCGGGCCTTCCTTGTTCACCACCGCCTCTCGCGTGCCGATCTTGCCGAGATCGTGCAGCCGCCCCGCCATCCGCACGCGCTCGACCTCCTCCTCCGGCAGCCCCACTTCGGCCGCGAGCGTGGCCGAGAGGTCGGCCACGCGCGCCGAATGGCCGCGCAGGTAGGGGTCCTTGGCTTCGAGCGCGTTGACGAGGGCCTCGAGCGTGGCGGTCGAGACGCGCTCGAGCCGGTTCCGCTCGCGCTGCAGCTCGGCGGTGCGGGTCGTGACCTCTTCCTTGAGCCACTGGTTGAGCTCGCGGTTCTCGAGCAGCATCTCGCGGCGCTTGAGGGCGCGCTGGACGGCCCGGCCCAGGTCGGCGAGCTCGATCGGCTTGGTGAGGTAATCCATGGCGCCCCGCTGCATGCACAGGGCGGCGCTCGTGGCGTCGTTGACGGCCGTGAGCATCAGGATGGCGAGGTCCGGCTCGATCTCCAGCGCCTGCGGCACGAGGTCCACCCCGCTCGTGCCCGGCATGCGGATGTCGGAGAGCATGAGCG
>Ga0214472_10008799_pt1 | contig 10533 bp, 6 predicted proteins | sample RVTome_6_FD_207662 | JGI IMG/M metagenome (GOLD analysis project Ga0214472, IMG submission 207662) | Soil microbial communities from uranium-contaminated site in the Upper Colorado River Basin, Wyoming, United States - RVT140D175 | ecosystem: Environmental > Terrestrial > Soil > Contaminated >...
ACTCTCTTTTTCCCGAAAGCCAAAGCATTAGATCGTTAATTGGAGACATTCAAGAAATGGCTTCTGGACCTCTGGCTTCTTTGGAGGACAGCAAAGAAAATGATAAAGGAGTAAAAACACAATCAGAGACCACGAAGGGAATAGCAAAAAGAACCGCAAATTTTATTTTTAAAAAACTGACAAATCGTGAGCCCCATGGGCCTTTAAACCTAAGTGCCATTTATGGCCTTCCTGTCCTTCGGCTACACTCGCCCCAAGATTTGCAGGAGCTGCAGCCTTATCAGTTTGTCGATCTTTCTCCGGAAACTCAAGCCTTTTCCTATGTGGTAAATCGATACACGAATCGGGTGATCAGTAAGGGTACACTAAGTGGTTTTCCCCTTGTTGTTTGTCTCGAGGATTGTCCCGAGGAGTTAATAAGAAGACACATGTACACACAACTTCTTTTTGCTTCTGTTGCAAAGCCCGAGGCGGTCTCCCCAATATTGATTTCACAAGATCCGAAATCGAAACTATCTCAGCTGACACCTGCGGAAAAATTTGAGCAAGTACTCGAAAACAAAATTAAAGACGGGTGGCTTTTAAAGGGAGTTATTGCTGAGAGACAACCCGTGGATTGGATGGTTGACCCTAAAGACGAGAAGACTGGACGATTTCTCAATGCACGAGCAAGAGAATTATTTTTACAGCGAAAAGGTCAACATAGCGATTTATTTATTGGTGATTGGTTGGGAATGGGGTATGACGATGAGGAAAGTCGGATTGCTCAGGCAGTAAAGGACGGCGTTTGGGAGCTTGCTGCCTCCAAGCTTGAAAGTGGGGCCAGGGTTTTGGGAAATATGGTTTCCCTTCTTCCGTCTATTGAATACCAGCTTGTAATAGCCAATTACCTATCAATGTTCCCAGTAAGCAGATGGCCGGAGGCACAGGCATTACTGGCTGACTATGAAATATCAACTGGTGGTAAATTTAGAAAATCTTTCAACATATTCCCTTTAAGACACAACGACATTAAAAAAGAGATACCCGAAGACGATGAGACCCTACAACAGGTTACCAATAGTCCAACCATCTTAACAAAACCGCTGACCTCCCCGGATTCTGCATAAGCCCTTCTAGAAATATTAGTGAGGGTTTAAATTATCTAGGTAGAGTATTTTAACGAGCTTTCTATTTGTAAACGAAATTTCTCCTTTTAATTTCAAATTTATCTTAATCTGTACCATTCAATCTGTGTTTCTTTTAGAAGAAACTAGATCTCGTCAGTTCCGGTTTAACCGGAAGTGGTACAGAGGAGCAGATTTCTTCGGATTGAACAGGCGTGATGGCAAAATGAAGACCGGAATGATTCCGATCCGCCTATTCTTTCCTAGAAATACTGCTCCTCTACTACGGACCCTCAGGATTCTTCCTTTGTCGCCAGCTACAAAGCGATGATTGTGCAGGCGTACGCGAAAGAACACAAAAGAGTCTCGACTTCCAAAGGGCGAGGGCTTGGCGTTTTGATAAATCATGCAAGATGACTCGCATGAAATAAGAGGGCAACTGTGCTTTATGAACAATTATGTTCGCACAGACGCCTAATCGATCGCCTTCTTGGGTTTTTGAATTCACGGTACCCCGGAAGGGCACCCACTAGCCGTGTCCTGGCAACGGATCCACACTGGTTCGAGGATTATGACCTGGACACGTTCGACTACTCGGCCCTGAGCAGCCTTGTCGTCAACGCCGTGAGACAGAACGATGTAGGTCAACCCCTCAGTTTGATAACCCGAGGGATCATCGCCCGGGATTGTAGCAATTACTTCCCAGGCATCGTAGCCTGTGGCTGAATTGACGATATGGTTCCAAAAGTGACCATGACAAACTTCGGTGGGACTTACGTGACCCCAAGTGTGGTTGACACAGCGGGTTGTTCCGCTCAGACGATAGACGTCTTCGGGCAGTGCTTCTTCGTCCAACCCCAGGTCCCGAAGTTCCATGGTGCCCACCAGAAGCACCTTGAGAAACAGCCCGGCATGGATTTCTTCGATGACGGAAAGGGAGAGGCCTCTGCCTATTACTCCCAGGGGATCGGGATACGATCCGGGCTGGTATGTTCCTGCGTCGTCCTCGGACGCGAAGTACGGCGCCCAGTCCCCAGTCGCCGGCTCAACCAAGACAGTGCGTTGAACCAGATAGCTGGTTGCGGTTGGTCCCGGTGTAGGAACCTCCGTTGGCGGCGCAGGTGTGGCCGTTCGACAACCCCAGATGTCACAGACGACGTTTTCGTCGGGGGTTATCGTTGCCGCAGGTCTCTGCATGGCGTCGTAGGTTGCTTCCCCCCGGTTTTCGCGATCTTCAGCGATGACATCAGAGGCTAACCGGCAGGAGGTTTGCGCTAGCGCCATGAGAAGAAATGCGGTCGTCAAACAAGTTTTTCCTCGCATGGAAGCACCTCCTATGGCAAAAACGGCATCGGGTCAACCGACACAGCGCAGAACTCACCTTCTCCAAAACGAAGATCGAAGTGCAGGTGGGTTCCGGATGAAAAGCCGGTGCTGTCAGCGTTCATCAGCTGGTCACCGGCCTCGACGCTGTCGCCTCGACTTACTCGAAGCGTACCCGTTTTGCCGTGTCCGTATAGTGTACAGACTTGAGTCCCATCGGGGTAAGTCCCCCGGATGGCGACCACGATTCCAGAGATCCAGAGGGTTCCGGAGTTCATCCAGGCCGCATAGATGACTTCACCGGAGTGAGCAGCGTACACAGGAGCCTCGCCCGTTCCTCCTAGGTCAACACCCGGGTGGTGGGCTCTTATGAGCACTCCTGCGTCGTTGTATACGGGACAGCCGAAGCAGTAACCCGTGCGACGGCTACCCGGTAGAGGGTGGGCAAAGAACCCGCTGATAGGCAGTGGGTACGGGATTACTTCTCCCGATCCGCTTAAGATCACCGGTTGGCCATTCACAAGAACCAGTTCGCTGCGGTATCCGATGGTCTGATAGGCCAGAAGTTCGGTGTAGACGGTCACCAGGTCGAAAGGATCCTCCAGATCTATGGGAAGGATTTCGGCTGTGTGTAGCGGGCCTTCCCACGCTGCCGAAGTAGCAAGAACCCTCGAGAGCCACTCTGCTCCTCCAGCTGGATTAAGGTCCATTATAGCCTGGAGTCTGGGGTCGACAGTGACACAGCCGGGTGGCTCTGGCGTTTCGGCTGGTGTTTCAGAAACTGTCGGTGTAGGACAGGGAGGGGGCTCGTCGTTGTAGCCATGCTCATCCAAGAACTTGGCGATGGAAAGAGAAAGGATAAACATGTTGACGAAGCCCCCCTCCCACCTAGCGTTCATCTGGATCGCAAGAACGTCCCCCCAGCGGATATCGTAGCGTGCGGCTCCAGCGATGAGGGCTTGGATGTCGTATTCCTCAAACCCATAGGCGGAGGCCATTGCTTTGAGTTCCTCTGAGAGGATGACGTCGCCCGGAAGATACGGGTAGTCATTCCAGGCGAAGTAGACCAGTTCTTCCTCTGCTGTTTGAGCCAGGTGAGGGCTTATCTCCTCCCACCAGGCGTCGAGTGTTGGCGTGGCCTGAGTTAGCACCAGTGCCATACAGCAGACAGAAACCAGTAGGACAACGATAGTACAGCCGTAGGCAGCTGGGCGTAATCGGTCCACGTTGGGTTTACCCCTTTCTTTAGTCTCCCCAGAGCAGGGTTTCTGGTAGGCTGGGGTCCTTGCGTCCAAGAAAGCCCAAGACCTCCGGTTCGGATTCGATCTTTACTTCCGCCCCCGTTGGCAAGGTAACCAGGTTGCAGAAACCAGGCCTTTGCAGGGGGCCGATCTCACCTTGCTTGAGGGACCTGTTGGTCGCGCGGATCTGGGCTGCCAGCCTTGGATAGACAGAGTCTGGTACACCCAGGCTTAGCGGTAGGTCGGCCTCATTGGGATCGTAGAACGCGAATTTGCCTCCCACGGTGAGAGTGAGCAGCTGCCCATGGACACCGGGCTGCTCCTTGAGTATTGGCACAAGCGATTGGATGGTCGAGAGCGAGAGCTTGTTGTAGGTTACCATCCTATTCAGGAGACTGTATACCCAAAGCCTTGCGCGTTCGTCTCCTGCGTGGACGAACCAGTCGACCATCTCGTCGACGATGACGACGCCCGGACCGGTCACTTCGATGTCCGAGACCAGCCACTTGAGCCAGAGCTCATCTAGATCGGGCCTGCTCGGGGCTGATGTGAACAAAACGACCCGGGATCGGGCTGCGCGGATGGCTGCGAGCCGAGCGATGAAGATCTTACTGTCTGCATCCCTGAACTGCTCATCGTCGGCAAACAGCACTTCTCCCCCGTAAAGCTCGACCAGATCTTTCCAGCCTCGTGCCTTTCCCTGCGCTTCCAGGGTTAGCGCAGTGTTGTCCATGATCCGAAACACGAAGCGATTATCGAGGGGAAGTAGCTGATATACCAAGAACTTGGCGAACATGGACTTACCGGCTCCGGTGGTTCCGGTCGCGACGTAGTTCCCGCCACCCTTTTTTCCCACCGGGATGATGAGGGGTTCGCCATGCTCCGTGTAGTAGCCGACCAGTGCCCCCATCCCGTAGGACAGCTTTACACTGCTGCGAAACATCGAGACCGAAGCTGTGCGCGAGGGAGTCGGAGCGGTATAGACGCGGATGTCCCGGCGGCGTACGTCTGGTCCAAACGTCAGGAAATTGTCCCAGTGGTCAAGAGGGTGATTAACCTCCCTGCGTAGGACATCCCTCTCCTTGAGCCAGTGTACGACGCGCTTGTAGAGTGCATCCGCTTGCGATTGACTCGTTCCAGCCAGGGACATCACGACGCTTTGCCGGAAGGGAAGTTGCGAACTGTCCCTGGTTATCTGGTCGAGAGCCTCTTTGCGCGCGACCATATCCGATATTTGATCGTACGCGGTGATGTTGCTTTTGATCTTCCTGCGCTCAGCTCGTTCGAAGGCTTTGGGGCTCTTCTCATGAACACCCCAGATCGTGGTGGCGACGAGGATCCTTTCCCCCTGGGATTCGAGAAGAGGAAGAACAAGTTCCCGAAGCCACTCGACCGTTCGAAGGTCAACGGAGTCATCAGCACCGCTATGTGGAGATGCTCCCAGACCAGCTATGCGCAAAGTTCGATGGTACATTCCCCCGCTACTTTCGATGCCTCTGGAACTACGTGTCAAGCTGTTGGGGATGATAGCAGCGAGGGACCTTCCTTGCAGCAGCCCGGGAAGAAACGCGAGCATTCCAGGACTGTCTGACGGATCAAACTTGCCTACTGGGCTGAAAAGGGAGGCTAGGTACCTCCATAGCCCGTGCTCGTCCAGCTCGTACGGACCGAACTTGCCCCGTAAATACTCGGATAGGTACACCACCGGGTACACGAGGTACGAAGTCCACGTAAGCTGGGTCGTCGAGATTCGATTTGAGACCCGTTGTAGTTGGTCGAGGAATCCGGGTGGTCCTAGACCCGAAATCCTTAGGCACTCCTCGACCCAACGGATCAGGCCGCCGATATCCGTGGCGCCGATTGAGCCTACATCGATCCTCTTGAGAGGACAACCGGCGTCAAAAAGGTGCTCGAGAAGATACACGTCCTCGGGAAAGTTGCGAAGACCTGCAACCCTGAAACTCATTCCCTGGGAGTCGACGGAATTTCCATTCAGTGCAATTCCGAGTCGCTGCATCAAACCGTCGACATGTTCTAGCCGGAACTTGTCATCCCAGGCGTCAAGGCGTCTTTTTGTCTGAAGAAGCCTGCGGTTTTCGCGATCGACGGACCTGTCGAGTCTGCCATAGAGACTGGCGATTCCCGAATGACGAGGAGTTCCTCTCGGCACCTTGATGGACTTTTGCCAAGCGCCGCTTGCACGCCCGGACTTTCTAGAATCCATCGGTGCACCTCCGTTGGGAGAAGCTGGAAAACAAGCCAGCTTCTCCCGTTTGGGATCAGAGCGTTGGACGGAACGTGAAGTCCCACCAGCGGTAGATCATCACGGCTTCGAGAATGCCGAACAGGGGGACGAGGAACGGAACCAGCCTGGTATGCCGAAGAAGCCAACCAAGAACCGGAGCCGACTCACTCATCCTCAGTAACCCCAAGACGGCGACGTAGAGGATCGGCAACAGCCACCAGTAGAGATTGGCTTGATTCGACGCCTGATCTTGCAAGGCGAGGAACCAAAGCAGCATGTCTCCGTCCTCTTGAAGTCCAGGAGCGGGAGGCGCGGTGAATACCTGCCACCACACCCAGAGAGCGATCTCAAAAGCCAAGAGCGCGTATGTAGCCACACGTATGATGGTTCTCGAGACCGGGCGATCGGAAGTTGGGATTCCTACCTTTCTTAGGGTCGTGACCGGAAGCAGGAAATGAACGAATCTCCTGCCGTTGTCTCCTGCGAAAAACGACCCCAGGACTGAGGCTGCAAGAAGTAGCCAGCTTGCCAGGCGCAGGATTTCGAGTCTCAGGATGGTGTAGGAAACAAGTAGAGCGATTATCCCGAGAACGAAAAGCCCTGCGCCAAGAAACGTGACGGTTACACCTGGGAACATGAGGATTCTGGGCAGCGTCATGGTCATCCCAAGTATTTGGGAGTACCAAGCGTAGCCCTGTTCCTTCTCAAAGCTCCTTAGTTTTCGGCCTGCCATGAGGTGCTCCTTTCTACGGAAGCAGGGCTCGTAACTTGGTACCGATGTCGTGCCACATATTCCTGTCTGCCCCGGATTGGGCTTTGAGAAACTTCTCGGTCGCGGCAATAAGGTCCTCGTCGCTGCTGTTGCCGTAATGCTCCATTCGAAGAGCAGCGCAGACCGCGAGCTCCTCGTCTGAAAGATTTCCGACAGGCAGCTTCGAGGACGTGAGCTCTTCCAGCAACCTCTCGAAGGCCGGAAGAGTTTGAGTCTTCTCGTTTGCCCCAGGAGTGGATCCCTGCATCCCTATCGGGACCCTGACCCGAAGCTGAGTAGGGGTATCAACCTGTTGCGGCTGATCCGAACCAGGTGCTTTACTCTTGAACTCGGTACTTGCAGGCTCGTCCGACCTTGCCTTGGGGGAGCTTGAGGCCCCACCTTGGCTAGGACTCGAAGGTCTGGGACGCGGAGAAGCCGGTCCGGTGGAAGGTCCAGCCGCAGGGATAGGACCGCCTTCAGAACTTGGCCCGGGGCGAGGTTCTCCATTGGAGGCCCCACCTTGGCCTTGAGCTCGCGACCCGTTCCAAGCGTTACGCAGTGACTCGACATTCCCCGACTTAAGGTCGGAGGAGGCTTGCTGGACCCGGGTTTTCGCTTGGCGGTATCCAGGGTCTCCTGATGCCAGCCTATCCCCAAGGGAGGCTATTCGAGAACCCTCCCGACGCAACCAGCCTTGGCGGGCAGCCTCTGTGGCGGCAACTCCGGTTGCGATTCCAGCAACTGCCGCTTCTGTCCTTCCCCGGGTCTCGTCCAGCCTCTCCGTATTTGGTCTTAGAAGGTCTGGGATACGCCTGCTCAACCCCTTCCGGATACGGATTCCAAACAAGCGGAACCCGAACACTATCCAGGGTCCTACCGTTGCCAAGAGTAGAAAGACGAACCACCCGATCGCTATGACGACGGGGATCAACGGGCTGTCACTGTCCCCGAGTAGATCGGTTACGATCCACCATAGTGCGAACGGCGTGAGAGCGAAGACACCCCACCTGATTCCCAGGAACGCTACCGACTCAAGCGCATCAAGGGTTGGGTTAACGAGCGGTTCAAGATCGTCGGGTTCTGCATTGAGAAATCGCGGCGTCTTGAATACCGCCAGCCCCGCTCGTATGAAAAGCATCAAGTAGTTCCAGAAGTAGAACCCTGCGAAGAGAAGCAAAGCCGCTCCGATGAAGATGAGCATAAACGCAATGGTTACGAGCCTCAGCCCACCTCCGCTGACCATCTTGAGAAGCAGTTCGAACATGACCTCGCCGACGGTGAAACCAACGTCAGAGTAGGCTCCTGTCCAGAAGCCGTGGACAACTTCCCATGTGAGGTTGATTCCCTTCTGAAGTAGCACGGGAAGTCCAATGACCAAGAACGCAACCATAAGGTAGCGTCCAAGGTACTGGAAAGGTGGGACGATTCCTCCACGACCTTCATTAACTGCATCTGCCCCGTGTTTGTCGATGGCCCGGAACATCTTTCGCAGGTAGAGATATCCGTACACAAGCATCACAGCGAGCATGATGCCCGCAAGAGCGTCGAATAACCGACCCCATATTCCGTCAGAAATGACTGGTCTGGGGGCGATAAACGACATGGCTTCGGTGAACTTTTCGGCGAAGTTTTCTCCGAGCCACGCGCGTACAAACTCCTCGATGGCAACGGGTGCGCCTTCTGGGAGATGTTGGATGAGTAGCGCAAGAGCCTGGAAGAATCTTGACCCTTGTGTGGGCTCCAAGATTACGCTACATCCGGTAGTGAAAAAGGCAAAGGTTAGGAAGCTGGCCGCCGTTCCAGCTACCTTTGCCACACGATATTTCCCGTTCGCGGCGGCCAGCCGTCCTAACTTTTGAAACATAGGATTCTCCTTTGACCTTGGCGTTTCGACGGAATTACTTGCTGCGGAAGAGCCTCCTCGTCCACTTAGGCCTGGCCATGACGACCATTGCCATATACGACGCCACAGGCCCGATCCAGGAAGTTCTCCGCAGAGATTCCTGGAGGATACCGTTGACGAAGGCCTTGGCGCCGTCGAAATTGGTACCGATGACGGCGCTTAGGGCGGCGAACAAAAGCCCACCCAAAAGCGCGAGCGCATACGCGGTGATCTGCGGCCGGAAGGTGTCGATGCTTACGTTCTGGGCTTCGGCGAGAGCAGAGATTCTCTTGAGACCCGAAAACCCGATCTTGAAGCCCAAGTACCAAGCGACTCCGATACCGAGTAGCGCAGCAGCGATCGGGCCAACGACATCCGCACGGATCCAAACCAGAAAGTTCACTATGCCTTCCATCTCAAGCCTCCTGGACTTGACGTAGAGAGAACAACTGCGGTCTTAAAACGCTGCTAAGTTCTCTGTACTTTTGTACCTCCTTTGAAGGTGTCGGTTTATGGATAATGGCCCGGTAACTTAACTAATGCTTTCAAGAGAATTCATCCTTACGGGGTGTTTGGCCGTAGGATATAGAAAGCTCGTTAAAATACTCTTAAAAATCTTAGGTTGTTAAGGGGCTATTCGGGATATGAGAAGGATGCAATTTATTGGGGCAGAGAAGGTTAGACGGCTCGGCGAAGTGATTGGGCAAGAAAATAAGTATGTTTCTTATTTTCATTTATAGTTTATATATCCAAAATATTCTTTCAAATTATGACCCGAAATATATCCGTAAAAAATAGCACAATCATATCCAATTGTCAATTCAATATAAACCAATCTACTGAATAAAAGATATTATTTTTTGGAGAGGGATAGATCAGAAAAAAAACTGTATTACTTAGTAGTATAAAAATATATTAGCAATGAACATTTTAGATAGTAATGGCTATGATTGAGACTACACACTATTAGCGAAATAAATATTTTCACAACGTATTTCACAATGATATATAAGGCTATTTGGGTAATATATATACTCGTATTCAATATGCGTAAATGTATTTGTACTAATGAGTAATATATGTATTTACTCTAAGATAATGAAATAGACTCAGAATATTAATATATGGATTAAAAACAAAACGACCAGCTCTTGATTTCACTTGGTTTCCCAAGTAAGAGTCTGGTCGATTGTCTATTTAGTTGTAGATCAACACAGCCTTAGCTGTACAAGGTGCGTTGAGTCTGAAACCTTCGGTTAAGGTGCGTAGTCCGGTTCGATTGGTGGGTAGTCCGGCTGTACGGCAGGAGGTTGTAGGATGCCTTGGTTATAGGCTGTCATGAACCATACGGCAAGATCACGCTTGCTCGCAAGTTCGTCGGGCCTAAACCCCGCTACAGAAGTAAGGAATTATTGTTAATTGTGGGTGAACGGATGCTTGTCTGGTGATTGGATTTGAAACAAATGTCCAATATTTGTGCATTTGATATGCATCCGCAAATATTCTGATCCTGGTATGAAATAGGGTTCCTTGATAGACTTCCGTTCCCAACAAGGCCGATTCATACTCTTTTAAATGACTGTTTACGCGTCTTAAATTTTCGAAATTTTGTGCGAAGGAATTAATTATCCCGTTTTGGTCGGAAGGAATGTTACAGCCTCTTAAGTCGCAACCCCATGGGCTATCATAATAAGCGATACCCCTGGAGCCAGCTACTATTCCGGATATTGTCTGATAATAAATATCCTCGTAAGTTAAGTCCCTTCCGAAGTAAACCTCGTCTTCGGTGTGGGCACTTGTTACTTGCCAAAGTGTTTTAATATCCGTTCTACCCGATCGTCTTTGTTGGTCCCAGTATTCGTCATAAGCTTGGATTTCCATTTCGGGATTCGGATTATATGCATCCGGACCCGAAATAATATTTGGGTATGAAGAATATAACCTTTCCAGAAATTCCGTCCCTTCGGGGCTTGATACCAATC
>Ga0214472_10008800_pt1 | contig 10531 bp, 8 predicted proteins | sample RVTome_6_FD_207662 | JGI IMG/M metagenome (GOLD analysis project Ga0214472, IMG submission 207662) | Soil microbial communities from uranium-contaminated site in the Upper Colorado River Basin, Wyoming, United States - RVT140D175 | ecosystem: Environmental > Terrestrial > Soil > Contaminated >...
CGCTGGCGGGCCACGGCGAGGCCTACCAGGTCCACCGTTACTCCGCTGTCGAGTGATGGCAGCCGGTCGCTCTGCACCACGCCCGGCGGCAACGCCTCGCGCAGCAGCATCAGCGGGTGCCCCCCGGTCGCGAACCCCAGCACTTGGTACTCGGCGAGCAGCCGTTCGTCCGCTTCCAGGCCGGCGAACCGGAGGTTCTCAAAGGGATGATTGAGCGACAGCTCGAGCTGTGCGCGCACCCGCGCAGGGTTGCGTTCGTCGCACTTGGGCGGGAGCCACAGCCCCACCTGCCACAGCAGATCGCGCCGGGTGAGTCCAAAGCCGTCGCACCCGCCCACCCACACGAGATGCTCGATGGCGTTTCGTGAAAGTTTGACCGGGGCGCGGCGCACCAGATCGCCCAAACTCCTGAACGGCCCATGCCGCTCGCGTTCCAGCACCACTTGCTCGGCCACTTCGCCGCCCCATTCGCGGAGAAAGCCCAGGCCCACGCGGACAGCGGCCTGTGGGCGGACCGGCGGGCCGGACCGGCGGTCCGTTGCTTCGTCGTCATCATCTGCCGCTCTGCCGCTCTGCCGCTCTGCCGTGTCTTGCGAACCGCCGTCGACCTCCCTTTCTACCGTACTCCACACATCACTCCGATTCACATCCGGCAACCGTATCTCGATCCCGTGGCGCGCAGCGTCCCGCCCCAGCGCGTCGAGGGAGTAGAACCCCATGGGCTGGTTGTTGAACAGCCCGGTGTAGTACTCCACCGGGTGATAGTGCCGGAGCCAGGCGGATTGATACGCCAGCAGCCCGAACGCCGCGGCATGGGACTTGGGAAAGCCGAATTCGGAGAACGCGGTGACCTGCTCGAACACCTTGCGCGCCGTGGGCTCCGAGACTTCGCGAGCCAGCGCGCCGCGCAGGAACTCGTCCCAGAACCCTTCCATCAGCGCGCGGCTCCGGCGTCGGGTCATGGCGCGGCGCAGCGCTTCCGCCTGGCCCGGAGTGAAGCCGGCGAGCGCCTGACATACCTGGAGCACCTGGTCCTGATAAAGAATGACGCCCAGCGTTTCGCCCAGACATTCCCTGAGCAGCGGATGGTCCACCGGTGGATCGTAGGGGTGTCCCTGCTGCTCGGCCACGCGCTGGGCCTCGCGGCGGCGAACGTAGGGGTTCACCGCCCCGCCCACGATGGGTCCCGGCCGCACGATCGCGACCTCCACCGCGAGATCCTCCAGGTTCCGCGGCCGGGTGCGGCGGATCATCTGGATCTGGGCACGGCTCTCGATTTGGAACAGGCCCACGGTATCGCCCGAGCAGATGCGGTCATAGACGGCCTGGTCGTTGAAATCAATGCGCGAGAGATCGGGCGGCGTGCCCTGGTGCTCGGCGACCAACTCGACGCACTCCTCAACGAGTGAGAGCATGCCGAGGGCCAAAAAGTCGATCTTGATGAACCGGGCGTCGTCGCAGGAATCTTTGTCCCACTGGCAGATCACCCGGTCCGGCATGGCCGACCGCTCGAGCGGGACCAGCTCGACTAGTGGGCGGCTGGAGATGACCATCCCGCCCACGTGTTGCGAGATGTGCCGAGGCAGGCCCGCGATCTCCACGGCCAGGTCGCAGAGATCCCGCCAGAGAGGTGCCTCCACCCGATCAGCGAACCCCGGAAGTAAGCGCAATTCCTCCCGGAGCGATGCGGCCGAATGATGATCCGCCAGGCGCGCCACCTGCTCGATCTCGCCGGGCGGCAGGTCCAGCGCCTTGCCGATCTCCCGCACCGCCGAGCGCATCCGATACGTGGGGTACGCGCACACGAGGCCCACGTGCTCGGCCCCGTAGCGCTGGTAGACCCGGCGGATCAGCTCCTCGCGGATCTCGCGCGGGAAATCGAGATCAATATCAGGGACCGATGCGAGCGTCTCGTTCAGGAACCGGCCAAGAAACAGGTGGTTCGCGACCGGATCGATGTGCGACAGGCCGAGGAAGTAGCAAACGATAGAGGAAACGGACGACCCGCGCCCGCGGCCGGGTAGCAGGTTGGCGTGCGCACGGCGGCTGCCGCGCCGTACGTCCGCCCCCACCTCACGCGCCAGGTCGAACAGATCGTGATAGACTAGGAAAAATCCGCAGAGCCTGTGATGCTCGATGAGCCTCAGCTCTTCGGCCAGCCGAGACTCCGCCTCACGACGCAGAGCGGAATCCACGGGATACAACTGGTCCAGCTTGGCGTGGCAGAACTGGTGCAGGGTCTCCGGCGCTGTGGCGCGCTCGGCGCCGCGAAAGTCAGGGAAGGTGTAGCCCAGGTCTTTGGTAAGGTCGAACGCCTTGCAGCGTTCGGCGATCACAGCGGTGTTGGCGATGGCGTCCGGTCGGTCTCGGAAAACCGCCGCGACTGCTTCCGGCGGCCGCAGGAAGAACTCGCTGTTGGCCCGGCGGACAGCGTGCGATGCGTCCAGCGTGGAGCGGTGGCGGATGGCGACCAGGATATCGTGCAACCGGTGCCGCTCGCGTCGATGGTAGTGCACGTCGCCGGTCGCAACCACCGAGAGCCCAACGGTATCGGCGATGTCGCACAGCGCCCGGGTGAGGTCCCGGTCCCCGCGCACCGCGTTGCGCTGGATTTCCACGAAGAACCGCTCCCGGCTGAATACGGCGCGGCAGCGCTCGGCGAACCGTTGGGCCGCGGTGAACCCTTCGGTGGTGAGGATGCGGGGGAGCAGTCCGTGGCGGCACCCGGAGAGCACGATCAGTCCGTCATGACGCCGCTCCAGGGAAGCGAAGTCCAGCCGCGGATCGCGCCGATCCTCGCGGCCCAGGTGCGTCTCGGTGAGCAGCCGGCACAAGTTGGCGTAGCCCGCGGGTGTTTCCGCGAGCAGCGTAACGTGTGAGCCGTCCAGCAGCGTGACCTCGGCGCCGGTGATGGCCTGAAGCCCCATCTGCATGGCGGATTGAGCGAACGCCATGGAGCCGTACAGACCATTGTGATCCGTGAGGGCGAGCGCGGAATACCCCAACGCCCGGCCTTCCAGTGCCATATGCTCCGGGAGCGTGGCGCCGTCCAGAAAGGAAAAGGCGGAGTGGCAGTGGAGCTCGGCGTACATCAAGAGACGAGAGGGACGAGTCCTAGATCCGCTGGGCAAACCATGATCCGGTTGCCAGATCCTCGAACAACACCAGGTGTGCCCCTCCTTCCAGCGTCACTTCCACGTAACGACGGCCAATTGGTTCTCGCCACCACTCATCGTCCACACGCCAGACTTCGCCGACCGCCTCGACACGCTTGCCCTCCTGGTCCCTCCTCGCGTCTTCTCGTCTCTCCTCGCCCACCTCCTTCACCAGGCGAGGGAGACCATGCCCATCCAGTTCCACGTCGATTTGCCGGGGGAGATTCAGGCATCGAAGTCGATCAACGCGTATCGGCGCTCGGGCAGTCGCGACCATGGTTGCACCTCGATGATGTGATGGAGCAGGTGGCGCTTGAGACGCGTCTTGATCTCCTGGACGGCTTCATGCAGTGCGCTGCGGCGGCCGGCGCGGGCCGCGCTGGCGGCGTCATGCGCGAAGAGCTGAAACTCCGTGGTGCCGGGCGCGAACCGGATGAACTCCACCGCCAGGCGCTCCACCGCGCCGGTGGGTGGGGATTGCTCGAGCCGCGCCTTGAGAGGCGCGGCAATACGGTCGCGATCGGCCGACGGATCTTTGAGCGTGACCTCCGTCATCCAGGAAGCACCCTGCTCCAGCGCGGCCCGCGCTCGCGCCACGTGCACCCGGAATCCCGCGCGGCGTGGATGCTTGAGCGCGCGCTCGATCAACCTCTCCAGCGCGTGGGTGAGCATGGTGCGGTCCGCCACCGGAGTGGGGAAGTCCACTTCCACCACGATGGGCTCCGGCGTCTCGCGGCCGACGACTGGCTCGCTCGAGGCACCCGCGGCGAGGCGCCACAGCGTGCGACCCGGGCGTCCGAACTGCGAGATCACGGCTGCTTCAGGGAGCGCCGCGAGATCGCCCAGCGTCTTCAGGCCGAGTTGCCGGAGTCTCCGGTGCGTGTCGGGATCCAGGGGCAGTACGGCAATGGGTTGACCAGCCAGAAACTCCATTCGCTCGGCATCAGTGACGATGACGGCGCTGCCAGGTTCCGCCCGAGTGGCGGCCACCCAGGATACGAACTTGCCCCGACCCCAACCCAACCGCACAGCGGCAGCCCAACCACCACCCCACCCCTCAGCGGCAGTCACTCCACTCCCTTCCACCCCCCGGCGGCGGCCGCCCCGCCCACCTCCACCCCCAGCGGCAGGAGCGGCAGCTGCCGCTGTGCCGCTGTGCCGCTCTACCGCCTGAGCTATGATGTCAATTTGTCCCGCCGGCCCTCCGTACAATCCTCCCAATCCATCCACCCCAACAAACGCGCGCCCCAATTCCGCGGGCTCGATCACCGGGCTCACCTGAGAGAGCGCCAGGAGCAGACACGCGAACCGCTCGTCGTAGTAGACGGGATCTGGCTCGCACAGCGTCAGCATGGGGCAGAGGCCAATGGCCTGGCTCACGGTCATGCCGAGTTTCACGCCGTGGCGCCGCGCAATGGAAGAAACTTGCCAGATACGTTTGGTGTCTTGCGGTGACAGAATGGCGCTGGGCTTGGATAGGAGTTCGGGCTGCCGGGTTTCTTCCGCGCGAAGAGCGAAAAGAGGAATCCAGACGCAGACGGCGTAGGCACTTTGCAGCTTCCCCGCTCCACCTCCCCTCAGATGAGGAGAGGTGATTCCCCTATCTACCCTACCTGGCCGGGTGAGGAGGGAGGAGGAAAAAATGGTGCTACTGGTCCAATCCCACATGCGGCGGTAGCTTTCAGAGGGACCCGAAGATATACCGAAGCTTGGGTGCTCGCAAGACCAATCGGCAAATCGTGATAACTTATTGGTATGATTAGATTTGGCGTGGCAGGTTGGGACTACAAGGACTGGTGGGGGCCGGTGTACCCCACCACCAAGCCACGTGGCTTTGACCCGTTGGCTTACCTTACCCGCTACTTCGACACCATCGAGATCAATTCCACCTTTTACCGCCCGGCTGCGCCAGCCTCGGCCCGGAGTTGGGCGCGCCGGGTGGTACAGAACCAGAACTTCCGGTTCACCGCCAAGTTGTGGCACCGCTTCACCCACGAGCGAGACACCGCATGGTCGCCGAACGAAGTGACCGCCGTGCGCGAAGGCCTGGATCCCCTCGCGGAGTCGGGCAGACTCGGCTGCGTGCTGATTCAGTTTCCCTGGTCGTTCAAGCGCACCGCCGATTCACGCGAGTGGCTGGATGACGTGATTGGCGCGTTCTCGGCGTATCCACTGGTGGTGGAAGTCCGCCACGGGTCGTGGAACGTGCCGGAGTTCTACGCCGCTCTGGCGGAGCGTCAGGTGGGTGTAGTGAACATTGATCAGCCGGTGTTCCGCAATTCCATCAAGCCGGACGCCCAGGTCACGGCCGAGACGGGTTATGTCCGGCTGCACGGGAGGAATTACGAGCACTGGTTTGCCGAGGATGCGGCGCCGCATGAACGATACGACTACCTGTATTCGGCCGAGGAGCTCACGCCCTGGCTCGACCGCATCCATGAGGTAGCCCAGCGGGCGCGCGACACCTATGTGATTACCAACAACCACTACCGCGGGCAGGAAGCGGTCAACGCGGCCATGCTGCGGAAGCTCTACTTCGGCGGGGACGTGGAGGTGCCGCCGGAGCTGGAGGAGGCGTATTGGTCGGTTCTGGCGCCCCTGGGGATTAGAGGAGCTGTGCCGACGGAGCCGCGGCTGCCGCTCTGAGGGCAGGCGATGGTCGCCGGTCATTGCCTGCCCATCCGGCCATCCGGTTCATCCCTCCATCTGGGCAAACCCCACCACGTGGCCGCCGGGTTCCCGCACGTAGAACTCCGTGGCGCCATAGAAGGTCTTTCGCCTCGGGTGCGCGAACGCCACTCCCTTCATGGCATGTTCAACGGCGTCAATATCCTCCACCTCGATGAACAATGCGGCCGAGGGCGCCGAGGTCTTCTTGAGGAGTCCGGAAATGTCCGCCTCCGCGCTGGCCCAGGTCTGGTACATCAGCTCCACTCCGTCTTTCACCAGGATCGCAAAGCCCAGCTTGTCACCGTGGGGCACGTCGACGGTCTTGGTGAAGCCCAGCCGCTTGGTCCAGAAATCGAGACAGGGCTCAATGGCTTCCACGTAGAGAATTGGCGTCATCTTCTTCACGGTCGTTGCTCCGGCCAGAGGTTGAGTTGGCGCTCCACACCCGCGGCGGCGCGGGGCTCGCTTTGCGTGGGGATCCCAATGACCTGCGCGATACGCTCGAACCGCCGCACCAAGGCGGCGTGGTACTCCTTGGGCGCGCGACCCAGGCCATGGTAGGCCTCCCGGTATCGTGCCGCCAGGGACGGGAACCGCTGCTGGATCACTGGCAGGAGCAGGGGCCGCACGGCGGGATAGAGCCGCAGCGGACTGGGGTGGGCAAAACACGCCCCGTGCGCCTTGGCGGCCTCCAGCAGCAACCTGAGGTTCTCCAGAGAGTCCGTGATGCCCGGGAGGATGGGTGCGACCAGCACGCCGGCGGTCACGCCGCACTGAGTGAGGCGCCGCAGGGTACGGAGCCTAACGTGGGGAGCGGGTGAGCGTGCTTCCAGGAGCTTGATCAATGCGGGATCCGTGGAGATGAGGGACACATTCACCAGCACGCGGTGCCGCTGGCTCAGCGCGGCCAGCAGCTCGGTGTCGCGACAAATGAGGGAGCTCTTGGTAATGATGCCGATGGTGAGGCCGTGTTCCCGGAGCAGCCGCTCCAGGGCGGCTTTGGTGATCTCAAAACGGCGCTCGGCGGGCTGATAGGGATCCGTGGACGAGCCGATGAGGAGCGTCTCACCGTCACCAGATACATTTCGAGAGAGCAGGCGCGGGAGGTCTCGGTCCAGCGCCTCCAGCAACGCACTCCGGTCCTTCACGAAGATCTGATGCTCGAACCCCTCCCAACCGTTCGGACCGCGCAACTTGGCGAACTCGGCTGAGCTCACCCGCCCGGTGTCACGCGCGCGCTCCAACACATACCGGTGTGCAAACCGGGCATAGCAGTAGGTGCAGCCGAACTCGCAGCCCACATATGGATTGAAGGACCAGCAGCCAATGCCGGTGGACTCCGGTGTGTTGAGCACCGACCGCACCAGGTGGGAATAGAACCGCGCTCCGCGGGCGCGCTGATCCAGCAGGGGAAGCGGGTTCCCCCGGGTCCGGGATCCGGAACCGGAGCTGGCGGCCGAACTGCTCTTAGGAGCAGGCCGACCAGCCGCAAGCGGGACAGAAGCAGCAGCCTGACGCATATGTGACTCTATAACAGCATTCTGGACAAGTGATTACGGGATCCTGGGCATACGATTGCCGGTGGGGTATCGGATCTTTGGAAGCAATATCTTTCGGCATCTGTTCGGCCATCGTCAACCGAATATATACCGAAGTCGCTTGATCACAAGCTCGGGAGCCTTGTAACAAGTGCGTCACGCAGACACCTTCTGTCGCCCCGTGGAAGGGAACCATCGTGCGGCTGCTGCCGAGAGACGAAGAGTTCTTCGACTTGTTCGTGGAGGTAGCGATTCGTGGCGAGCGGGCCGCGGAGTTGCTTCACCAGTTGTTCACCATGCCGGATCGCATGACCTACTGCGCGGAGGCTATCAAACGCCTGGAAAACGAGGCGGACGAGATCACGCACGAGGTGGTCAACCGACTCGACCGCACGTTCATCACGCCGATCGACCGCGAAGACATCCACCTGCTGGCATCCGATCTGGACGACGTGATCGACCGGATCGACGGCACGGCGCGGCGAGCGCAGATTTTCCGGCTGGGCGCCGCGCCGGTCGGCATCGCCGAGCTGTGCATCACCATCCGGCGCATGACCGCCGAGATCGTGCAGGCGGTCCGGAAGCTCCGCGGCAAGGAAGACGTCATGCGGCACTGTGTGGAGGCCAAGCGGTTGGAGGAGGAGGGCGACGCACTCTACCACCAGATGCTGGGCCGGTTGTTCGATACCGAGAAGGATCCCATCCAGATCATCAAATGGAAAGAGATCTACGACATACTCGAGACCACGATCGACGAGGGTGAAGACGTCGCCAATGACATCGAGTCGATCGTCTTGAAGAACGCGTGACGGTGGACACGGTTTGGTTCGTCCTGGCGATCGTGGCCATCGCCTTCTTCTTCGACTTCATCAACGGGTTTCACGACAGTGCGAACAGTATCGCGACGGTCGTTTCGACCAGAGTCCTGTCGCCCATGTTCGCCGTGGCGTGGGCGGCGTTTTTCAACTTCGTCGCCGCGTTCGGATTCGGGACGGCCGTGGCCCGGACCATCGGCAGTGGTCTGATCGATATTTCGATCGTGGACCCGATCGTGATCCTCGGCGGTCTGATCGGCGCCATCGGGTGGGATCTCATCACGTGGTACGTCGGCATCCCCTCCAGCTCCTCGCACGCCCTGATCGGCGGCTACGGCGGCGCGGCCCTGGCCAAGGCGGGGGTGAGCGGCCTGATTCTCGGAGGCTGGGTCAAGCCCATCGTGTTCATTTTCCTCTCGCCGCTGATCGGGCTGGCGGCGGGCATGGCGCTCATGATCGCCACCGCGTGGACCTTCCGCCGGGCGACCCCGCGCGCGGTGGACCGGTACTTCCGCGCGCTGCAGCTGGTCTCATCGGCCGCGTTCAGCCTGAGTCACGGTACCAACGACGCGCAGAAGACCATGGGGATCGTGGTGGGCCTGCTGGTGGCGTCTCAGAGTCTGTTCCAGGACTTCCCGATCCGGGCGTTTCACCTCACGACGGTGGATGAAATCCCCACGTGGGTGATTCTCTCGGCCCACGCCGCGATCGCCGCCGGCACGTTCGCCGGTGGCTGGCGCATCGTGAAGACCATGGGCTCCAGGCTGACCAAGTTGAAGCCGGTCCACGGTTTTTGCGCGGAAACCGGCGGTGCGGGGGCGATCTTCGTCGCGACTGCGCTGGGGATTCCGGTCAGTACCACCCACACCATTACCGGGTCGATCGTGGGCGTCGGCGCGGCGCAGCGGCTTTCAGCGGTGCGCTGGGGCCTGGCCGGTCGGATCGTCTGGGCGTGGATCCTGACCATTCCTGCGTCCGCGGGGATCGCGGGGATCTCCTACCTCATTCTCCACGCCACCATCGGCTGATTTCAATTCCGAGGCCGCGCCGACCGGAGGTCCAGCATCTTGGACCCGCCGGGCGTGTACTCCTTGACCGGCGCGTCTGCCAGATCGGTCATCTTGGCGAGGTCAGTGGCGATCCGCATGGCGGCGTCCTTGATCGCCGTCGCGGCGCGCCGGTGCTGCTCGCTCAGGCCGTCAGTGGCGGATGCCAGTAGGTGACTCTCGGCCACGATCGCGGTGAGCGCGTTGTTGACTTCGTGCCGTACCGTGACGGCCAGTTGCCCGATGCCGGCGAGGCGCTCGTTCTCCAGGGCGCGCTTGTAGTGGTCGTGCAGCTGCTCCGAGAGCCAGCCCACGCTGATCGCCAGGACGCCATACGCGATGTAGATCGGCACGGTGATGCGCCAATCGTCGGGCGTGTAGTTGAGTGAGACGGAGAGCTGAACGGCGATGAACAGCGCGGTGCCCATGAGCAAGCCGGCGAGCGCTCCCCGGAGACCGAAGTGCAGGGACAGCAGGAACGCCGGCGCCAGGGTGATCAGCCAGACCAGTTCATCGTACAGTCCGGGATCCTCGCTGGGGAAGACCACCTGCGAGACCACAGGGATCATGTAGGCCGCCGTACAGTAAATCCAAAAGCGAGCCTGGAGCGGTGGGCGGTGTGCCATAGGTGGAAATCCGACGAATCCTAGGAATCGGTTGTGGAGGCTCATGGCGCCCTCGGGGTTCATGGCGGGTCACGGGACCCGATCGCCGGCCCGGGCACCGGCGCGATGAATATACGCCGCATCAGGGCATCTGCGACCCGCTCCCGTCGCCGAACAAAGCCGCCATCAAGGCGACCGAGGCCGGCGGGGCGGCGTCGGGTGCGCGGCTCAGGTTTGGCGGCCCGGCCGGCGGCGCGCCCGCAGCGAGCCAATCGGCCAGCTCACGCAGTCCGCCCGCGGGCAGGCCCGTCGTCAGGCTGTCGAGCGCGTGGTCGAGCAACCCGAGCTGGACCTGCCGGCGGTCTCGCGCCACGTCCCGAGCCCGCCGCACGATACAGCGCATCAGCCTCCCGGTCTCGGCATCTGCGGGGCCACGCTGCGTGGCGGCGAGGCGTGCCCGTACGGCCGTGAGGCAGGCGCGGTGGAATCCCGCGGCCGGTTCGCCGGCCGCCACCGGCGCGGCAGTCATCAGGTGAACCAGCTCTCGTATCCGGCACTCGCCCAGGACCACGCGGGGCGGCGCGCCTTCCAGCACCAACAGCTCGGGGATGGTTCCCTTCCCCATGAGCCGCCACTCCAGGGCAAAGATCGCGGCGCGGGGGCCCGTTACCACGGCGTGTGCCGGTGAGCGGAGGGGCGCCG
>Ga0214472_10008801_pt1 | contig 10531 bp, 8 predicted proteins | sample RVTome_6_FD_207662 | JGI IMG/M metagenome (GOLD analysis project Ga0214472, IMG submission 207662) | Soil microbial communities from uranium-contaminated site in the Upper Colorado River Basin, Wyoming, United States - RVT140D175 | ecosystem: Environmental > Terrestrial > Soil > Contaminated >...
AGCGAGGCGAGCCGGCCGACGACCAGGCCCTCGGCATCGATCACCACCCACTTCTTTTCCACTTCTGCAGGCTTGGCAGAATATGTTTTCATTGTCGGTCTCTGTCTGGATGGGTACACCCGACGGCCCGCCGCGCCTCTCGCGCCAGCCGACCATGACTGCGGCGGGTTCTAGGCAACCTGCCTGAACAAGTCAAGCGCTATCGTCCTAAAATCATACCGCAAAACATACGCTTACATATGTGGTAATACTTTACCTCATTGGTTGGCGGATTTCGACGGGATCGCGTAAGTACAGGTCGCATGGGCGACCGCCGCGTCGTCGCCGACCGACCGCAGGGTCACGTCGCCGACCGCCAGCCGCGTGCCGAGCTTGAGCAGGCGCGCCTCGGCCAGGAGGTCGACCTGTGCCGGCTTGCGCAGGAAGTTGATGGTGAGATTGGTCGTCACCGACAGCTCGAGCGGGCCGATGTGGCCGAGCACCACAGTCCACATGGCGAGGTCCGCGAGCGCCATCATCGACGGCCCGGAGATCGTGCCCCCAGGGCGCAGATGGCGATCGGCGTAGAACATCCGCAGGCGCGCGAGGCCAGGCCCGATCCCTTCGATCGCGAAGCTCCGTCCGCCGTCGACCCAGATTTGCGGATAGACCCTGGCGATCAGGGCGTCGACCTCGTCCGCCGTCATGACCGGTGCGTACACGCTCCCTCGGCTCTCCCTTTCCCTCGCGCGTCTGGCGCCGAGGTCACGCCCTTGATAGTCGAAATCCCCATGTGTTCAAGGTCTGATCGAATCTGCCGATGAACAGGACGAACCCGGTCCCCTAGGCATTCGGAATACGCGCGCCCACTGCCGCATCCCGGAAACCCGGTGACGCGGCCGGTAGACGCGGCGGAATTCGCACGATGAGAAAAAGCGAGACAAAGTAATAGGTGTAAATCAGCGGATTGCCGGTCGTCATCAGGATCGCGGTGAAGAGATAGAACTTGTTCCCGAGTGAGGTGTTGGGAAGTAGCAGGCGCAGAACCACGTGCAGCCCGACGAACCCGACCATTCCGTAGTCGAACAATATCTTCAGCCAGTCATTGTGCGGATTAAGGTCGAAGCCGGCCACAAACAGGTGCCGGTCGGCCGCTCCGGGCCCGAACCCCGTCAGGACATGGCTGACATCCGCGGCATCAATTTGCCGCCAAAGTTCAGCCGCCATCTCCGCGCGACCGAGAGAAATGCTGTTGGCGCTGGCGTCCGAGTCATTCAGGAGTACCGTCAGGAAATCGAAAATCTGCAGGGAGAACAGCGCGACGATTGATATCGCGACCACGGCGGCGGTGGTCATGAGGCGCCCGACCGGGCGCCGCAGGAAGATGTACATGCAGAGTTCCAAGCACAGGACGGCACCAACGCCGACAAAGGCTATCCTCTTGAAGGCGAGCACGAACAGGACCAGCGTGATCAGACCGCGGCCCCATTGACGCTCGCTCACATAGTAAAGAACGAGGAGACCAGCGGGAAAGGAGACAACGGACTCCAACAGTTGGTGACCCTGCGGATGGGTGATGCTCATGTCGCTGGACACGCCCCTCACCAACAGCACGGTCACCGTGGCGATGACGCAGAACCCCAGCAAAGCATCGGCGACAAAGCGCGGCGACCGAAAGAACAGCGCAAATACTGCGATGTATGAACAGATTATTAGAAGATCTCTTGCTGAATACCAATCCACCTCGCCGATATCAAACAAGGAAATGGCAGAAACAAATAAATAAACCATCAAGGCATATACCGCGCTCCGTTCTATGACTATTTTTCCGCGCAACACGACCGCGAATACTATCCAAATTAACGGCGGCAACGCATAGAGAATATATTTAAAGTTGTTACCTTCGACCAGGCTTGCGGCGTTCCATACACTCAACACAGCGACGGCGATGATCGACAGGAGGACACCGATCCGGACATCGGTAGGCCCCACCTTGGTCGACGGACTGGTCTGCCCCAATTGCTAGTCCTCTTGTGTCACCTGAAATGTCCTGGCCACGGGAATCGATACCTGTCTCAGCGTGCGGGAAAAACCGTCCACTCGATGGAATCAACAGACTTGCCAAGGTCCGCAAGGCCCCCAAGCCGTCAATTTCATGAGCCTTCAACCCTTCAGAAACGAAATGATACTAGGATTCGGCGCAACTCCAAAAGACGGGGCCGGTGGACCGATGCCCCTGACCCGAGGATCTGTCCCCGAACATCTAGATCCGGTGACCAACCAATGCTCGTCATTGAGCGCCTGACGGCCTACCTCGCCTCGACCCGGACCGCCTCTGACGCGCGAGCAATCCTGCTTGCTTTCAGTCTGGTGCCGTTTTTTTCCGCCCTCAAGCTTTGGCTTGTGTTCTGGCACCAGATCGACCAGGGAGCCGTCAGGGCGCTGCGACTTCATGATGTAATCCTGTTGCTGGGCAGCGATATCCTGCTCTGCTTCGCTCTGGCGGGGACTTATTTCCTCATTGCCCCGCTCCTGAAAAGCGTGGGCCGCGACGTCCTGGCGACGGCGGGCGTGTTTACCGTTCATTTCGCCGTGGTGCTGTTCACAGTCATCAGCTTCAAGGTCAATCAGATTTACGGCTCACCCATGACGGTCGTCCATCTTCGAATGGCGGACGACCTGAGCGTGATGAGGGGATCGATCTATTCCTACATCACCCTGGAAGGCCTGGGCATGCTGGCTCTGGGCGTTCTGAGCTTCTGGGCCGCATCGGGCCTTCATCGGCGCTTGGCCGGCCGATGGACGGCGACGCGGTGGCGCCTTTGGTCGGTTCTGAGCATCGCGTGTATTGCATTTGCCGCTGCGAGCTATTTCCAGCTGAAGGGGATTTATACCTATGGGTTGAAAAAGAACGCCGTCATAAATTTCATGATTTACTATCAGCCCCTGCCGGAACCGGGTGACTTCCGCGCGATCGCCCAGCGCTCGAACATCGCAGGGCAACCCGATGTCGACTGGCACATTCCGCTACAGGCGCAAGCGGCGCAGGCCGACAACAGCAGAGACTACAGTGGCGTGGCGACAGGCAAGAATCTGTTGCTTGTCGTCCTTGAATCGACCGCCAAAGCCTACATTGACGCCGAAACGACACCGCGCCTGCACAATATGATCGAGAATTCACTGGTATTCCCGGACTATTTCACAACCGCAGTCAACTCGTTCCAGTCGAACTATTCAATATTCTATTCGGATTACGTCGGGGATATGAGCACGGTCGGGCACCCGAATCGAATCTACAACGGCAGCATCCCCGTTACGAGCCTGGGGGAGGTCTTCCGTGGCCACGGCTATCGAACCTCCCTGTTCACCTCCGGGCTACTGTCCTACACAGACATCGGCTACTTGTGGCGCGACAAGGGATTCGACGTCGTGGACGGCGCGGAGTCAATCCTGCGCAAGGCCGGTGGCGGCGGCTGGGTCTGGGGTGCCCACGAATCGCAGACCGTGGAGGCGATCGGGAAGTGGGTCGATCAGGAACCGGGCCGTCCGTTCTTCATCGCCTATGTCACCGGCTACCCACACCACCCTTACCACACGCCCACTGGGGATGCGCCTTTTCCCGACGACAGCTGGCGTAACCGCTATCGCAACTCTTTGAATTATGTCGATCGCAATGTCGGAAAGCTGCTGGACCATCTGAGCCAGGGGGGGCTTCTGTCGCAGACCGTGGTGGCCATTGTCGCCGATCACGGCGAGACCCTCGACGCAGCGATTGCCGGCCATGGCATCCGCATGGACCTGGCGGAGATGCAGGTGCCGTTCTACATCCATTATCCCGCTTCCTTTCCCCATCGGGTAGACCGGCCACTACCGGCCAATCATCTGGATCTGGCGCCGAGCCTGGCGGGTATGCTTGGTATCGAGGCCGCACCGGAATGGTCGGGGCGTAATCTGCTTTCGCTCAACGTATCGCCGCGCAAGCTGTTCGTGCAACAGAACGGCAGCAATGGCCAGAGCGCAATTGTTGACGGTGACCTCGTTTATCTGCGCGATTCGATCGCCGGGAAGGAAACGCTCTTGCGCCGCAAGGCAGCGGAGCTGAAGCAGCTACCGGACACGCCCGCCAACCGCGACCTGATCAGCCGATACAGCGTCCAGATACGCCGGTTCGACGATTGGGTGCTGCTGCGCCACCTTGACCGGGCCTGCAAGCTCTCGCCTGATCCCGCATCGGCCTGTGCCGTCTCCCAGCGCACGACCCATTGAACGCGTGCCGACGACCGACCTTCCTGCCCTCCATAGCCTCGTCAATAGGCGTTCTGATGGACCCGCCTTGAAAACAACGTCATCGCAATGATGTAAAGGTCCAGGGCGACCGACCAGTTTTCGATGTAGTAGACGTCATGCTCGACCCGGGCCTTCATCTTGTCGTTGGTGTCGGTCTCGCCCCTCAGCCCATTGATCTGCGCCCAACCGGTTATTCCCGGCTTGACGCTGTGGCGGCGGGCATAGCACGCGATCCGGTGCTCGAAATCCGCGTTATGGGCAAGCGCGTGAGGGCGGGGCCCGACGATCGACATGTCGCCCTTGAGCACGTTCACCAGCTGCGGCAACTCGTCCAGATTCCAGCGTCTCAGAAACCTGCCGACCCGCGTGACGCGGCTGTCGCCGGCCCGCGCCTGGCGCACCACCGCGCCATCTTCCTGGCAGGTCATGGTCCGGAACTTGAGAATTCGGAATTCCGCCTGGTTGAACCCGTGACGTCGCTGCAGGAAGAAAACCGGCCCGCCGCTTTCGAGGTAGATCAAACCGCCGACCGCCAGGAACAGAGGCCACAGGACCAGCAGGCCGACGAGCGACAGCACGATATCGAGCAGACGCTTGGCCAGGATCTCGGCGCCCGACAACGGCGGCCGCACCAGCCTGAGGCAGGCGGCAGGGCCAACGCGCGAGATCTGCAGATCGCAGAAATCGTCAAAGTGACGCTCCGGTGTCAGATGAATGGACGCCGGGAGCGCCATAAATGCCTTGGTGCTTTCGGCGATCATGACCCGTGACGACCACGGCGCGACGACGAACACATCGTCGATCCGCAGATCACGGGCATATTCCATCGCGTTGGTGAGATCTAGTTTCACGCCGGCGGAGTTGAGGCTTGGTCCGTCTTCCAGATGCTCAGGCAGATACCAGACGCCGACCACCAGCAGTCCGTTTCGGTCTGGACGGTAACGCTCCAGAAACTGTTCGACCCGCGCGCGTGTGCCGTACAGGAAGACCCGCTTGGCTATGAACCAGCGCCTGTCGACACTGAAGCGAAATGCGCTGAGAACAAGGGCGCGACCGGCCATGACGGCAACAGCACCGACGATATAGAATCCGATGGTCGATCCGCGCGAGTAGACATCGGTCTCCTTGAGGAGAAAGCCCGCGATGAACAGGCAGAAGAAGGCAACGTTCCACGCCACCGCGATGCTCTTGAAGCGACCTTTCTCCAGGTTGATGCGCTCGCTTCGGTACATGCCGTCATAAGCCCTCAGACCGGTATAGATGGCCGCAACGAAGCTGCCGATCAGGACGTTTTGCCCGACCGGGCCGGTATAGTCGTAGGCGAGGGTGTGATAGCCCGCTCCGACAGCGACCGACGTACTGATGATTGTCACGACATCGAACAGCAACGCGAACAACCAGAAGCCGCGCGCGATCACGACGCCGAACCGCCTCGGTCGAACAAGTTGCCTCGAGACAGTGGTGCTGATATTACTCATGTCCCACCCTCGCCTTCAGGAACCGAGCCGGAGACCGGCTCTCGTCCACAGGCCTTCGTCGACCGTGCGGCCGAGCCGCTCGATTGGACGTCCACGGATAGACATTGCTGACGTGGTGCAGCACGTTGCAGGCGAGGACCAAATCGAGTCCATGGTCCCAGGGGTGACGGATGTTCCAGTCATCGTCGGTGAGGATGGGCTTCCTCGCACGATGACAAGCACCGCCGACGAGCCGGATTTGGTTGCTGTTCTGCAACAGCATCTGCGACAGCGGCGCTATCTCGTGCAGGTCGGTCCCAGTGGCGACGGGTGGCCGTTCGACGAAGGTGGCAAAGAATCTGAGGACTGCAGGAGTCATCAGGCGCCCGTACGGCGTCCGAGGGCTTCCAGCGCAATCAGCGCGAGAAATCTCGGGATGGCCCTCAGATAGCGCCCTGTCAGACGGCGCGGCTCTTGGGTGATCCGGAAGGCCCATTCGACGCCCGCCCGCCGCACCCATTCTGGCGCCCTGCGGACCCGTTCGGTATGAACGTCGAAGGCAGCGCCGACGCCCATGCAGATCGCCCCTTTCAGTCGCGGCGCGACCCTCGCCATCCACAGTTCCTGCTTCGGCGATCCCAATCCTACCCAGACGAAATCGGCACGGGCGGAATTGATCCGCGCCACCACGGCGTCGGTTTCTTCAACGGAAAGCGGCCGAAATGGCGGACATTCCGTGCCCACGACGACCAAGCCGGGGTACCGCCGGGTCATAGCCTGGGCAAGTTGATCCGCAACCCCCGGCGCGCCGCCGATGAAGAAGTGGCGCCAACCCTTGCCCAGTCCGGCGCTGCAAAGCGCCGGCACAGAGTCGACGCCCCGGACCTGTTCCATTCCGCGATTGCCCCGCGCCCGTCCAAGGACCGAGAGCGGCTTGCCATCTGCGACTACAAGATGCGCCCTGTGGTGGGCTTCCATCAGCTCTGCATCGTCTTGTGCAAGGACAATCCCATGCACGTCGCGAAAACAGATATAGATCCCCTCATCGTCGATTTCGCGCCGGTTCAGCCAGCGACCGAGTTCGTCGATCATTCCAGCCATATCCACGCAGGCGACCGCGACGCCCAGAATCGAGGAACTGACAACGGCACTCCTGGCCGCGGGACGCCTGCCGGGAGAGTCCTGCGCCAGCGTCGAAACCAAACTTGCGCGCTGATTTTCCATCGGTTGAGCCACTTTTCTTCTGAATCCGTCCAACACCTGTCTGGCACGCCGGAGATCAGCATTTCGACGCAGCACAGGTCCCGCGACGTGTCGCGGATCGCAATCCGTGACAGGGCGGTCATGACTACGGGGAAGCATGAAGCGGGCCATTGGCGGCTCGCATCGCAAATCCGGCAGATTCCTCCGGCCAAGGGGGCTGGCCTCCCCCTTGCATCGCCATTGCCGATCAGGCCCGCCTGGTGCCCGCGATGCGTCAATTCGGGACAGGCGTCCGGCAACGGGTGCCAATGGAGCTAGACATGTATCAATCGGAGAATCCCATAGCTCGCGACCTTGCGATGCCTGTGCCTGTTCCGCATGTGCCCAGTGTTGCCGTCGGGCCGCCGGTATTCGACATCCCGGCCGCGGTCGCCACGCTCTGGCGTCGTCGCAGGTGGATCGCAGGGTCTGTTGCCCTGGTCCTCGCCACGACCTTGGCCCTGCTTGTGCTCCGCATTCATACATACACCGCGGCCACCCGAATCCTGATCGATCCGCGCGGCTATCAGGTGGTCGAGAAGGACCTCACGCCCCACAATCAGTCAGGGGAAAACAGCGCCGCCCATGTAGAAAACCAGATGCGTGTCCTGACGTCTGACTGGGTGCTGCGTCAGGTCGTGGAGCAGGAGCAGTTGGCTGCCGACCCGGAATTCGGCAACAAGCCCCCGTCGCTTCTGGGACGGTCGCTTGCGATGCTGCAAGTCATGTTCGGCCTCCCTATGGAGCCCGCCCATCCCGAAGCCGCTGCCCTGCGCCAGTTGCGCCGCATCGCATGGGCGGAGCGCCAGCGGGATAGCCACGTCGTGGACCTCTTCGTGTCCACGCGCGATGCGGAGAAATCCGCGCGCATCGCCAATGCCGTCGCCGCGATCTACGTCCAATCCGAGCAGACCGCGCGCAACGATGCAGCGCAACGGGTCTCGCAGTCGCTGGCGGGCCGCGCCGAAGAACTGCGGCAGAGGCTTCATCTTGCCGAACGGAAGGTGGAGGAATATCGCCGGGCCAACGACATCCTTGACATTGGCAGTGCCGCCACCGCCGGCTCCGAAGTTCGCCTCCTGAGCCAGGATCAGCTCAGCCAGATGAACCAGCAGGTCTCTCTGGCCAAGGTGCGCACGTCGCAAGCCCAGGCCAGATTCGACCAGATCGAACGTCTACGCGCCCAAGGCGCCGGGTACAGCGCCTTCGCCGATGCCGTCCAGTCCGCTACGATCACCCAGCTGCGGACCCGGTATTCGGCCGCCCGCGAGACCGAGGCGTCGCTTGCCACCACGCTCGGGCCCCAGCATCCCCGGCTTGCCGCAGCACAAGCCCAGGTGCACGACGTCGAGAACGGAATCAACGAAGAACTCGGCCGCATTGCACGCTCCGCCCGCGGCGATCTGGAACGCACCCGCACCGACGAAGCCGACCTCGTCGCCAGGCTGGAAGATCTGAAGCGCGCCTCCGTCACCACGAACCAGGCACAGGTTCAACTGCGCGAGCTCGAGCGCGAAGCCAGTGCCAGCCGCTCGGTCTATGAAGCCTTCCTGGTGCGCTCACGCGAGATCAGCGAGCAGAAGGGGCTCGATACCTCATCTGAGCGCGTCCTGTCGCCCGCCGTCGCGCCAGTCGATGCAGACGGTCCGCGATCCCTTTTCGTCTTCGCGTTTGCCGCAATCTTCGCCCTGGGACTCGGGTCGGTCCTTGCCCTGGTGCGTGATCAGTTCGACGACAGGCTGAGGAGCCCGAACCAACTCACTGCGCTGACTGGAATTCCGATCCTGACCATTGTCACCGATCTGGATGTTCCCGCGGGCACCGGCCATGCTGCTCCAGCAGACATTCACGCCTTGCTGTGTACCGAGGGTCTGCCCGCGGTGGTGTACCACCGGCGCAAGTCCGAGGGGGCGACTGCATTTCGGCGCCTTGACGCCACGCTTCGCCATGCTGCCAGCGCGATCTCTCTGCGGACGATCCTCGTCACCTCGGCCGGACCGGATGACGGCAAATCGACTGTCGCCCTCAACCTGGCTCTCGCCGCTCTCGAGGCCGGCGACCGTGTTCTTCTCGCCGATGGCGATGCCACCAAACAGTCCCTGACCGCCGCGGTCCGGATTCCCGAGACTACCGCTCCGGGCACGACCTACCCGATCATTCCCGGCGCCGGCCCGGGAGCTCTCAGCCTCGCAACACCCAGCTCGCTCGGCATTGCCGGTTCCGGCCGGGGCGGGGCGACGCGTGCCGTCGTCATCCGCCTCGCGGCCGATTTCGACACTGTGATCATCGACGCCAGCACGCTGGGCGATTCCTCGAATCTCGCTCAGCTTGCCGATGCCTCGAGCGACATCGTCATTGTCGCAAGGGCCCACACCACCGCCGGTGCCGCACTGGCGTCCGCGATCCAGGTACTCGGGCCGGCCAGGCACAAGATCCGTGGCGCCGTTTTCCTCGATGTCTGATCCTGACCCTGTGCTCCTGAGGGCCCGGTTATGAGCGACAACCACGGTACTGCCGACAGCCAAACGGGACACGCCACCAACGGGCGTGAGATGACACAGCCAGCAGGGCTTCTGGCCCAGGCGAAACAACTGGTCCTGCGCGGCGGGCTCGATCGTCTGCGACCTCTCCTCTATGCCCGGTCCACCAGCGGCATACGCTGCCTGACATTCCACTACCTGTTCGAACGGGAACTCGACCAGGCCTACAGCCTGTTCCGAGCACTTCGTGCCCACGGCGACTTCATTACCACAGCTGACATGCTGGCCCTGCTCGATCGCCCGGCGCAGATCGACGGGCGCCTGTTCCATCTGTCGATCGACGACGGTTTCGACAATATCGCCTGCAACGCCCATGCGATCCTCCGCGATCTGTCGATCCCCTACACATTCTTCGTCTGTCCCGATCTGGTCGATGGCGGCCCGGAGGGCGACGAGCAATTCCGGATCAATGCCGGCTATCGGCGCCGTCTGCCGCTGGCCAGCTGGGAAACCCTGCGCATCCTCGCCGATGACGGCGTCGAGATCGGCTCGCACACCGGAACGCACCGCTCGGTCTCCTCGCTCGCGGGCGAGGGGGACCTCGACGCCGAGATCGTCCGGTCGAAGGCCACCATCGAGGCCCGTCTTGCCCGGCCGTGCACGTCGTTCGCATGGCCCTTCGGCCGTATCGACGCCATGACGCCGACCGCCCTCGCCAAGGCCAGCACCGCCGGCTACACCGCGCTGTTCTCCAGCGTGCGCGGCTCGCTCGCGGCCGGCGGCGGAAGCCTGCCCTACTTGCCCAGGCACCACTTCGAGCCCTCCTGGTCGGAAGCCGCGGTCGTCTACTATGCCACCCGTCAGGAGAAGAGCTTCATACCCGACCCGCGACTGTCCACCTGACCGCGCGACCATGGCCTGAACGGCTCAGAGGACCACGATGCCCGAGTGCTTGGCCTTGTTCTCGGGCTCGACATGGATCGTGATCAGGCAGTGCCGGACCTCGTCCTTCAGCCTGTGCTCGATCCGGTCGCAGATGGCGTGGGCATCGTCGACGGACATCCGTCCCGGTACGACCAGGTGAAA
>Ga0214472_10008804_pt1 | contig 10529 bp, 20 predicted proteins | sample RVTome_6_FD_207662 | JGI IMG/M metagenome (GOLD analysis project Ga0214472, IMG submission 207662) | Soil microbial communities from uranium-contaminated site in the Upper Colorado River Basin, Wyoming, United States - RVT140D175 | ecosystem: Environmental > Terrestrial > Soil > Contaminated >...
AATCACAGCCCAGAGTGACTAAAAAGCCAATTAATAAATGGACAGAAGGAAAAACAAAAAAACTTGCTTCGCCTTAAGTCAACAACATTGAGCCCCCCTGTGGGCTCCCGTTAGTACTGCACGTACGTTTAATCCGGAAGAACCACATATAAGATATAAAAATATATAAGCCAACAGCAGACTTGACCCCTTTACCCCTTTACGGGTACTCGGGGGCAGAAATACTTATGGCTTTTCCCATGGTGCAGGCGTTTGCATCGTCTTGCGCAAACGTGAATTCGGAGATGGTTGCCTCTCTAATTGCGTAAGAAAATTTGCGTAGGCGTCATGGTTAGTGTGGATGATCGTCTGATTATAGAGCACCTCTTCTGAGGCTAAACGAACAACATCCAGAATGAAATCGGTACGATTCTTTCCGCGCACCTTGGCTGCACGGTCGATCAGATTCCTTTCTTCTGGTTTGATGCGAATATTCAACGTTTCACGTTTTTGTTGGTTTTGGGCTAGTGTCCAGAAATGTTCACCTTTTTTCATTTGGCTATATTTTAACCAAATGGAATGACGATGTCATTACCTTTTTCGTTCGCAAGAATCCGACCGGATCCTTAACTTCAGGTCTTGAACCTCCCCCAGCCTTTAGCGGCGTCTATCTCGAAGAGGTTTTGATGACAAAATGGCTCGACCGCTCTTGTGAAATCAGCAATTTTAGACCCAGTTTTCCAGGCGCAACCCATCAATTCTATCGAACTCTCCAGTGTTATTTGTCACCAAAGTCACGTTCCTTGATCTGGCGAGGCCTGCAATAAGTAGGTCGTAAGGGCCAATGGGCGTGCCTTTTCTTTCAAGTTTGGCACGAATGACAGCGGCTTCGACAGCGGCAGGTGGGTCAATATCAAGGAGAGTGAGTGGCAGGATAAAACGGGCAAGGGCATTCTGGGTACGCTGGACGTGTTGGCTCTTTTGTGCTCCGTACTCAAGCTCAAAAAGGGTTATGGTAGAGATGGCAACATCCTCCGGTGAATGCTGCCTGAATTTTTCGAGGACTTCCGGTGGCCGTTTCTTTATAAGATAAATACATATGTTGGTATCAAGGAGGTAGTGCATCAGAACGACTCTCTTTTCTGCATCTCCGGCTGTTGCCGTCCTTCTTCCATAAAGTCGTCGGGAAAATCATTGAGAGAGTCGAATAACGTATCCCATGTTGTTTCAAGTGGTTCCAGGATGATCTGATTACCTTTTTTTGAGATTTTTACCTTATCGCCGGGCATTCTAAATTCCTTAGGAAGCCTCACCGCTTGCGAATTGCCATTCTGAAAAAGTTTAGCAGTTTCCATTATACTATCTCCTTTTTTGTATATATTAATAATATATACTTAATAAAACTAGAGGGCAACTGATGATTTCTGTTTTTACCATTAACATTTATCATTGAGGTTCTAATGAGGTAGTGAATTGTATGCACCGCTTGGAATACAGGAATACAGGAATCAGGTACAGTGGGAATGCGTTTCCGGTGACTGAAGTCACCAGCTTTACGACACAACCCCTTCGGGGTTCCAGTTTCCCTGAAGGGGAACAATATTAGAGCCGGTGGTTTCAACCACCGGTGATGCGAACCCGGAGAATCAAGTCCTGGAGGGACGCCGTGAATCCGACCAGCCGCCCCGGGGCAGCCATTTCAGTTACTCGTTTTCCGGATGAGCAGATTTTATACCAACATCTGTAGTAGTGTGTGTAAATCACTGATACTATAACAATTACTCAACTTCATTATAGCTACTTATTGTCACCACCGGTGTGAAGTGAACCCACCTTCCACCAAAGAAGAGATCCACCTGGCCGTTATTTATTCGTTGCCGCGTGGCAATCATTTTTTCTTTCAAAAACCCTCAACGCCAAGGGGGGAAGGGCGAGCTTTAATTATCTGTAGTGACAATTACCTGCAAGAACAGGTACGGATCTTTTTACCGGCGTCAGCCTGTTCTTAGCTTTGGTTTAGGATGGTTGTGATTTGTTCCAGATGCTTGCGCAATGTTTTATCCTTGTCCTTCCGGGCTTTTATTCTTTCAACCACACTGCTGACTGTGCTGTACTTACTGATCGAAAAATGTTGTCCGACAACGGCAAGCGTTTCACGGGAGCGTAACCGAACGAGGTATATTGCCACATCTCGCGGTAAATTTTCTATGCCGCGTTTCGAGACGGCAAGAGTCTCTTTTTTTACTTTAAAATGATCGCACACAATTGAAACGATATAATCTGCCGTCGGAGCAAGATCTCGTGATCTTGGGATCTCATCCTGGCAGCTCAAATGCTTAAATTTCTCTTTGACCCACAGTTTGAAGGATTCACTACCCAATACGGAAGGCAGATTCGTTAAAGAATAAAACCGTTCTATCTCTTTAGGTTCACCCTGGGAAACAAAATTCAGATAGGCGATTTTCTGATCACTCTTATTTTCACAAAGCATGGATAGCAACATATCCTTCTTCAACCAACCCCATTTCTCTGCAGTGGATATATATCCATGATGACTGCTATAGGAATAGTCCTGTAACCCCATGCCAAGGCCTGCCCGTAGAGGGTTTCTGTGGATATAGCGTAATACTTCGAGAAGGTGGCTGTCCGCGTCAATGAGTACGGCTTTGTATCTTCCCCGAAAAAGCTGGCCGTCGTGGTCGTGACAACGATTGAAAAGCTGGGTGTATACGCCGTTTATGTGTCGCATGCAGCGGGATAAATTGCCGACAGGAGTATGGACCAGCAGATGATAATGATTGGACATCAGACAGTAGGCAGCTATCTTGATATTCCATCTTTCATCCGTTTCCTGAAGCAGCCTGATGAAGGTTTGGTAATCATTGGCGTCCAGGAAAATATTCTCCCTTCTCCTACCACGATTCATGACATGATACCAAGCACCTGGGTATTCTATGCGTAATGGTCTGGACATAGTCGGAATTTATAACGCAGGAAGAAAAAAGTCAAGAGCAGACTTGACCCCTATTTGTCTGATCATTGTCTTGCCCTTCCTCTTATCCTAAATACTCTACTGACAGGACCCGGTTTGTCAACAAGAGGAAAAAGAAGAAATCAATGAAGCCCTTGGACAAGGAGAGGTTTAATGTTCAGTTCGTGTTTATGCTGCTCTACTTGCCAGAGATCGTAGGCAACCTGATGACCCATCCAACTTTCCGGGCTTCCACCAAAGGCAATGGACAGACGAAACGCCATCTCCGGTGAAATACCGGAATTGCCGTTTACAATTTTCGACAGAGTCTTACGGCTGACACCGAGAGCAAGCGCAGCTTTTGTAACAGACAGGCGCATGGGGTTAAGCCATAGCCCACTGAGGATTTCGCCGGGATGGGGCGGGTTGTGCATTCTCATAGTCTCACCTAACGATAATCTTCATAATCAACAATTTCAGCATCTCCGTTTTCAAAACGGAAAGTAACACGCCAATTAGCCTGCACGGTTACAGCCCAGGTCTTTTTTCTTCCGCCCTTCAATTCGTGGAGAGCAAGAGTTGGAATTTGCATGTCTTCAACGATCCTGGCCTGGTGAAGCTGAGCTAGGATAAGTCGCAACCTCTCGGCATGCTTTGCCTGGATTCCCGCCAAGCTTCCGGTAAGGAAGAATTTCTTCAATCCCTTATGAGCAAAACTCCTTATCATATTTTTATTGTAACCCCTATATTCTCACATTGCAACCTTGTTGGTTTCACTTTTTGCTGTCTGCGCTGAGCGTAGACCAGCTGATAATAAACGACCACCATGAAAAATTTAATCGAAACTAATAACAAAGAAGCAACAAAAAGCGAAAAGCAGACTTCTTTAATGAACCCTTTTATGACATGGTACCAAGCTCCTGGGTATTCTACTGTGTAATGGTCTGGACATAGTCGGATCTTGTAACACATAAAGAACATAAAGCCAAGAGCAGACTTGACCCCTTTTTTTTAGGTTGTCATTCACAGCGGTGAAGTGGGGCTGCCCTTAGTTCACTCAGATTTATGTTCTTGTAGCCATTCACGCAGGGCATTGTTGACGCGGGTCTGCCATCCCTTGCCGGTTGATTTAAAGGTAGCGACTATATCAGGAGACAAGCGGATGCTTACAGCCTGCTTCGGTTCTTTCGCTAAAGGTCTGCCGCGCTTGGGTAACAAGGTGCATAATTCATCCGGCAACACCTCAGCTGCTGTTTTGAAATGTTTGAAGTCACTAATAGTCAATTTACGGACTTCGCCTTCACTGTCAGTCAATGGTAATCGCTTTGCCATAGTTTCGCACCTCTCTGTCGTTCGCTTTCCGAAAGCCGATAATCCGAACGCCACCAGCAATTGGGGTAAAACATATTACGTGCAATCTGTTTTCTAAATAACCAACAGCTACAAAGCGCCGTTCAGGGTATAGAGTTCGGATGTCTTCAGGATATACTGCTTCTTCCCAGATGAATTCAGCAGCACGTTCAAACGGTAAATCACGTTCCTGGTTGTTTTTTGCTGATTTTGCAGGGTCAAAGTCGATTTTCATTTATTTATTGTATATACATTAAATAAAACTGTCAAACAAAAAGAGGGACAACTTTCCTGCCGGATGTTTGCCATATATTGACTGAAAATATTTCGTTGAACAATCTTTGGAGTCCAGGAAAATATTGTCCCTTTTCCTGCCACGATTCATAACATGATACCAGGCGCCTGGGAATTCTATACGTAATGGTCTGGACATAATCGAAACTTATAACACAGAAACGATTCAAAGCCAACGGCAGACTTGACCCCTTTTTTTTCCTCGAATTTTATACTTCTCTGCTTATGATTTTGAATGTTTCTTCGTAAATGTTTTTCCTTGGTCCTATTGCAACTATTTCCAGGATTTTTTCCGGCGGAGCAACGACTCGGTAAATAATTCGGTACCTTTTGATACGATAACTTCTCAAGCCGTTCAGTTCTTCTTTCAGTGCTTTGCCGCCGTTGGGGTTTTGTAGAAGAAAATGCAAAGCGGCCCTGATGTCAGCCTTAATAAGCGGATGAAGGTTACGAATGAGTGCAACAACGCCTTCAGGTACTCTGAGAAGATAATTGCCTTGCATAACAGGCTAGTCAAAGAGATCTTCGAGGGTGTATAGAGATGCCTTATTTTTTTTCAGCGAAATCAGGCCTTTTTTTATCTCTTTCATGAAATCCGTGTCAAATCGGATGTGCATGGTTTCCCGCCAGCTATTAAACTCGTCGGGACTCACCAGGACTGCGACCGGTTTTCCGTTTTTGGTGATCACTACTTCTTCGTGGGTTGTATTCACAGAATCCGTAAGAGCACTTAATTTCATTTTGGCTTCAGAAACTGAAAGAGTAGTCATATTTTGACCTCAATTTAGGTTGATCTATATTACGTACAATTATAATTTTTTTAAAAGGGTATGTCAAGGAAGTATGATGTGACATAGTGACCTGGTTACCATGCAATGTATGGCAATTCCTTATGACTACAGAAAGAGTTATCGAACACCCATTTCATCAATATACGCAATTTCGGCGATTATGCCGGTGCAGATACAAGTAAATGTCCGGGATATGGTGTCCCTCCGGAACACCGTAACCCGAGTTGCAATTGCATGGGAAAAAGATCATGATGATTGAAATAAAAAATGAAGACAAAGAGAAGAACCAGATTCAAAGCAAAAGAGGAAGAAAAAGGAATTTTATAATTTTACTACAGGAAGTAGAAGATCAAGATAAAGTAGAGGAGTAGAACTCACAACATAATCATTCTCACGACATAATGACCCCTTTTGACCCTTTTTGACCTTTTTTTCTATGTCATAGTTCAAAGACAACTTTTAAAGACTGGTTAATTTCCTGTACCTTATCCAATGATAATTGTCCCCGAATTTTGACCAATCTGTGACGGTGATCTATCGGGCGCGTCTGCAAACAATCTGCCACCGACCTTTTAGATAGGCCATTATCGGATGAAGGACAAATTTCCACATTGGTTTTTATCCGAGCTTTTTTTTCACTCCATTCAGTAATTGGAACAACTTGGATAACAGGGATTCTTTCATTATAAATATCGTTGGTCACAACTACACATGGTCTGATTTTCCCAGTTTCTGAACCTTTGATCGGATCAAGATTGACGTCAATTATCATACCTCTTTTCAAAACTGTCATTCTGGCCATCCGTTTAATGCTGTTTCGGTCAATTCTTTCAGATCATCGTCTTCAGAAAGAATTTCAGAATATAACTCGGCGGATTTCCTGAGGCTTTTGAGTTCCATTTCTTTCTTAAAAAGCTCTAACGCCGCACGAAGCATAGAGCTTTTATCTTTAAACCCAAAAGCTTTAAAGTTATCTAAAAATTGTGCTTGCGTTTGTTCAACGCTGAATTTTGCCTGTAACATATAGCCTCCTTCTAGGGACCCATATTAGGGCTTTGTTTACAGGCCTAATATAGGGACCATAATATTAAAAGTCAATGAAACATTTTGAACATACGGGGGAACACTGCGTCTCTGTCTATGTTTAATTGCTGCTTTTTTAATTATCTGGACCACCATCCAACTGGATAAAACCATACGACAACCAGTACACCGATGCCGACGAGTATCAGGCAATTGGCCAGAAGTGCCGGAGGCACCCAGTATATTATTAAAATATAGTCCCCTTTTCCATCAAACAAGAAAAAGCCAACAGCAGACTTGACCCCTTTATTTCTTTTTCTTTTGTCGTGTCGGATTGGTTAGCGTCTGGATTTTTCAGAGTTGACTACTGATTTGCGTAAGACGTCAATGCAAAAATTATTCAGGCTTTCTCCTGCCTGAAGAGCTCTTATTGTTAAGGCTTGATGAAGTTCACTCCCTGTTCGGAGTTGAAACTTGCCCGAATATTTTTTCCCAATTGTTGCTGCAGGTAATGGCTTACCATCTTTTTTATATATTTCAATCCAATCGTCGACTATCCGGCAAAGTTGATGGAAAACATTTTCTTCGTTGTCCCCGTGGCAACAAGCACCAATCCAGCCAGGAACTGAACCAACATAGCACTGATCTTCCTCTGACCATTCAACGATTTTAAGATAACAATCTTGATCCTTCATCAGTTAATCTCCTTAATTTTCTGCTTGATCAATCTTTCTTGATAAGGTTTTGCGTCATCTCCAAGTTTGCCTGAAATCGTAATAGCTACACCTTTTTCATGTAAAAAATTGCGATGGCTGCCTTTTCCGCCTCGGTTGATAAAACCAGCGTTTTCAAGATCTGCAATAAGTTGGCGAATTTTTCTTGGCATGGAAATATAGTACTACTTTGGTACCATGATATCAAGTGGGAATCTTCAGTTGGAGTCACATTTGGAGTCAGGCTTCGGAGATATCATATATAAAGCAAAAAGCCAAAAGCAGACTTGACCCCTATTTTTATTTTTTTAATTTTGAATGATCCTGGCCTGGTGAAGCTGAGCTAAGATAAGTCGCAACTTCCTTTCATGCACCGAGGTCATTCTGTTGACTTTTTGGAAATAGTATATAATAGTAATACCTGTAAATAAATAGTAATAAATATAAATACCAGTGAGGACAGTTATGGGCACTACAGCTATCGCCGTAAAAATTGAACAGGAAACAAAAGATCGCATGAAGCGGCTTGCTGAACTCAAACACCGTTCAACGCATTGGCTAATGAAAGAAGCTATACTTCAGTATGTCGAACGCGAAGAAAAATGCGAATCGTTCCGGCAGGAGGCTATTTTGGCATGGAATGAGTATCAGACCACTGGGTTGCATGTAACGTCGGAAGAGGCGGATACCTGGCTTGCAAAGCTGGAAGAGGGGCAAGACTTGGAGCCACCTGAGTGTCACGTCTGATCTGGTCGCCGTCTGCCTTACGCGATGTTCAGCGGATGTATCGTTTTCTTGCCGAAAAAAATAGAGATGCGGCCAAACGTGCTGTACAAGCGATTCGGTCTGGTGTGCAAATCATTCTACAACATCCGGAAGTCGGACGTCCTGCTGAAGAAATGGAGCCCGAATATCGGGAATGGCCTATTGATTTTGGCAATAGTGGCTACCTGGTATTGTATCATTATGATGGTAGGGTCGCCGTGATAGTTGCTGTACGCCATCAGAAAGAGGTTGGTTACTAATCAGATCAATTAGACGGTATATGGTTAGCATGCTATCCTTTACGGTTGTTGGTTTCCCACCTGCTGGTGTCACCACCGGTGTAAAGTGGACCCACCTACCACCGGGAAACGAACCCACCTGGCCGGTTTTTTTTGGAGTTGCCACGGGCAATATTTTTTATTTCAAAACCCCTCGTGGCTTATGTGTAGGGCTTTTGAAAGAAAAAATATTGCTTAGGTTGGAACAAAAGGATGCCTATTCCCTTGCAGAGGGGTGGGTCCGGAAAAACCGTCCAGGTGGGTCCATCTTAAACCGGTAGTGACACCTGCTGGTAATTAAATCCTCCTTTTTCCCTTTTTTGATGTCCGAGGTGGACACAAACATTTTGATGGGAGTTATGTTCTTGTCTTGCATGGTTTTTTTATAATCGTGTACCATGAAATAATTGAACTTATAAACCCAAGAAACAAAAAGCCAACAACATAATGACCCCTTTACAGACCATGATAAAATTTATTGGAAATCAGGAAATGATACTAAGCGCCTGGGCATTCTATGTGTAACGGTCTGGACATAATCGTAACTTTTAGCACACAAGGGATAAAAGCCAACAGCAGACTTGACCCCTTTCCTTCCTTTTATTCACCATACATTTCGGTGATTATTCTTCGTAATTGAGAGGCTTGAGAAACAGATAACCGATCAATTTTTTGCCTCAAACGTTTTTTACTGATTGTTCGTATTTGATCAACAGCAATTTCAGCATGTTTGTCGGCACAATTAATCTGTAGCCGCGTTCTCCATTTCGGGTGGAGTTTTGAAGTCAAAGGACAAATAACGACAGTTTCCAAATTCGTGTTCATTTCATCGCCGCTAATGACAACAACCGGACGAATTTTATTGATTTCGCTGCCAATGGTTGGATTCAAATCTGCAAAATAAATCTCGTATCGTTTAGGACTTGTCAATGTCGTCATCCTCCAGGCCATCTAGAAGAGTAGCGTCATAATCGCTCCAGTCTTCATACTCGTTAGCCATGGCTTTATAGGTGTCGCCCCAGGAAAGTTTGTCGTCATGTTTTTTTCGGAGGAGAAGACCTTGGTCGGTCTCTTCGAGAACTAACGAGTCGGTTAAACCATATTTTTGTAAAAGCTTCTTTGGTAGGCGGACACCTAAGGAGTTACCTATGGGTACTATTTTTATATCTTTAGTGCGTATATGTTTTTCCATAGCGTACCCTCCGAAATTGAGACTGCAGTGCAACGTAATTACCGTAATTACATTATGATAAATCTGACAAAATAATGCAAGATATTCTTGCAACTCAAAAAATACCAGATAATTGGCAAGATCCGCACAATCAAACGGTGAAATCGTTAAACCAGGTACTTGAATTTATGTGAAGAACTTCGGCGACCCTTATGCGTATAGAAAATAAATCAGAAATTTAGAAAACAGAAAGCCGACGCTGCAAGGGGGGCTTTACTGCAATAATAGGAAAAAGTGTGTGATCGCTCTAATTAACTATGCACGAAAGTATGAACATCATCCAGGCGGGAACCAATACAAGACTCTGCAATTTTCAGGTCGAAGTCTGCTTGTAAGTTCATCCAGTATTGAGGTGACTGGTCGAAGGCGCGGCCAAACAGCAATGCTAATTCTGCCGTCACCGGGCGTGCTCCTTTGGTGACATGTGATATGCGCATGGGAGAAACACCAATTGCCCTGGCAAATTGTGCTTGCGATACACTCAACTCCTCCAGTATCTCGGTTAGATACTCACCAGGATGGATTGCGGGTAATCCGTTATAAGTCATGATAAAATCTCCTTAGTGGTAGTCAACAATTTCAACATCGAAAGCATGCCCTCCTTCGAACCGAAAACAAATCCGCCACTGGCCATTGATACGGATGCTCCATTTGTCATTCCTGTCACCCGTGAGTTTTTCTAAATGATTCGATGGTGGAAGGCGTAAATCTTCAATCTTCGTAGCGGCATGTATCTGATTCAACCGCATCCCAGCTCGTTTCAGTATTTCGGTCGGAAATCGCCGTGATTTGCCGGTTGAATAGAAATTTTCAGTTTCAGAAGTAGCAAAGGTTTGAATCATAACCCCATTGTAAACAGAATGTTTATGTTCGTCAAGTTGAATTTAACGACCTTGTTGAATGGTTCTTTATAATCGTGCATCAGGAAAAATTTAATCTGAACACATAACATACAAGAAATAAAAAGCCAACAGCAGACTTGACCCCTTTTTACGGACCCCCTTTGTGACAAATAAAAAAATATATATCCTGCCCGCTATTGCCGCGATGAATAATGTGGTAAACTGCATTAGGAAAATGAAGTCGAGGTTTACAGAGCATGCTAATAGCATTGAGTAAAGTCTTCGTTTATCG